>Ga0334722_10008053_pt1 | contig 10121 bp, 11 predicted proteins | sample C3_bottom_MG_FD_207210 | JGI IMG/M metagenome (GOLD analysis project Ga0334722, IMG submission 207210) | Sediment microbial communities from Yellowstone Lake, YNP, Wyoming, USA - C3_bottom | ecosystem: Environmental > Aquatic > Freshwater > Lake > Sediment | place: USA: Wyoming | collected... | reverse complement strand
TCCCCGGCGGTGGATGAAGAACTGCGCCGCAAGATGGGCGAGGTGGCGGTCAAGGCCGCGCAATCGGTGGATTACGTCAACGCGGGAACGATTGAGTTTTTGGTTGACAAGGACAAGAATTTTTATTTCCTCGAGATGAACACGCGCCTGCAAGTGGAGCATCCGGTCACCGAGGTGGTCACGGGCATTGACATCGTGGCGGAACAGATGCGCATCGCGCGTGGACGTCAATTGACTTACAAGCAGGAGGATGTCCAACTGCGCGGGCACGCGATGGAATGCCGCATCAACGCCGAGGACCCTTATAACGGATTCCTGCCTTCGACCGGTCGCATCACCCACAGCCTTCTGCCCACCGGTCCGGGCATCCGCGTGGACACCGGCGTGTATCCCGGCTTCGAGATCACCCCATTCTATGACCCGATGATCGCCAAGTTGATCGTGTGGGGCGAGACGCGCGGCCAGGCCATTCTGCGAATGCGCCGCGCGCTGGAAGAGTATCGCATCGTCGGCGTTCGGACCAACATCCCGTTTCATCAATCCATGATGGACTCACACCGCTTCATGGGCGGACAATATGACACACGCTTCATCGAGGAGCGTTTCTCCATGCCCGAACCCGAAGAGGGAAGCATGATTCACCGTCCCGAGATCGCGGCGGCGTTTGCCACACTGGTCGCGCATCATGAGACGCAACACTCGGCGGAATTCGTCATGCGCAACGAACGCGACACCAGCAACTGGAAATGGGTCGGGCGCTGGGAACGGATGCACCGCTAGGCGGGTGATGCCATGAAATATATAACCTCCATTGAAAATAAAGAATACACCGTCGAAGTTATTGACGAGAGACACATCAGCATTGATGATAAAGTCATGGAAGTGGACTTCAAGTCGATCAATGGACAGCCCGTTTACACCATGCTGATTGACGGAAAGTCATACGAGGCGTACGTCTATGAGGGCGAAGAGGAATGGCAGGTGCTCCTGCTCGGACGGCAGTATCCAGTCAAGGTCGAGGATGAACGGGAGAAGCGGCTCAAATCGGCCGGCGGGAGTAAAGTCCAGGAGGGCGTCGAATTCCATTTGAAGTCGCCCATGCCCGGACTGATCGTGGCGGTTTCCGTCGAAGAGAATCAAAAAGTCGAAAAAGGACAGGTGCTTGTGATCCTCGAGTCGATGAAGATGCAGAATGAACTCAAAGCGCCGCGCGCTGGGACGATACAACGCATCAAGGTCAAGCCGGGCGAAAGCGTGGAGCAGAGACAGACGCTCTTGAGTGTGGTGTAAGTCAAAACGCAAAAGCAAAACGCAACTGTGAAATGAGTGATTCGAATCAAGAAACCGAAGTCAAGTTCTACGTCAGCAACATCCAGGATATTGAAATGCGCCTCCAGCGAATGGAGGCGCATTTACTTGAACCGCGCACGCACGAAGTCAATCTGCGATTCGATACACCCGCCGGTGACTTTCAACGCGACGGCAAGGTTCTGCGCTTGCGAAAAGACAAAGCCGTTCATTTGACCTACAAAGACCAGAGCCAGCTGAAAGACGGCGCGCTGACCCGCCGCGAGATTGAATTTGAAGTCAGCGATTTTGAAAATGCAAAACAATTCATCGAAGCGCTTGGGTATCAAGTCATCTTTCTTTACGAAAAATATCGCACAACCTACGAACTGGACGGCGCGCACATCATGCTGGATGAGACGCCCATTGGCAGTTTCGTTGAGATCGAAGGCGAATTGGACACACTCAAACCCATCGCCGAAAAACCCGGCCTGGATTGGAGCGCGGCAGTCCCAGCCAGTTATCACGCCTTGTTCGAGCGTGTATGCAAAGCGCGCGGGCTTACATTCCGCGATCTGAGTTTCGAGAATTTCAAGGACGCGAAAATCACATCAGCGGATTTGGGCACAAGGACTGCAGACAAGCCCCACTAAAAAGATTTAACGCGAAGAAGCAACGGCACAAAGATTCTTTTCTTCGCGTCTTTGCGTTAAGAAGGTACTTAATTCACTTGACTTTGCACTTCGGGAGCATATACTGAATTCGGGAGGGCGCCATGGAATTCAAAGGCATGGATCAACTTCGCAGGCACGTGCCAGACCTGCAAACGCGCGGCGGCGAAGCGCGCGTGGGGCTGACTATTCTGGGGATGATCGCGCTGGTCACGCTGTTCTTCCTCGGGGTGGATCACGGCTTCCCGGAATGGATGCCGGATGGCGAGATCGTCGTCATGGCGATTGGTTTCCTCGTCATGTCGCTGTTCGTCTCACGCAAGAAAGTCTATCAGCAAAAATACGGTGAACTGGCGTATCGCAATGCGTTTGCGCATTATGCCTTGCCCGGTCTGGGAATTATCTTTGCCACCATGGCACATGTCGGCCATGACCAAACTCCCACAGCCGCCTTACGTGGTGGCGCTTCAACTGGAGGCCAAAGGCCAATTAGACGGTTGCCCGGTACAGGTCCGCGTGAGAGCCGAGCATGAGGATGGCTATGAGTTCACCGCGATCCCCGTCACCGCGTTCATCATGCAATATAATCAGGTTCGGCGTCCGGGTCTGCAGATGATGGGACAACTCGCCCAACCAGACCGTCTCTTCGCTGACATGGCGCACATGGGCGTCCACATCACATCCAACATCGAGGCATGAAATGGCAAAAATGATTTTGGGGCCGTTGATCGGCGGACTCTCGCATAACAGCGTCAACCTGTGGGCACGCGCCGATTCCAGATGCATGCTTTCCGCATGGATCGCGACCAGGCCGGATTTGAGCGATGCACATTTGGAAGGCAATACAGCCTTGCTGGGCGCCAATGCCTTTGCGGGAATCGTTGCCATCAAAAAACTAAAGCCCGAGACAATCTATTATTACGCGTTGAGAGTGGACAGCAAAAAACCTGCGAAAAAAGAATACAAATCGTTCAAAACGTTTCCGAAGCCGGGAAAAGCCAGTTCGTTCCGGTTCGCGTTCGGTTCGTGCTTCAGGCCGGACAAAAAGAACCCGGGCGAGGCTTTCCGCCACATTCTGGACAATCAAAAAGACGCGGCGTTCCTGATGATGCTCGGCGATCAAATCTACGCCGACGAGTGGAAATACAACGGGCTGGGCCGCGTGGCTGTGACGCGCGACGAATATCGGCAAGTGTATGCAAACACCTGGTCTGACCCGGATTTGAGAGACCTACTCTCAAAGGTTCCGGTGTTTATGACGCTCGACGATCACGAAGTGGACAACGACTGGCATTGGGAAAATACGGCGCGCGATCAGGCCTTCGTTCCGTGGTATACGCGCGCCATCCGCTGGCTTGGCGGGCGTCCGCTGGCCGAGCGGCGGATTCCACGTCAGCGCATCCGCGATGCCCTGCAGGCATATTGGGAACATCAGGGAATGCACGCACCGAGAATGGTCCTGCCGATGGAGCGTCAAAAAGGGACGGGCGATTTCAATTTGATGGAAGAGGACGCCGGTTCGCTGGCCTACACGTTTTATTACGGCGCGGCGGCTTTCTTTGTGATGGACACGCGCACGATGCGAGTCCACAACAAGGAAACGCAAATAGTACTTGGCGACGCGCAATGGAAAGTGTTGACCGAATGGCTGATGGACGTGAAGGATGTCTACCCCGTGAAGTTCATCGCCTCATCGTCTGCATTTCTGTTCGAGATGTTCGGCGACATTGCCAACGATCGCTGGTCCGGTTTCAAAGCTGAGCGCGATCGCCTGCTTTTCTTCCTGGCTGAACAGGGCATCGAGAACGTTTACATTCTGGCTGGAGATTTGCACGAAGCCCACGCCATCTCGGCAGAACTTCCGGGACCGAACGGCAAGGCCATTCCGATTTGGGAATATTGCGCCACGCCTTTCAAGCAGGGAATCAATTGGATGGCGAAATTATTGATCGTCAAGTCTTCAAGCAAAGCGTTGATGAATTCGCGCGTTCATTTTTCGATTGGACACATCAACTACGGCATGGTGGATGTGCAGTTCGACAAAGACGGAAAGCCACGCGTGACTTACACGGTTAACTATAAAGATAAAACGTGGCAAACGCGGTCCATCGGGCCGGGAAATTAATTTCGACCATCGCGCTGAGCGAAGCAGAAGTCGAAGGGCGAGTCTCAGCGCGGACTCTTCGCCATCTCGGTCAACCGCTCGATCAGCGGACGCAGACTCTCAGGCATCGCCGCCTCGCCGACCGTCACACTGTGTGATCGCCCCGCATCCGAAATTGTCAGCCGATATTCAAAGCGGTCCGCGCCGCCGTATGGCGATTTGATCTGCGCCGGCAAATTGAAAAAGCCTGAATCTCGGATCAATTTTGCCAGCGCGGCGGATTGATCCGCGGGCAGGGTTTGGATATCAACATTTACTGATAAACGCAGACCGGCGAAGCCGCCGCTCCGCACAAAGTCAATTTTCATAATTTGATTATTTCCGGGTCATTTTCCTGGCTCAAGCCGCCTTCCTCGGCGGCGCTCCACGGGAATGCTTTGCGAAGGACGGCGTCGAGAGCAAACCTGTTATTTGCCGCCAAACAAGGCGCGGAGAGCGGCGATAGACGCGGCGAGGCACCCATTCGGTTGAGGCTGTGGTTGCGGCTCGGGCTGAGCGCCAACCGTGATGCCCACCTCGCTCCAGCCTTTCGCGACGGCCATCTGCTCGAGGCTTCCAGCACCGTACAACTCACCTGCGGCTTGATGCGTCAGGTTGGCCGCGCTCTGAAAATTCGTGCCACTGTTGAATTTATCGCGGGCCGCCACATACCAAATCCGCCCGGCCTTCTCCCAGGCGAAACCGCCCATCTCGACCGCCATCACATAAAAGGCGTGATTCGGGATTCCCGAATTGATATGGACTCCGCCGTTATCTTCCAGCGTGGTTACGTAATCTTTCATGTGCGCCGGCTGAGGGTCCTTGCCCAGAACCGGATCGTTGTACGCGGTCCCCGGCGCCTTCATCGAGCGCAAAGCCACGCCTCTCACATTCATCGTCAACAATTCCGCGCCGATCAACCAATCCGCTTGATCCGCCGTCTGCCCCAGTTTGCGCTGTTTGACCAGTGAGCCGAAAATATCCGAGAAGGATTCGTTCAACGCGCCGGGCTGATTGTTGTAATCGAGATTGGAAGTGTATTGCGTCACGCCGTGCGTCAGTTCGTGGCCGATCACGTCAATCGAAATCGTGAAGCGATTGAACAACTGGCCGTCGCCATCGCCGTACACCATCTGCTGACCGTTCCAAAAGGCGTTGTCGTAATTTTTGTCGTAATGCACGGTTGAGTTCAAACGCAGTCCGTTTCCGTCCAGCGAGTTGCGCTGATAAATATCCATATAAAGATCATAGGTCGCGCCCGAGCCATCGTAGGCTTCATTGACCGCCACATCCGCGCTCGGCGGAGCGCCCTCATCGCGCATGAGAACGCCCGGCAGGTACGTTCCATTATTGGCTGTGTACACCGAGCGATGTTTGACTCCGATCGCCGCTGGAACTTTGATCACCATGGCGCGGATGAACGCGGTGCGTTGCTCGCGTATGCGCGCCGAGGCAGAGAGCGAGGCAAGCGCAGCGCGCTTCTGCGCGTCGGATCCTTTTTCCGCGATATTCTTCAACATGTGAGGAGGGATGATGCACTGCAATGGATCAATGTGATTGTTCATCTGGGCAACTCCTTCTGCAAAAGACGCCTCGATAAAACCGACTGCACTTACTTTACTCCCATTCCCCCGAAAATTCAATCACCCGTCTTTCAACGTCCTGTCGTTTTCCCAGCGAAGCGTTGTCACCGCGCCTTCTTCGCCCAACAGTTTTGGCAAAAGGGATTTCAACGACTCTGCATCACCGGACGTATAAAATTGGATTTCTCCGCGCATCCCATTCGGACTCTTCAATCCGCCCGCCTCAAGCAGACGTTTAGCCTGCCGCGCCACCGCTGGGGCTGGGTCAATCACCCGGACTTTATCTCCCACAATCCGCTCGATGAGCGGAATCACAAACGGATAGTGGGTGCATCCCAGCACGATCGTGTCAATATTTTTCTCCAGCATGGGAGTCAACGCGTCTTCCAGAATCTTGCGCGTGACCGGTCCGCCCAGATCGCCCTGTTCAATTTGCTGAACCAAGCCGGGACAGGTATTCTGGAGCAATTGCACGCCGTTGGCAAAGCGTTCCACCACCGACGCGTACAGCGCGCCCTGAAACGTGGCAGGCGTGGCCAGGACTCCCACCACGCCGGTCTCCGTGTGTTCCGCGGCGGGCTTGACCGCCGGTTCCATGCCGACAAATTGAACATCGGGAAACGTCTGGCGCAGATATTTCAACGCCGCGGCGGAGGCTGTGTTGCACGCCACAACAATGATCTTCGCGCCGCGATCAAGCAGGAAGCGCGTGATCGTCTCGGAGAAATCCTGGATTTGGGCCATCGGCCGCGGCCCATACGGGATGTGTCCCTGATCGCCGAAATAGATGACCGACTCCTCGGGCATCTGTTCGCGTATGGCGCGCAGGACGGACAGTCCGCCGACGCCGGAGTCGAAGACACCCATTGGATTGTTTATGTTGGTTGGAGGCATTGCCAAATCATAAAACGTAAAGCGTAAAACGTAAAGCCGAAGTGCCAGACGGGTGAAACCGATAGACGGCATAAGTGTGCGCTGAGGCTCTGGAGAAAATCCAGGGCAATGCAAGGAGTAAACCCGCTCAACAAAGCATGCATTCCCTACTCGCTCGCCTCGCTCGTCGGAGCGAACGGCTGGGCGCTGGGGACTGCCGCTTCGCGGCGTGTGGCTTTTCAACTATTCTTCTGGCTTCGAATTTTCTCTGCTCCCAAGCAGAGACCGCGCCCGCCCCCGCGCCATGCTTCGCGAACGCAAACCGTTGATTTTTATTTTTCCGCGGCTTCCACAAATTTCCTGAACAAATTCCTCGTCGGCTGTTGATCCGTCAGCCATTCGGGGTGCCATTGCACGCCGATGCCGAAGGGATGGTCAGGTAATTCAATCGCTTCGACCAACCCATCCGGCGAGTGGCCCGCCACGTGCAGAGACGAGGCGATGTCTTTCAGTCCCTGATGATGATGGCTGTTGACTTTGACAATCGGCTCACCCAAAATATCCGCGATGTGCGTGCCTTCCTCGATCTTGACTTCGTGAACGAGCACCGTGCGCATGTTGCCCGGGTAGGAATGATCCAGAGCGCCGGGGAATTGATCCGGCAGATGCGTGTACAGAGTCCCGCCGAGGCCTACATTGACGAGTTGACAGCCGCGGCAAATGCCGAGGAACGGTTTGCCATCCGAGACCGCGGCGTGGAGCATGTTCAATTCAACGGCGTCCCGGTTCGGGTCCACTTCGTCTATGCGAGGATGCGGGTCGCCCGCGAAACGGTCGAGGGCAATGTCCCCGCCGCCGGAGAAGAGGATCCCATCCAGGCGGGAATAAAGAGCAGACCATCCGTCATTCGCGATCAGCGACGGAATGAGAACCGGCACACCACCCGCCTGCATGATGGCCGTGATGTAAGAGTGCAAAAGATACGACGTGGGATGGTCGTTGATGTTCTTGCCTTGATTGGTTGTGATGCCGATGATGGGTTGCATGGCTTGATTATAAACAAAAAGAGCGCAGTTTCCTGCGCTCTTTTGATTCGGGATTATTCGAATTTCTGCTTGAGGCGGGCGGACTTGCCCGTGCGCTCGCGCATGAAATACAACTGCGCCCGGCGGACTTTGTTGTGACGTTCGACCACGACCTTGTCCACGCGCGGCGAGCGGAGCAGGAAGGTGCGCTCCACGCCGATGCCATTGGAGGCCACGCGTCGCACTGTGACCGAAGCATCATTGCCGCCCTTGCGAAGGCGAATCACTATACCTTTGAATTCCTGGATGCGCTCGCGGTCGCCTTCCTTGATCTTGACGTGCACGTTGACAGTGTCGCCCGGAGCAAGTTCCGGAATCTTTTCGTTTTTCTTGGCCTCAACGGCCTTCATCAGGTCTGCCATTTCGTTCTTTCCTTACTTGGTGTAGTTTCGTTTTGAGCGGGCGGATTATAGCACGCAATTTCGGGATATACAAGGCAAAGTGTTTAGCCACAGAGCGCACAGAGTTCTTTGATTTTTTTTCTCAGGGTCTCAGTGATCTCGGTGGCTAAAAGTTATTGATATTTTCTAACCGCCAGCACCGCGTTGTGACCGCCAAATCCAAACGCATTGCTGATGGCCAGTTGAATCTTCTTCTCGCGCGCCTTATTCGGGATTACGTCCAAATCACACTCTGGGTCGGGAGTCTGATAATGGATGGTCGGCGGCAGGATGCCCTCGCGCACCGCCTGGGTGCAGAAGATGGCTTCCAGCGCGCCGGTCGCGCCCATCATGTGACCGGTCATGGACTTGGTAGATGAGATCGGAACTTTATGCGCCAAATCCACGCCGAACGCGCCTTTGACGGCTTTGGTTTCAGAAAGATCATTCAGTTGAGTCGCCGTTCCATGCGCGCTGATGTAGCCCACATCTTCAGGATGCGCTCCTGCTGATTCCAGCGCCATGCGAATCGCCGCCGCGCCGCCCTCGCCGTTTTCATGCGGCGCCGTGACGTGGAACGCGTCCGCCGTAGAGCCGTACCCAGCAAGTTCAGCAAAGATGGTCGCGCCGCGCGCTTTGGCGTGAGACTCTTTTTCCAAAACCAGCACTGCCGCGCCCTCACCCATCACCAAGCCGTCGCGATTCTTATCGAACGGCGCGGGCGTCATCGAATAATCATCGTTGCGACGCGACATCGCGCCCACGCGGTCGAAGGCCGCCACGCCGACCGAAGTCACGGTGGATTCGGACGCGCCCGCCAGCGCCACGTCAATCATCCCGGCTTTGAGCATCATGAAGGCCATACCGATTCCGTCCGCGCCCGAAGCGCAGGCCGAGGCCACCGAAAAGCACGGGCCTTTGATCCCGTGATCAATTGCCACCAATCCCGCGCCGCCGTTCGCCATCAGCATTGGAATCAGAAATGGGCTGACACGCCGCGGCCCTTCTTTATCATTTATCAGAACCGCATCGGCCAGTGAACGCAAACCGCCAATCGCAGACGAGATCACAATGCCAATGCGCGGCGCGGTGGCCTCGGTCACTTCCAAACCCGCGGAGGCAATTGCCTCGTTGGCCGCGGCCGTCGCCAACTGCTCAAAGCGGTCGCGGCGGCGCGCCTCTTTGCCCTCCATGTATTTTTCAGGATCAAAATTTTTCACTTCGCAGGCGATGTGCACTTGCAAATTGGAATGGTCGAACAACGTGATCGGCCCCACGCCCGAAACGCCGTTCGTCACATTCTTCCACGTTTCCGCCACATTCAAGCCGAGCGGGTTGACCGTCCCCATGCCGGTGATAACAATCCGTTCCATAACAACTCCTCTATAAGCGAACTTTATAACCAGAACCCGTCAAAATGGCAACAACCGGATCGGACAACTCTGGTAATAATTCCTCCAACGCGCGCCAGACGAGCGCAGACGTTGGCTCTACATAAAACCCCAGACGCGCCAATGCGTCACGCCCGGACAAAATAAACGCTTCATCCACCGACGTAAAGCGGCCTCCGCTTTCGCGCGTTATCTTCACGACGGCTTCCGCGCGCAAGGGCGTGCGTGTCCGCACTCCTTCCGCGATGGTGTGCCCTTCCGTGACGAAGTTCAACCCGACGATTCCCATCGAAAACAAAGCCGCCAGCGGCGCGCAAGCCGAAGCCTGCACACCGACGATCTTTGGCATTTTGTCAATCTTGCCAGCCTTCACCATCGCTTGAAAACCGCGACCCAGGCCGAGCAGAAGTCCGCCCTGCCCCGTGGGGACGACGACCGCGCCGGGCGCGCCTCCCAACTGCTCGACGATTTCATACGCGCAGGTGGCGTAACCGGGAAGAACAAACGGCAAGTAGGCATGACTGGCATACACCATGCCATTCTCCGCGGCTTTGCGGACAGCCTCTGACGTATTCGAACGCGGGCCAGGCACAGTCACTAATTCCGCGCCGTACATTTCAATCTGCTGGCGCTTCGGCCCTGAAGCAGATTCAGGAACATAGACACGCGCTTTGATTCCCGCCCGCGCCGCGTAGGCCGCGAACGAGG
>Ga0334722_10008052_pt1 | contig 10122 bp, 10 predicted proteins | sample C3_bottom_MG_FD_207210 | JGI IMG/M metagenome (GOLD analysis project Ga0334722, IMG submission 207210) | Sediment microbial communities from Yellowstone Lake, YNP, Wyoming, USA - C3_bottom | ecosystem: Environmental > Aquatic > Freshwater > Lake > Sediment | place: USA: Wyoming | collected... | reverse complement strand
GGCGTATTTGTGCCGTTCGGGACCTTCTTCCCTTCCCGCGCGTCGGGTCTGGGAGGACACTCCGTTGAGATGGCAAGGGCCGTCCGAAGGGCGGGTCGGCATGCGGAGGGCGATCACGACAGGCGTAGCGATCGCGGTGGTGGTCGCGGCGCTCGGGGTCGCGCAGGGCGGCGCGGGAGTGCAGTCGGCTCCAGGCGACGTCGCGTGCCGGTACTTCAAGACGATCAACGGCAAGGTTGGTGCAGTCGACGCCGGCCGCGTCGCCGAGGTCGCAGCCCAGGGGTCCGACGCGTACGAGTACGGCGTGTTCGACGTTGACCTGCGCGACGCGTTCGCGGCCGCGGGCCAGAAGACGAAGCGGACCGTCGAGTGCGGTGCGCGGGCGGTCACGGTGCGGCTGGTCCAGTACTCGTTGCCGATCTTCGACAAGCGCGTGACGACTACCTATACGGCCTTCGAGAGCGATCAGGCCGACAAGCTCGTCTCGTTCAAGGTGAACGGGAAGAGGCCCGCTGGCCGGCTCGTCATCGGATCGGGTGCGGAGGCCACCGTCCTCGGGACCACGGTGGCGCTCGCGAGCGCGTACCAGATCGCCGGGCACGGCGGCGAGAGCATCGAGGGCAACAACTCGCTCGTCGTGGTGGTGCGCGCGACCGCGCCGCCCGATGGCCTTCGTGACCTCGCAACCTCCCTGGCCGAGTACCGGGTCGCCGGTGGGCCGACGGTGCCGGTGCATCGCGTCGTCGCGCCGGGCAGCCCGTTGGGGCCCGGCTCGACCGGGCTGTACGTCCTGCAGTTCTCGAAGCAACCGATCGGTGGCACCTTCACGGTTCCCGTGCTGAACGCGCCCGCGTCCCAGGTCGGGGACGACACCGCCATCGAGACCGCCGTGGTCCCCGTCGAGCGCGCTCGCGTTCCAGCACGCCTCCCCTAGGGTGTCCTGAGCTGCCGGCCGGTACAGTGCCCGCGTCGTGGATCGATGGAGGGTGCTGGTCACCGGTGTGACCGGACGTGTCGGCTTCCCGATCGCGCGTGAGCTCGCGAAGGACCACGAGGTCTTCGGGCTCGCCCGGTGCCGACAGCCGGGAGACCGCACGCAGCTCGAGGCGGCAGGCATCCGGCCGATCGCGGCAGACCTCGCGACGTTCGACGTCGCGACGCTTCCCCCCGGGCTGACATACGTCTTTCACGCGGGTGCTGCGCTGCATGGTGAGGCGCGCCGCGACTGGCAGCGCACGTTCCACGTCAACGCGCAGGTGACCGGTCGTCTCCTGGCCGCAGTGGAGGGGGCGCGGGGGTTTGTGTTCTGTTCCACCGGCTCGCAGTACGAGTATCAGGGTGCCCGCCCGTTGCGCGAGGACGATCCGCCGGGCGTGCACCTCGGCGTGTACAGCCTCTCGAAGATCGCGGCCGAGCAGGTCGTCCAGTTCGTGGCACGCGAGCACCACGTGCCGACGACGATCATCCGCATCTTCTCGACGTACGGGCCGCTCGGCGGGGCGCCGGCGGACCGTCTCGACGCAATCGTGCGCGGCGACTCCGTCGTGCTCCATCCCGACGCGCCCAACCGTTACAACCCGATCTACGAGGACGACTACGTGCGGTTCGGGATCCGCGCCCTGGAGATCGGCGCAGTCCCGCCCGTCGTCGTGAACTGGGCCGGAAGCGAGACGGTGAGCGCTGAGGACTACTGCACCTACCTCGGTGCGCTCGTCGACCGAGAGGCTCGCATCGAGTACGACGAGAAGGCGCCGTGGCCCATTTGGCCCGATGTCACGAGGATGCACGAGCTCCTCGGCCGCACCGAGGTGCCGTGGCGCGACGGCATGCGTCGCATGGTCGAAGCGCGCCACCCCGACCTGCTTGTCTCTACAAGACCCGGGCCCGATTGAGATCAACGAACCGTCCGAGCCGCTTGTGGCGTCGGCGTTGACAGCAGAGACTCACACCGATGCGCTGCTGTGCGCGCGGACAGCACAGCCAGACAAGGGGGCGGTGTGACGTTCCGAGTGGTGCAGTGGACGACGGGGAACGTGGGCAAGGAGTCGGTCAAGGCGATCGTGACCAACCCCGGCCTGGAGCTCGTCGGGTGCTATGCCTGGTCCGACAGCAAGGTCGGCGTCGACGTCGGCGAGCTGGTCGGCATCGATCCGCTCGGCGTCACGGCGACGAGCGACGTCGACGCGCTGCTCGGGCTCGAACCTGATTGCGTGGTCTACAACCCGATGTGGCCTTCGGTCGACGAGCTGATCCGGATCCTCGCGGCCGGTGTCAACGTCGTCTCGACTGCGGCGTTCATCAACGGTCGCCGCCTCGGTGCGGACCGGGATCGGCTGGTCGAGGCGTGCGAGCGGGGCGGGGCGTCGCTGATGGGGACCGGGATCAGCCCGGGGTTCGTCGAGCTGCTCGCCGTCACCGCCGCCGGTCTGTGCAGTCGGGTCGACAAGGTCACGGTGCACGAGCAGGCCGACACGACCTTCTACGACTCCCCCGATACCGAGCGACCGGTCGGGTTCGGTCAGCCGATCGACCACCCCGACCTCCAGGACATGGCCCGCGAAGGGACCGCCGTCTTCGGTGAGGCGGTGGCGATGGTGGCCGACGCCCTCGGAGTCGAGCTCGACGAGATCGTGTGCGAGGCCCAGTTCGCGAAGACCACCGAGGACGTGGTGATGGCGTCGTGGACCATCCCTGCGGGATGCGTCGCCGGAGTCGCCGCGAGCTGGCAGGGCCGGGTCGGCGACCGTACCGTCGTCGAGCTGACCGTCCGGTGGAAGAAGGGCTCGACGCTCGAGCCCGACTGGGTGATCGAGGCCGACGGGCACACCATCCAGATCGACGGTCTCCCGACGGTGACGACCACGCTCGGCTTCCTCCCGCCACCGGACTTCGAAGCCGAGACCATCGAGGACTTCATGGTGCTCGGCCACATCATGACGGCGACCCCCGCCCTCAACGCCATCCCTGCCGTCGTCGCCGCGCCACCCGGCATCGTGAGCTACCCCGACCTGAGCTTCCCCATGCCCCGCGGCTGGACACCGGTGCCATGACGGCCCCGCTCGCGCCGCCCTCCCGAGCCGCGCGTCAGCATCAGAGGTCAGAGCTCCTCTTCCCAGCTCATGCTTCCCGTGTGCTGCTCACGGAGCTTGATCCGGTCCGCCAGGTTCTCCTTGACCCACCCGGCTGCGAGCTCGATGGCGCGCTGGGCTTCGTCGGCCGTCTCCCAGACGCTGAACGAGACGACGCCACCGTCGTCGAGGGCCCCGGCCTCGTACCGGACGAAGCCCGGCTGCGCCTCGTACAGGGGAATCATGTCCTTGCGGGCGATCTCGATCGCCTCCTCGGCCGTGCCCGAGGTCATGTCGTAGAGCGCGATTCGCAGGTGATGAGCCATGGGTTCCTCCGCTCCTGGCTGTGGTGTGGTGGTCCGACGCGTGGGTACGGCGGGGCCGGCACGCTAGCGCACTCGGGGCTCGCCTAGCGTCGAGGCCCTCGTGCTCGCCGCGTCGGCGTCGGCTGTGTCGACGCGTCCGGCCGCGACGCGCGGCCAGGAATGACGACCCGCAGACGGTGGCGCCCGACGTAGCGTCCCCGGATGCCCGCGGGTCACCAGAACGCGACGTTGCCGTTGCTCGCCGCGTCCGTCGCGGTCTTCGCGTGGGGCTTCGGCCCGCTCTTCGTGAGAGGCATCGACGCGCCCGTCGCGACGATCGTGACCTTCCGGGTGCTCCTCGCGATCCCCATCGCCGTCGTCGTCGCCTACGCGACCGGCGGCCGGCTGTCGTGGACGCTGCTGCGACGCGCCTTCCCGACCGCGCTCTGCTTCGCGCTCAGCTTCATCACGGGGTTCGCCTCCTTCCAGCAGACATCGATCGCCAACGCCACGCTCATCCCGGCATTGCAGCCCGCGTTGGTGCTCCTGGTGGCATACCGAATGTTCGGCGAGCGACGGTCACGGGCCGAGCTCGTGTACGCGGCGATCGCGTTCCTCGGGGTGGTCGGCGTCGTCGTCGGCGCGAGTACGGGAGGCGCCTCGATCCACGGTGACCTGCTGGCCGTCGCCAACCTGCTCGTCTTCACGGGCTACTTCCTGCTGGTGAAGCGCGTCCGTGAGGACGACGTGCACTCCTGGTCGCTCCTGGCCGCGGTCTTCGTTGACACGGCCGTGGTCGTCGTGCCGTGGGCCTTCCTCGTCAACACGGACTTCGGCGCGATCCACGGTGCCGACTGGCTGCTGCTCGTCGGTCTCGTGCTGCTCCCCGGGATGGTGGGGCACGGCTTCATGACGTGGGCTCACCACTACCTGGACGTGACGCTGACCTCGATGATGACCCTGGCCAACCCCGTCGTCTCCATCGTCGGGGCGTGGCTGATCTTCTCGCAGGCACTCGGACCTCTCCAGATCGCGAGTGCGATCGTCGTGTTGCTCGCGCTGGGTGCGATCCTCCGTCGCCAGCGGGCCTCCCGCGCGCTCGCCGCCGAAGCCGCGCTGTCGGGCGACCTGCTCGATCAGTGATCAGGCGCTCCGGTGGCCGCGTCGTGAGCCGGGTGGTAGAGCAACTCCGCACCGGCTGGTAGGACGGGTGGCACCGGTGGGTCGATCACGGCTCCATGAAGGAGATCTTCGGCACACTGGCGAGAGGACGCAGAACGTGAACGAAGCGCCGATCAGATTCGACGGTCAGGTCGCGATCGTGACCGGTGCGGGCGATGGCCTCGGCCGGTCGCACGCCGTCGAGCTCGCGTCCCGCGGTGCGGCGGTCGTCTGCAACGACGTCGTCGGTCATGCCGCCGAGGCTACGGCGCAAGAGATCGCGCGACAGGGCGGCGCCGCGGTGCCTGAGACGAGCTCTGTTGCGACCCCCGAAGGTGGCGGGGCGATCGTGCAGACCGCCATTGACGCATTCGGCTCGGTCGACATCCTGATCAACAATGCAGGCCAGCTCCGCAACGCCGCGTTCGAGGAGATGTCCGTCGAGGACTTCGACCAGGTTCTGCATACGCACCTTGCCGGTGCGTTCTACGTCACCCAACCCGCGTACCGTCTCATGAGGGGAGCCGGCTACGGACGGATCGTCTTCACCTCCTCGAGCGCGGGCATGTTCGGCAGTCCGTGGCAAGCGAACTACGCCGCGGCGAAGGCCGGGCTCGTCGGCCTCTGCAATGTTGTCGCGCTCGAAGGTGCGCCCTACGGCATCAAGGCGAACGCGATCATGCCGATGGCGCTGACGGGCATCAGCCAAGATTCCGGCCCGCCGTTCGCACCCGAGCACCTCAAGGCGACGGTGCGAGCGTTGAAGCCGCTGGTTCCGTACCTGACCGTCCGTAACGTTTCGCCGCTCGTGATGTATCTCGCGAGCCGGCGCTGCGCAGAGACGCGACAGATCCTGTCCGTCGGCGCCGGACACGTCGCGCGGGTCTTCGTCGCGGTGACCCGCGGCTGGTACGCGCCCGATCTGGGGAGCTCGACGCCTGAGGAGGTCGCAGCGAACCTGCATGCGGCGAGCGATCTTGCCGACTTCGGAACCCCGGGATCGATGAACGACGAGACTCGGTTCATCGCGGAACGCGTCGATGCAAGACTCGGAGCGTGGATGGGAGACCGACGGGAACGGTGACGTTCCTGTTCACCGACGTCGAAGGGTCGACCCGGTTGTGGGAGGAGCAGCCGGCGGAGATGCAGCGGGCGTTGGAACGCCACGACGAGATCCTTCGCACGTCCATCGAGCGTCGGGACGGGTGCGTCTTCGCCACGACCGGCGACGGGTTCGCGGTCGCGTTCACGCGCGCTCGCGATGCGGTCGACACCGCGGTGGAGGCTCAGCGGGCGCTCGCGACGGAGCGCTGGCCCACGGCACTTCCGGTGACCGTGCGCATGGGCCTGCACACCGGCGAGGCCTCCGAGCGCGACGGCGACTACTTCGGCCCGGTGCTGAACCGTGCGGCCCGCATCATGGCGGCCGGCCACGGAGGGCAGATCCTCGTCGGCGCACCGACGGCCTCGTTGCTCGAAGCGACCGAGCTCGTCGATCTCGGTGAGCAGCGGCTGAAGGACCTGCCCGGAGCGGTGCGCGTCTTCCAGGTAGGCGCCGAAGGCGTGCCGTCGGATTTTCCCCCGCTGCGGATCACGGATGCCCGCCGGGGAAATCTGCCGTTGCCCGCCACGCCCCTTGTCGGGCGCGAGCGCGAGCTCGCCGAGACCGTCGACGTCGTGCGCGCCAACCGGTTGGTGACCCTGACCGGGGTCGGAGGCGTGGGCAAGACACGCGTGGCCCTCGAGGTCGGCGCCGTGCTGGCCGCCGAGTTCCCCGATGGTGTGTGGCTCGTCGAGCTCGCGCCCGTAGGTGAGCCCGCATCGGTGCCCGACGCCATCGCGACCGCCTTGGGGATCAGCCCGCAGGCCGGCGTTCCGGTGAACGACGCGGTCGCGGAGGCGCTGTCAGGCCGCCGCCTTCTGATGCTGCTCGACAACTGTGAGCACGTCGTGGACGCCGCGGCGGACGCCGTGCAGTCGATCCTGGCCCGGTCGGGCACGGCGACGGTGCTCGCCACCTCGCGCGAAGGCTTGCGGGTTGGCGGCGAGCACCTGATGCCGGTGCCGCCCCTGGACCTCGAGGGTGGCGCCGCGTCGGCGGCCGTCGCGCTCTTCGTCGAGCGGGCGCGGGCGGTAAACCCCGGATTCGAGCTCGATGACGTGGCGACCGCCGAGGTCGTGACCGAGATCTGCCGCGGCCTCGACGGACTCGCACTCGGGATCGAGCTGGCCGCGGCCCGGATGCTCTCGATGACACCGGCGGACCTGCAACAGCGTCTCGTGGCCGACCGATTCCGCATGCTCACCGGGTCGAAGCGCCAACGGAGCCTGCGTGAGACCGTGGGTTGGTCGTACGAGCTCCTGAGCGACGAGGAACGCGCCGTTCTGAGACACGCGTCGGTCTTCTCTGGCGGCTTCGACCTCGATGCCATCACCGACGTGATCGGCGCCGACGACACGGTCGACGTGCTGGATCGACTGGATTCGCTGGTGCGCAAGTCACTCGTGACCGCGAGCCGGGCGACGGGACTCGTCCGCTACAGCCTGCTGGAGACGATCCGACAGTTTGCCGAGGAGGAGCTCTCGGCGCTCGGCACCCTCGAGCAGGTCCGCGATCGTCACGCGACGCGCTTCGCGAGCGAGCTGATGGTCCGTTGGGAGCGGTGGAACGGCCCGGGGTTCCGTGACGCGGTGGATTGGGTGGAGATCGAGTTCTCGAACCTGCGCGCCGCGTTCCGCTGGAGCGCGGCGCGGAACGACGTCGAGACCGCCGCCGACATCGCGGCACACGCCACCGTGATCGGTGTCTCTGTGGAGCTGTTCGAGACCGTCGGCTGGGTCGAGGAGATCATCGAGGCCGCAACCCATGCCGACGTGCGCCGGCTGCCGCGCGTGTACACCGCCGCCGGCTACAGCTGCTTCACCGGACGTCCCGAGCAGGCCGTCGCCCATGCGCAGACGGCGGCGCTGCTCGAGGCGAACCCGAAGTACGACCCCTTCCTGCCGGGCTTGGCCACCTTCATCGAGGCCCTCGCGCAGGTGTACTGCGGACACCTCGACCGTTACGTGGAGCTCACGCGAAGGGTCGCGGCCCTCCCAGGGGGTGCACGCGCCTTCGGCCTGCCCGGACTCGTCGACGGCCTCCAGGCGACGGGACACGTCGAGGAAGCGATCGACCTCGCCGACGAGGCCGTCGCCGCAGCTCGCGAGCAAGGGAACCCGTGGTGGATCGCGTATTCACTCTGGACACGCGGAACGGCGTACGCGCGCGTCGATCCCGCCCGCGCGCTCACAGCCTGGCGGGAGGGCCTCGAGTACGTGCGTCAGAATCGAGTCCACTTCTTCGAGGGGTTCATCGCTCGCGATGCCGCGCTGCTCAAGCTGGTCGACGCCGATCCCGAGGAAGCGCTGGCATTGTTCGAGACGGCCATCGACTCGTTCCGTCAAGTCGGCAACGTTGCTCAGCTCACGATCACCCTGGCCAGCGTGCCGGCGCTGTTCGAGCGCATCGACTCTTTCGAGGTCGCAAGCACGCTCTACGGCGCGATCACCTGTCAACCCGGCAGCGAGCATCACGTGCCCGATCTCCCCGACCTCGCGGGGCGCCTCGCGTCGAAGCTGGGCTCGGACCGTTTCGACGACTGCGCGTCGAGCGGGGCGGCCATGGACCTCAGCGAGACGGCGCACTACGCGCGTGAGCAGATCCAGCTCGCGCGCACGCAGCTGGCGACGCAGGCGACGCGCCCCGGCCCTCCGAGTGGTCTCAGCCGTCGTGAGGTCGAGGTGTTGCGCCTCGTTGCCGAGGGGCTCACGACGCGCGAGATCGCCGATCGGCTCTTCATCTCGCCGAAGACGGCCGACCATCACATCCAGCACGTCTACACGAAGATCGGCGTGTCGAACCGAGCGTCCGCCGCGCTCTGGGCCGTGCAGCACGACGTCGTCGACTGACGCTGCGCGCTGCCCCGAGGCACGCACTGATCGAGCACAAATAGGGAGACCTCCCGATGCGTCGCACGGACGTCGTCCGTACGGTCAACGTGCCCGCGATGCCGATCGCGGGCTCGGGCGCACGAGCGCACGTTCAGTAGAGGAGGAGAGCGATGATCCTGGCAACGACGAAGGTCGAGGACTTCGACCGCTTCGTGAAGGTCTTCTCGACCAAGGGCGCCGAGAAGCGCAAGCAGCACGGGTCCAAGGGCTCGACGGTCTTCCGCGATCCCAGTGAGGGCGACCGGGTCTGGGTGCTCTTCGACTGGGATGCGGAGGGCTGGCAGAGCTTCGTCTCCGACCCCGAGGTTCCCCCGATCCTGCAAGAGGCGGGGCACGTCGGGCGGCCCCAGGCGGCGGAGCTCGGCGGCAAGTACGACGCCTAGCTACGCATCAACATCATCAGGCCTTCGCGGTCGGGGACCGGCCTTCGGGTCGGTCCCCGGCGCGCGTCCGCGTCACGACGACGGTCGGGGCAGAAATAGGGAGACCTCCCGATGCCCCGAAGCCCGAATCGGCGCACGATCGCATCCCGAGCCACACACGTGGCCGACGACTGGAGGCACATCATGAGCACGCCCGCAACGGAAGCCCCGCAGTACCAGAAGTACGTCCTGAGCTGGACGGAACGCCCGGGAGCAGGCCCGTCCGAGTACGAGGCCGCCCAGGCGCGCATCCTCGAGGTGTTCGGTGAGTGGGACCGGCCTGAGGGCATCACGTTCCACCAGTTCGTGGTGCGCGTCGGCGATTGGGGCGGATACGCGGTCATCGAGACCGACAACCTCGCCGACGTCCATCTGCTGACGACGGCCCTCGCGGCGTTCACGTTCCGGCTCGAGCCGGTGGTCGACGTGATGGACGCGGTCGCGATCGAGCTCCAGGCGATGGCCTGGCGCGAGACGGTCGGGTAGGCGCAGCAGCATCTGACAGGCCCGCCTCTCGACCCCGCCACCACCGAACCGCAGGCCAGAGGCCCCGAACCGCAGGTTCGGGGCCTTCCTGCTTGTTGCGCGCGTTCTCGGCGTTGGTGCGGTCCGAGAGTTTGCTCGAAGGTGACCGCAGGTGTTCTGATCGCATCGACCCCGACACGAAGGAGCCACGATGGCGAACCCGAACGAAGATGTCGTCACGCGCGGATATGAGCTGTTCACGGCGGGCGACATGGACGGGCTGAAGAAGCTGTTCACACCCGACTTCGTCCACCACGTACCCGGCACGAGCCAGGTCGCCGGTGACCACAACGGCCCGGACGCGGCAATCGCCCTGTACGGCAAGTACTTCGAGCTCTCGGGCGGCACGCTGAAGGTCGATCTCAAGAGCCTGAAGACCGACGGCGACAAGGTCGCGGCGACGCACAAGTCGACGGCCGAGCGCGGTGGCAAGAAGCTCGACCAGCAGGAGGTCCTCACCTTCACGGTCAAGGACGGCAAGATGGCTCGGCTCGACGAGCAACCGTCGGACCAGGCCGCCTTCGACGATTTCTGGGGCTAGCCGGAGATCCCTGCGCCGAGAGCCGACGCACTCAACCGCGGGAGGCCCCGGGCATCGTGCTCGGGGCCTCCCTGTCGGTGCCGGTGATCCGCGTGCACGGTCCACCT
>Ga0334722_10008051_pt1 | contig 10124 bp, 6 predicted proteins | sample C3_bottom_MG_FD_207210 | JGI IMG/M metagenome (GOLD analysis project Ga0334722, IMG submission 207210) | Sediment microbial communities from Yellowstone Lake, YNP, Wyoming, USA - C3_bottom | ecosystem: Environmental > Aquatic > Freshwater > Lake > Sediment | place: USA: Wyoming | collected... | reverse complement strand
GGGGCGTCATCCGGAAGCCGTTCGAGGATCGCCCGCGCGACGAGCGCGGTGGTCAGGGAACCGCTCATCGGCTGCGCGCGATCGTCGACGAGGAACACCCGATCGGCGTCGCCGTCGAACGCGAGCCCGATGTCGGCACCTTCGGCGACGACGGCGGCCTGCAGGTCGCGGAGGTTCTCGGGCTGGATGGGATCGGCCGGGTGGTTGGGGAAGGTGCCGTCGAGCTCTCCGAAGAGGATCGACGAGCGGAGCGGCAGGCCGTCGAAGACCGCCGGCACGACGAGTCCACCGATGCCGTTCGCGGTGTCGGCGATCACCCGGAGCGGAGCGAGTGCCCGCACGTCGACGAACGAGTGCACGTGCGCGACGAACTCGGGGAGCAGGTCGCGCTGCTCGACACGGCCCGGCGCGTCAGCCTCGACGAGTCGGCCCGCCGCGACGGTGGCCTTGATCTGGCGGAGTCCCGTGTCCTCGCCGACCGGCGCGGCGCCCGCGCGGCACAGTTTGATCCCCTGGTACTGGGCGGGGTTGTGGCTGGCCGTGAACATGGCGCCGGGCGCGTCGAGATGGCCCGACGCGAAGTACACCAGGTCGGTCGAGGCGAGTCCGAGATCCACGACATCGGCGCCCGCCGCCGTCGCTCCCTCGATGAACGCCGCGACGAGCGACGCGCCCGACGGTCGAGCGTCCCTGCCGACCAGCACCCGCGGGGCATCTGCGAACCCCACGAACGCGTTGCCGACACCCCGGGCGACCGACTCGTCGATCTCGTCCGGGTAGATGCCCCGTACGTCATAGGCCTTGAAGATGCTGTCGAGGTCCGCCATCAGGGCTGAGCCACTGCGCCCTCGGCCGGCACCGCCGCACCTTCGTCGGTCGCGGCCGCACGCGCTCGACGACGGCGCCGGATCGGCCACCACACGAGGAGCCCGAGCCCGACGAAGCCGGCGAGCGTGCCGAGCCGACCCAGCCACTCGGCGCTCGTCGTCCCGTAGCTGAGCGTGACGTCGTGCTGCGTGGGCACGACGACCATGTAGTTCGGCGTCGCCCGGTACGGCCCGTGGGCACCGTCCGCCTCCCAGTTCGGGTACCACGACGCCTTCACCATCACGGGGACGCCCGTGCGCGACACATGGAAGGAGATCGAGTCGTCGTCGGAGCGGATGTCCGTCACGCGGACACGCGGAAGCCGCTCCGACCGCTGCTCGCGCGCAGTCGAGGTGCCCGCGTGCTGCCACGAAGCAGGCCCTTCGTCGACGAGCGGTCGGTCGAGCGCCGCCTCGTCGTCGAACCACGGCACGCCGATGCAGTCCTGCCACTCGTGGAGGTGCAGGCTCTTCTCGTCGACACCGGCCTGGATCAGGCGCCGCCGGCACGCGCGCTGATCGCGCTCGTCGAAGCGGTTCACGACGACCGGTTGGTACTTCAGCGGCTCGACGAGCGCGGTGTCCGCGACGGCGTATATCGACCAGCCGTTCGGGGCAAGTCCGTCGACATCGGGCGACGTCGCGACCCGCGTCAGCCGGGAGTCGGCGTCGGCGTGCTGCTTCGCCTGATCGGAGTGGACGGCGAGGTACCGCACACCGAGCACCTGCAACCAGCGGACTCCCAACGCGAAGTCCGCTTGGCTGCGATAGGTGATGCCTCGCACCGCCCCGGACGAGTTCCCGGCGGCGTCGAGCGCGGCGGTTGCCATGAAGTGGTACGGCGTAGTCGCCGACGCCTCGTAGTACACGCCCTCCATCGATGAGATGCGTCCGTGGGTCCAGTACGGGAGGAGCATCGGTGCCAGCGGTGACCCGTACACGTTGAGCTGCGTGTTGCCCTCCCACAGCACTCGCCCCGACGGCAGACCGTCGAACGCGGAGACGAACGCGTGGTACTCGGTCCACTGCTTGGCCGGGGTCGAACCCTCACCGGTCGTGTCCTGGTAGCCGCGGTAGTTCCATCGCGTCCAGTACGGGATGAACGACTTCCCGTCGTCGATCGAGATCAGGACGCCGAGGGAGAGCACGACCGTGAGCACGACTGCCACGGCGAGGCCGATGATCCGGGGGGGTGTTCGTGTCGCCCACTCGCGGGCACCGCGGCGCGCCGCCCACGCCGCGCCGCGCACGAGCTCGGCACCGCCCAGACCCATCAACAAGAAGATCCCGAGGTACCAGAACGGGAGGAACCGGAGGTTCCACACCGTCGTCGACTGGAGGTCCTCCCAGAAGCGGAACGTCAACCCGGACAGCGCGGTGATCGCGAGCACCACGAACGTGGAGCTCCGCCGACCGACGATCCCCCCGATGAGCGCGGCGCCGATCAGGGCCGTCGCTCCCCACTCCCACGGCCAGAGCGAATGCAGACCGAACAGATAGTCGGGGAACAGGTGGTCGGTGTACGCCGTGATCGGCGTGTACCTCATGTCCGTCGTGTACTGAAGAACCGACAGCAGCGGCAGCAGCCAGACGGCAGACAAGAGCGCACCGACGCCACCGATCGCGGCGGCCCGACCGATCGTGCGGGTCGGCCGCGACGCGAGCAACACGACCAGCGCACCCAAGGCAGCGAAGATGGCGACGATCAGGTGACTCATGACCGTGCCGGCGAACAGCACAGCCGGGATCCAGAGCAGACGACCGGTGCGCAGCGCGTAGGCGAGCGCGCCGAGGAACGCGAGCGCGAACGCGAGCGCGAGCGTGTAGGAGTACTCACCCGCGAGCGTGCTCGCGAGCGTGCCGCCCGCGATGTGCTGGTCGAACGCGATGTTCTCGGCTACGGGACCGGTCCCCGGGTTCCCCGTGAAGAAGAGGAACGCCGTCGCCCCGATCGCGAGCAGCGCCGGCGTCGGCCGCGGGCAGCGAAGCCCCCGCGCGAACACGTACGCCCCGATGGGCAGGAGCACCGGACCGGCGACCGTGCCGAGCTTGAAGGCGATGTTGTAGGGGATGAAGACGTCGAGCGCGACGATCAGGAGCGCGGGGACGGGGAAGTAGAACTGCCCCGCCGCGAATCCTCCGTAGAAGTCGGGTGACCAACCGGCGAGCCGAAGGGGCAGGAGGTGGTCACGCAGGTACGCGGGCCACCACACATGGGCTGCGGTGTCGCCGCCGGTCGCGGTCGTGTTGCGGAACAAGAGGTCGGGACGGAGCTCGACGAAGACGAACGCGACGCATGCTGCGAGGACGAAGAGCCCGACCCAGCGGTCGATGCCCTCGAGCGACGCCCACCACGGCGGACGCCGGTGAAGGGGGACACCTCGGGACCCGTCTCCATCGACCGGCCGGTCGTGCGGCGGTGCGGAGGACGCCGGGGACGCGTCGGTGATCAAACTCACACCCGACAGCCTGCCAAAGCGGGGTGGCCCAACCGCGTCGCTTGCCCGAGAGGGAGCGGCGCGAGCGGGAGAGAGGACCTACGGAGCTCGGACGAGCTCCAGCACCCGGGTGAGGGGAACGACGCCTTCGGCGGCCTCCCACGTCTGCGCTTCGCAGTGACCACAGCGGCGGAACGTGAGGTCCCACCCCGAGACGCGCATGTTGATCTCGATGATGGAGCCCTTGGTGCACGTTGCACAGCGCATGGATCCGACCTCCCAGTCGCCTGCCCCCCGGCTATCGGCGCGCCGGCCACAGATCTTGAGCCCGGGGATCGTCAGGTCAGGATCTGGATCGCTCCGAGAAGGTTGAAGCCGACGTGGAGGCAGATCGACTGCCCGATCCGCCCGGTGACGGCGGCCCGCCAGCCGGAGATCAAGCCGAGCAACAGGAAGGCCGGAACGTAGTAACCCGTGCCCGGGTCGCCGACGAAGTGCACGAGGGCGAAGACGAGGGCGGTCACGAAGACCGCGACTGCCGGCGATGTCCGCCGCATCAGCGATCTGAGCAGGGCGCCCCGGAACAGCAGCTCCTCACCGATCGGGGCGATGAGCACGATCCCGACCGCCACGCCGATCTTCTCGAGGACGCCCGCCGAGTGCTCGAAGGTCTTGACCACCTCCTGGCTCGAGTCCTTGAGGCCGGCGAGCTCGGTGATCGGCAGCACGAGGATCCCGGCGACGAACGCGACGAGCACACCGCCGAGGATCCACAGCAGGTCACGCGCCTCGATGGCGAGACCGAAGTCGTCGCGCAGCGAGCCGAGGCCCTTGCGCCGGGCAACCACGGCGAGCCACCCGACCGCCCCGATGCTCTGCGCCGCGACCGCGACCAGCAAGCCCGTCACCTGTTTGCTCAGGGGCTTGCTCGGGTCGATGAACGGCGCCGTGAGAACGACCGACGCCACCACGCCGACGACCCACGCGATAAGGACGTCGGGCAGCCCCCAGCTCACCGGGGCCGGCGGCGCGTGCGGGCGAGCGACCGGCCCGGGGTCCATGCGCACGACGCTAGTGGCGCGCGCCTGCGGCGCCTCCGAGCGCACAACGACCGGCCGCGCCGCACCACCTGAGGCAACGGTCGAGGAATGGGCGCCCTACGATGGGCGTTTGCGGAGGGGCGACCGTTCCTCCGAGAGGCCTGGAGCCGAGATGAGCCGCCCCCCGTCCGAGATGCCCCCGGGACGCCCCGCGGGCGGACCCGAGCGCCGCCCCGGCGACCGGCCAACGCCGCCTCCCGGGCCTCCATCGTGGACGCGCATGCTGCCGTGGCTGCTCATCCTCGCTCTCGTCGGGGTCTTCGCGCTCACCAACGTCTTCTCCCTCGACAGCGGCTCGACCAAGGACATCTCGTACTCGCACTTCATCACCGCGGTGAAGGAAGGCAACGTCGCGAAGGTCGAGTTCGACCCCTCCAGCGGCCAGCTCAACGGCACGTTCAAGGCCGCGGTGGGCGGCACCAAGGACTTCACGTCCGAGGGCCCGACCAACGACCTTCCCCAGAAGGATCTCAACATTCTGAACCGGCAGGGCGTGAACCTCGACTACAAGCGGGCGGGGTCGAACTTCCTCCTCGATCTGATCCCGCTGCTGCTCCCCGCTCTGCTCATCATCGGCTTCTTCGTCTGGATGAGCCGGCGCGCGCAGGGCCAGATGGGCGCGGTCATGAACATCGGTCGCAGCCGGGCGAAGGTCTACAACACCGAGAAGCCCAAGACGACGTTCGACGACGTCGCGGGCTACGGGCCGGTCAAGCAGGAGATCGCCGAGGTGGTCGACTTCCTGAAGTTCCCGCAACGGTTCAAGCAGATCGGCGCGCGCATCCCGAAGGGGGTGCTCCTCGTCGGTCCTCCGGGAACGGGAAAGACCCTCATCGCCCGTGCAGTCGCGGGCGAAGCTGGCGTGCCGTTCGTCTCGGTGACGGGCTCTGACTTCATGGAGATGTTCGTGGGAGTCGGGGCGGCTCGCGTGCGCGATCTCTTCCAGACCGCTCGCAAGCAGGCACCGGCGATCATCTTCGTCGACGAGATCGACTCCATCGGCCGCAAGCGCGGTGCCGGGCTCGGTGGCGGCCACGACGAGCGCGAGCAGACGCTCAACCAGATGCTCGCGGAGATGGACGGCTTCGAGGCAACCGAGGGCATCGTCATGATGGCCGCGACGAACCGTCCCGACGTCCTCGACCCCGCGCTCCTGCGCCCCGGTCGGTTCGATCGCCAGATCGTCGTCCCGCTCCCGACGCAGGAAGAGCGGGTGAAGATCCTCGAAGTGCACATGCGCGACAAGAAGATCTCGCCGACCGTGGACGTGGAGGTCATCGCACGCGGCACGCCGGGGATGGCCGGCGCCGACCTCTCGAACCTCGTGAACGAGGCGGCACTCCACGCAGTGCGGCGAGGATCTCTGAACGTCGACGCCGAGGACTTCGACGCCGCGCGCGACCGCGTGCTCATGGGCCTCAAGCGCGACTCGATGGCGATCAGCGAAGAGGAGAAGGAGGTCATCGCGTACCACGAGGGCGGCCACGCCGTCCTGGCGTACGTGCTCGACCACGCCGACCCCGTCCACAAGGTAACGATCCTCCCGAGCGGCATGGCGCTCGGGGTCACCCAGCAGCTTCCCGAGGACGAGCAGCACATCTACAAGCGCGAGTACATCGCCGACTCGATCGTCGTCGCGCTCGGGGGCCGGACCGCCGAAGAGCTCGTGTTCGGCCACCTGTCCACCGGAGCGCAGAACGACCTGGTGCGGATCACGGAGTTGGCCCGGAAGATGGTGCGCGAATGGGGCATGTCCGAGCGCATCGGGCCGATGGCCTGGGGGACCCAGGGACCGGTGTTCCTCGGCGAGGACCTCGTGCACACGCGCGACTACTCCGACGACACGGCACGGGTCATCGACGAAGAGGTCGAGCGGATCCTCCGTCAAGAGGAGAGCCGCGCGCGCCGCATCCTGCGCGTCCATCGCCGCGGCCTCGATGCCGTGGCGCGTGCGCTGCTCGAGCACGAGACCGTCACGGGCGCCGAGGTGGCGACCTTGGTGGACAACGCCATGGGCCGCAGCGCGGGAGGCTTCCGCAAGGTTCGCCGCGCCGATGGCACGATCGTCGAGATGCGGCCACCCGGCGACAACGGTGGCAGCAAGCCTCGCAAGTCGTCGAGCGCACCGAAGCGCGCCAGCCGCTCGCGAGCCTGAGGGACGGTCAGGTCACGAGACCGAGGTCGGGCTCGGGCGTCGTCCCCGGTTGGCGTGCCTCCGCGATCGCAGCCCACAGATCGGTTGCCGTGGTGGCGCCGACGAACGCTCGGCGGACGACACCCCCGCTGTCGACGACGAGGATCATCGGGATCGCCTCGATCTGATACCGGTCGTGCAGCGCTCTGTGCGTCGCGAAGCCCAGCTCGCACGTCGCGACCTCGGTCGACTCCAGGACCGCCACCTTCGGGCCGAGCCCCTGGCAGGAGGCGCAGGAGTCGGACGAGAAGTACGCGATCAGCCACGGTGCGTCGGGGCGCGCGAAGTCCCCGCGCGCGAGCTGCCTGGGCACCGGGTATGCGTCGCGGGGCGGTCCCTCGGGTGTGCGCCGGCGGAGCCACCAGACGACACCCCCTGCCGCGATCGCGACGACCAACCCGATCACCACCTGGAAGGTCACGGCAAGGTCCCTGCGGCGAGGGGAACGCCGGGAGCCACCGAGACTCCCGGGCCGAAGATCTCGCGTCCGACGACGATGGGGCCGTCGGCACCCACCACGATGACCTGGTCAGGGTCGACGCTTCGCTCGCCGAGGGAGAACACGGCGCGCTCCCCCGGCGGAAGGGCGATCGCGGGTGCGCTCGCCGGGCTGTCGGGATCGCCGGCGGTGTACGCGTAGAGCTGCACCGTGATCGGCGCATCGCCGACGTTGAGGGCATCGATGCTCGTGTCGCCACTCCGGTCCAGACGGCCCACCGCGAACGCCCAGCGACGGTCGACCGACACCGTCCCCGTCGACGTCATGACACCGGTCACCGGCGCGGGCGTCGCCCAGGCTCCGAATGCCCCCGCCACGAACCCCGAGCCGCGTTTGGATCGCAGGTCGACTGCGTAGCCCGATCCCGAGGTCGCCTTCACACCGACGTCGACGCGCACGACTCGATTCGCGGCGACGGTGACGTCCTTGGCCGGAAGCTTCGTCACGCCGTCCAGACGGACTCGTACCGAGACCTCCGCACTCCGGTCGGTGAAGTTGGCGATCGACACGGACTGCGCGGCGCCTTCCTGACCGTCGCCGACGGGGAACCGCCAGCGCCGTGCACTCCCGGTCGCCCCGAGCGTCAGCGCGATTCCCTTCCGTGTATCCGTGCCGTCGAAGCGCGCCGAGCGCTCGGCGACGATCCTGCCGGTTCGGGCGTGCACCGCGACGGCGAGCGCACTCTGGCGGCGCGCGAGGTCGTGCAAAGCCACGGAGACACGAGACCGCCGCGGCACGACGAGCGCCTGGACCGCGTCTGGCCCCTGCAGCCCGCTGTCGGTGAGCAGGGACACGTCGACGATCGCGTCGGTCCCGAACGGGTTGAACAGCACGAGCCAGTCCTCGGCACCTCGGTCCGTCGATCCGTCCGCGAAGTACCAGATCCTGGCTGCGGCGCGCGAGCACGGGCCGACCGCGACGTCTTCACGGCTCTGGATCTCGTGCTCGACGACCGCGCGCCCGCCGAACACCTCCACGACCACGCCGGGCTCGGGGACCCGCAGCAGATCGGAGACCGAGATACGACGCTGCTCGTAGGCAACGAGGCGCACGCGCTGGGTCTTGGGCCTGGCGTCGCCACCAGGCATCACAGTGGTCGCGATGTCGATCGAGTGCGGCTCGAGGTTGCCGACGATCACGGTCTCACCCGCCCTGCCGTCGACCGTCGACGTGCCCTCGGCGCAGTACCAGGCGCTCGACGTCGCCTGCGACGAGGCGATCGTCGGACCGTCCACCGGCTGACGCGCCGCGGGCCGCAGCGCGATCCCGGTTTGCTCGCTCTGGGCGAGCGCGATGCCGGCCGCCACGAGGAGGGTGAGCAGAACGAGCGTGACGACCCGCCGGGTGAGATCGCTCACGACTCGTCCCAGAAGCCGTCGAGGTCGTCGAAGCCTGCGAGCTCCCCCTCCCGGGTGAAGTCGGTGGAGCGCGCGGCACGCTCGAGCCGTTGACGACGAGCGGCTTCACGGCGGGTGACGCGCGCCCGGCTCCGGCCTCGGCACCACCACAGTGCCGCGACGAGCCACAGGACGAGCTCGCCGGCCAGGAGTGCGTACCGCCGCCCCTGCCCGTCGTGGGCGAAGGAGACGGTGCTCGATCGGGGGTGCTCCCAGCCGTTGACCCAGCCGAAGGCGCGCTCGTGCGCGAGCGCCCGACCACCGCCGCGCGCGCTCCACCCCGCGTCGAAGGCCTCGGCGAGCAGCGCGGTGCCTGCGGGGACCGCTCTCTCACCGATCGGCACGGCCTCGGAGAGATCGGTGCGAACCGCGCTCGGGAGCGGCGCGACATCGCCGGCCGGGACCTTCTGCGCGACGAGCGCCTGTGCGGGCCCCCACGACTGGTTCTCGTAGAGCACCAGACCAGGCTCGCTGCGGAGCCGGGACAGGTCGAGCTGATCGGCAAGCGCACCCGTCACCGACGGCGAACGCCGGCCTCGCTCGCCGTCGGGGCCGTTGCGCAGCGGCACGACGACATACCTGATCCCAGCCGGCGCCAGCAACCGACCGAGGCGCGTGGTGCCACCGCGTCGTGCGACCTCGATGGCACGCGCGATCACCTGGTCGGCCCTCGTCTTCGGGGCTCGCCACAGCTCGCGGGCGTCACCGCCACCGTTGCGCGTCATCGCCCAGCTGGTCTCGTCGTCGATCTCGACGGGATCGAGAGGCAGGACGTTCGGGTCACCGACCCACAGGATCCGAAAGTCGCCTTCGTTCGTGAAGTCCTTCGTGAACGACAGGACGTTCGCCCAGCTTCCGTCCGGCGCGTTCCAGCGCCCGCTGACCGCGTCGGCCGCCAGACCGAACCCCCCGATGACGACACCTGCGATCGCCACGCCCACGAGCACGCGAGCGCCCGACGACCGACGAGTCGCCCGTGACTCGTCGACATCGCTACTCGTGCGTTCCTCGGCTCCCGGCGCCGTGACCGAACCCGCGCTCAGCTCGTTCGTCGCGGCTCCGACTGCGATCGCCGCGGCCCAAGCCACGCCGATGCCCGCGATGGCGAGGCCGGCCTCGGGCGCGGCGACCGGTGTGTGCGGCGCGAGCTCACCAGGGAGGAAGACGAGTGCGTCACCCGCGACGACGAGCGCGAACGCGCGGACCGCCCACGACAGCCTGGGCCCCCGCGCGACGAAGAGCGCAACGAGCGCGGCGACCAAGAGACCCCAGGGCGCGAACCCCGCACCCGCCGGGCCGGAATGGAACCGAAGGACCTCGCTCAGGTCGAGGCGGGAGTGATACGCGATGCCAAGTGCGGCGAGGTCGTCGCGCGAATCGACGATCGTGGCGGTCCACGGCGCGAGCAGCAGCGCTGCAACCGCGACACCGACCAGCGAGGCGCCAACCGCCCGCAACGCCGGTATCACCCCACCGGCGAGGAGCGACGCGACGAGGAACGCGAGCGCGACGACGACGGTCGCGAGCGCCGCGGGCGGATACCACGCGGTCGCCACCGCGGTGCCGATCGCCAGCCCGAGCAGCGGCCGGCGTGCACTTCCCGCGGTTCCTGCGAACCTCCCGACGCGCA
>Ga0334722_10008050_pt1 | contig 10124 bp, 6 predicted proteins | sample C3_bottom_MG_FD_207210 | JGI IMG/M metagenome (GOLD analysis project Ga0334722, IMG submission 207210) | Sediment microbial communities from Yellowstone Lake, YNP, Wyoming, USA - C3_bottom | ecosystem: Environmental > Aquatic > Freshwater > Lake > Sediment | place: USA: Wyoming | collected... | reverse complement strand
AGTGCAATACCCCCTTGAGGGGTGCAAGGGCTCGGTCCGGTTTGGTCGTATCCATCCGGAGGATATGGATTTGGTCCGGAATGAATTTGCCCTCTTCTTCGCCTCTCATCTGCCGGAGGGTTCAGTTCAATCCTTGCTTGACAAGGGCTCAGTTCAGTCCCCGCTTGATTCAGGTCAATACCCCCTTGAGGGGTACGGGGGATCTGTCGCGCGGCGTTTGCTTCGGCAATTGCCCATTGATCTTGTGGACGGGGCGGAAGATGGGGGCAGGAATTATGATGTGAAGTACCGTTTTCAAAAAAAGGATGGCAGTTGGGTATGGCTTCATGAACGGGCCAGCCGTATTGAAGAGCAGGACGGCAAGTGGTATGCCGATGGGGTTTCCTCCGATATTACCGACTTGAAGCTGGCGGAGGCGGAGTTGGAGCGGCATCACTTTCGTCTGGCGGAGCTCGTGGATGAACGGACCATCGAACTGCAGACCGCCAATCAGCAGCTGAAGAGAGAAATTGCCGTCCGCAGGCAGACGGAACAAGCCTTGATGGATTTGACGAAACGCCTGGCTGGCTCGAATCAGGAGCTTGATCAATTCGCCCATGTGGCCTCCCATGACCTTAAAGAGCCGCTGATGCTGATCATGGCCTTCAGTGAGCGCTTGATCAAGAAATACAGCGATCATCTCGATGACAAGGCGCAGGAGTATTTGCGTCGGATCAGCAGAGCGGCGGAACATATGCGTCAGCTCATTGAAGGCTTTCTTTCTTTGTCCGAGGTGACATCAGGCGCCAGGCCCTATGAGGAAGTTGATCTGACCGATCTGGTGCATGAGGTGCTGCAAAGCCTTGAGGAGCGGATCAAAGAGAGTAACGCCCGGATAGAGATCGGTCAACTGGGGCGTTTGGGCGGGGATCGGGTTCAGCTTCGGCAATTGTTTCAAAATATCATCGCCAACGCCTTGAAGTATCGGAAAGCGGAGGGGCAGCCCCTGGTGGTGCTGCAAGGAAGTCTGGTCGATGATACCTATTATGAGATCCTGATCCAGGATAATGGCATTGGCTTCGCTCCCCAGGATGCCGAGAGGATTTTCAGGCCGCTGGAAAGGCTGCATAGCCGGCGTGAATATGAGGGAACCGGGATGGGATTGACGACTTGCCAGAAGATTGTGGCGCGCCACGGAGGGGAGATCTGTGCCCGGGGCGAGGTCGGTCAAGGCGCGACTTTCATCATTCGACTGCCCGCTGGTCTTATCAAGTAGAACGAAGGTAAGTGATCATATAGGGGGAAAACTCATATGTAACGCTCTACCCAAGAACTGTAAGCGATTGCAGGGTGCCCCAGATGCGCGGAAGCGGTCTGCGAGCTATACACCTGTATGTGAGCAGGCCGCTGATACCCCGCAAGGGGGTATAAACTCCGCAGATGGGGAACCCTGTGATCGCTTACGAGCGAAGGAGGATGGCGGCGAGCTTGGGCCAAGCCTTGTCAAAGGCGGCTTGATCGATGAAGGTCGCGGTCAGCGTCAGTTCATCTTTTTCAAAGGACGGGGCGTGGTTTACGTTGATCCCTTTGGGGAGATTAAGCCGGTTGTTCAATTCCGCAAATTTTTTTTCCGCTGCTGCCAGATTCGGGGTGTGCCTCTCGCCGAGGAAACGCATGACTAACGTCGTTTTCTGAGGCAGGTTGCTCTCCGGGTAGTCGATTATTTCTCTAACTTCACCCAAAGCGAGGAGCGAGTGGATTGAGGTGTCCTCTCGTTTGGCCAGATCCTGGCAGATGGCGATGATCTTGCGTTGGTTGCTGACGCTGAGTTGCAGGGTGTCGATCAGGTCAAAGAGGGCGAATCGATCTCTAAAGGAAAGGCCGCTCAGGGCCAAGGCTGTTTTTTCCTCGATCCTGCCCTCGTGCAGCGCCAGGGCCAGGGGCTGTTCCAGTGAGGCCAGGGGGGCTATCTGTTGCAGGTGATAGGGGTGAGGAGTCAAGTTCAGAAGCGGCAGAAATCTGCGGGCAGCTTCTTCCAATGGGCAGAGGGCGAGGGCCTTTTTGAAAAATATGGCTTTGGCCAGCGGACTGATTGGTCCGCTCAACAGGGCTTCGTCCAGGGCCAGGGCCAGGGTTGAAAGCGTATCGAAGTCCTCTGGCACGATGAGGCAGTCGCAACTGGTGCACTTCAGCAGGCCGCTGACGATCCGCAGCCGTTTCCGCCCCGCCACGATCTGGAAGGCGCCGGAGGCTGTTTCTTTGATCAGGGGGGGGTGGAGAATGCCAATTCTGGTGATATGCCGGGTCAGCGCCTTGCCGGGGGGATCGTCAAAGGGCATGAGACTGAAGGAATGGTCGTCGCGATCGATCAGCTTGATGGGGATATTTTTGATTGGGAATGGTTTCATGGTATGGGGTCTGAGAGGCATTTTTTGAATTGTCTGATTTGTGAGTAGTAACAGGATATCGTGGTGACTATGTCATTTCCCTTGGATGAAAGTCAAGCAAAGAATCGGTTGCCCCGTACCATTCTGTGCAGTATCGGACGGATTGCCAGTGCCCGTGCGGGGAGTGACGTAAGCCTGTCGGCTGAGGTTTTGGCCCCTTTGCCGGAGAAACTTTTGCGATGCCTGGCGGAGATCTCGCGTCGCCTAAAGTTACCGATCTATTTCAGCGGTGGGGCTGTGCGGGATTGGCTACTTGGCCAGACCCCTGCCGATCTTGATATTACGGTGCCAAGCGGCACCTTGGCCTTTGCCGGCGAGTTGGCGAGGGTCTTAAACGCCGCCTATGTGCCCTTATCCCCGGTAGAAGGGGTGGCCCGGGTGGTGTGGGGTTCAGTCCAATCCTTGCTTGACAAGGACTCGGTTCAGTCCCCGCTTGACGGGGGTTCAGTTCAATCCCCCCTTGAGGGGTACAAGGGCAATATCACTGTTGACATCAGTCAATTCAGGGAAGGGACCACCACCATTCTTGACGATCTGAGGCGGCGTGACTTTTCTGTCAATGCCATGGCCGTCGGCTTTGACACTCTTGAACAGACTTTTGCTAACGGCGGGTTAGTCATTGATCCCCTTGGCGGGCTTGACGATCTAGCGCACGGAGTCTTACGTCTGACCCATCCCCAGGCCTTGGTGGCCGATCCCCTACGGATGCTGCGGGCCTATCGTTTTCGGGCGGTCTTTGATTGGCTGATCGAAGACGAGACCAAGCGGGCCATTGCGTGTCAGGCGTCGTTGATAGAGCAGGTCAGCGGCGAGCGAATCGCTTACGAACTTGATACGATTTTTGCCTGCGAACAATGCCATTCCGCCATCACGGAGATGGCCAGGATCGGATTGCTCTTCCAGATCTTTCCCGAGTTAGGCCCTGGAGTGGGACTACTGCAGCCATCCAGCCATCATCTCGATGTCTTTGGTCATAGCCTTGAGACCTTGCGGCAGATCGAGCGGATTATCCATGAGCCGGAAGCCTTTTTTAATCTGCAAGCGGGGACTGAGCAAAGTCCCTGTCCGACACCAGCGGGGATTGAACTGAACCTCGCTTGGCGTCAGGATATGTCGGCCTATTTGAGCGCCCCCCGGCAAAGGATTCGACTCAAATATGCCGCTCTTCTCCATGATCTTGGCAAGACGACAACGTACGCCGTAAAAGAGGGCCGGATTACTTTTTATAATCATGACGAGGCCGGTGTCGTTTTACTCAAAGGCATTGCCGATCGCCTGCGCTGGAGCAATGAAGATGCCAGGCGTATCGGCCAATTAGTCAAGCAGCACATGTGGCCCTTTCATCTGCACAACGCTAAGGTGCGGACCGGCATCACTCCAAAGGCCGTTCTGAAATTGGTCAAGGCGGCAGGGGATGATTTGCTGGGCCTCTTTTTTTTGGTCATGGCGGATAGCCTGGCAGGGCAGGGGCCCGGTAAGCCGGATGGTATGGAAGAGGCGGTGGCGATTCTCTTTGCCGAGGTGTATCAGACCTATCAGGTGCGGCTCAAACCCATTATGGATAAGCCCCTGTTGACTGGCCACGACTTGATTCAGAGTCTGCATTTGACCCCCGGCCCGTTTTTCAAGCAAATCCTCGATGCCCTGCTTGAGGAGCGGGCGATTGAGCCGGAGATGAGTAAGACCCGCGCCCTGGCTTGGGCTGAAGAGTATGTCTCCCGTTTCGGCAAGGTTTGATTGGTATGGGCGCTTACTAACCGATATGGATAATCAAAGGAGAACATGGACCTGATCTTGTTTTGTTTGCTTCCCTGGCGAACTGTATTTTTACACGTTGTCGCGCATCGGTGGATCCATGGCTGAGCAAGGGGGCGGGGGCAAACAAGTGAAGAAGACAATGCTCAAGGCGGTATTCAACTTACCGCGCACGGTCTGGCTGCTTGGCTTGGTGAGCCTGTTCAACGATACCACCAGCGAACTGGTCTACCCGCTGGTACCGTTGTTTCTCGCTTCCGTGCTGATGGCCGGGCCACGGGCTTTGGGCCTGATCGAGGGTGTCGCGGAGGCCACGGCCAGCCTGCTGAAGCTTTTTTCCGGCGTGATTATGGATCGGCGGGGCCATGCCAAGGGCTGGGTGGCGGCGGGCTACGGCCTCGCCGCATTTTCGCGCCCGTTGTTTTACCTGGCGGCGAGCTGGCCGGTTGTGCTGCTGCTGCGCTTCGCCGATCGGGTAGGCAAGGGGGTGCGCACTTCCCCTCGCGATGCGCTGCTTGCTGGTGCGGTGGATGAAAGCTGCCGGGGGCTGGCTTTCGGCCTGCATCGCGCCATGGACAATGCCGGAGCGGTGATCGGGCCGCTGCTGGCCGCCTGGTTGCTGACGCGGGGGGTGCCGATCAAGGGTATATTCCTGTGGTCTATCGTGCCGGGGATGATTACTGTCGCCCTGGCCCTGGCTATCAAGGAACCACCGGTTGTTCCGGCGGAGCAAAGGAGGCCTTTCTCATGGAAAATGGAAGGCTTTCCGCCTGTATTCAAACGCTACTTGCTGGTGCTGGCGCTTTTCACACTCGGCAACTCGTCCAATATGTTTCTGCTGTTGCGCGCCAAAGAATTGGGCCTGCCCGATTACCAGGTGCCGCTGCTGTGGGCGCTGGTGTCAGGGGTGGCAATGGTGTTCTCCACGCCCCTCTCCGCCCTGTCCGACCGTCTCGGCAGGGTACGGTTGATTCTAGGGGGCTGGGCGGTGTACGGTTTTTTCTATCTTAGCCTCGGGGTCAATGGGTTCCACGCTTTGCTGCTGTGGCCTTTGTTTGCCTTCTACGGATTATTTCTCGCTGCCACCGAAGGGGCTGAAAAAGCCCTGGTGGCCGACCTCGCCCCCCGTGACCGGCTGGGCACGGCTTATGGCTGGTTTAATCTCACTGCGGGGGCGGTGTTGCTGCCCGCCTCCCTGCTGTTCGGCTGGTTATGGCAGGCGGTTTCAGCCGAAGCCGCGTTCGCCTTTTCCGCTGTCTGCGCCTTGGCGGCGGCGCTACTGCTTAAGTTTTGGGTGATGCGCAGGCAAAGTTAAATTGCAATCGGCCTAAAGCGACAATTCATTTAATGGCGGAACCGAACGCAGTCACACTCAAAAGGTCAGCAGCCGTTTGACCATTCCCGGGAAGGTCATATCCGTTGTCATGACGATGGTCAGAGCGATCATGATGCCAACCGTGAGCCAGGCGATGGTGTTGAAGGCCGGGCCGTTGACGTAGCGTCCCATTAGCCCTTTGTCGTTGATCAGTTTGAGCATGAAGATCAGGACAAAGGGGAGGACTGCGCCGTTGACGACCTGGGAGATAAACATGATTGAGAGCAGGGGGGCATTGGGTATAAGGATAAGACCGGCGCTGATAATGATGATGACGGTGAAGAGCCAGAAGAATTGAGGAGCTTCTTTGAAATCCTTGTCGACCCCGGACTCCCAGCCTAGCCCTTCACAGATGTAGTACGCAGTGGAAAGCGGCAGGATACAGGCGGCGAAAAGCGATGCATTGAACAGGCCAAAGGCGAAAAGGGTCGAAGCGTGTTTGCCGACTAGCGGTTTGAGCGCCATAGCGGCGTCAGCCGCCGTCTCAATTTTCAGTCCCTGGACATGGATAGTGGCGGCGCAGGCCACCACGATGAAAAAGGCCACCACAATAGCCATGATACAGCCGATAATAACGTCCAGCCGAGTAAATCCATACTGCTCGGCGGTGATGCCCTTCTCCACCACGGCCGACTGTTGGTAGAACTGCATCCAGGGGGCGATGGTGGTGCCCACAATGCCGATCATAGCCATGACGTAGGCACTGTCAGTTTTGAATACAGGGGTGACGGTAGCCTTCATGATTATGTCCCATTTGGGGTCGGCCATAAAGGCGGCGATGGGATAGGCCACATAGACTAAACAGGCAACCAGGAAGACCTTCTCGACGGTTTTGTAGGAGCCCTTGACGATCAGTAACCAGACCAGCACGGCGCATATCGGGACGGAGAGGTATTTGCTGATGCCAAAGATGCCAAGACTTGCGGCAATGCCGGCAAATTCGGAGATGGAGTTGCCCATGTTAGTCAGCAACAGGGCAATCATCACGTAAAAAGTGACCTTGACGCCGAACGATTCGCGAATCAGATCCGATAAGCCCTTGCCGGTGACCGCACCCATGCGGGCGCACATCTCCTGAATTACGACCAGGGCCACGGTGGTCGGCAGCATGGTCCACAACAAATCCAGACCGTAATTGGCGCCGACCAGGGAGTAGGTGGTGATGCCGCCGGCGTCGTTATCGACGTTGGCGGTGATAATGCCGGGTCCAAGGATGGCCAAAAAGAGCAACACCTTCCGCGGCATGAAGCGTTTAATCGGCTTAAAAGGTTTGAGAAATGATACACCGGTAAACATCGACTTTTCCCTCTTTTGCTATCCGCGTCTGTATTTCAGGATCCTGGGCAGATAATGCGCCAGGACATCGTCAACGTTGACAATCCCTGTCATCAGTTCTTCCTTGTTCAGCACAGGAACGACAATCAGGTTGTATTTTGTCAATATCTCAACCGTTTCTTCGAGGGCAGTGTCGACATGGACGTATTTGACGTTTGTCTCCATGACCTCGGCAAGAGTAAGCTCGGGAGAGTTGATGAGCAACTCGCGCAGGCTGACAACTCCTTCCAGCCGCTCCTCATGGTCAACCACAAAACCGTAGTAGAGCGTTTCAACATTATCGGCATTGAGTTTGACCTGTTCTAAAGCACTGGCGACTGTCATTTCCGAGGAGAGCCTGAAATAGCCGGTGTTCATGAAGCCGCCGGCAGTATTGTCTTCGTGCTCGAGGAGTTCCTGGATGTCCTCGGCATCTTCCTCGTCCATCATGTCCAGCAGTTCTTGCGCCTTCTCCTCCGGCATCTCGCTAAGGACGTCGGCGGCTTCATCCGGCTCCATCTCTTCCAGAATGTCGGTCATCTGCTCGTTGTCCAACTGGCTGATGACCACGTTGCGCCGGTCAGCCTCAAGTTCGTAGAGGGTGTCGCCGGTGGTCTCCTCATCAAGGGATTCCAAAACGGTCTTGATGTGCTGAATGGGGATGTTTTCCAGAATGTCAGCGAGGTCGGCCGGGTGGATCTCATTCATCTGGTCGCGAGCGATGGTCAAGGCCAGTTTGGAAGAGTGTGCCTCCAGCGGTTGGACATATTGCCAGCTGATTTCAGCGTTCGGGATCTCTTTTTCAAGGGTTTTGGCGATTTTTTCGCCAAAGCGTTCGTAGCCAAGCCGTCGCAGCAGGCCACGGAATCCGATATCGACGGAAAAGATACAGAGTTGGTCTTGCAGTCTTCCCAGCTTGATATCGTTGACCCGCACGACTTTGGCGCCATCCATATCCACTATCTGCTTGTCCAGCAGGTCGCGTTTGACGAGAATTTCACCCTCACGGGGCTCATAGGGACAAAGGCCGGGGGGATTGATACCGATGGCAGAGACCAGGACATGGGTGAAGAGAGCCACTTCGTTCCAGGGCAGGGATTTCAGCCCCTTGCGGGACTTGATGACAATATGGGAAACCTCGGGGAAGACCAGGCCTGGCGCCATGATCAGGTCGCGCAGGGTGCCGATTTTGTCGCCTTTGCTGTTGATGACCGAACGTCCGATGACGGCGCTGAGGTATATTTCGCTGAATTCTATGGTCATGGGGATACTCCCGGGAAATAAAAAAGCCCTTTGGGGAGCGAAAGGGCCTTGGAAAATATACGTGACGCAAAACTTTCCCTTGGGACTTTCCGGGGGAAGATATTGCGTGCCGTCCAGGTGCAACTGTTGAAACAGAATGGTCGTTTGGACGAGTGACGAGAGGGAGCAGGGGGGGAAGAGGTGATAAGGAAATCAGGGCACGTATCCGCCCCGGACACAATGTAAACCTAATAACCTCTTTACCTGTTTTTTGAAATCCGTGTCAATCGAAAAATGGTCGTGCCGATGGTTTGTCGGGCAGAGATAAAGCGCATAGGGTAGGGCAAAGCCTTTACGTGAGGAGATGCCGGGAAGCCTTTGGCGAGGGGGCGTCGACGCTCAACTCCGAATCTCCCTGCTGGGGTTGAGGCGTCATGCCCCCGCCCACCAGGGAGCTGAGTTGGCCAATCATCTTGTCGAGCATGTGGGCCTGGTTGCTGAGGTCTTGGGCGGTTTCTTGAGAAGTCGAAGCCTCAGCGGCATTCTGTTGGACCAGTTGATCTTGTTCGGCAACGGCAGTGTTAAGTTGCGACAGTCCTTTTGACTGCTCGGCGGAGGCATTGGCAATCTCTTGAATCAGTTGGACAGCCTTGGCAATCAACTCAGTCATGCCGGAGAAGGTGGCGCTGAAATTTTTGCTCAGTTCCGCCCCTGTCTTCACTTTGACGAGGGTTGTAGCGATCAGTTCCTCGGAGTTTTTTGATGATTGGGCGGCTCGCGAGGCGAGGCTACGGACTTCATCGGCAACCACCGCGAATCCGGCGCCGGCCTCTCCTGCCCGGGCCGCTTCAACCGCCGCGTTTAAGGCCAGTAGATTGGTCTGAAAGGCGATCCCGTCGATGGTCTGATTGATTTTAGCGGTCTCAGAACTGGCCTTAAAGATTTCATCCATGGACTTGACCAGATCGGTCATCAGGGCGTTGCTCTGGCTGACAACGGCATTGATTTCGGTCATTAATTTGTTGGCCTCCCCAGAGTTTTCGGCGTTTAAGTGGGTCATGGACGAGATCTCTTCCAGGGAAGCGGAGGTCTCTTCCAGGGAAGCCGCTTGGTTGTTGGCGGCATCAGCGACGACAATGCATGAGGCAGACATGGCTTGGGCATGCCCTGAAACCAGTTCCGAATTCTCTCTCAGGCCGGAAATGGTGCTGTTGATGGGAGTGATGACCCAGAGCCGCACGAACACTGTCAGGATGGCGCAGGTGACGGCCAAGGCCAGGAACACTACCAGCAGAATTTGTTGTAGCAGTCGTGAATTCATCCTCCCTGAGTCGGTTTTGGCCTTGTCTTGGGCCTGGGCGAGGTTCTCCTGGGAAGATTGTTTGAGGCTGGCGGAAAGGGTCTGATTGTTAGTGTTGATTTGATCCAGGATGCCCTTGACCTTGGCTAGGGCCGCCATCTCGGACATACTGACTTGCATCTCGATTTTGAGAAAGGCAAAGTCATTTTTTATTTGGTGTTCGAAGAGCAGGGAGTCGGTGCCTTCGGCTTGTTTTTCGCCGAATTTGAGGAGGTCTGCGTCCGCAGGTTTTTCCTTGGTCTGTAACTGTATCCATTTGATGGCCGGAGCTTGGCTGAGCAAGGTCTTGATGACCGTGCTTGCTCCATCAAAGTCAAAGCCTTCAATCATTGGAAAGATCTGGTTGGAGACCGCTTTGGCCAGGGTCTGGTATGAGTTTTTGTAAAGATCGACCATGATCTCCAAGGTCTTGGTGTTGGCCTCTGCCAAGGTTTTTTCTACCCCGGAAAAGCCTTGGTCAAGGGCCTGCGCCGAATCTTTCTGCTGCTTTTGGACAGTCTCCAAAATCGCCCCGACGATCTCCTTATTGTGTACGCCCGGCACGGGCGTGAACTTATGGGGTGAAAGTCCCCTGTATGTGAATCCGTTACTGTTGTGATGACAGGAACATAAATACTAGCCAAAGGCAAGGGCGTCCTCGCGAGAGGGGGTC
>Ga0334722_10008048_pt1 | contig 10125 bp, 7 predicted proteins | sample C3_bottom_MG_FD_207210 | JGI IMG/M metagenome (GOLD analysis project Ga0334722, IMG submission 207210) | Sediment microbial communities from Yellowstone Lake, YNP, Wyoming, USA - C3_bottom | ecosystem: Environmental > Aquatic > Freshwater > Lake > Sediment | place: USA: Wyoming | collected... | reverse complement strand
TGAATGGTCGCCTGATCAAACAGATCGCTTTCAAATTGCGAATCTCATAAGTTCAAAACTCTACGATGCGCTGACGGTTACCATGAGCTCAAAACTCTACGCAGGACCGCTGTCCTACCGCACGTAGTCAAGTAGTCACGCGACTAACCGACTGCCAGACTACCTGACCACGCGACTACCTGACTACCCAACCACGAGACTACCCAACAAAACGAACCATGCAACCATTCACCTATTTGACGCACGCACCAATTCTCATTCTGAACGGCATCCTGTGGTTTCTGTATGCCTTGCTCGATCATCTCTGGCTTTGGGTCGTCCTGGCGGCGGGGCTGATCATGGGATCGGTCTTTGACACGTTAGCGATCCGTCTGGTCAGAGCGGCACCGAGTCGGATCGGTGGCCGGCCGTCGCCGCCGGCGGTGTCGGGTCTCAGTTTCCGTGTCTTCACGCTGGGGGCGCTGGGGTTATCGGTTGCGGCAGGCATTGTGTACGGCGAGCCCATTCCGTTTTTGCTGGCGGTGGTCTGGACCGCCTCGGTGGTTGCGCTGCTATTGTTGCCCGCCGAACGCGAGCAGTTGTTGTGGCGGGTCAAGGGTTCGCTTGTGCTGTATGGGCTTGCGCTGCTGGGTTTCAAAATCCTGCTCTCCCAGATGCAGAGTGCCTCGCCGCAGGAATGGGCGGGAATCGTTGGCTCGGTGGGGACAGCGCGGGATGCGTTGACGCGGACGCGCGATCTGTTCGTGACCATTGGCATGTTTGGGGTCTGGTATGTCATTCCCCTGGCGCACCTGTCCTATCTCGTGCAACGTGTGCTGATCAATCCCTTGTCGCTATTCTACGCACGGCATAGTGCCGAGGAAATCATCGCGGCGTTACGGAGGCAATCGTGATTCTGGACCATCTCCAGCAGTTGGTGACCCAAGCGCAGGCGCGGTTTGAACGTCTCTGGTCACCTACAACGGAGCATCGGTTGGAAATCATCGGCACCGACCTGGTGTATCGCCCGACCACGGCGGGGCACAGTGTTTTTGATTCCTACTACTTTCACCTGCGCGAACACGACAATGGACATATCCAGGAACTGCACAAGGTTGTCAAACTTTTGGCGTTAGACTTTGTGCCACTCGAGGCGCGCGAGCAACTGACGATTCTCGAAAAGATGCGGATGGCGTTGCGTGGGTTGTACAACGCGCAGGTGGACTTTGTGTATCTGGTGGCGGGGATGTTCCAACCGGTCCACCTTGGCATCACGCAGTGCTACGGGGTGATTGGGTACGATCCCGTTGCGCGGGAGGTGGCGGAGGCCAAAGCGGCGCAAGCGCTGGCGAGTTTGCAAGCGGTTCTGGCGAATTTCGAGCAATCGCGGCTCAAGCCGTTGTCGCTCACCGAGGTCGAGTGGTTGCGGCGAGCCTTTGCGGAGATGCAATTCGGGTTGGTGGGACTGGGCCATCCCGATCCAAGCCGGACGGCTCGTGCGATTGCGCAAGCGCAAACCAGGCGTCCGCTGGACGAATTTACGTTGGAGCAGAACGAATTGCTCTACCGCGGCATGGCGCTCCTGGGGGAAGAATTTGTCAACGTGGTTATGGCATATCGGGTCGCGCGCGAGGAGATTATTGATTTGCAAGTGCGGACCGCGCGGGAAGCTTCCCTCTGGGCGAGCAAGGAAAAGGGCACGCGCGGGATCAATGTCGGCTTGGGCGTCCCCTTGATGCTGTCGGGTGCGTTTGGTCATCTGGCGGGCACCTCGTACGGACAGGGGCAGAATGTTGGAGTCGCCGACACCGAGGGCCATGCGGTAGGCCACAATCAGAGTGTTGGGTTTGGGCATACCGTGACCCAGGGCGAAGCGCATACGACGGGCGAAGCCGATTCGGTTACGGTTACGGATAGCCAGAGCATCAGCCATGGCACCAGTCAAGCTGATGGGGTCGCGCACACGGATTCGCAAGCGCACACCGAATCACAGTCAACGACTTCGGTGGATGGGACGGCGCATAGTGTCGGTACGTCGTGGTCGCATAGTGAAACCACCACGACAACCCAACCGAATGGTGTTGGCGGACCGCTCCAGGGACTGCCGGTTGTGGGCGGCATTTTGCAGAGCGTTTCCGGGGGCAGTCTAGGCGGGGGTGTCAAAGCCGATGCGCATGGGGGGATTCCCGGCAACACGCTGGATGGCGGCTTGGGTGTCAGCGGCAATGGCAGTATCAATTTCTCCACCGGGACTCATGCCGAGGCGGCATCGGATACCGTCGGCGGCTTTGAGTCCACAACGTATTCGCATTCCGAGGCGAGCACCCACGGCACGGCGGACACCAAGGGCACAGCGGATACAAAATCGCACACGGATGGTACATCCGATACTGTCACGCAGGGGCATGCCGTTTCGCATGGTCATACCACGATGCGTTCGGATACGGTGAGTCGGTCCGAGGGCGATTCGGTTGGGGTGAGCGAGGGGGTTTCGGAATCAGAGAGCCAGGCGCGGAGTGTCTCGCGCGGCATTTCGGCGAACGAGGGACGTACGCTGGCGGAAACCAGCGGTCTGGGCGTTGGGACAGGGTTAGCCCCCAGTGTATCCCTGAACAAGATGTATCAATGGGAAGACCACAATGCGACCCTGGTTGCCAATCTCTTGCGCGGACAGGAGCAGATCCTCGCTGAGGCCGTGGTCGAGGGTGGCTTTCTCACCGACAACTATTACTTTTGTCGAACCGAACGTGGACGCCAGGCGTTGGCGGCATTGTTCGCGCAAGCCTTTCAGGGGACGGATGCCGTGACGCCGGCGCAGACGCGCCCGATGACACCGGAGGAATTCGACTATCTGCGTACCTGTGCGATGACCTTTTCGCCCAGTGTGCGCCGCGAGACCACGCCGGGCTTGTTACAGACCTATCGCGATGCAGAGTTTTTGCCCCCGTTGCGGCTCGCCGCGTATACCGCGGTGGGGCTGATCGAGGCGGGTCGGGCCACGACGGTGCAGGAACGCATCCCGCCGTTTGCGTTCAACCCGCACCTGGAGGGCGAGGTCGTCGTGGGGCATCAAGTCATGTTCGAGACGGGGGAGACGACCAATGCGCTGTGTCGGCTTTCGCGCGACAAGATGTCGCACATTGGCATCTTTGCTGACACGGGGGCGGGCAAGAGTGTGCTGGCGACGTGGCTTGAATATCAGATTGCCACGCAGTGGGATTTTCGGGTGGTGATTCTCGATTTCGGGAAAGGGCATCGGGCGCTCATGAACATCATCCCGCCCGACCGCTTCAATCTGTATGGGCTGGATGAGAGTTCGCCGCGTCCGATCCGCTGGAATCCGTTGCAGATTGGACGGCGGATTGCGCCGCAGACGCAACTCGACCAGACGTGCCAAATCATTGCGGCGGCGGGGCGGATGGGTCAACGGCAGTACGGCTTTATGTGGGAGGCGTTACGGCAGTTGTATCTGGAGCATGGCGTGCTGACGTTCGACCGCGAGGTGCAGGACCCTGAGCGGTACTCGAAGGCGGTGCAGGCGCGTCCCAGCGATCCGTTATCGCAGCGACGGATTGCGCTTGCCCAAGTGCAGCCGAACGAACGTCCGATCCTGGATGCGGCGCGTAGGGCGCGGGGTGCTCCAGCCCTACCAGCAGGAAATGTCTTTCTGCGCGATCTGCCGCGGGAGGACCTGCAAGCGCTGGCCGTCGAACGCTCCAAGCAGGTTGATATGGCGATGTGGTACGATCGGCTAGAGCAAATTCAATCCAGTCGCAAAGCGGGCTCACCCGACCACACCGCACTCGAAGGGGTCTTGCATCGCTTGCGTCCATTCCGCTATGGAACATTGGCGGGGATGTATGGCTCGGGGGAAGGTTCGATTGCGATTGAAGAACTGGCCTATCCGTACGGCGTCGCGGTCTTGGAAGGCGGGACTCTGGCGGAAGCGCAAAAGGCGATGATCTTGGGACTGGCGGCGTTTCACATTTACGAGAACTCGATCCAACAGCGGCGTGAGACGATGGAGACCGAAGCGCAACAGGAAAAGCATCCGATGCTATTGGTCTTGGAAGAGGCGCACAAGATCATTGGCGGGGTGAGTGAAAATGCACCGAGCGATGCGCAAGGGAGCGCGGTAATCTCGGCGCCGTTGTGGGGGACGCTGGCGCGCGATGGGCGCAAGTATTTCATCAACTATATGTTGATTGGGCAATCGCCGTCGCAGTTTCCCGAAGAGATGGTGACCAGTTGCAACATCTTTGGGATTGGCACGCTCAAGGGGGACAAGGATCGCAAGATGATGCTGGCGGTGCTGGCGCGCAGCACGATGGGCTTTGAGGACAATCCGTACATGCGCTTTTTGTCGCGCATCGAGCGGGCGCGGATGATCTGGAAGACCGCGATTTCGATGGACCGCAAAACGGTGGAGCCGATGCTGATCGAGACGATCATGTTGCCGGCGCGGGAACCCTCGGACAGCGAAGTGGCGGCGCACTTTCGTCTGTGGCAACCCCTGCTGGACAATCTGCGGCGCAACGGCAATGGGAGTGGACAGCATGGTTAAAGTCTCAAATCCCAAATCGCAAGTCGAAAATTCCAAATCGCAAGTCCAAAATCACAAATCGCAAGTCGAAAATCCCAAATCCAAAATCCAAAATCCCAAAAATTTGAGGTTTGGAATTTGGGTTTTGGGATTTAGAATCTGGGTTTTGGGATTTGGACTTTTGGGATTTCTGCTGGCTGGCTGTACCGCGGCGGAGTCAACGCCCACTCCCACGCGGGTCCCGATTCGTGCGCAGATTCCCACTCCACCTGCGGCGAACGGTTTGGATGCGAATCTCATCTGGTTGTTTGGGACGCCGACCGCCACGCTGACACCGACGGCAACCGCCACGGCGGGACCCAGTCCCACGCCGACGTTGACGCCCACACCGATCAATGTCGAGACGCTCAAAGGGAAACTGTTGTTCCTGTCGTCGCGTCCTTTGCCGGCGGCGTATCGGGTCGAGACGAGTTTGCGGGGGTTGACGAATCCCGACGTGCTCAAAGCCTTTCAATCCAGCAATGCGGGTGTCTTGGTCTGGCGGTTCGAGCCAGCCACGTATCAGGTATTGCCGTGCGATCCACCGCCGGCGACGCCAACCCCGACTCGTGCATCAGCCAGGTCCACCTCAGCGCTTTTGTTTGGCGACCTGGGCTCGGTGTTTCAGCGTGGGGCAACGGCGTGTCAGCAGGTTTACGACGAAGCGCAACGTACCAAGACCTTTTCCCCCGATCAGCGGTACGAGGTGTACGTGGGTGCGGACCCGAATGGAGGCCGTCCGCAAATCTGGGTCATTGATCATCAAGCCCAGACCAAAAAGATGCTGACTCGTTTTGGGACAGGGGTATCCTACGATCCCGCGTTTGCGCCCGATGGCTATCGGATTGTCTTTGTCTCACAAGAGGCGGGGCAGGACAATCTCTACACCATCACGCGCGATGGGACGGCGTTAAAACGGATTACCCGCATCGCAGGGCAAGATTGGACCACGACCTGGGAATGGGTCAAACGCCCCGTGTGGTCCACGGACGGGACGCAGATTGCGTTCTGGTCGAATCGGGTGAGTGGCGCGCGGCAAATCTGGGTCATGAACGCCGATGGTACCAACCTGCATACGATTTCCAATGACCCGCGTCCCGCGGAAGACTGGGACCCCGTGTGGGTGAGGTAGTTTGTTAGTTCGTTGGTTCGTTGGATCGTTAGTTCGTTGGTTCGTTCCAACGATTCAACGATGCAACAATGCAATGATGAAAAAGAAACGGAGAGAAAAACCATGCTAACCAACAACAGTCCGCCTGTTCCGCCCCTTGATGAATCGGTGGCTGTATCGTTCAGTCCACGTGAAGCCCAGGTGCTTGAATTGCTCAAACAAGGACTGACCAATCGTCAGATCGCGCTACGCTTGGGCATCAGTTATCTGACGGTCAAAGTTCATCTCCATCACATCTACGCCAAACTGGGGGTGGACAATCGCGTTGCGGTGATTCTGTGGCTGGTTGAGCACCGTCACAGTAATAACGGCAACGGACATTCAGAAAGTTCAAATTCCAAAATCCAAATCCCAAAGGATTGAACAGGAGGAAACCATGTTCCGTAAAGGTGGTCGTTCGTTGATTGTCGTGCTAGTGCTAGGTGGGTTGATTTTCGTGTTTGCCTCGATGTTCTTTGCGAGTCTGGCTAACAATCAACCCGTGGTGGTAGCCAAGGTGCCGCTGTCGGCGGGCACACGGCTGACCCCGGAATTGCTTGAGGTCAAACAGATGAATGCGGCGGATGCGTTGCCCGGTGCGTTCACGAACGTCAATGACCTCAAAGGGCAACTGCTGGTCTCGGCACGGATGCCGGGTGACCAGATCACGCAAGAGATGGTAGGGGATCGCGCGATCTCGGCAGTGGCGGCTTCGCTCCCGGCGGGGCACGTGGCGGTCGCGCTCAAGGTTTCTCAGGACACGGGGCTCGCGGGCATTGTCCGGGTAGGCGACAAGGTGGGTGTGGTCGGCATCGTTACCGCGCAAGAGCTGGGCATTCAGAATGCCAATTTCAACCCGGTGGCGTCAACGTCGTTTGCGCTGCCGGGGTCGAGTGGCGTGATCAGTCCGACGGTTCGCCCGACGCCAACGCCGAGCGGACCGAACGGTGCGGCGGCGCGCGTTGCCCTGCGCGGCTTGACGGTGTTGGTGGTGCCGCAGACCTTTCGCTACGAGGAAACCGCGCCAGCGGGCTCAAGCAGTGCCAGTAACACCTTTGTCGTTGCGCGGACAACAACCCAACAACAACAAAATTCCGTGATTGTGCTGGCAGTCCCGCTGTCGCCCATCGAGATCATCCCCGGCTACGTCGTCAGTCCGGTGGAACTCTTGACCTTGCTCAACGACAAAGGCAAATTGCATTTCTTCCTCGAACCGACTGCGACGGGGGCGAATGTGACGACACCGGGGTTGGATGCTCAGGAACTGCTCCAAAAGTTTTACAAATAAGGAGAAGAAACCATGACGAACCTATTCAACTTTGTGGCACCCCCATCCGATCAACCCGAAGAGGGGGTGGCTCGCGGACCAGTGCGGGCGGTGTTGGCAACCCCCGACCTGGTGTTGATGAACGCGCTCCAGAACGCGGCGAACCTGATGACCGATCGGATAACGGTTGCGTCCCTGGTACCGACCGCCGGCTTGATCGAGACGACGCTGGCCAACATTCGTCCCGAGGTCATCGTCCTGGATGCGGAATTTGCGCGCGATCTGGGCGAGTCGGGCTTTTTCGAACTGCTGAGTCGTCTGGGGAGCACGATTGCGATCGTGGTGTTCCCGCCCGTGACGAATGCGGCGGCGTTGCAGAATCGGCTGGCGCAGTTTACGGCGGTCCGCGGTTCGTTCCCCAAACCGGTGGACCCCGCGGCGTTACTGGCCGAAACCGTACGCCAGACCCAGACCGAGCGCGCGCGGCGTGAACAGACCTCGCCGCTGCTGGGGCAGGTGGGCAGCCGCACAACCCAGCGGGGTGGACAACTGAATATTTGCGTGATCGCGTTCAAGAAGGGTGGTGTGGGCAAGACCACCATCGCCACAAACTTGTGGTGGTGGTTCAACTCCACCGTGGGCCCTGCTTTGCTGGTGGGCTTTGATACGCCCGATGATTGTGCCGCCCAACTGATTTTGCCCCCCAACCCCAATATGCTGTCGTTCTTTCGGGACCCGACCGCGGAGGGGTTACGCGGGAGCATCCAAAAATACAAAGGGCAGTATGACGTGATCCTATCGCCGGGCGATGACCGCCTGGCGCAAATGGCATTGCAAGAAGCGAAGGATCGTCTGGGGCAACCGATAGGCAGTCTGATTATCCGTGAACTATTGCACGCCGCGGCATCGTCGAGCGCGGGCTACAACGCGATCATTATGGATGTGCCCCCGTCCTACGATGCGTACGCGGTGCGACCGATGGGGTTTGCCAATCGTCTGCTGGTGGTGATCGAGCCTGATTTGCAGTGCATCAACAAGGCGGTGGACGGGATCGAGAACTTTGCCCAACGGGCCAACGAGCCGATTGATCGGACCAAAGTGCTGGTGATCATCAACAAGTGGACGCCCGAAACGCGCTTGAGCATTCCTGACATCGAGAGTGGTTTTCAGCGCGGCTTGGGGGGCTGGTCGCCGCCGATCATCGGCAAGATTCCGTACGATCCGATGGTGCGCGAATACCAGGTGGATGGCATCATGCCCGCGTCGAAGAAAGGACCGTTCGCCGAAGCGATTGACGCGCTGGGGCAATATTTCACGGGTGGTCAAGTCTATGCCGGCAACGGCAAGCGTAGCGGTGGCTTGGTGTTCAGACTGCCGCAGATCAAAATTACGTGAGGGGGAATCTCACCACCAAGACGCAGAGGACACAGAGTTTTTTATATTCTCTGCGTTCTCCGCGTCTCCGCGGTGCAATTTTAGGAGAGTTTAACCATGACGCTTTTCAACCTAGGTCCAGGGGGCAATCATAGCGATCCGCCGCGGTCGAGCGTGCTTGATTTTCTCACGCCCCCGCCGCAAACCACCTTGACGCTCGAGACCCTGCGGACCATCGAGAATCAAGTCCTGACCCAAGTCAATGCCGAACTGGGGACGCGCATCACGCAGGCTGACCTGGACAATCCCGATCCGCAACTGCTGGCCGAGGTGGAGGTCAGTGCGCGGCGTGCGCTCAACCGCATTTTGACGGAGCGCAAGATTCCGTACTCGACCGATCTCGACCATCAATTGGTCCAGTCCGTCACCCATCGGTTGATGGGCTATGGGTGGCTCGAACAGTTGTTGCCACCCAAACGGGATGTAACGGAAATCATGCTCAATCCCAATGGGACGGTCTGGGTCATTCCGCGCGGGTCTAGCCAGCCCGAACTCGTGGCGGAACTGCAACCCTCGGCAACCGATGCAATGCTGGTGATCAGTCGTATTCTCGCTAATGCGAATCGGCGGGCGACCGAAGCCGAGCCCGAAGTATCGGCGAAACTGCCGCGTTCGGCGCGCTTTCCCACGGGCGCGCGGGTTCACGTGATCATTCCGCCGATTGCGAACGGGACGCATCCCGCGCTCAACATTCGTTTCTACGAGACCGAGCCGGTTCGCCCCGAGACGCTCCTGGCGTGGGGGGCGCTCTCGAAAGAGTTGTTCGAGTTTCTGACGCAGGCGATCCGCCAGCATCTGCGCATCATGATCGCGGGTGGCACGGGTACCGGCAAGACCACGCTCCTGTCGGCGTTGGGCAATTTCATCCCGCGCGAGGATCGCATCCTGCTCATCGAAGACCCGGCGGAAATCGTGCTCGATCATCCGCACGTCGTCTCGCTCGAATCGCGTCCGCCGTCGATCGAGGGGAAATATGAGGTGACGATGAGCGGCTTGGTCAACGCCGCGATGCGGATGACGCCCAAGTGGTTGATTGTCGGTGAGGTGCGGCACGGTTCGGCAGGGGCATCGCTCTTCAGTGCCCAGATGTCGGACCATCCTGGCTTATCCACGATTCACGCGAGTACCCCACGGGCGGCATTGAATCGGCTCGCGCTCCTGATGCACCTGGATGCGACGACAGCGCTCATCGGGAATGTGGCGATCAAAGAGTTGATCATCCAGGCGCTCGATCTGATTGTGCAGATTCAGTACGTCAACGGGGTACGGCGGGTGACCCGGGTCGTCGAGATTGCGCCTGAACTCAAAGGCGGCGATGTGTGGCTGAATGATCTGTGGGTGTTCGACCCGACCACCGTGACGTGGAAACAGGTGGGAAATCTGTCGCGGGAACGAGGTTAGGAGTTAGAGATCAGAGTTAGAGTTAGAGATCAGAGTTAGAGTTAGAGGAGAATGGAAACCATGCTGACACTATTACCGATTCTGTTGGGCTTGCTCATGGCGGCGCTGGCCGTTGTGATCCTCTATCAGTTCACGCTGGGCGTCAAAGTCGTGCGGTCTCGGCGGGAGATGCAACTCGCGCAGATCGCGGGGGAAGTGGCTCCCTCGGCTGAGACGACGGATTTGGCGCGCGAACCCACCACCCTGCGCGATCGTCTGCGGGCGGCAGGGCTTGATCTGGGTGAAAATGCCGAAAGCAAGTTTACCCTGTTG
>Ga0334722_10008047_pt1 | contig 10126 bp, 10 predicted proteins | sample C3_bottom_MG_FD_207210 | JGI IMG/M metagenome (GOLD analysis project Ga0334722, IMG submission 207210) | Sediment microbial communities from Yellowstone Lake, YNP, Wyoming, USA - C3_bottom | ecosystem: Environmental > Aquatic > Freshwater > Lake > Sediment | place: USA: Wyoming | collected... | reverse complement strand
TAGGTTCGTATGCCGAAAACCGAACGACTCTACTATCACGATTGCTACTTGCGCGAATTCGATGCGCGGATCCTCGCCGCCGAGCCCGAGCCGCGCGGCCTGCGCGTTTACCTTGACCGCAGCGCGTTCTATCCAGACTCCGGCGGGCAGCCTTCGGACCGGGGAACGTTGGGCGGGATTCCCGTCCTGGATGTGATTGACGAGGGGGATGCCCTTGCGCACATTCTGGAATGCCGCCCCGAAGGCGAGCGCGTGTCCGGCCAAATCGACTGGACGCGCCGCTTCGATCACATGCAACAGCACACCGGCCAGCACATTCTCTCGGCGGCGTTGGAGAAGATCGGCGGCTACAAAACAATCTCGTTCCACCTCGGCTCGGAGATTTCGACCATTGACCTTGACTCGGACCGCCTGGGACGCCGCCAGCTGGACGAGGCCGAGGAATTGGCCAACCGCGTGGTGTTCGAAAATCGCGAGGTGCGGATCCTCTTCAAATCCGCGGGCGACGCGGGCCAGATGGATCTGCGCAAGCCCACCGAGCGGGAAGGCGAGATTCGCGTGGTGGAAGTGCTTGACTTTGATCGATCGGCTTGCGGCGGGACGCATGTCAACCGCAGCGGGGCCGTCGGGCTTATCCTGGCCCGGAAATTCGAACGCATGAAAGGCTGGACGCGCGTGGAGTTCCTGTGCGGTGGCCGCGCCCTGGCCGCGGCGCGGGCGGACTTTGCCACTTTAAGCGAAGCGGCGCGACGGTTTTCCGCAGCCCTCGAAAACGTTCCGGCGCTTATCAACAAACAGACCGAAGAGCTGCGCGCGGCGCTGCGCATCCGGGAGAAACTGATCAAGCGGCTCGCCGAATACGAAGCGCGGGAGCTTTGGGCGGCGGCGCCGGAAAGGGACGGCCGGAAGATCGTTCGCAGTGTCTTTGCCGCCGAAGACGCGGACGAGGCCCGGATGCTGGCCCACCGCATCGCGCATCAGGCCGCGGCGGCGGCCTTGATCGGCGTGAAAGGCAAACCCGCCACGCTTTTCTTCGCTCAGACTCCCGGAGGTCCCGCCGACATGGGCAGCGTCCTCAAGCAAACCGTGGCGAAATTCGGCGGCAAAGGCGGCGGCTCGCGCGACTTCGCCCAGGGCGGAGGGCTGGACGAAGCGAAACTCGAGGAGGCTCTGGCCTTTGCCGAAAGCCTGCTTTAGCGGAGATCCCTGCCTGCGGCAGGCAGGGATGATCGCCAGGACGGATCCGTCGGGAGTCGCGCGCGTTGTGGGAACAAGAGCATGGGCATTGCCAACATCCCGGCCAAAGGTATTCTGGGCGGCATCATCTCGCTTGGCATCGTGGTGACCATCCTGGTTGCAGTTCCCGCGGCGAGATGGTTCCTGCTCTTCAGCATCCCGGCGGGAATCCTCGTCGCCGCCATACTCTATTTTCTGAACCGTCGCCGCGAGTAATGCAAGGCAGGATGGGCCGCTGACGCGGCGGATTGCCGGCCGGCGGCAGTCATGCTATATTTACATTTGTTCATGGGCGCGTAGCTCAGCTGGGAGAGCGCGGCGTTCGCAACGCTGAGGCCGAGGGTTCGAATCCCTTCGCGTCCACCAACCCCCCCAAAGAATGAAAATCGAAATTGGAAAATCGAAATTCGAGAATTGAAAATCGTCCACTGCCGACTGCCAACAGCTGACTGCCGACTCTGCTTTGTTGACTGACCACGATTCGACCCTATAATCGACCATGCAATGTCCCAAGTGCCGCCACGAGAATCCTGAGAAAGCGCAATATTGCGTCCGCTGTCACGCGCCTCTCCGTTACACCTGCCCGGCCTGCAAGCACGTTCAGGCCCGCGGCGGCCAATGTGACAAATGCGGAGTGGATTTTGCCAAATACGCCGCCATGCTCGTCTTCAGCGCCCAAGACGCGGCGGCGCGGGAGCGCGAACGAACCCGCGCCCAAACCTCCATCATCAAGCAGATCCTCCTGCTTCCCATCACCGGCGGGATCTCACTGGTAAGGTATCTGTTGGGAAAGTTGCGTGGGGAATAGGGAAACTTGCCGGCCAGGTGTTCCGAGTCGAGAGTTCAGAGCTAAGAGTTAAGAAGGGAAACTCAACGGGACAGAGCCGTTTTCCCCCTACCTACCACCTACCACATACCACCCACTGCTTTCCTACTTCGAATTCTTGCTGGCCATGTATTTCTTGGCCTTGGCGAGGAGCTCTTTCGCCTGAGGGATGTTCTCCAGGGCTTTTTGGACCAGGTAGTCATTTTCGATGCTGAGCCGGCTGGCCTCGGTCTCGCCATAGATGACCGTGACGAGCTGCAGGCGGATTCGTTTCTTGATGTAGTCGAGGTTATCCTGCAGGTCCTGGTCTGACAGTTGGATCTTCTCCCGCGACAGGAACGCCTTAAATTCCTCAATGACCGTGTCGTCCGGAACAAAACCCTGGGGAATGGTCTTGTGAACGCCCAGATAAGCCTTGCCGAAGTTGAAGAACGCCCCGCGCCCTTCGAGCATCTCCTGCGCAGGCGTCAATTTGGGCGCCGGCACTTTGATGTCGGGATCGATTCCTCCCCCGCCGTAGACCTCCCGCCCGCCGTCGGTCAGGCGCACTTCGTTGTGCAAGCTGGGATTGGTCTGCGGATGGTAGTAATAATCATAGAGGGAGACATCCGTGTAATCGCGCTGAATCAGCCGCCCGCTCGGCGTGTAATACCGGGCGGTGGTGAGCGCCAGGCCGGATTTCTCGCTGAGGGGATAGACGGTTTGCACCAGGCCCTTGCCGAAGCTCGATTCGCCCATAACCAGGGCGCGGTCGTGGTCCTGCAGGGCCCCGGTCACAATCTCCGCCGCGCTGGCGCTGAGGCGGTTGATCAGGACAATGATGGGGTATTCGTTGTTCCCGTCCGCGCCTTTGGTGGCGTAATAGCGTTTCTCGCGCGAGTGCCGCCCGTAGTGGTAAACGATCAGTTGATTCTTTTCGACGAAGTGGTCTGCGACGTCCACGGCTTCCTGCAGCAGGCCGCCGGGATTCCCGCGCATGTCGAGAATCAGGCCCTGCAAGGTCTTCTCGTTCAGCCGCCGGAGGGCTTCCGAGAGTTCGTCGTTGGTGGTTTCGTTGAAGCTCGCGATGTGGACGTAGGCGATTCCGGGGCGGAGCATGAAGGCCGCGTCCACGCTGTGCCGGGCGATTTCGTCACGGGTGATCGTGAATTCGAGCGGTTCCTCGCTCCCCTCTCGGGAGATGGTGACGTGCACCACCGTGCCCTTGGGCCCCTTGAGCATTTCGGCGACCTGGGTGGTGTTTAGATCTTCCGTGGGTTTTCCATCCACGTGGGTAATCACGTCGCCGGGACGGAGGCCGGCGCGAAACGCCGGCGAACCCGGCATGGGCAGCAATACAATCGTCACCAACTTGCCCATTTTTCCCGGCCGCGCTGTAATCTGCATTCCGACGCCGTAGTATCTTCCTTCCTGGTCTTCGCGCAGTTTCTGGAAGGCGCGCGGATCGAAGAAGTTGGAGTGCGGGTCGAGCGTCCGCAACATGCCGGGGATCGCGCCCAAGTTGGTCTCGGTGGGGCCGAAGATGGCGCGGTCGGGATCCACAGGGTCGGCGTAGTTCTGCTCGACGGCGTCATAGACCTTGGTGAAGGCGCTCAGGCTGGTCTGAACGTCGGAGTCATCGGCCGGGCTGGTCGTCGCCTCGACGCGCTGCCCGTAAACACCCCCCAGGAGGGCGCACAGGAGCACCGTCGAGAAGATGAACCACACCAGCCGCCGAGTTTGTTTCATATTCAGTGAACTCCCCCCGCCCTTTTGGGCAGTATAGCACAGCCGGCCGCGCCCGCAAAGCGTCGCCAATCTTCCCTCAGGTTTAGATGCGAGGCCGGGCAAGGGGTTTCTTCCCAGCGCCTGCCGGGCGGGGCGCGCGTCCGGCAACCGATACGCCTTGACAACCCTCCGGGGGTCGCCTATCATCATCCAGGAGCGAGGTCGCATTGTTTAGCGGCGATATTGCGTCGATTGGCTTCATTCTCTTTCTTGCCTTTCTGTTATTTGGGCCCAGGAAGTTGCCCGAAATCGCCCGCGTTCTGGGAAAGGGTTTGGGAGAGCTGCGCCGCGCCTCCAACGAGCTGCGAAGCTCGTTTGAAGAGGAAATAAGGAACCTGGACCGTCCCACGGAAGGAGCGATCGAACCCGCTCCCCACTATGGCCACAACGATTCAGAACCCGCCCACGAAGAATCCGAACCACGAACCTGAGGAAGAGCATACCGATGGCAAGCAGATGTCGTTCTTCGAGCACCTCGAAGAGCTGCGCCAGCGCCTGATTCGTGCCATCCTTTCGCTCTTCGTGGCTTTCGGTATTTGCTTCTATTTCTCCGACTATATTTACGGGTTCCTGGCCAAGCCCCTTACCGACACGCTGAAAAGCCTGAATCTGCCCGACAAGCTCGTTTACACCAACCCCATTGACCCCTTCAACCTTTACATCAAGCTCTCGTTTGTGGCGGGACTTTTCCTCGCTTCGCCTTTCATTTTGTACCAGCTCTGGCTTTTCATTTCGCCGGGCCTCTACCGGCACGAGAAGAAGTACGTCTGGCCGTTTGTGACCTTGACCAGCGCCCTCTTCATTACCGGCGGGCTGTTTGCCCACCAGCTTGCTCTGCCTCCCGCCTTGCGGTTTCTGGTGGAATTCGGCGGGCGGTTCACGCCCTTCATCACCATCGATCAGTACTGGAAGCTGGTCACCACCATCGTGATCGGAGTGGGCCTGGTTTTCGAACTCCCGGTCATTATTCTTGTGCTGTCTCTTTTCGGCATCGTCACGCCCAAGTTTTTGCTGAAGAATGTTCGCTATGCCGTCCTCATCACGGCCATCATCGCCGCCGCCATCGCGCCCACTCCCGACCTGGCGACGGTCTTCATCCTCTGGATCCCGATGGTGGGGCTTTACATCCTCAGTATCGGACTTTCCTGGATCGTTTACCTGAAAAAGAAACGGGCACGGAAGCATGAGCAGGCCTAAGGGCGTCCGCATCGGAGGACTGCTCGGACTGCTGGGGTTCCTGCTGTTTCGCGCCACGGGGTGCCACGCGGCCGGCCCCGCGGACGCACGGGGATTCAGCGGCGGGCGGGCCTTCGAGGATCTGAAGCGGCTGGTGGCGCTGGGGCCGCGCCCTTCCGGCTCACCGGCCCTGGCCAAAGCGCGCGCGCTCATCCTCCAGTCGCTCCAGCGCGCGGGCGTCGCGGCCGAAGAAGACAATTTTGTTGCCACCACGCCCTTCGGCAGCGTCCCCATGACCAATCTGATCGCGCGCATCCCCGGCCAGCGGCCGCAGATTGTCATCCTGGCGGGGCACTACGAGACCAAACGCTTTGACGACTTCGTCTTTACCGGCGCCAACGACGGCGGCTCTAGCGCCGCGTTTCTGATGGAGATGGCGCGGGTTCTCGCGGCGCGCAAGAACGCTTTCACCTATTGGCTCGTGTTCTTTGACGGCGAAGAGGCCTTCCAGCAATTTTCGGAAACCGACGGTCTCTACGGCAGCCGTCACCTGGTGCAGAAACTGACTTCCAGCGGGGAATTGAGCCGCGTCCAGGCGATGATCCTGGTGGACATGATCGGCGACGCCAAGCTCAACATCTATCGCGACATGAATTCCACGCCCTGGCTCAACGATCTGGTCTTTAAGACCGCCCGGCGCCTGAACTATGCCAAACACTTTCCCGATGAACAGCGGGCCTACGAGGACGATCACATCCCCTTTGTGAATGCCGGTGTCGCCGCCATTGACCTGCTCGACCTCGACTACGGCCCCGACAACCGTTACTGGCATACGGCCCAGGACACAATCGACAAGTGCGATCCCGCCAGCCTGACGATTGTCGGCCGGGTGGTGATGGCCACACTCGAGGAGCTGGAAAAATCTCCAAACGGCAAGTAGGGCGTAGGCAAACATAAGCAGGGGGTAGAAGTAGGAGGTAGGGAGTAGGGGAGAACACCCCGCGCCGTGGGGGCTGTTCCGCAGGCTTGGACGCTCCCTCTAACGCTCTCATCCTACTTCCCATATCCTACTTCCTGCTCCCAGTTTTCAATTTCCCCATGACCAACGCCGCCGCGCTGGGCATCTTTACTCTCTTCGTGCTGGGCATGCTGGCTCTCGACCTGGGCGTGCTGCAGCGGCGGCCGCACATCCTCGCCTTCCGCGAAGCCCTGACCTGGTACGCCTTCTGGGTCTCCCTTTCGATTATCTTCAACCTGGGCGTTTATTTCTGGCGAGGCCCGCAGCCGGCGCTGGAGTTCCTGACCGGATACATCCTGGAAGTCTCTCTCTCCATGGACAACGTTTTCGTCTTCGCGGTGATTTTCAGCTACATGTCGGTGCGCGCGGAATTTCAGCACCGCGTTCTATTTTGGGGGATCGTCGGGGCGCTGGTGATGCGCGCCACATTCATCGGGCTGGGCGTAGCTCTAGTCGCTCGATTTGGCTGGGTGCTGTACATCTTCGGCGTTTTCCTGGTCATCACCGGGGCGCGGCTGCTGCGCGAGGAGGAGGCGACGTTCCACCCCGAGCGGAGCCGCGTCCTGCGCCTGGCGCGACGCCTTTTCCCCATCACCGAGAACTACGAAGGATCCGCATTTTTCGTCCGGCGCGGGGGCCGCCGCTTCGCCACGCCGCTGCTCCTGGTTCTCCTGCTGGTGGAAACCACCGACGTCCTCTTTGCGGTCGATTCCATCCCCGCCATCTTCGCCGTCACGCTCGACCCGTTCATTGTCTTCACTTCGAACGTTTTCGCTATCCTCGGGTTGCGCGCCCTCTACTTTGTCCTGGCGGGAGCCATCCGCAAGTTCCGCTATCTCCGTCCCGGGCTTTCGCTGGTTCTGATGTTCGTCGGCGTCAAGATGCTGATCGTTCACTATTACAAGCTGCCCATCCTGCTTTCGCTGGGAGTGATCTGCGGAATTCTGAGTGTGGCGGTTCTGGCTTCGCTGCGTGCGGCAGCGAAAGCGGAAGCCGGAAGCAGGAAATAGGAAGTCGGGCGGTGGGAGATGATTCGCGCGCTCTTGATGCGGACACCCTGCTCTGCCGGAATCCCCGGGGTTTCCCTATTTCCTAATCCCGCTTTTCCTACTTCGTGCCCCGGGGCGCGGCGGCGTTCTTCTGGCCGAGGACGGTCTCCGCGAAAAAAACTTCATGTTGTTTGGACACGAAGGAATGCTTGGGGGGAGCGGTATCGTTCTTGAGGGGGAAATCCGTGCGGTAATGCGCTCCGCGGCTCTCCTCGCGGGCGAGCGCGGAGCGCGCAATAAGCCGCGCCACTTCCAGGATGTTCTGAGCTTCCAGGTAGGCCCGCTGGGGAGCGCCGGCGGGTGGGAGGGAGATCGCCTGCAGGCGCTTCACCGCTTCCTGCAATTCCTTGCCCAGACGGATGACACCCACCTTCTCCCAGAGGAGGGTCCGAACTTCACAGAGCATCTTGTCAATCTGGACCTGCGACGGGGCGGAGGGCTGCGCCGCGGACGGAGGCGCGGTCGCGGCCTTTTCCGAAGCGCGCGGCTGCGCCGGGGCGCCGCGCTCGCGGTACGCAATCATGGCGCGGGCGGCGCAGGCCCCGTACACCAGGCCTTCCAGCAGGGAATTGCTGGCCAGGCGGTTGGCGCCGTGGACGCCCGTGGCGGCGACTTCGCCGGCGGCGTAGAGCCCCGGAAGGTTGGTCGCGCCGTTCAGGTCGGTGGCCACGCCGCCCATGGCGTAGTGCGCGGCCGGCCGCACCGGCATCAAGTCGGTGGTGATGTCCAGGTTGTACTCCAGGCAGGTCGAGTAGATGCGCGGGAAACGCTTCTTGACATGTTCCGCATCCAGGCTGGTCAGGTCTAGGTAAACAAACTCGCTCCGGCAGCGGTGCATTTCCATCACAATGGCGCGGGAGACCACGTCGCGCGGCGCCAGCTCGGCGGCATCGTGGTAGCGGGGCATGAAGCGCTCCAGATCCAGGTTGCGCAACTGCGCCCCTTCTCCGCGCAGCGCCTCGGAAAGTAGAAAACGCGGCGCGCCCTTCACGTAAAGCGCCGTGGGATGGAACTGCACAAACTCCATGTCGCTCAGCAGGGCGCCGGCGCGCCAGGCCATCGCCACGCCGTCCCCGCAAGCGACGGCAGGATTGGTCGTCTCCTTGTAAACCTGCCCCAGCCCGCCGGTGGCCAGCAGCACCGCGTCGGCATAGACCTTCTTCAGTGCGCCGCTCTTCTCGTCCAGGTATTCCGCGCCGCACACCCGCCCTCCGTCAACCAGCAGGTCCACGGCGAAGGCGTACGGCTGCACCTGGATGGAACGTAGCGACTTGGCCTTGGCCATGAGGGCGCGCAGGATTTCACGGCCCGTGGAATCACCATGCGCGTGCAACACGCGCGAGCGGCTGTGCGCTCCTTCCCGGGTGAAGGCCAGCTTCGTCCCGTTGCGGTCAAATTTCATTCCCCATTCGATCAGTTCCTGAATCAGCCGCGGGCCTTCCTCGACGAGGAAGCGCACCGCCTCCTCGCGGCAGAGGCCGTCGCCCGCCTGGAGCGTATCGTGGAGATGCAGCGATACCTCGTCGTCCTCGCCGAGGGCGGCGGCGATTCCCCCCTGCGCGTATTCCGTGCTGGACTCAAAGAGCTCACCCTTGCTGAGCACCAGGACGCGCCCCGCGCGCGCCAGTTCCGCGGCGGCGCGCACGCCGGCGATTCCGCTTCCCAGGATGAGAAAATCCACTCGATGATTCGTTGCGCTCCGCATGAGGGTCTCAATGATAGCTTCTGGTCACGGCCTTCGCAACTGCTACTCTGCGCCGCGCGTTTCTCCGCCGCCCCCGGTGAAGCCGGCAGGAAAGTGATCGTCCCGGGCAACCCAAGACTGCTGGCGTAGATCACGCCCGCGGGAGTCCGTGCAGAACGCGCCTCGCGACTTGTTCCACTCTGAAATTTCTACACGCAACGGGAAACAATGTTCTCGCAGGGCTGACGAGGAGGGAGGGGCGCATTCTGCATCCTGTTGCAGGGCAGTAAGTTTGCGGCCCCTAGTCCTGGCATGGCGCGTGCTTGTCCAAAGAGCGGTAACGGGTAAACGTAAAACGAAATCGCTTTGGAGCGCGAAGCGTCGCGGCGTCCTCTGATCCCGAGGCTGTCACACCGGCAGCCTCGGGCGCCGCGACCTGGCTCCGCAGCGTGGGAACGGCAGTGCGATCAGGAGGTGAAGTAATGCGATGGCTTCGTCAGCTCGGCTTCGGTTCACTGACCCTCGCCCTGGTCTTGACCCTCGCCTGCCAAAAGGCGCCGGAGGGCCAGACCACCGCGCCGGCGGCCGGGCCGGACAACGCAAGCGCCAGCGCTTCCGAGGCAGCCGCCCCCAAAACCGTGACGCTGACCATTCCGGAGGGCACGGAGATCCAGGTCCGCCTCGCGGATTCGGTGGGCTCGGCGATGAACCGTCGCGGCGACAAGTTCCTTGCCACGCTCGATCAGCCGGTTGTGGTGGAAAACTGGGTGGTGATTCCCCGGGGCGCCAAGGTGATCGGTGAAGTAACCGCCGCTCAGCCTTCCGGCCATCTCAAAACGCCGGCCGAATTGGCGCTCACGCTGACCTCCATCGAAGTGGACGGCTATTCGTATGAGCTGGCGACTTCCAGCTATGTTCGACGGGAGAAGTCGCACGCCAAAAGGAATCTTGCCTGGATCGGCGGCTCGAGCGCGGGCGGCGCGCTGCTGGGAGGATTAATCGGCGGCAAGAAGGGCGCGGCGATCGGCGCGGGCGCCGGCGCCGGCGGCGGCACAGCCACCGCTTACGCCACCGGCAAAAAGGATATCGTGCTGCCGCCGGAGACGCGATTGAGTTTCCGAGTCCGGCAACCACTCAGCATTACGCGAGCGGCGTAACGTTCTTCTCCAGCCACAGGGGCTCCCACCATACCCAGAACCAGCGATCGATGGCACGGCCCAGGCATCAAGCATTGGGCCGTGCCCCCCGCCTTTTCAAAGAACCTGCATGTAACGATTCTGGCGCAACCGCCGGTCGGGGCTGGGAGGTGATGGGGCCTGGGGATTCGGAGAAGACTCAGCGCGCCGTCCACCCGCCGTCGATGAGGATGG
>Ga0334722_10008046_pt1 | contig 10127 bp, 3 predicted proteins | sample C3_bottom_MG_FD_207210 | JGI IMG/M metagenome (GOLD analysis project Ga0334722, IMG submission 207210) | Sediment microbial communities from Yellowstone Lake, YNP, Wyoming, USA - C3_bottom | ecosystem: Environmental > Aquatic > Freshwater > Lake > Sediment | place: USA: Wyoming | collected... | reverse complement strand
CTCCAATGTTGCCGGCAAGCTGTCCTGGGACGGCTCGGGCCTGTCGGTCGGACCGCTCGCAAGCCTGACGGTGACGGTCACCGGCACCAATCCGCTCTGTTTTAACGGCCAGATTTCCAACACGGCCTGGGCCTGGGCCGGCAATGCCTGCGGGAACGACCAGGCGAAGTCGGTTACCGGCTATAACCTGGCTATTCCCGGGCTGACCTTGGCGGTGGTGAAAACCGTTATTCCGGCTTCACCGGGGAACGGCATGCCGGTCGCCTATCAGATCACCATCACGAACAACAGCCAGGCGACGGTGGACAGCCTGAAGATCGTGGATACCCTGTCGAACCAGGTGAATTATTCGAGTGAGGACCACTCCGGGGCGCCCACCCTGGCCTTCTCGCAGAACGGCCAGATTCTGGCCTGGGCCGGCAACTATACCCTGAGTCCGTCGGCATCCATCTCGGTAACGATGTTTGGAATCACCAACCTGTGCACTAATGCGATGGTTTCGAACACGGCGTGGGTCTTCGCGGCGAACGCCTGCAATACCGTGCAGGCCAAGGGCATCGCCACCTTCACCCTTAATGCGGTCCCGATAACCATCACGGTCAACAAGTCCGTCACGCCGGCCAACCCCCTGCCCGGCGAACCGGTGACCTACCGCATTGACATCACGAACTCGAGCGTGGCCACGATCACCAGCCTGAAGGTCGTGGATACGCTCGCGGCGCAGTTCAGCTTCTCGGGTGAGGATCACACCGAGGCGCCCGGCCTCCTCTATTCGAACTCAGCGGGCATCCTGTCCTGGACCGGCAACCACACCCTGAGCCCGTCCGTTACGCTGAGCATAACGATTACGGGTAATGCGTCCCTTTGCCATGTCGGCATTGTGTCTAACACGGCCTGGGTTTATGCCAACAACGCCTGCAACAACACCCAGGAGAGGGCCGTCGGCGCGATGACCCTGAACACGCCCGCCCTGAGCATAGTGGTTAACAAGGCGGTTTCGCCGGTCGCTCCCGGTAATGGCATGCCGGTCGCCTTCATAATCACCGTCAGGAATACCGGCAACGCGACGGTGGACAGCGTCACCGTCGTTGACACCCTGTCGGGACAGGTTTCCTATATCGGCCACGACGAACCGGCGGGCCTGATCTTCTCCCAGAACGGCCAGCGGCTCTCCTGGGACGGCATGTTCCAGCTGAGCCCGTCAGCCGAACTCTCGGTCACGGCATTTGGCCAGACCGCCCTCTGCTTCACGGGCCTGGTTTCCAACACGGCCTGGGCTTATGTGGAGAACGGCTGCGCCTCGACCCAGGGCAAGTCGGTCCAGGCGTTCCCGCTGGGGTCGGTACCGGTGTCCATCGCCATTCTCAAGACCGCGTCCAATTTGGCGCCTCTGCCGGGTGAGCCCTTCTACTATCAGATAACCGTCACCAACAGCAGCACCGCGACGATCGCGGATGTCAAGATTGTGGATACCCTGCCGGCCCAGTTCCTGTATGTGTCCGAGGACCATCCGGCTGGTCTGCTGTTCTCCCAGGTTGGCGCCAGGAACGCCTGGAACGGCACCAACATTGGATTGAGCCCGTCCTCCAGCCTGACGGTCACCATCTATGGCACGGCCGATCTGTGCTATGCCGGCAATGTGTCCAACACGGCCTGGGCCTGGGCCGGGAACGCCTGCGCCAATGACCAGAAGTCGATGTTCAAGTCGATCGTCCTGGCCGCGCCGGTACTTACCGCGACGGTTCAAAAGACCATTTCGCCGGCTTCCCCCGGCAACGGGAATCCGGTGACCTTCGCCATCACGGTCCAGAACACGGGTTTTGCGACCATCGCGAATGTGCTGATCACGGATACCCTGGCGGCCCAGGTCACCTTCCTGGGCACGGATTTCCCCGCCGGGCTGGCGTTCAGCAACAGCGGCGGCAAGCTGTCGTGGCAGGGCGCCTATCAGATCAGCCCGAACACCTCCATCACCGTTACGGTGTTCGGCCAGACTGCGCTGTGCTACACCGGCACCGTTTCCAACACGGCCTGGTTCCTCGCGCAGAGCGCCAATGCCTGCTCCGTGGTGCAGAACAAGTCGATCTCGGCATTCCCGCTGGGTGCGGCGCCGGTGACCGTGGCAATCAACAAAACCATACCGACGGCCCCGTCGGTGGGCGCGCCGTTCACCTATGCCTTGACGGTGGTTAATACATCCGCCGCGACTATCGACAATGTCATCGTCTCGGACACCCTGCCGGTGCTGGTGTCCTACATGAGTGAAGTCCATCCGGCCGGCCTCGTGTTCTCCATGGTTGGCCAGGTGCTCGCGTGGTCCGGCGCCGGCCTGTCGCTGGCCCCGGCCCAGGGATTGACCATCACCGTCACCGGCCAGGCTCCGCTCTGCTACTCAGGCAATATTTCCAACACGGCCTGGGTTTGGGCGGGGAATGCCTGCGCCAATGACCAGGACAAAGTTTCCGCCTCATTCACCCTGGCGGTGCCCGCGCTGTCCGTGTCGGTGCTGAAGACGGCCATTCCGGCCAATCCCGGGAACGGCAACCCCGTTGCCTATCAGATCCTGGTCACCAACTCCAGCCAGGCCACGATCGACAGCATCACCATCGTTGATACGCTGAGCGCGCAGGTCGCCTTCAACGGCAACGAACAGCCCGCCGGCCTGGTATTCGGCAACAACGGTTCCGTTTATTCCTGGAACGGCAGTCAGTTCACCGGATTCACGGCCCTGGGCCCGTCGCAGACCCTGACGGTAACCCTGTCCGGGACGACCGCGCAGTGCTTCACCGGGAATGTTTCCAACACGGCCTGGGTGTTCGCGTCCAATGCCTGCAACATCACCCAGGGCAAGGCGGTCAACAGTTACGCGCTGGCGTCTCCGCCGATGGCGCTATCCATACTCAAGACCGTCATCCCGGCGGCGCCGGTTAACGGCGGGCTGACCGCCTACCAGATCGTGGTGACCAACACCTCGGCCGCGACGGTGGACAGCGTCAAGATTGTTGACACCCTGGCGGCGCAGTTCACCTTCTCTTCCGAGGACCATGACGGAGCGGCATTCCCCGGGCTTAGCTTCCTGAACAACGCGGGCATCCTGTCCTGGTCCGGAGCCGTCAACCTCGCCCCGGCGCAAAGCATCACGGTTACGGCCTATGGAACCGCCGCGCTTTGCTTCAGCGGAAGCGTCTCCAACACGGCCTGGGTGTTTGGCTGGAATGTCTGCTCCAGCGCGCAGGCCAAGTCGACATTGGGCTTCAACCTCACGCCGGCCGGGCTGACTGTCAACATCCAGAAGACGGCCATCCCGGTCGCACCGCAGAACGGCGGCCCGGTTTCCTACCGGATCCTGGTCACCAACGCGGGCGCGGCGACCATCACCAACCTGTGGGTGGCTGATACCCTGCCGGCAACCGTCACCTACGGTTCCAATGACGCGCCGCTTGGCATGACCTTTAACTCGGCGGGGAACTGGATAGAGTGGTTCGGCGCCGGCCTGACATTCGGGCCCAACCAGGCCATGACCTTCACGGTTACCGGCACGACATCACTTTGCTTTACCGGCAATGTTTCGAACACGGCCTGGGTGCTGGCTTCGAACGGTTGCTTCTCCGACCAGAAGCGTTCGGCGGCCCACTACGCGCTGTTCTCGCCGCCGCTGACCGTCGCCCTCAACAAGACGGTGACCCCGGCCTCCGTCGGCCCCGGCGGGCAGGTGTCCTTCATCCTGAGCGTGCTGAACACCAGCGCGAACACGGTGGAAAACATCGTTATCACCGACACCCTGCCGGCGGGGATCGCCTTCGCCAGCCAGGATCCCGGCGCACTCAATTTCAACCAGTTCGGCCAGTTGATGGCCTGGGACAAGGCGGGGATTTCGCTCGGACCCACCCAGGTTATGTCGGTAACGGTGACCGGAACATCATCCTGCTCGGTGTCAGGGACCGTATCCAACACGGCCTGGGTGTATGCTTCCAATACCTGCGGTTCCTTCCAGACGAAGGCCGTCAATGCGTTCAGCATGGTAAACCCGGTGCCGACCCTGAATGTCGTCAAGTTCGTCAGCCCGCCGTCACCGGTTAACGGCGGACCGATAACCTACACCTCCATCGTGACCAACACGAGCCAGGCGACCATAACCGACCTGCTGATCGTGGACACCCTGCCGTTCGCCATGCTTTACGGCGCCCAGACCTCGGCGCCCGCGGCCTCGGCCTTTGGAATGGTCGGTCCGACGGCGGTCTGGAACTGGACCGGTCTGACCATGGGTCCCGGCCAGAGCGTTACGGTTACCAGCGCCGGAACGACCCGGGTCTGCTTTGCCGGCGTGGTGACCAACACGGCCTATGCCGAGGGCTGGAACGCGTGCTTCGTGAACAACCGGGCCCGGGCCCGGGGCTTCGCGCCCATGTTCATGCTGACCGGCGTTGCCCCGACCATCGCGGCGACCAAGTGGAGCGACCCGCCGGCCCAGTCCAACGGCGGCCCCCTGACCTATACCATCAGGGTGACCAATATGGGTCTGGACACAATTACGGACATCGAAATCGTTGACACGATGCCGGCGCAGTTCAATATGACCGCAGAGTCGTTCGCCGGGCCGGCGGGGAACACGGTAACGCACCTGCTCTGGGGCGCCATGCACATCTGGGGCGGAACCATCGACCTGGGCCCGGGCATGTCCTGCACCGTTTCAATTTCCGGAACGGTTTATGGATGCGCTTCCGGCCGGGTCTTTAACAACGCGGTCTGCTGGGCCATGAACAACTGCGGGTTTGACCGGAAGTTTGGCATTGCAGCGCCGTTTGACCTGTCCGTTCCGACCAGGACGATCAGCATATCCAATAGCCATACACCGGCCAATCCCGGTCCGGGTGAGTCGGTCAGGTACACCACATTGATGACCAATACGGGTGGGGCCACCCTGACCAGCGCCATCGTTCAGGATACCCTGCCGGCGGGGATCAACCTGGCCACCGTGGTTGAGGGAGTGGATGTGGGAGCCGCCGGAGGCGGTTGGGCTCCTTATAGCCTCGCCAGTTCGCCCAACCTGAGGACCGTGGACCTCGGCACGGTTAACGGGCTGGGTGCGCCCATGAACTGGCTCCCGGGCATGACCGTGACGGTTTACTTCGACGCCATAACCGACGGCTGTTTCACCGGCCAGGTCATCAACAGCACGATGGTTGATGGATGGGATGATGTGTGCTCCAACAACCATGCCCGCCGTTCCGCGGCGGACACTCCGTTCAACCTGACCGCACCCCGGCCTCTCGTGGCTGCCTCGAAGGATTGGATGAACATCGTTAATCCGCTGGTCCCGTCGAAGGAACCGTATCCGGGCATGGGTACGCCGGTCCGCTACACGGTGACCTTCAAGAATAACAGCGCGGTAACCGCGGTGAACTTCATCATCGTGGACTCGATGCCGGCCAATTCGGCGATGACGATAAATTCCGCGAGCATCGTCCTGCCGCCGTCGACTGTCTTCCCGTTCACCCAGGAGTGGACGCTGACCAGGACGGCTTCCACCGATGGCACGCATGAAATCTGGACGCTGACCAGGACCGGGACCGACACGAGTGTGTCTACCGACGACAATATCCTCTTGCCGGGCGAGTCAGTTACATTCAAGGTCGATATCGCCATCAAGACAACCGCGGTGGGCGCGTTCCCGGTGGACAACTACGCGAATGCGTTCTTCAATTCACCGGTGTGCGCTTCCGTAAAACTGCAGAGCAATACATCCGGTGCCACGCTCTGGGTGGCGCCGACCGGACGGCTGGTTGTGAAGATTTACAATTCAGTCGGGGAACTGGTGTGGAGCGATAAGCCCCTGGCCATCGGCGTTGTTCCGAAGGAAATGATCCTGACCTATGTCAATGGGCCGGGATGCAGCCCGAGCGCGACGGTGACCGAGGACCCGAAGAAAGCCCCGATGTCGCCGGATGATGACTGCATCAACGACCAGTTGCTCATTGGGTTCAAGGATTTCCCGGGCTTCTCCCTGACCTGGACCGGGGTAAATAACGACGGTAAGTATGTCGTGAACGGGGAATATGTGGTCGTGGCCGAGGCAACCGATCCCGTTAGCGGGGAAACCCAGATCATGACCCAGACCATTGTCGTGTCCGCCAAGCGCGTTGAGGTGGTTGCCCGGATATTCAATGCGGCGGGTGAGGAAGTCCCGACGGTGTTTAAGACCGAGTCCCTGAAAGCCACGGTGGACCACATCGCCATTGAGCCGGCCGGATGCGGATTGCCCTGCAATTCGCCCTTCGCGCCGACAATTGACGGCCTCAATCCCGATGACAAGACCAAGCGCAATGTTGCGCTGATCCACCTCTATGACGCTGACGGGGTGGAGATAGACACGAACCCGACCCTGCCGGGGATCCAGCCCTTGGAATGGACCGGCAAGCGCGCGGACACCGGCCAGATAGTGAACAATGGCGTCTATCTGGTCCAGATCACCTCGATGGACAAGGATGGGAACAGGGTTACCGTGACCGGGGCGCTCTCGGTGTCCCACGGCAAGCTTGACCTCATCAGCGCGGTAAAGGCGGTGCCTAACCCGGTGTCGCGGTCCGTCCTGGCGAATGACTCATTCTCGAAGATATGGGTGCGCTATGATGTCCCGTCGGATCTGCTTAAGAAGGTCGAGGTCAAGGTTTACAACCTGGCCGGCGAACTGGTGGTGAAGATGGATGTCACGAACCAGGCGGACGGGGCCGACCCGCTGGGCCGGAAGCCGAACGCCAACTGCCCTGCCGCCTCCGGTGCCTGCGGCACCTTCTGGTGGAACGGCAAGAACAAGGACAACACGCTGTGCGTGTCGGGCATGTACATCGTCGTCATCGAGGCGAGCGATGGGGCCAATGTACAGCGGGAGGTGGTGAAGATTGCGTTGCAATAAGATGACGGTAGCGGCGGTGCTGGCGGCCCGCCTCAAAGGGGCGAGGCTCGCCGCCTTTATGGCGGCGGCGGTGCTCATGGCGGGGGAGGCGGGTGCGTTCCTCGACACGGGCACCCTGCTGACCAACTCGGCCTCGGCCACCTACGCCGCGGGGACCCCGGGCAACTACCAGCAATCCAGCATCTCCTACTCGGCGACGGCGAAGATCCTGGTGGCCAACCCGGCGGTGTTCCTGTGGAAGGACATCGACGGGCCGACCTGCGTCACGGCGTCGGCGGGCGGGACGATAGCGTTCTCCATCTGCTTCTCGAACGGCGGGGCGAACTCGGCGTTCAACATCACGGTTAAGGACAAGCTGCCGAACGGGACATTCTGGATCGGGTTGGCGACCTACTCGTCGTGGTACATCAACCTGGCGGGGGTGGGCGCGACCCTGCAGACCTACTACGGGCAGTCTCCCACCACGGGAGTCTTGTACCTGGTGGGCGCGGGGCAGAACATGTGCGCATCGGCGACCTGCCCGTTCCTGCAGTGGGTGGTTCCGGCCCTGGGCGTGGGGCGGAGCGGGTGCGTCTCGTTCATGGTCTCGGTATATTGAGGTGAAAGGCGTCATGAAGAACAAAGGGAAGATTCTTGCGGCGGTGGTGGCGGTTCTTTTGGCTGGGGGTTCCGCGCTGGCGGGTCCTGGCCCGGGCGCCATCCTGACCAACTTCGTCTCGGCGACTTACGCCCTGCCTTCGGGCGCGGGCGGGTTTGAGACGGTGCGCCAGTGCAAGGACATCTACAATGTGACCTGCGTGCAGTCGAGGTGGATCTGCGTGTCGGACCAGCCCCAGCTGTGCATGCAGGCGTGGAAGATGACGGAGCCGGTGACGCAGACGGTGGCGGAGTCGGGGAGCCTGGTGTGCTTCAACATCGGGTTCTGCAACTGCGGATCCTACTCAGGGTTCAATGTGACGATAACGGATGCGGTGCCGGCGAACACCGCGATGGCGGATGCGGCGCTGGGTCCATTGAGCAAGATCTGGGTGAACGGCGGGTACACTCCGCTGGGCGGGCCGAACTGGGCTAATTCGCTTGGCGGCCCCTGGTACAACACGGATGTCACGGGACAGGTGGGCCCGCTTTACATGCGCTGGGTCCTCACGAAGGTGGGGATGAGGAAAACCGGTTACATCAGGTATTGCGTAACCATTCTGTGAACAGGCGGTTTTTTCTCCCGCTTCTGGGAGTTCTGCTGGCGGTGTCCCCCCTTCCCCTTTTCCCCGTACCGGCTCGTGCGCAGGGCCTTCCTGAATCCGACTGGGGTGAGCCCTGGAACAGCGTTGGTATCGGTGCGAGGGCGATGGGGATGGCGGGGGCGTTCACGGCCGTGTCGGACGACCTCTCGGGGGCGTACTGGAATCCGGGCGGATTGGTGAGGATGAAGGACACCCAGTTCGCCATCATGAGCGGGTCACCTTACATCATGCGGCTCCCCGGCAACATGGATATCAACGATCTGTTCGCCTTCGGAAATGAGAGGCAGACGGAGTATTACCGGCAAGCCATGAAGAATGTCGGTTCCATCGGGTTTATCACCACCAGGTGGAAGCCGTGGGCGGCGGGGTGGACGATGTACCGATCCTTTCATCCGGAGAGCCTGATTCCCTGGCAGGAAACCTGCCAGCAGGGGACCTTTACCATGCCCCTGAACACCGCGCGGACGGCTGGATTAGGGCTCAATGTAAAATTGCTGTCAAGTGATATTGAATATGAGCGGGCCGATCCCGTGGGCGTCTATCCAACCGACAGCGTGCTCTCTTTTAAAGGAATACCCAACAGGAAGGTGAGCGGATGGGCGTTGGATACCGGGGTCATGTATGTCATTCCCATGCCCGTGCGGGACCGCTACCGGCAGGTGAACTTCGGGATAATGGCGCGCAATTTGCTTGGGCGGAAGACGATTGGAAGCACGGATACGGAACTGCCGCGGGAGGCCCAGATGGGCGTGGCGTTAATGTTCGACGACCTGGTGCCCCGCGAGCGGAGTATCCTGTCGCTCGATCTGCACCAGGCGCTGGTGTCCAGCCTGGGCGCCAACAGCCAGCAGATCCGGATGGGCTATGAACAGTGGTTCTTCAAGAATTTCGGGGCCGTCCGGTTCGGCTACGCCACCCCGTTCCCGGCCTATGAGCCCCAGCAGGTGGCGTCAGGATACCTGTACCAGGGATGGCAGCTTTACACCGGAGGGATAACGGTTTTGCTCGCGAACCTCCAGATTGATTTGGCGGTTACGGTTCCGTACCTTTCCGCCTCTGAGAAAAAGAACCGGTTCAAGGCCATGATGGAGCAAAATTTCCCCCCCGATACGGCTCTTCCGAGCGAGTCCTATTTGAGCGGACTGCCGGAAACTCCGGTAATGTCCTGGCCAACCGGCAACCTGCCGGTGGAGCCTACGAGGATTTATCTCCAGATGACCTACCACTGGAAGAGCCCCGCAGTGCCTCCGTACGCCCGGGTCAAGGTGGAGCCCCTGGTTTTTTCCCCGAAGAAGGGGGATGTGGCGGTTTTTAACATAGACTACCGGGACGAATTGGGGCTGGAGTCTTGGGCGCTGGAAATCAAGAATTCGGCGCGGGTGTCGGTGCGCACCTTCTCGGGTAAGGGTTCGCCCCCCTCCCGTCTGGTCTGGGACGGGCTGGATGACCGGTTTAACCTGGCGCAGGACGACGACCACACTTATTCGCTCAGGGTCCGGAACCGGGAGGGCGTGGAGACGGTCACCTCCCCGCAGGCTTTCCGGGTTTTTACCCCTGAAGACAGCGTGCGGGGCGACCCGACCCTGATCTATCGGCTTCTGGAGGAGCAGGCTAAAAAAGACGCAGAGAACCGGGCCAAGCTAAATGAATCGATTAACCAGAAGATCAAGGATGAGCAGGCCCCCCTGACCCCGGGGGGGGGTAAATAAGGCATGCCTCACCTGGGGTCTAAATCCGGGCTAATAACCGGGTCCGGGCAGGCTAAATTCAAGCTAAAATGGTGTTTTTAGGGTGTTGTCTGATTAATATCAGGAGGTATTGACTTGAGGACAGGCATGGAGTCGGTATACACTATTCGGGAGATGTTTCGAAGGGTGATGGTGGGAGGCGCACTGTTGCTGGCCGCCGGGGCTGGCCAGGCGTATTTTGAGAAGGGCGGCGTCACCGGGATCGGGGCGCGGGCGCTCGGGATG
>Ga0334722_10008045_pt1 | contig 10127 bp, 19 predicted proteins | sample C3_bottom_MG_FD_207210 | JGI IMG/M metagenome (GOLD analysis project Ga0334722, IMG submission 207210) | Sediment microbial communities from Yellowstone Lake, YNP, Wyoming, USA - C3_bottom | ecosystem: Environmental > Aquatic > Freshwater > Lake > Sediment | place: USA: Wyoming | collected... | reverse complement strand
AGGCGTCGATCTCTGTGTTCTGCATGTCCACGGCTTGCGTACTTTCGAGTTGATCCTTCTTGACGTACCCCCGAGACTTGAGGAAGCGATCCATTCGATCCTGGTCTTCGGGAAGGATGTCAGAAGTATCAACCGGCTCATCGGGTTGCTGACGCGTGCCTGCTGCCGCGGGGGGTTCGACCGGTTCCCCTCCCTCGCGGAGTTGGCGGCGCGTACGGCGTAACTCGACGATATCGTTCCTGAGGAGTTCTGCCTCAGATTTCAAGCCCTGAACTGCATTCGGGTCGTCATTCGCTGCACCGCCAGCAGGGGGGAGGTCATCACCCTTTTCGGGTGGGACATCGCCTGCGGGTGGAAGGGTCTCATCACCTGGGACATCACCGGGTGGGGTTTCCGGTGGTATCGTTTCAGGTTCGATCACCTCATCTGCAGCGGGTTCAGCAGGCGGGGTTGCCGCTGCTGGGGGGGTCGTGGTCGCGGGGGGTTCACCATCATTAGGGGTGAAGTCCGGGATGTGCCCAATGGTTCCTGCCATAGTGATTTTCCTTCCTTGTTGACTGGCATGAAGAGGCCAGCACTAAAAGCGAGTTCCCGAACGGGAGACTCGCTTCAGTGTCCGTACACGCCACACGCCATCCGGAGGACGCGCCCGTCCCCAAAGACGTCTGACGGTACGGGCACTTGAGTGAGTACCCGTCCGAAAGGTGGCGCGTCCTCCGGAGATGTGGGAATGTACGGTGTTATTCGGCCTTGAGGCCGAGGACTTTCTGCGCGAGGGTGTAGGCGTTGATGCCTTCCTCGGGCGTGAACTTCTTCTCGGTGTCAATCTTCTCGATGACGGTGCGGAAGAACTTGATTTGGTCGTCGCTCAGCTCCACGGTCTTCTCGTACTTCTGGTCCGTCCACTTCGTGTTCTGCAGGATGGGACCGGAGTAGTCCTTCGGGATCTCTGCGCCGTCTGGCGTCGTGACGGCGGTGGTGAGGCCGACGGCCTTCACCTCGTCCTCGGTCAGGCGGACCTTCTCCTGGATCTTCAGGGCGTGTCCGAGCTCGGAGAGCGCGAGGCCATTCTTGCCGTGAGCATCGATGAGCCGAAGGCCAAGGATAAGTTCACCGACATTCAGTTGTAGCGTGGTCATAATTTCACCTGCCTTTCGGTTACTTTCGATACATAACACCATTGGAAGTTTGCTGACGCTTCTTGCCGTTCAGCATGCCGGGGACGAACCCTGGAAGATCTCGCATTGCTGCTTCTGCTGCATCGAGTAATTTTTGGCTCTTGCCGACAGTCTCAGCACGCAAGCGCGCCAGGTTCTGTGCAAGGGTGGGACCATTGGCTGCGGCCGGTGCAGCTTTCACTCCCGCCTTGGCGCCCATGCCGGCAACGCCACCAAGCAAAGCAGTCCCTAGGCCGACAATGCCGGCTAGGTCTTTCGCGAAGGTGCTGCCCTTCGTCTTCGAATCGTACAGGGGTTGCTGGGGTTTCCGCTGAATGACGTTTTTGACGTTCTTCACCAAATTGCCGCCGACCTTCACGGTCGACGTCGCACCGGACCAATCAGCGGCGGTGTCTAGACCTTTACGAATTGTTTTGAGTAGTGCCATAGACGTGAAGGGGTTATGCGTACGTGGCTCCATCAGACGAGGGAAGCTTTCGCTTCTTCTTGCCCGTTGGTTTCCACCCATGCTCGACACCACGGAGGAGTCTGGCTTGCGCCTCAGCTTTCGCCTTGGTCGTACCCTTCGCGTGCACGCCGTTGGGAGTGCGAACGCTGTACTTGCCGGACTTCTTTTTGCTCACGGTGACAGGCATACGCGCTGGTTAATGTGCCGGTGCCTCCGGTATGTAACCGTCGGAGGTCATCTGCTTGCCTTTAAGTGTAGCACGCTTCTCACCGCCTTCCATAGCGCCGATGGCACGAATGGAGAAGCGGGCCGTGCCGAGGCTCCGGGGCTTGCCGTTCGTGACGGATTCCTTCTCCTCAAGCTCGGTCTGGACGACTTCGGCCATGATGTAGTACTTGCCACCAACCTTCCATTCCCGAGCTTGGGGGAAATCCTTGAGCAGGACGGTGAACTGCGGGTACTCCTTCATCGGCGTCTTCGAAACAGTATCCTCCATGGGCCCGCCGTACGGCGAGTCACCGCTCATGGCGTGCATGTCTGGCGTGTGTTTATCCATAGAATTACGGTTTTATGTACCGAGCGGTAAACCGCTTGGCGTAGTTGTACCCTTCGGACGTCAGGGCATTAGCTTGCTGCCGCATCCACTTCCCGACTGCAATCTTTGTCTTTGGATTCATGGTTCCAGCATTGCGAATGGTAATGACCGCTATGCTTTCTTCTTTTCGTGTGGCCATAAAGTTACGCGGTTATAGGGACGACAGGTGGGGTAATGGGCTGGTTGGTGAGCGAGCGCTTAATCTCGTCGCGGACAAGCTCGCAGTACTTCCGCACGGCGTTCAAGCCGTCGCCGTTCTGAATCACGACGACCCGGTGGTCTTCCTTAATCATCGCCTTCTGGTCTGCCGTCATGGTGGAGTACTGCGCGGGGACGGTGATGTCGAGCTCGAAGAGCGGCGCTTCCGTACGGGCGCGCACGACGGCAGTGAACTCGTTGCCGAGCACCTCGTGGACGATGGCGAGGATGTCCGGGGGGCAGTACGCCACCTTCCCGCTGAGCTGATCGTTAAGCGTCTGCAGTGCCTTCTGCTTCGCAGCAATCTCACCGTCAATGCTGGAGGTATCCACCGAGGCGCGCACGACGGGCGCTGACGCCGGAGCTGAGAAGAATTGCGGCGCAAGGGCCGGCGGTGGGTTTGGTGCTGGAGCGGTCATCGTCGGCGGCGCGGTCGTGATGCCAGCGCGAGCCTGCAGCGCAGCGAGCGTCGCCTGTTCGGCTGTGCTCAGGGGTCGTGCAACCTTTGCGGTCGCAGGTTTCTTCTTCGCCATAGGGGTACGGGGGTTAAGAGCGAGGGACGATGACGTTAGACTGCTTGGTGAAAATACGGACAGGACCGTCGCCATCAGCCGGGTAGTGTACGGAGATAGGCAGGTTAATCTTGTCGCCCGTGTGGATCTCCTTCGTCGCGGTGATGCCGAGGATGGTCTCGTAGCTGTGCACCGGTTTCATGGACTTCACGATGAGCGCCTCCATCTCGGTCGGGTCAGCGAAGAACATGAGCATGGTGACCAGGTCGGTCTTCTTCACGAGGCCCGTGCCGCCGCCAGGGAACGTCAGGCGCAGCACCTTGCACGGCATGACGTCGGCGTTCCAATTCACGTCAATCTGGATCCGGCCACCCTGCAGGAGCGGCAGGTACGTGGTACGCGCTTCGGTCACGATAGGCTTGCGTGCAGTGTTGTCGGCCATAGGTTACGGTTGGTTCTGGAGCGTCTCAATCTCGTGCATGACGCCTTGGAGCAGCTCCTTCACGCCTTCCGACTTGCCATCACGGTGAATGGCGTCCACCCCCACCTGCTCGGCGGTCGTTGCACCGGGGGTGATGGGCAGGCGGCCGCGCTTGACGCGGTCCTGGTACTCCGTCGCGAACGCCAGCAGCGCCTGCCACTGCGGGGAGCTGGCGAGGGCTTTCAGTTGCTGAGCGCGTTGGTGCTCGAACATAAGGTCAGTGTAGCACTGGTTACTGGCTGGGAGTACCGAGGAGCCGGTTCATGACGCCCCGGACGATGCCGGTTGCCCGCCGCTGCCCACCGCGCGTCTCCGAGGGTGGGACGACGGTTGCTGGGGTGTTTCCGGTCGCCGGCGCTGCGCCCGGGGCACCGGTGGCCTGTGGCGGGGCTCCAGGGGGCAATGCCGGGGGCATTTCCGGTCCAGTTGGGGTCACGCCGGCGAGCTGGTCCTGCGAGGATCCACCCTGGCTATCGGGCAACCAGTCACCCCACCGCTCGTCGTAGATTTTCAGAATTTGCCGGATGGGCTTCTCGAGGAACGTCATGCCTTGGACGAACTTCTCGATGAGGGGCAGGATGAGGTTCGCCATCTCCAGCTTCATCTGCTTCTCGAGCTCCTTCGTGTGGCCGAGCATGGACTGTCCGAGCACGGTCACCATGCCGCGCCACTTCAGGATGCCGGGTTTCGGCCGCAGGAAGCGGGACTCCTCGGTTTCGACGAAGTTGCCGGCCGCGTCCTTCTCCAGGTTCAGGTACACCTCGCGGTACACCTTGGCCTGGAACGTCCCGTCCTCCGCGTACTGGTACAGCTGCGGGTCGGCGTGGACTTCCTTCAGGTACTCGTCAATCTTGTCCTGGTCCTCCAGGGTGATCACCTCGGGGATGCTGTAGATGAGGCTGTTGAGGTAGATGGTGTACAGCGCGTCGTGCTCGAGCGCAGCGACGATGTTATCGAGCGGGGTCTTCAGCCGCTTCAGCGCGGCGTCCTTCGCCTGAAAGATTTCGCCTAAGGTTTTGCCGGTCACCTCGGCCTGCAGGGTCTCGGTAATGCCGGAGTCGAGGTTCATGCGGTCGGCGGCGAAGGCGATACCCTTCCACGCCTCCGCACCCGGGCCGGGCACCTCGTTCCAGACGATGTCCTTCGGGTTGGAGAGCTGCTGACCGACGCCTGGCTTAATGCGGATCTCCCCACTCGCGTCGTTCTGGTCCGTGCCGGTGTGGAAGAACATCTTGTAGATGGCGAGTACCAGCTGGTCCATGGTCATGTTCAGGAGCTTGTCGTAGAGGGCTTTGTCCTCCTTCATCGCCTCGATGATGCCGATGCCGTACGGGGTGGAGGGGTCGCGCAGGTAGCAGTACGCCCACGAACAGGTGAGCTGCGGCTCCATGTCCTGCGACTCGTCCTCAAAGGCGGGCATGGTCATGACGCCGATCCACCGCTCGTTCGCCTTCACGGCGAGCAGGTTCTTCTCCTTGTTCTCGTAGAATATGCAGCGCACCATGTTATCGTCTTGGTACTGGATGCTCGCCTGGGCACTCTCACCTTCGGGCGGGGCAATGATGCTGCCCTTCACGAACTTCGCCTGCGGGTAGTCCTCCACCGGGAACTTCTCGCGGAAGGTGTCGTAGCCGAAGTCCAGCTGCCAGCACCAGTCGCGGGCGCTGTCGAGGTCGTCGGCCGTGGCGAGGTCATCGAGCCACGCGCGCTTCGGGTTGATGCGCTCGCGGTACACCTCATACTGGCCGTCGATGCGCTTCGGGTACGTGCGCCAGAGCGCGAAGCCGTACTTGAGGCTGTCGAACATCACCGGCACGAGCATCTTCTTGCGGGACTTCGCCTTCTGCCAGCTCGTGTCGTAGAGGTCTTTGGCGACCATGGTGTTGTTCTCGAACTTCTTCGCCCCTGGGGTGAGCACGATGCCGGGGTTGCGCTCAACCAGGATTGAGAGCGCGGTTTGAATCTTCACGAATAAATCAGGCGCGCTGATGTCGCTCTGCCAGTTATCGCTCCCGAGTTTGACCGACCGTGAACGCCAGCCCTGCTCATCATCGCTCACGAGTACTTTCTTCTCCTTGTCCCGGCCGAGCTTCCCCGGCACGTACCCACTATCGATGTGGTCCCACAGTGCGTCAACGTCCTTGCCGAGGATGTTCTTCCGGCTCCCCATGAGCTGCTTGATGCGGGTATCAAGCCACGTGTGGGTCTCTTGCTGCTCCGTACTGACCTCGGGCTGCGTGACGTTGTCCGCGGCCGGCTTGAAGTGTTCAATGGTTTTCTGTTCAATAGCCATAGGAACGGATGGGTTACGGAGAAAGCTAGCGGCTGCCGCGGTAGAAGTCGTTGAGGCTGCCGGGGCTGAGGCTCCCTTGACGCTTCCAGTCTAGCAGTTTTTTCTCAACGTCGCTCAAGGGTTTCTCCGACTTACTCGGTAGGCGTAGGCTCATGAGCCCCATGCGCACGGAGTCGTATCCGTGGTCCTCCAGATTGGTGTCTACGTCCTCGACGTGCCGCTTGTCGTAGACGAGGATGGGCACGGTGCGGATAAACTCCGTGCAGCTACTATACACCACCATGCCCGGCTTCGATACGGCAGTGCCGTCTGGGGCGGTGACCGTCCGCAAGCGTAGGCGCTCCCGGAACTGCGCGAGGCCGAGGATACGGTCATCCACACCCTGCTCGTAGGCCACGCGGAAGTGCGCCTTCATGTCTTCAACGCCAGTCTTCCGGGTCTGATTGTTTGGGGCGAACGAGTCCGCACCGAGCACGAGGTAGCTGATTGCTTCCCGCTTCGTGGGGTCCAGGTCGTTCCAACCCGACAGTTCCTTCGCAGACTTCCCCCAGTCGCTGTACAGCCGGCCGGGACCGTAGAGCTCGCGGTACACGATGATGGTGCCGTCGTAGTCCACCGCACACCAGTACATGGCGCCGGGTTTCACGTAGCCGTTGTCGAAGCAGATGAACTTGCGGTAGTGCGGCAGCACCGGGTACTGGTCGGGTCGGACGACGTGGATGCTCGGGTCCCACTCCTTCTGGAACACCTGGCCTTCGAACACGTCCCAGCGGCCTTGCATGTACGCTGCACGCAGCACCTCGGGCATGGAGTCGAGCGTGGCGTAGTAGCCAGCATCGAGGTACGGGTTGTCCGCAGGCAGCGCGGGTACGAAGGCGAACTCGTCGCCCTCCTTCTCCTCGACGGGGAAGTCTCGGTCGATCCAGTACTTCTTCACCCAGCCATGGCCGATACCGTCCGGGTTGGTGCCAGCGGCGAACTTCGGATCTGGCACGCCCGTCCAGCGTAAGCGCGTGCGGAGGATGGTGAACGTCTCGATGCGGTTCTGCGTCAGCTCGTCCACGCTGATGTCCGCAAACTCCGCGGACTTGTACTTCTCCGGGTCGTCGAGGTTGAGGAACGCCAACACGCCCCGGCCGTAGCGGGGGTGCAGGATGAACTCGTTGTCGGTCTTGCTGAAGCTGCCGAGCCAGGCCGGGAACTCCTCACGCACTTTGACGATGTGCCGTTGGTGCAGGGCTTTGTACGTCTCGCTGAATAGGCCAGCGCGGATGCCCTTCTGGCCGGTCCGCTCAGCGAGCTGCAGGAGCCTACGAATGGGACGCCAACGTAGCCAGTAGCTCTTGCCGCCACCCATGGCGCCCCCGTAGAGCGTGTACTTCTTGGTATCAGAAACGTCCGTGGCCGCCTGTTGGCGGTCAGTGAAGTGCACGAGATCAGAGAAGTTCATTTGCTCCATGAAAAAGTGGCTTAGGTTAGCACCAATTCAGTAACTTATCAGTATTGCGAAGTTACCGAATTGAGCTGGAAACATTGCTGCTTCCGCTCATTGATGAGCCTGCGGAGCACCCGAATCTCATAGCGTAGTTCGTCTGCCCGGTGGTACTCGTTGCCCTTCTTGGCATCGTATGCGGTCTTCGAGGTTCTTAATGCGTTGCTCGTGGTCAATCACCATTTGCTTGATCACTGGGTCCGTCCCCCCGACGACCGGCTGCTTCGGCCCGGCACCGTACCGCACCAGGTCATGCCCATTGCAGTGGCTGCACACCACGTCGAGCAGCGGCAGCAGCGACCAGGTGTACTCGCCGCAGTTATTGCACACGTAGCGCTTGGTGCCTTTGACGCGGCCACGTTGGATGTTCATGCCTCCAGTCTACCACGCCAGCTAGGTGCGGTGCAGCGTGCTGAAGATCTGGAATGGCTGGGTGCGAGCACTCACTTCCCAGGCTCTATGGAAGGGCAGCCGAATGAGGACGCGCAGGTACGTACCAACGAGGTGCTTCGGGCCAGTGCCGAACGCTAGCTTGCCATGCCGGGTATCCCAGTACACGAGCGCCGAGACCCACGGGTTGCCTGGTTGCATGCGGTGGATGAGCTTCATTGGTGCTCGGGTGTCCCTTCGAGTGCACCTTCAGACAATGGTGGAAGAGTTGGGATTATGATGTTCTCAAAGAACACACCAAGGTACTCCCACATGAAGTCTGCCTGGTCATCGGTGAAGCCGGCGGCAAGTGCTTTGCGGATGAAGAGGTCGTAGGTGAGAGCGTGACTCATACCTTCTTCGGTTTATCAATCACGATGGCGAACCCTTCACCGTCAGCACCAGTGTGTTCCGTGCGAGGACTAAACTCGTCCTTCTTCTTGCGTTCAAGGAACTTGAGCGCCAGCTCCGGGTCATGCGGCAAAGCATCCACAACACTCTTACGAGCTGCCAAAATAGGACGCTGTAGGAGACGTGTAAACTTCTCCGATAATTCGGGGTTTTGCTTCTTCCAGCGGTAGTACGTATCAGGCACAATATCCGCAAAGTAACAGGCTTCTCCCACGGTTGCCCCATACGCAAAAGCAGTCTCTAATTTTCGGAGAGTGTCTCCATCCATTTTCCAGTTCCCTTTCGGGCCTGTTCTAACTTTTTTCTTCTTCCGCATAGTGATTGTTCTTCCGGATATTGCACGTACGGCAAAGCCATTGCACATTCGTCAGCGTATGCGACCCACCCTTACTCAACGGACGAATATGATCAAGTTGCTTATGTACCGCCTGTACCAAATACGTTTCACAAATTGCACAACAAAAGTCTTGCTCCTTCAGGAGGGCGATCACTGACGACGCAGTAATAGATTGATCATCCGTCATTACCCGTTGTGTAAAATACTGCAGTCGATGGCGAGCAGAAGCAAGCCGCTGATGAGTTCGCTTCCGCTCGAATGCTTGCCCTAATCGCATATATTTCACAAACAGGATGGGATAGAGTGCCTTTGGAATTGACGTTGAGAACAGCATCTCTAATTTTTCCTTCGTGAGGTTTGGTCCATACTCCAGATACAAACAACGATAGACGTCATTCGTGTGACAAATTGCTTTCCATTGCCGATGGTACTGTGGAGAAATCTCTATCATAGTGTGCGCTGGCTACGTCGTTTCTTCATGGCTTCAGTGTACTCTGCTTAGAAGTTCTTCGCGAAGGGTGCCGGTGGTATCGGCGGTCGTGTCGAGGTCTGCCAGTGGATAATCGTCTTGGCCGGCTTCCGGGTACCGCAGCGGTCGCAGGCGGCCATGCGTTCCGTGAGGATCATGGTATGCGTCGTCTCGCGCTGGCAGTGGGTGCAGAATATCATTCGACGTAGTGCTTACCGAGGAAAAGGAACCGCAGGCGCATGCTGAACGACTTCGACATCCGATGCAGCATGACCAGGCGCCAGCTCGTGCCGGCCGGGTACTGCACGATGCGGGTGTGCTTGACCTTCTTGATAGCGGACGAGGGTAGCCGGAATGCGTAGGCGCCAGCCGTCTCGCACTCCTCGAGGGTGGGGATGCTACGAGCAGCATGGAAGTAATTGGCGGCCATGTTCACAGGTGGGTTATGGACGGAGAATAAACAGCGCACACGGGTGTGGGTGGGTGGAAGGCTGACGAGTTTCCGTATCGAGAAATGGGAAACGGCCGGCCGAGCGAACCTCAGCACCCGCCTCGAGGAGCAGGTTGATATGCGCGTACACAGGAAGGATCATAACAACCTGCTTGCCCTGCTTGTGCTCGGCAATCGCCTTATGCACGAATGCGGTCATGGATCCGGTGTGCCCGTCTTCCTTACGAAAGGGTGGATTGACGTAGTTCGACTTTCCCCACGGGACCGTGAGGCCATTGAAGTCTGCCGGCCGAGGGTACGGGCACGGGTCAAAGTCGAATGCGAACTCATGGTTGAGCGCGGCGTACCTATCGGGTGGCGTGAGCCAATACTGCTTAGTTTGTTTGCTGGTCATATGTACTTCGTCTTGAACCCCTCACGGAGTCGCTCATCCATTGCATGGTCAAGCGTAGCGTTCGCCTGCCGGTGGAGCCACGTAACCGCAAGATCTGTAGGCAAGTCCTGCACCATGAAGCCACCGAGTTTGTGGATGAGCCAGCGTTTGATGCGGAGGAGGGTCATAGCTTCTTCGCTTTCTGCTTACGTATAAGGTCAAACTTTTTGTGGCAAGATACACAGAGGCGCATCCAATCGTCCGCAACTCGTCGATACGTTCCACTCTTGTTTGCCCAGTGCAACGTCCGCTGATTCGAGAACCGATCTTTACAATGTTCGCATGCCATGGGCCGACCAAGTTTCCGGTACACCCAATCGTGCAATGCGGTATACCCAACGCCGTCGCCTTTCCATTGGTTACTTTTCTCAAATTGGAACCGCCCAGCACGGGCTACGGA
>Ga0334722_10008044_pt1 | contig 10128 bp, 10 predicted proteins | sample C3_bottom_MG_FD_207210 | JGI IMG/M metagenome (GOLD analysis project Ga0334722, IMG submission 207210) | Sediment microbial communities from Yellowstone Lake, YNP, Wyoming, USA - C3_bottom | ecosystem: Environmental > Aquatic > Freshwater > Lake > Sediment | place: USA: Wyoming | collected... | reverse complement strand
ATTCATGAAAGTACGCGAGGGTGATCGCTTCACGCTCGCCTCTGGGGCGCAGTTGCGCTTGGTCTATTTCAACGGCAGCCGCCAGGAGACATGGAAGGGACCGGCCGGCTTCAAGGCCGGCACGCAACGCAGCGAACCCGTAAATGGACAAGCGGCCGAAGCGTCGCAATTGCCCTCGGGCGTAGCGCAGAAGATCGCGCAGGTTCCCAATCTGATCCAGATTGCCAAACTTGGTCGTTCCGGCGGTATCGCGGTGCGCGGCGGTACCAGGCCCCCGCGCCTGTCGGCCGAGCAGCAGGCGGAAGTGAAGCAAGCCAAGAGCATTTACGCCCAAATGCGGCAGACGGCCGCGGCCGAGGACATAACACCGGAACTCTATTTCTATGCGGTGCTGCAGGACAATCTGCTGTACGAGGAGATGCGTTCCGTCACCGACGAGATGCTCAAGCGCCAGCCCGGTAATCCCGAGGCACAGGAACTGGCCGCTTACGTGAAGAGCCGCACTTAGAGTTTATTTCAAAATGAGGGGATACATCCCCTCATGCTCCCCTACGTCAGGGGCCATTTCGGTAATTCTGAAATGGCCTCTTAGAGTTTAAGAATACCAGGGCGTATCGCTCTCATAAAATACCAAGGGGCGCGCAAGCGCCCCATTTCGTTTCTGCGCGGCGCATAATCGCGTCGGACCGCACCTGTCGTTGGTTTGGTTTGCCCTAATGTCTCTCTTTAGCACCTGTGACATTTTTTGCAACGTAGTCGATAACTACGGTGATATCGGCGTCTGCTGGCGTCTGGCGCGGCAACTCGCTGCCGAACACGGTCTGACGGTGCGTTTGTGGGTGGACGATCTCGAGAGTTTCGGGAAGATTTGTTCTGACATTGTTCCGCGTCGAGAATCCCAGCGTAGTCATAACGTGGAGGTGAGGTGGTGGCGCGAACCGTTTCCCGAGGTCGGCGCTGCTGACGCGGTGATAGAAGCATTCGCGTGCAATCCGCCCGCGAGCTATGCCGCCGCAATGGCCGCGAGGACGCCGAAACCGGCGTGGATCAACCTCGAATTCTTGAGCGCTGAAGATTGGGTGCAGGGCTGCCATGGCCTACCCTCGCCACAACCGGCGGTAGGGTTGACCAAGTATTTCTTCTTTCCCGGTTTTGTCGCTGGCACTGGTGGACTCCTGGCGGAGCAGGGGCTGCTGCGAGCCCGCGATCGGTTCCAGCGCACCTCCGCAGAGCAAGCGCGGTTCTGGGAACGAGTGGGGCTAGGCCAGCCGCGCACAGATGAAATTCAGGTTTCGCTGTTTTGCTATGCGCATCCTGGAATTGCCGGACTCTTGCGCGCCTGGTCGGATAGCGGCGCGCACGTGCGCTGCCTTGTTCCCGAGGGCATTGCCGCAGATGCCCTGTCGGCGTTTTTCGAAACGCAGAATCTTGCTGCGGGAACTGTCCTGCGCGAAGGGGGCTTGGAGGTCAGGATATTTTCTTTCTTGGACCAGGACGATTACGACCGGCTGTTGTGGGCCTGCGATTTCAATCTGGTGCGCGGAGAAGATTCCTTCGTGCGTGCGCAGTGGGCGGCACGGCCGTTCCTATGGCACATTTACCCGCAAAACGAGCGCGCGCATTGGCCGAAACTGCTAGCCTTCCTGGATCTGTATTGCCGGGAGTTGCCAGGTGATGTCGCGCATGCAGTCAGAGCGTTCTGGGAGGCCTGGAACAAAGGCGACGAGGCGCTCATCAAAGCCGCCTGGACCAATTTTTGGAAACACCGGACGGAACTGCAGACGCACGCTTCGCGCTGGCCAGAGATACTGGCCAAACCCGGGGATTTGGCAAATAACCTTGCGGGCTTTTGCGCAAATTTGTTAAAATAGAATGTTTTAGATACCCACGTCAGGAATCGATTACTCATGAAGATTGCACAAGAACTGCGCGCCGGCAACGTGATTATGCTTGGTGGCGACCCGATGGTGGTGCAGCGCGCCGAATTCAGCAAGTCCGGCCGCAACGCGTCCGTGGTGAAAATGAAGCTCAAGAACTTGCTGTCCGATTCGATCACGGAGAATGTCTATAAAGCCGATGAAAAATTCGACATCGTAGTGCTCGAGCGCAAGCCGTCGACCTACTCGTATTTCTCCGACCCGATGTATGTGTTCATGGACGCCGAATACAATCAGTTCGAAGTGGAAAAGGACAATATGGGCGAGGGTATCAATTTCCTCGAGGACGGAATGCCCTGCGAAGTCGTTTTCTACGACGATCGCCCCATTTCGGTCGAGCTGCCCAACACGGTGGTGCGCGAAATCATCTACACGGAACCCGCCGTGCGCGGTGACACCTCGGGCAAAGTGCTCAAGCCGGCGAAGATCAACACCGGCTTTAACGTGCAGGTACCGCTATTTTGCGCGATCGGCGACAAGATCGAGATCGATACGCGCACGGGCGAATACAAGCGCCGAGTATAGATAGCCGCTTCGACATAGCGGAGCAGACTCCGGATCTAAGACGGTGTGTGGGTAAACCTGAATATTGCTGGAGCGGCCAGGTCTGCCGTCCAAAGAACAGGCATCGTCATCGATGGGTATTGGGCCGCGCTATTTGCGCATGGCGCTCGAGTTCGGCTCGGCATGGCGGATAGTTCCCCACTTGACGTCTCGGCTATTAGTTGGTATAACGCGGACAAGTGTTTAGTTTCAAGTGCTTGAGAGCGGTTCCCTGAGTGGTACGTCCTTTTCAGTCTTGAGATTCAAACATTGAACGGGTTCTGCCCGAAAAACCTCACTTTGGAAAAAAGGAAGATCGCAACATGGCAACCGGCACAGTGAAATGGTTCAATGACTCGAAGGGCTTCGGTTTTATCACCCCGGATGGCGGTGGCGAAGACCTGTTCGCGCATTTCTCCGAGATCAATATGCAGGGCTTCAAGACCCTCAAGGAAGGCCAGAAAGTGTCCTTCGAAATCGTAGACGGCAAGAAGGGCAAGCAGGCAGCCAAGATCCAAGCTGTCTAATCGAGTCAATTCTTTCAAGAAAAAGCCGGGCGCGCATCCCGGCTTTTTTTTGCCCTTTGCGCGACAGTGCGCAGTAAACTCGCCGCGCCGCGCGGACTTGCGTGCATGATTGTCTAGTTGGATTGCGTTCGGTATCATGACAGCCGTACCGCTTTGGCACGGCCTCGCGTTAGTTGCGCGCCGTGGACACCAACAAGAACGAGGGCGGACGGTCGCGTCACTTGCCCCCGAATCGATGTCTGCTTCGGGCGCAATCGATATATTCAATCAAGAAAATCGAAAGAAAATTCAATGAACATTCCCGCTCCAGACCAACACCAGGAGATGCGCGAAGCCTTGCGCGGCCTTTGCCGCCAGTATCCGGACGAATACTGGCGCAAGCTCGACTTCGAGCGCGGTTTCCCGGTGGAATTCATCGACGCGCTGACCAAAGCCGGCTGGCTGGCAGCGCTGATTCCCCAGGAATACGGCGGCTCGGGGCTGGGGCTCACGCAGGCTTCAGTGATCATGGAGGAAATCAATCTTTGCGGCGGAAATTCGGGCAGCTGCCACGGACAGATGTACAACATGGGCACGCTATTGCGCCATGGCTCGGAGGAGCAGAAGCGCCAGTACTTGCCCAAGATCGCCTCAGGCGAACTGCGGCTGCAATCGATGGGTGTGACTGAGCCGACTACCGGCACCGATACCACCAAGCTCAGGACGACGGCTGTAAAGAAGGGCGATCGCTACGTGGTCAACGGTCAGAAAGTGTGGATCTCGCGTATTCAGCATTCGGACCTGATGATACTGTTGGCACGGACCACGCCCGTCAGTGAAGTCAAGCGCAAGTCCGATGGCATGTCGATATTCATCGTCGATCTGCACGAGGCGATCGGTAAAGGACTGACGCTGCAGCCGATTCGCAACATGGTGAGCCACGACACCAATGAACTGTTCTTCGACAATCTCGAAATCCCGGCGGCAAACCTGATCGGCGAAGAGGGCAAGGGTTTCAAATACATACTCGACGGACTCAACGCCGAGCGCATTCTGATCGCTGCCGAATGCATCGGCGACGCGTATTGGTTCATCGGCCGCGCAAGCGGTTACGCCAAGGAGCGCGTGGTGTTCGACCGGCCGATCGGCCAGAATCAGGGCGTGCAGTTTCCGATCGCCGAAACCTACATGGAGACGGAAGCGGCCAACCTCATGCGCTGGAAGGCATGCGCATTATTCGATCAGCACCAGAGCTGCGGCGCCGAAGCGAACATGGCCAAGCATCTCGCGGCCAAGGCTTCGTGGGAGGCGGCCAACGTCTGCTTGCAGACCCACGGCGGCTACGGCTTCGCTTGCGAGTACGATGTGGAGCGCAAGTTTCGCGAGACGCGTCTGTATCAGGTGGCGCCGATTTCCACCAACCTTATCCTTTCCTATGTCGCCGAGCACGTGCTCGGCTTACCGAGGTCATTCTAAACATGATGAAGCTCAACGGCCGTACCGCATTTCTGAAACTCCTCGTCGACGAAGGCGTCACGCACCTATTCGGCAATCCCGGCACCACCGAGTTGCCGCTGATGGAAGTGGTGCCCGATTTTCCCGAACTCAACTTCGTGCTCGGGCTGCAGGAATCCATCGTGGTGGGGATGGCCGATGGCTATGCGCGCGCCTCCAATCGTCTCAGCGCCTGCACTATGCACGTTGCGCCAGGCCTGGGCAACGCCATGGGCGCGCTCTACAACGCGAAGTTTTCCGGCTCGCCCATGATCGTCACCTGCGGCCAGCAGGAGCAGGGCCACGGGCTGCTCGAGCCGCTCCTCTACGCGCCGCTGGTGCCGATCGCGCAGCCGCTCGTAAAATGGGCCGTCGAAGCGACGCGTGCCGAAGACTTGCCGCTCATCGTACGCCGCGCAGCGAAGGTGGCGCTGACACCGCCGACCGGACCGGTGTTCATCAGTCTGCCGGGCGATGTGCTCGATGCAGAGGCAGAACTCGATTTCGGCAAGCCCACTCGGGTCGACAGCCGTATGCGGCCCTCCGACGAAGCGCTCGAACAGCTTGCCGCGAGACTGCTTTCGGCGCGTAATCCCGTGATCCTCGCCGGACAGGAAATCTCTATCCATGACGCTTTCGCCGAAGCGGGCGAACTCGCCGAGCTGCTCGGCGCGGCGGTGTACCAGCAGCCCATTCCGTATGCGGCGCAATTTCCCACGGCGCACCCTGCCTATATAGGTGCACTGACGCGTTCGCAAAAGCAGGTGAACGCGACGCTTGCGCCGTACGACCTCATGCTCTGTCTGGGCGCAGATCTTCTGCGGATGTCGGTCTACAGCCCGATGGCGCCGTTGCCCGAGAGCCTGCCGGTGGTGCATATCAGCGAGCGCGATTGGGAGCTCGGAAAGAACTATCCGACCGAACTCGCACTGCAGGCGAACGTCAAGGAAACGCTGCGCGCGCTTCTGCCGCTACTGCGCGCGCGGCGCTCCGCCGCAGCAGTCGAAGGTGCGGCGCAGCGGCTTGCCGCGCTCAAATCGAAGAACTGGACGGCGCTGCGCGAAAAAGCGCGCGCGAAAGCGATGCTGCAGGCACAGACCGCGCCGATCGATTCGAATTTTCTAATGCTGCAGATCTGTGACACGCTGCCGCCGAACGCAATCGTGGTGGAAGAGGCGCTGACCGCGACGCATAACCTGCCGGAATTCCTGCACCTGCGCGATCGCCGGAGCTTTTACGGACTCGCAAGCGGCGGCCTGGGCTTCGGCATGCCCGGCGCGGTAGGCGTGAGTATCGCGCAGCCGGGGCGGCCGGTCGTGGCGATCATCGGCGATGGCAGCGCGATGTATGGGATACAGGCGCTGTGGACCGCGGCGCATCTGAAGTTGCCAGTCATCTATGTAATCGCGAACAATCGCAGCTATCGCATCATCAAGGAGCGGCTCGTCTCCATGCGTTCCACCGACCGCTTTACCGGCATGGACATCCGCGATCCAGAAATCGATTTCACTGGCCTCGCCATATCGATGGGTCTGCACGCCGAACGCGTCACCGATCCGAAAGGCATCGTGCCGGCGCTGAAGGCGGCGCTTGCGACAGGCGGCACATGTTTGATCGAAATGATGGTTGCCGATGGTTTCGGCACCTAGTCTATCCTCCGCGCTTAATCTGACGCCGTCAACGGCGTTGCTTCATTGAGCGACGAGCGGGATTCTGGAGCGGCGCCTGCCAGCGCCTACGTGCCGCTCGAGAACGGCGCCTACGCGTCGACCGCGTTGACGCGCGGTCCGTGGAGTCCGGATCATCAGCATGCCGGTCCGCCGATCGCGCTCGTGGCGCGCGGCATCGAGCGTGCCGCGGCGGCGCTCGGCCTCACGCACATTGCGCGGCTGACCGCCAACCTCCTGCGCCCGATCCCGATCGCGGAACTCACCGTAGACGTGCAGACCGACTACGCGGGGCGCAATGTCGCGCATTTTTCGGGGCGATTGACTGCGCGCGGCAAGGAAGTGGCGCGCGTCACTGCGCTTGCGCAGCGCGAAACCGATCTCATCCTTCCGCGCAATCTTCCGGGACATCCGCTGCCTCACGCACCGCGTTCGGTCAAGGATTCGCCCGTGGCGCCGTTCCCGTTTTCGCGCAATGTTATCGGCTATCAGGACCTGATCGAAAGCCGGATTGCGGAAGGAGTATTCTTCCGCGGCCCATCCGCCGTCTGGTTTCGCATGCGCTATCCGCTCGTCGCGGGCGAGTCACCGAGCGCATTGCAGCGCGTCGCCGTTGCCGCGGACTCGGGCAACGGCATCAGCGCCATCCTCGACTTCCGCAAATTCATTTTCATGAATTCCGACCTCTCCATCAATCTGCTGCGCAAAGCCGAAGGTGAATGGATCTGCATCGATGCGCGCACGCTGCTCGGAAAATGCGGAGGCGGTTTGGCTGAGGCGCGCATATTCGATGAGCGCGGGCTCATCGGCAGATCGACGCAAAGTCTCGCTGTGCGGGAGCGCGAGTGAAGCCGGCGCCTGGGATTAGGGGCGCTCAATCGCGATAACCGACTTCCCGCTGGTGCCGAATGCGCAGCAGCCGAACGATATCCCGAACTGGGTCAAACCGGTACAGGGCAAGGTAGCCCGAGGCGCCGCGTAGAATCACCAGCTCGCGCAACTCTCCTTCCACGCGGCGGCCGATGAGTGGATGGTCGACGAGGATTTCGATCGCGGCAGTCACGCGAGCGAGAACGGCAGGGGCTGACCCCGGGGCTTGCTCCAGTAGGAACTCGGCTAGCCGCTCGAGGTCGGCGAGCGCTTCTGCGGCGTAGATTACTTGCGCCACTTCACCGGGCTCGGCCGCTTCGCCCGCTTGCCGCGCACTTTGGCCGCGACGTATGCGTGCACATCCTGCATCGCGTAGCCGATGCCGCTCTCCTGCATGGCGACATCGGCGCGCGCGGCGGCATCGAGAAAACTGCGATAGCGTTTGGCCGCTGCAACGTGCTCGGACAGCGCGCGCACCATGACCGCGTGGGTGGTCTCGCCGGAACGCCGGGCGAGTTTTTCCAGCTCGGCCTTGAGGGTGGGTGGCAATTTTATGCTGGTGGCGGTAGTGGTCATGATGCGGCTCCGTAAGGTAGTCAGATTGTACTACATCAGCCGAGCGCTGATGTGCTTCTGGCTGACGAGAATAGTTGCAGAGTGGCTTGAACACGGCGTATCTGCTTTAGCCAACTCTGGGAATACTAGCGTGAAGGCTGGCAGGCATGGCCGATAGCGTTTATGATGCTTCTTACTCTTTCCTCGTAGAATTTTCCGCGAATGTCGCAGAGTCGCTTGGGCTAACGGAACGCGGCGGACCCCGCAGAATGGATTCCAGCATGCTGCTCTATGGCATCATTGGCGTTTGCGGGCTTATCGGCCTGCTGTTCCTGATACGGGCTGTACGCGGGCTCAGGCGGTGGCGGCTCATCGACGGTGGTGTCCACACCCTCCTGGGACTGTGCTTCCTGCTCGCGGCAGCGGCGACATGGCTGCTCGGTTTCAGCCTGCTGACCTACGAACGCCTGACCTATGAGCAGCCGGCGGCTGAGATCATGCTGTCGCGCCTGGGTGACCGATATTATCGCGCCACGCTCACCTATCCTTCGAATCCGACGCAGAGCTTCGAGCTGCGCGGCGATGAGTGGCAGATCGACGCGCGGGTACTCAAGTGGCGCGGCCTGGCCAACATCGCCGGCTTCGACGCCGTCTACCGGCTGGAGCGCATCAGCGGCCGTTATCGCGACATCGACAGCGAGCGTGGCGCCCCGCGCACGGTCCATGTGCTCAACGAGCCCACGCGCTTTGACGCGTGGGAACTCGCGCGCCGCTACAGGGAATATCTGCCCTGGGTGGATGCGCTTTCTGGCAGTGCGACCTATTTGCCCATGGCCGACGGAGCGCTGTACCGCGTGAGCGTTTCGCAAAGCGGCTTGGTTGCGCGGCCGCTCAACCAGGCGGGACGCGAAGCCGTTGCCGGCTGGCGCTAACAAGTCGATCGCCGGCACTGCACATTACTATTTTGTCGAGCCTAATTCCGCGAGCAGACGTTTGATCTCTTCGGTATGGCGAGTTCGTTCCGCGGTGTGGGCATTGACCAAGATCAAGGGCGACTGGATTGAACTGCTGCCGCGATACAGGATTGACATTTCGCATTGACACCGCCGCTAGCGCAGCCTAGAGTCGGTTCATCCGACCGGGAGAGCGTCGCCGCAGCTTGCGGCGGCCGCCGAAGGCGCAATACCCAGAAACTCTCAGGCAAAAGGACCGGTCGAGCGGAGGCGGTGCTTCCGTCACTCTGGAGAGCAGCCGCAGAATGGGCGGCCACCGAAGGGGCGCGCAGCCGGTAGCAACTGGCTGTAATCTCTCAGGTACAAGGACAGAGGGGTGAGGTAGGCCGAAAGGCCAGGTTGCCCCTTTTCACTGCTACCGAGGTTCACGTGCTCAAGACAACTCCACTCAATGCCGCTCACCGCGCACTAGGCGCACGCATGGTCGATTTCGGCGGTTGGGACATGCCGGTGAATTACGGCTCCCAGATCGAGGAACATCACGCGGTGCGCCGCGCCGCCGGCATGTTCGATATTTCGCATATGCTCGCGGTCGATGTCATCGGCGCGGACGCGCGCGAATTCTTGCGCCAGGTACTGGCCAATAATGTGGACAAACTCGCGCTGCCTGGGCGCGCGCTCTATTCCTGCATGCTGAATGACGCAGGCGGCGTCGTCGACGATTTGATCGCGTATTTTTTCTCCGAACGGTCTTTTCGACTGGTCGTGAATGCGAGTCGGTCGGAAGCGGACTTGGCCTGGCTCGAGACTCTCAGGCGCCGTTACGGCGCGGCGGCGGAAATCGTGCCGCGCCGCGATCTGGCGATGATCGCGGTGCAGGGGCCGCAGGCGCGCGCACGGGTGTGGCAGGTGCTGCCGGAGACGCGCTTGGCGACCGCGGCGCTGCCCCCCTTTCATAGCGCACAGGTTGGCGACTTGATGGTCGCGCGTACCGGCTACACCGGCGAAGACGGGTTCGAATTCGTGTTTCCGGCCGAGCATGCGGTGGCGCTATGGAACGCGTTCATCGACGCCGGCGTGCGGCCCTGCGGCCTGGGCGCGCGCGACACGCTGCGCCTGGAAGCGGGCATGAATCTGTGGGGTCAAGACATGGACGATAGCGTGTCGCCGCTCGACGCGGGTCTCGCCTGGACCGTCGATAGTGCGAGCGCGCGCGATTTCGTCGGCAGAGCCGCACTGCTCGCGCACCCGCAGAGCCGGCAATTGCTGGGCCTGGTGCTCGCTGATAAGGGCGGCGTACTGCGCAGCCATCAGAAGGTCGCTACCGCACAAGGCGAGGGCGTCATCACCAGCGGCACGTTCTCTCCCACGCTCGAGCGATCGATTGCGCTTGCGCGCCTGCCGCTGGGAATTGCCACGGGCTCCCTCGTGCGAATAGCTGTGCGCGACAAACAACTCGCAGCGAAGGTGGTGCGGCCGCCTTTCGTGCGCCATGGCAAGATTCTGGTCACAACGTTGGAAGAAACATCATGAAAACCCCTGAAGACTTGAAATACACGCAAACTCACGAATGGATAAGCACTGAGGCGGACGGCACACTCGC
>Ga0334722_10008043_pt1 | contig 10128 bp, 8 predicted proteins | sample C3_bottom_MG_FD_207210 | JGI IMG/M metagenome (GOLD analysis project Ga0334722, IMG submission 207210) | Sediment microbial communities from Yellowstone Lake, YNP, Wyoming, USA - C3_bottom | ecosystem: Environmental > Aquatic > Freshwater > Lake > Sediment | place: USA: Wyoming | collected... | reverse complement strand
TGCGCATTTACCCACCCGGGAGGTCGCAGCCCACTTATATAAAAACACGGAAGAACCACGCTGCAAGCTTTTGTTTGCTTAACGCTGCTGTTCGTGGCGGGCTTTTATGGCGGCTACTCGCTCTTCTGGGGTTTTGCCTTCGAGGGTTTTTATGAAAGCGCGCTCGGCTTCCATGCGGGTTTTCATTTCCGCTTCCATTTCGGCGCGCTGCTTCGCCATCCGGGGATCTTCCATTCTGGCCGGTTCCGATTTGCCGGCGCCGGACTTCTGCTCAGCGGCCTGGCGGTGCTGTTCGTGGCGGGCTTTTATGGCGGCCACGCGCTCTTCGGGGGTTTTGCCTTCGAGGGTTTTTATGAAAGCGCGTTCGGCCTCCATGCGGGTTTTCATTTCAGCTTCCATTTCGGCGCGCTGCTGGGCCATGCGCGGGTCTTCGATCTTAGAAATGTTATTTTCTGTCTGGGCAGCAGCATAAACCGGCAATGCGCCCAACAACGCCGCCAGCAGGATCTGTTTTTTCATCGTCATATTCCCTCCGTTTATCCGATTATTCGAAAAATACTCAACACCGCACCGCAAAGCAACGCTTTTATTTTAACAAACTTATCAAAGCATTTCAAAATAAAGAACCACCCATTGGGTGGAAAGTGGAGAAATGGCGGCGGGCTGCAAGTGCGGCCGGAAGCTTCAGATGCGGAACCGGCTTTATGTTTCCCGCAGATTCAGCAGGAAACGCCATGCCGGCAGGACTTTCATTTTGCCGGCAGGCGACGCTAATTCCTCGTCTTCGTTTCGCGTCACGATGACGGCCGCTTTGAGCTTTGATTCCGCCATGGCCTCCTCAAGCGCCGCGACCTCGCGTTTTTTGGTATTAGCATCGGCCAGGGATTCGCAAACCTGTATAAGAGAGCGTTGCCCGTCCGGTCCGACCGTTATAAAATCCACTTCTTTCCCGCTGTTGGTACGATAGTAGAACACGTCTCCGCCTGTACGGCGGAGAGCTGTAAACACCAGGTTTTCCAGCAGATGTCCCGAATTAAGCAGGATCCCGGAGGACACCGAACGCACGAAAGAATGATCTATGCAGTAGATTTTTTTAGGGTTGGCGTTGGACCGCCGCCGCGAAGCGTCAAAAAGGCGGACAGTGAAAAGAAAGTACGCGTCCTCAAACCATGCCATGTATTCCGCCACGGAAGTTTTTGGGACTTTGTATCCCAGGGATTGCAGATAGCCGGTCAGTTTGTTAATGGTGTACGTGGAGGCGGCGTTATCCACAAGCCAGTGAGCCAGTTCGGAGACGGCTTTGGGATGAGAAATATCATGCCGCTCCACCATATCCCGGAATAGTATCGCGTTGAAGTATTCCTGATGTATGCCCCGACGCAAATGCTTTTCAAGCCCGATAACCTCCGGGAACCCGCCGCATTCCCAGAAATCATTAAACGCTTTCTGTAATAGCAGCCGTTTTTTAGCTGATACCGGCCCGGCGGCGGCATCCAGCCCTTTACTCCCAAGGAACTCACTGAACGAAAACGGGAACATTTCCCAGGAGAGCGCGCGCCCCCGCATCTGCGTGGCAATTTCTTTGGAAAGCAGTTGCGCGGAGGAACCGGTGATATAAACCACGCAGCGCTCGCTCCGCATGATCCGGTCTATGAATCCCTCCCATCCCGTTATGGTCTGTATTTCGTCAAAAAAACAATACACGGTCTCGGCATTCTTTTTTTCCGGATACAGCGAGTAATACGCCTCGGTTATCACGCCAAGTCCCGAATGCCGCAATGCGTGCAGTCTGTCGTCAAAAAAATTGAGATAAAGAATGTTCTGGCGGTTGACGCCCTTATCCAGCAATTTCCGGATAAGCTGGAACATATATGTGGATTTGCCGCAGCGACGCACGCCTATACATACGGCGGCTTTGCCTTTTACCGGCATAATATTCAGCCGGCGCGGCGTACCGATATTAAGCCCGGACTCCTGAAAATCGAGCATTATTTCTTTCAACGTTTCCAGCATATTCCCTCCTAAGTGGTAAATAATATTACCATTTATCAGTAAAACCGACAATAATACTTACCACAACTGGGGGGATAAACCATGCAAAAAAAGCCGCGGCTACTTCCAATATTATATTTTAGGAAAACAACGCCGGGGTTACAGCCAAAGAACCATTGAGTGTGTAAGCTTTATGGCGGGTGGCGACGGGTAGGCTCCGCCTTTACTATCCTGCGGGGTCCGAGCCCAAAGTCCACTAGCCCCTCAATTAGGCAAAGAGAGCCGGGCAAAGGAGCCAGGCACATTTTTCTGCTGAAAAATAAGCCTGGCACCTTTGCCCGGCGTTACCTTACGCGCGGTGCTGCTTTACGGTCATCCGGCAGGCGGGGCAGTCGAAGTCCAGGCGCAGCAGCTTTCCTTCCTCGTCCTCCAGGTAGAGCGGCTCCGCTTCCCCCACCGCTTCCCCTTTCGGACACAGGTCCAGCCCGCGCCTCAGACACAGTTTAAGCGTCATCAGCGGCCTGTCGCCTATCTCGGCGCCGAACTCGGCCGCCCGCTCTATCTTTTTCACGCCGTGCCGCTTATAAAAATCGACGGCCTTCAAACTCAGGACATTGGCCGTAAAATCCAGCTCTTTCTCCGGATATTTGTGCGAGGTCTTCTCCAGCTTCACCTCAAGCCTCTTATAGGCCCCGGCGCGCTCCGCCTCAAGCCGCTCCAGGACCCTGCGCCGCAGATCGTTCAGAACGCTGATCGGGATAAAATACGGCGCCGACAGCTTTATTTCCAGATCCCGCAGGTAAAAACCGCTTTCCCCGGTCTTCGAGAGCTGCTTTTTGATGGTCTCAAGCGCCGCTTCCGGCTTTTCGGCCTTAGTTTTGCCCGGCATGCACGAGATTTCCGCTTCGAAGCCCTCTTCGTCAGTAGCTTTCAGCGCGAAGCCCTCCGGGGTTTCGCTGAATTTCAGTTTCAAGCCCAGCCTGCGCTCCGGCTTGGCGCGTTCCATCATCCGCAAAAACTCCCTGTCCAGGTTCCGGTAAATGACCGTTCCCTCCGAAATTCCGCGCGTGCTCACCGGCATAACCCTGCCGTTCCGAACGACGTTGACATGCGTACCGCTGAGCACGCCGCGCGAATCGAAGAAAGCTATGCCGTCCCCGTTATTGAGAGCGCATTTTTCGTCCAGCATGAAGAACACTGGGGACACGTTCACGGCCCGGCCCACTTTCTCGCCGACGAATTTAGGCGTATCCGGGGACGCGATATCGGGGTTCGCGCCGTCAAGGAAATATTCCGTGCAGCCACGGTTGAAAGTTTTCTCCAGGTCCGGGGTAAAATCGATGAACGATTTACCCGCGGAACTCCGGGCGAATTTCCCTCCGGCCATGGCCTTATCCAGTTCCCGGCGGTAATGCGCGACCACGTTCTTCACATAATCCAGGTCCTTGAGCCGGCCCTCTATCTTGAAAGATGTTATGCCCGCGTCCAGCAGGTCGCCGAGGCGGCGCGAAAGATTCAGGTCTTTGAGCGAGAGGAGGTGCTTGTTCTTAACCAGGACGTTTCCAGCGCCGTCCTTAAGCGTGTAAAGCTTGCGGCACGGCTGGGCGCATTCCCCCCTGTTGCCGCTTCTGCCGCCTGAGAACCAGCTCAGGTAGCAGCGGCCGCTGTAGGAGGCGCACAAAGCGCCGTGCACGAAGAATTCCAGATCCACGCTGGTTTTGGCCCTGATCTTTTTTATCTCGCCGAGTTCCAGTTCGCGGGCGAGAATGACCCTTTGGAAGCCGGCTTTTTCCAGGAAAAGGACTTTTTCGGGGGTGGTGTTGTGGACCTGGGTGCTGGCGAAAAGCGGGACGGGCGGCAGGTCCAGTTCCAGCAGCGCCATGTCCTGTATGATAACGGCGTCCACGCCGGCGTCCCAGAGCCGGGAGATAAGCGTGCGTGCCCGGCCGAGTTCCAGATCCGTGAGGATGGTATTTACCGCGGCGTAGACTTTGGCCCGGTATCTGTGGGCGTAAGCGGCCAGCTTTTCAATGTCGTGGATGGTGTTTGCGGCCGCCTGGCGGGCGCCGAACTCTTCGGCCCCGATATAGACGGCGTCGGCGCCGCAATTTATGGCTACGGCTCCGGCCGAAAAATTTTTGGCCGGGGCGAGGAGTTCGATTTTTTTAATGGTCATAATAAATAACTTACGGGACGCAGGGTGCGGGGAGCGGTTTACGACTTTACGGGCGGCGCGTCTACGTCGGCGTAGTCGGCGTCTATCTTGTAGTACTTGTAGGTCAGCTTGGCCACGCTGGAGATGAAACCTTTGGCGCTGGCGTAATTGGGCACTTCGCTGGTCAGCACCGAGATCAGATAGTCCCCGCGCGGCGAGAACACTATTCCCACGTCGTGGCAGGACCTGCGCAGGAGGCCGGTCTTATGGCCGATCTCCCAGCCGAGCGGCAGGCCTTTCCTCAGGCGGCTGCGGCTCTTATTGTGTTTCAGGACTTCCAGCATAAATTCGCTCAGGTTCCTGTCAACCACCTCTCCCTTATAGATGCGTTCCATAAGGCCCGCCATCTCGCGCGCGGTGGTATAATTTTCCCTGGCGACCCAGCCGGAAGTCAGGCTGAAGCCCTCGGGATAGATCTTCGTATAAACCAGCCCCATCCGCTCAAAGGCTTTCTGGAAATAATCCATGCCGGCGTAATCCAGGAGCATCCTGGTGGCGGTGTTGTCGCTTTCGGTGATCATCTTGTAGATGATCTCCATGACGCTGAGGCTCGTGCCTTCGCGCACCCATTTGAGCGAACCGGAGCCGCCGGCCCTGTCCCGGCGCGTCAGCTTTATCTGCGTGTCCAGCGAGAGCTCGCCGCCCTTTATCTTATCGCAGACGGCGATCATGATGGGAACTTTGATGAGGCTGGCGGAAGGGAACAGCCGGTCGGGATTGTATTCCCACACTTTGTCCGAGTTCAGGTCCTTTATGTAGATGCCCACGTGGCCGCTGTAGTTGTAGGCCAGGTTCTCCAGGGACGCGACCATGGCCTGCCACTCCCCGTCCCTGATGGGGTTCTCCACCGCTTTCTTGCGGAACAGATCCGCGCCCGGCGGATTGAGCTCGTTGAAAATATAGCCGCCGGTCTTATAAAGTATAAAACCCAGCAGGGGTACCAGGAGCAGCCGGAACAATCTCGCGCCGCTCCAGGCCCTGCGGGGCCGGACATGCGGCGCGCCTTGCGCATGATGGGGCGCGTGCTGGGAATGCGGATGGTGCGGATCGTGATGAACTTCCGTCATAACAGTGAGAGGGTAGAGGGTTTAGGGTAGAGGGTTTAGGTTTAAGGGATCCTTAATTCTGCACCCTATACCCTCTACCCTAAACCCTATCCCCTGTCTTACGCGACGCTCAGTTCCAGGTTTTCTTCCGCGCCCTTATGATCGGCCTTGACCGTTCCGCCTTTCGTCACCTGTTTGGTGAGGAGGAACTCGGCCAGGGGGTCTTCAAGCAGGCGCTGGATGGTCCTGAGAATGGGCCGAGCGCCGTAATTCGGATCGAAGCCCTTGTCGATAAGATGTTTTTTGGCTTCCTTGGTGATGGTAAGCTTGACGCCCTTGGCGTCCAGCTTCTTGTCCACCTTTTTGAGGTTGAGGTCCAGGATCTTCTCCATGTCCGCCACGGTCAGCGGCCTGAAGACGATGATCTCGTCTATGCGGTTGATGAACTCCGGATTGAACACGCGCTTGACCTCGTCCATGACGGTGTCTTTCATTTCGCGGTAATCCTTCTCGCGGTCCTCCTGCGGCATGAAGCCCAGGGACTTGCCCTTGGAGATAAGGCGCGCGCCGACGTTGGAGGTCATGATCAGGATGGTGTTCTTGAAACTGACTTTATGGCCCAGGCTGTCCGTCAGCGTGCCCTCGTCCATGATCTGCAAAAGAATATTGAACACGTCCGGATGCGCTTTTTCTATTTCGTCCAGCACGACCACGGAATAGGGCTTGCGGCGCACGAGTTCGGTCAGCTTGCCGCCTTCCTCGTAGCCGACGTAGCCGGGAGGCGCGCCGATCAGGCGGGAAACCGAGAATTTTTCCATGTACTCCGACATATCCACACGCACCATGGCCTCCTCGTTGCCGAACAGGAAATCCGCCAGCACGCGCGCCAGCTCCGTCTTGCCCACGCCGGTGGGGCCGAGGAAAATAAAGTTTCCGATGGGCCGCTTGGGGTCCTTCATGCCGGTGCGGCTGCGCTTGATGGCCTGCGCCACGATCTTCACCGCCTCTTCCTGGCCGATGAGGCGCTGATGGATCTCTTCTTCCATGTGCTTGAGCTTTTCCATTTCGCTCTCGGTCATGCGGGTCACGGGGATGCCGGTCCACTTGGAGGCGATGGAGGCGATGTCTTCCTCGGTCACTTCCGGAACCACCTTGTCCCGGCCGTCGCGCCATTTTTTCTTGCCGTCCTCCAGCGCTTTTTTGAGCTCTTTTTCCTTGTCGCGGAGCTTGGCGGCTTTCTCGTACTCCTGGCCGTAGATGGCGGCGTTCTTTTCCTTGGAGATCTCTTCTATGCCGGCCTCTTTTTCCTTGAATTCCGACGGGGCGATGGAAAGCTTCAGCCTGGCGCGGGAACCGGCCTCGTCCAGCAGGTCGATGGCCTTGTCGGGCAGCGCCCGGTCGGTGATATACTTGTCGGAAAGCTGGGCGGCCGCGACAATGGAGGCGGCCGAGTACTTGCATTTATGGTGCGCCTCGTATTTCTCCTGGAGGCCGATCAGGATCTCTATGGCCTCTTCCACCGTCGGGGGCTCCACCACGATGGGCTGGAAGCGGCGTTCCAGCGCCGGATCGCGCTCGATGTGTTTGCGGTATTCGTCGAAAGTGGTGGCGCCGATGCACTGGAGCTCCCCGCGGGCGAGCGCGGGCTTGAGCATGTTGGAGGCGTCTATGGCGCCTTCGGCCGCGCCGGCGCCGATGACGGTGTGCAGCTCGTCTATGAACATGATGATATTATTCTTCGCCTTGCGGATCTCCTCGATGAGGGCTTTCAGGCGCTGTTCGAATTCCCCGCGGTATTTGGTGCCGGCTACGATGGACGCCAGGTCGAGGCTCAGCAGACGCTTGCCGATCAGCGTGTCCGAGATCTCTCCGGCGGTGATCTTCTGGGCCAGGCCCTCCACGATGGCGGTTTTACCCACGCCCGGCTCGCCTATCAGCACGGGGTTGTTCTTCGTGCGGCGTCCCAGCACCTGGATAAGGCGGTCTATCTCGTTCGTGCGGCCTATGACGGGGTCAAGCTTCCCCTCTTTGGCCATCTGGGTGAGGTCGCGGGCGAACTCGTCCAGCGTGGGGGTTTTGGTCTTGCCCTTGGCGGCGGCGTGATGGCCCTGCTTGGGCTGGGGGGCCTCTTTCTGGGTTTCCTTGGTCTCCATCTCGCCGAGGATGCTGAGAACTTCCTCGCGCACGGTCTCAAGCTTCAGGCCGAGATTTTCCAGGACGCGCGCGGCGACGCCCTCTTCCTCGCGGATGAGGCCCATCAGGATATGCTCGGTGCCGATGTAGGAATGGCCCATATGCTGGGCCTCTTCCACGGCGTATTCCAGCACTTTCTTGGCGCGCGGGGTGAAAGGGATCTCGCCCAGGAGCATCATATTGTCGCCGGTGCCGACGATCTTCTCGATCTCGGCGCGCACTTTCCTGAGGTCTACGCCAAGGCTCGCCAGAACCTGCGAGGCCACGCCCTCGCCCAGGGCTATGAGGCCGAGCAGGATATGCTCGGTGCCGACGTAATCGTGATTAAGGCGCTTGGCCTCTTCCTGGGCTATCAGGATGACCCGCTGCGCCCGTTCGGTAAATCTTGTTCCCATAATTAAAAGCCTCCAGTAAATTCGCGAAACTTGTCACGCCGAACATTCAAATTCTTAAAAGTCAACGAAACGACGGCGTTTTTCAGAACGCCGGGATTATATTATGACACAACGGCGGGCTATTTTCAATCGGTTTCAGCCGATTTTCCGGGAACGGACTTTTATTTTGAAACCCTGCACGGATTCCACCAGCACCGTAGCGCCGGCGGGAATGTCCCCGGAAACGCTCTCGGCCGCCCAGAGTTCGCCCTCCACCAGCACGGTGCCTACTGGCGCCAGGGCGGTCTTGGCCAGCCCTTTCTTGCCGGCCAGGCTCTCCACGCCCGTGACGACTTCGCGTAGCTGCGCCTTGATGACCACCCAGGCGAGAACGGCCGTAACGGCCACCAGAGTGATAAGGGTCGAGCCGAGAATGTGCATAGAGATGGACAAGCCTCCGAGGGACGGATGATTAAAAAGCATCAGCGCGCCCATAATTATGGAAACCACCCCGCCCAGGGTGAGCAGGCCGTAACTGAGAACCTTGATCTCGACTATGAAGAATACGAAGCCCAGCAGGATCAGCAGCACGCCGGCGAAATTGGCCGACAGCGTCTGGAAAGCGTAGAAACCCAGCACCAGCGACACCGCCCCGACCACGCCGGGAAAGATCAGGCCCGGATTGTAAAGCTCGATAAACATTCCGGCCGCCCCCAGGCTCATGAGGATCATGGCGATATTGGGATCGGCCACGGCGGCCAGGAACCGCTGGCGCCTGGTCTGCGCCAGAGTCTCGACTTTGGGGCCTTCCATTTTTATCAGCCCGAAACCGGGCAGTTCCCGCCCGTCCAGCTTGACAAAAAGGTCGGCCAGATCGGAGGCGAGAAGATCCGTGACGCCGGCCTTAAGCGCCTCTTCGGCGGAAATAGAATCGCTTTTGGTTACGGCTTTTATGGCCCAGTCCACGTTTCGTTTTTTCTGCTGGGTTATGGACTTCATGTAGGCGGCCGCGTCGTTCAGCACTTTGTCTTCCATCGGGTCTTTCTTTTTACTTTCCTTTTCCATACCGATGGAGGGCATGGCGCCGAGCATGACGGGGTGCGCCGCGCCGATATTGGTGCCGGGCGCCATAGCCACGATATCGGAAGCCATGGCGATGAACACGCCGGCCGACGCCGCGCGCGCGCCCTGCGGAGAGACGTAGACCGCGACCGGGACTTTGGAGGCCAGGATCTTTTTGATGATCTCGCGCATGGAGAGGTCCAGCCCGCCGGGCGTGTCCAGCTGGACCACAAGCAGGTCGAACTTTCCGGAGTTGGCCTTATCTATGGCGTTATTGATGAATTCGGAGGCCGCCGGGGTGATGACGCCCGAATACGGCGCGGCCAGTACCGTTTTTATCGCATACATTCCTTTCGCCGCCGGGGCCGGAGCCGCATAAGCGGCGGCCGCCAGAGTAACCGCCAAAACCGCGGAACACATTGTTTTCTTCGTCATATTCACCTCATCATCTCTCGTATTTAAATTCTAACTTATTTTGTTACAATATGCCGGAGACATTATGGCGGGCCGCAAGCGCGGGGACTGGCGCAACCGCTCGCTTGATAAACGGCCGGGAGTAATGTATACTATTTCTATACATGAAGACCACCTTTCACCAGATTGCGTTTGAGTGGGACGATCACAATATACGCAAGAATTGGGAAAAGCACAAAGTTAAATACACGGAAAGCGAAGAGGTTTTTTTAAACAACCCGGTTATAGTCGACATAGACAAAAGCAAAATCCTTTATCACGAAGACAGAAAGCTCGCTTACGGGGCGACGGATGACAATAGATTGATCTTTATCGCTTTCACCGTAAGGAACAATAAAATCAGGGTAGTGTCGTCCCGCGACATGAGCAGAAAAGAAAGGAGATTTTATGAAGATACAAAAAAAGCGGCTGGACTTTAAAAGCGAAAAAGCGGAATCCGATTTTTGGGCGAACGCGGAGTCAACCGAATATATCGACCGGGCAACAGCCCGGGTGGGCTTATTCCCGAATCTAAAACCAACCTCAAGAGCCATACCGTTAAGATTGCCGGTTTCGCTGCTTGACAGGTTGATGGTTAAAGCGCATAAATGCGGGGTTCCCTATCAGTCGCTGTTAAAATTACTGGTGGTCAAGGGATTGCGATCGTTGTAGCGTAAAACAATGCGGGGCAGAACCTTTCATTCCCGCTAGTGCTCTGACCGGATAATACGCGGTGTTTTGAAGGCCCGAGTCTTGGGCGAGTGCGAGGCGCGACGAATGAGGATAGCGGCGC
>Ga0334722_10008042_pt1 | contig 10129 bp, 11 predicted proteins | sample C3_bottom_MG_FD_207210 | JGI IMG/M metagenome (GOLD analysis project Ga0334722, IMG submission 207210) | Sediment microbial communities from Yellowstone Lake, YNP, Wyoming, USA - C3_bottom | ecosystem: Environmental > Aquatic > Freshwater > Lake > Sediment | place: USA: Wyoming | collected... | reverse complement strand
ACTTGGCCAGGTCCTTTGGCGATAGGATGTTCAAGTCACCGGCCAGGGCGCCAAGCTTTTCGAACGCCTTAAATTTGCACCAGTTGTCCTTGCGGGCGAATTCATCCGGGTCAGAGCAATCCGGCGCACGTACGCAAACGTGTCCCCAGGCAATGCCTTTACCGTTAACCTCTTCCATGAGCAACGCCATACGGTATGCATGGCGCGCTGTTTCCTTAAAACCAGGGGATACGACCACGCCCGCGCTATTGGTCATGGTCTTGAGCCGGGCCGTATAGGTACCGGCCTTAAGAGGCTCCACCGGCGGAGAGTTTAGTGCTTCGTCAATAATCCGCCTGTATTGGTCGGACATCTCATCGAAGAATTTCTTTACGTCTGGGGTCAGCATGATACACTCCTTTTCAATTGGGTTATGGTTACCGCACCTTGCGATAACCGATTTTATTTTGCGCTATTATCTACCAATAATGTATCTTTCTAATATGGTGCAATAGCCTATATATGTCATTATTCTAACCGTTAGAATAATATTATATATTCGGTTCACTCATTTCAAGGATTATTTATGATTAAAAAATCTTTTGACAGTTTGCTGACGTATAGCCCTATGATGATTAAGGGGGCCCTTCAGACTCTTCTCGACAATAAAGAGGGTGATTTTGAGATTACCCTGCCATGGGATGCGCTAACACAAACGAAGTTTCAGCGGCACCGTATTGCTTTAATTTCCTTTTTATCTGAGAAGGGCTTTTACCTTAAAGCGGTATCCAAGATTGGGAAGACAGGAAAATATCAGGGCGAACTATTATTCGTAAAGGGAGACAAGCCATCGTCAATTGAATTTAAATACGAGGGAAATCCCGTTGAAAAGCTTTTGCCCGACCAGGGCATGTTGGGGGAAATAGGCGTTCCTTCGTTTCAAGTCTATTGCCGGGGGCGAAGCTCCGCCGGAAACAGCCCTGTAATTTCTTTTGGAGAGATTGCCAATATCAAAAGCGGTCTTACTATTGTATCCGGGGAGAAAAAGCCAGGCGCGCCCGTGATTACCGCGGCCTACGCCGCGGCTCATTTAATAATAACCGCAAGCAGTGTGGCCAGGGCTTCGAAAATAGAAACCGCCCAGGATGACTTACAGGATGCTTTTGCCTTTACCTCCATGGGCGCCACAAAGGAAGAGGTGGCTAAGCCCAGTATATTCGCTGGATTCAAAAAATGGGAGAAGGCGCTCATTGCAAATACCGTCTATATAGCCTCAATCAAACAGGAGTATTCGGATTTTAAGGCGTCACTTTTAAAATATTTCATGTCCAGTAAGTTTCGGGAACAGTTGGTTCTTCCGGAAAAAAGGAGAGTTACCCTGCCCATCAAAGGCCTCAGGCATGTTCAAATCCCCAAAAGCGTCCTAAAAGCCAATCATGTTTTGGACAATGCATTAACTATCGCAGCCGATTCTGCTATGAAGCATGAGGCGGCGGAAAAAGTGCTATTGGATGCGCTTAAATCAGAATAGCTGAATCGCGGAGGAACGCTTTACCATAGAATAGCGTTTCCTTCAACGGGGGCCCCGTCCATCCTTTTTCTTTTGAAGGCTGGCTAGATGAAAAGATTCCATGCATCGTATTCTCCGCTACAGCCGCCGATGTGCTGCTTCCTGACGACACTATCTTATATTTCATCATATATTTTTTCCTATATCAGACCTCTTTTTGCACCACATCCTTCATGATTTCATGGGCTCGCTTAACCACTTCATCGTATTCAAAGGTGTATTGATGCAGGCTTCTTGAAAGCCCAGTATTGTGATTATAGGGAATGGTGCACAGCACCTCGTAGAGCACTTCTCGAATAGCGGCCCTGCGCCCGCGGCCTTTGAATAAAAGGTCATCCGCCTCAAGACGTTCCAGGTATTTGTTAAGGAAAGCCACAATCCGAAAATGGCGGTAAACATGATGAATCCCTCTTTCCTTACCATAACGTTTAACCATGTAGGAGACGAGAACATTTTCCCAATCACCCCCAGTTTCGTTGTCCTGGAGCCATTGGTCCGCCTCTTTGTATTCTTTGGCTGTCCATGGCACGAGCCCATGGATAAGCGCCTCGTTGTCGCGCTCCCAGGCCGCAGCCAGCTGCTTTTCATTCCGGATGTTCGTAATCTTACCCTCCAAAGCATCAAACATCATTTTGAAGTGCAAGTCTTCAGGGGGCGCTTGGATTTGGGCGAGCACCAAGATACTATAGTCATCACGTTGTTCAACATAACTGCCCTCAATTTCGTCTGGGGTATCGAGTTCAAAAAGCAGAATATCATTTTGAAGCTCCATATAATCCAAAGCGAATATGGGGGCATACTGTTCAAGCATCTCCGGCTCCGTAAAGAGCACCGGAATGTAATCGTCCGTATCTTCCCGCAGAGTTATGCCATTTTTAATTATTCCGGGCCAGACGGAGGAAGGGAGAGCCAAATAGATTGTCATGAACCGTCTCCTTTGAAGGTTGTTGGAAATAGTTTATTTTGAAACCCCATGCTCTTTGTTCCATTGATTCGTAAACTTGATTACTTCATTGTATGAAAAGACCCATTTATTCCGGCCAGGCAGCTTTGTTTCCTCGTTGCAATGGAGCTCACAGAGCGCGGTCAAGAGCCCCTTGGAAAGTTCAATCTCCGGCTTTGCTTGAACAAGGCCAGCATCGCGTAGTCGCTCCCAGTAATATCTTATGAAATCGGCAATTTTGATTATGCGGAAAAAGTGCGTTTTCGCCAACTCAGGCGGGTACAGCTCGGACAAATAATCCAGAAGCTTAATCAATCCTGCTGTTACAACGCTATCTTTGGAGTCACGAGTAGCGGCCACCATTCCGTCAAGGCTATGTTTAAGGACCGTTTCGGCTTCCGCCACGTCCCATGGGATGTGCCCGCGTGTAATCGGCTCCTGTCTTTTTTGCCAGAGTTCGGTCCATTTGTCCGGTGCAATCCACGTTGAGGAGCCATCTTTTTGGAATTGAACGGCACCGCGGAAACAGGTAGGCGTGTACGGAAACCACCTAATCGAGGTTTCTACTACCGCGTATTTATTTGCATTGTGGAGCATTTTTATGAGAATGGGGGCTTTTTGCCTTTCAATTTGAAACGCCAAATGTTCTGTAGGATTCGTGATATTATCCTTTGCGCATTCAATCAGGGCGTCTTGCCAGTCGACGCCGTCAGGAATCATTACCAAAGCACTAACATTTCCTTTCCCCGTCTTAAGTTGAATCCCCATGGATTGGAATGCTGGCAAGGCATCCGAATCGGTCATAAGGAAAAGTTGGAATCCTGTTTGTTCCATTCCGCCTTCTTGATGGGCCGCGGCCCAAACCGGTGTTTTGGATAAGGCCGTGTTTTGTTTGTCCGCTTGTCGGCCCAAAAGCGTTTCCATGTGCGTGTCCATTGATTCAGTTCTAATCATTTATTCTCCTCAGGTTTAATTGTCATATTTAACCACCTTGCCATATTCGACCGGTGGCTTCAAATCCTTTGCTACGAGACACCAAATTACAGGAACAATCGGTGGCTTTTCAGGGGCGGGTCCGCAACCGTCGGTAAAATAAATTGCCAATTCTGTCTTGTGTTTGCGTAGAAAGGCTGTTTCCAAAGGCGGAATGAATGATGTCCCGCCTCGTCCTTTCACTTTTGTAATGGCCTTTTTGAATTTATAAACCCGCTGTACCTCCGAATCGCATTCCACGATTAGGACCTCCGCGGTTTGTTTGAAGAAAGTGCATTCTCTGCTGATTATTTTAAGCTCTTTACTGGTAACGCTGCCTGAAGTATCGATAGCTATCATAATTCGAGGCTTTCGAAAAACCCGTTTGCCCCCTTGAACGATTCCCAGAAGATGAGGCATCCGCCTATTTGGATAAAATCGCGTCCGTATCTTTTCTCGCATGCTACCTTGATAACGCGAAAGAATCTTTTTCCACTGGAGCTTATGGTTCCCTTCGGAAATAAAGGTTTCCTCATCCCCATTACTGTCATTGCCTTGGCGCCGGTCTGCCTGGTCGGGCGCGTCGGGCGCGTCCTTGTTCTCGATGGCGGCAAGCCTAATCAAAGTTTGTATTTTGCTTTTAAATTGCATTGCCTTGTCGGTTGTGTCGTCGCCTTCTTTAGGGCCGCCATCCCCGGTTTGTACTCCATCTTTTGCAAGCTCTTTTCCATTGCCGCGGTCCCGATTCGGTTTTCCGGGTGCATCGCCTTCCCCGACGTCACCTTTATTATCGCTATCCTTAAGTCCCGTTTTACCTGCCGCGGCGCTATCAATATCGCGTGCTTCTTTTCCTTTATTTTTATCCGTTTCATCACCTGGAGTTTCATTCCCTATGCCATCTGTTTTACTATTTTCATTGAACCCTGCCTTTCCAGCTGCGTCAGGGTCAAGTTCAAGGCCTTCGTTTCCGGCCTTTTCTCTTTTGCCTCCGGTGCCTTCCTTTTGCGTAATTCCCTTGTCTGAGTTTTCAGAAGAATCAGGATCTCCCTTGCCGGCGATGTCACTTTCAAGCCCAGTATCTCCTGTTGGTTTCCCCTTTTGAGCGGTTTCTTCTAGCGTCACGCTTCTTCGACCCGTCTCTTTAGGCGGGCCACTGCCTTCACCGCTTCCTTTGCCCTTCCCATCATTTGATGCTGAGTAACCATCTTCATTTGATTTCGGTGCTTCTATCTTTAGCCATTCGATTATTTTCTTCGCGGCCCGGAGCAATGCGCGGCATATTTTATCCATATCCATATTACAGATGGCCTCAGCATTAAAAACAATTTCAATTTCGTTATCGCCAATAACAGCGTGAACCGTTTTTGCCTTTCCTGGATATCTGCCAAACAAATATGCGATAGCGGCATGGAATGGATGTGTATGCCGCAACCGTTGGAGCGCGGTTTGTATCCGCCCCTCTGCTTTTATGGTATTTGTCATGCTGCCATGAACTCCATTATTTCTTTTCGATAGTTTTCCGGCAAAGCGTCAATAAAAGGTGTAAGACTTTTGCGTTGCGCGGATGTGAGTTCATCCACACGGCATAAGAGTTTTTGGATGGTAGCATCCAACAAATCCGTCCGCTTGGCTTCGGCCATTTTCTTAACAACAAGCGCGGCCTGTTTTGGAGATTTCAGGATAGCTTCCACGCGAAGCGACTCAAGACCAACGTTTCTTATGAGCCTAAATATTTTGGAGCCGTGTTCTTCGTCTGAAAGTCCCACAATGCCGTTGAGCAAGGTTTCATCATCGGCATTGGAGTGGTGGATAAATCTTGAAATATAATCAAGGGTTCTGGGACTAAGACTAGACGACTGGATGGCCTTAGGGTTTTGCCGAATATATTCGATGCAAGCCAGGTGTATTTTAGCGCTCCTGGCCCAGGCAATCCATTCTATTGGATCCGCGATAACATTTATTTTAAGAAACCGGCTCAACAACGCAGGGTCAAGGCTTTTTGTGTCGTAATCTTCATCCGGTGGATTAATCGCTGCGGCAGGAACACAGCCCCCTGGGAGCTTATAATCATTGAATCTTCGCGCGGTGCATAGCTGAAGGCAGGTTGCTTGCAGATCAATTGGCACTCTGTTAAGTTCTTCAAAAATGATTAACCATTTTCCAGAAGATGGCAATCTTTTTGGAGGAGCGTAGGTCATAACGCCGTTGTTTATCACCGGGAGGCCCGCCAAGTCAACGGGCTCCATGATTGATAAATCGAAGACCTCGCACCCGATTCCCAGCTCAGCCGCGACAGCTTCAAAGATTTGACTTTTCCCAAGGCCATGTTTTCCAATAATTAAAATAGGCTGATTGGCCTCATATGCCGCTCGTATCAGCTTTTTCAGGGGTCTGCCGACCTTCACTGTTAGCATTCTTTATCCTTTCTAAAGTTTGAAGTCCGAGTTCCGTTATTGCTCTGCCCATAGGGGGCACGATATCAAGATACTGCCGTCGAATTAAATAGGGCTCCACCTCCGTTGCCAGAGAATGAATATCCCTGCCAATACTCAAAGAGAGCGTCCTAATACTAACTGGCCTTTTTGAGGAATGCAGCTTTTCCAGAAGCCGAACGTCAATAGCATCAAGGCCCGATTCCATGTCAATCTCATGAGCGGTGAAATAATCGCGGCAGTTTTCGGTGCGGACGGAAACGTTGGCATCCGCGCTTGCAAAACATTTAATTCCGTCCGCGATTCGAATGGCCCGACGCGGATTACCCTTTCCGGCCACGGCGATACAAGTAATGGCCTGGGCCTTATAAGGAAAGCCGTTCTTGGAAACATGACCCTCAAGGATTTCACGCAGTTCTTCCATTTCATAGAGGTCGAAAACAACCTCTTGGAGCCTGCTCTTTGTAGCCTGGGGAATAAATTTCGGCTGGTCGGTTGCAAGAATCAGCATGAATGATGGGACAATAATTTTGCTGTCCTCTTCTTCGCCTGTAAAATGGGACACGGACACGGGGTTTTCCGTATCGAAGCATGGATACAGTTTCTCGTAAATGCCGCGTGGAAACAGATGCGCTTCATCAATAAAAATGATATCCCCTGGTTTCAATTTCTTTAAAACCGGCAAAAGGTGGTCCGAAATTTTAAATCCAGGGCAACCAAAGAAAGTATGCATTTCCGTGCCGATTCGCTTGGAAAGGGCCCGCGCGAAGGCTGTTTTGCCGAGGCCGGGAGGGCCTTGCAGAAGGAAGCCAGGCCATTGTTTTCCCAAACGCATGGCCCCGGTAATCAGTTTATCGATGGCTTTAACATGTTTTTTCTGACCGTAAAAGCCATAAAAATTAGAGGGAGGACGCATGAATTCCACCTGCCTGGTACCAAAAAAGGGGGAAAATGTACTGAAAATTGGGACGGAAGTGCTGAAATTCCGTACAAAAGAAGGCGTTTTTGGTGTAAAAGAGACCTTTAATAACTGCCCGGAAAAGACGGAAAACATTGCCAAGAAGGCAATTACATAAAACGAGCATAATATTTTTCTCCTTTTATTTATATTCATAAACCAAGAACCCCCGCGGCGAGCCACGATTTCAAGGGTTTCCGCGGACACAAACGGCGAATAGATTCTTAATTCTTTTAGCATATTTTTCATCCCCGGCCACACATCCCATTAATGGCTGGCCAAAAAACACCCGGGGTAGCCTAATTGCCACCCCGGGAGCGGGCATCCGCTTCGTTATATCAATCCGGCCATTCTGCCATAAATGTCGTAGGCGTTAAGAAGGTCGTTGTATTTATCGGAGCGAATAGGACCACGCCTAAGAACCGCTTCTTCCAGCTCGTCAGCTCTCATGTCGAGATGATTTGCGAGCCAGATGACGTCGATTGCTTTATCCGTAATCCATTCTCCCAATAACTCAAAAGGAATTCCATCCAAAGGCCACCGAGGGCCTTTATAGTAAACCGCTTTTTCTTTTTTGGCTTTCATTATCTTTGCCTCCACAAATTAGAAATTCCCATAGCACCATCAGCCGCGGGCAATTTACCTGCGGCCTGCAATACGGGCGCCAATTATTTTCCCCGTGATAATAAAATCACGCGAAAAATACTCGACTTCCGTTCCCTTTTGAGGACGGCAACGAAATGCACGCTAAAGCATGCAATCGCTTTTATTTAGAGCTGATGGAGGTTACGACGGGAAGAGAATTTGATTCGTGGTCCCTTCAGACCTTCCATCCTTGATTCAGTTCGATTCATAATTTAGACACTCTTTAGCACACCCCATGACCTTATGTGCTCTCTTGGGTTCGATGAGTTTCCTGTTTTGCAGGGCGGCGCTCATCTCGGTCATCGAACAATCTTTATAGAGGTTCGAATTATCTGAAGGGTTTCATAGATAAAACTTGGAAGCGGTTCAATCGGTCTTGCGTTGCAGGGTGCCACCCCCGCTCAGCAGGGCCAAGAGTCCGACCGGCTAATCGCGCCGGTAGCGAATCATGATTGCCTGTGAAATTTAATTTATACCTTATGCCGAGGAACCTCCTTTGAAAATGTTTTGGTGCTCATAATAATATTAAAAAAAGATTCCAGTGTCAACACTTTTTTGAAATATTTACTTTATGCGGCATAACAAACAAATGCTTTCCGTCGCTATCCTCCCATGATGTCACTGCCGGATTGCCCGGGCAAAGAATCGACGAGGGCAGGGCTTTGGAAATCGCCCAATATATCGGGTTTATCGGATCGTCGGGCGGATAAGCCTGATAAACCGGTCGTTCCACGTCCGCATCCATTAGAAACAACGATATTTTAATAAATAAAAAAGGGCAGCGCCTGCCGCCCTTAGCCGCGGTCTACCCAAATGCATCTCGCTTTCACCACCTCAATATCTTCCTTTGCGATATCATTCTCAATGGATAATATGTATTCCAGGGCAAGGTCTTTCATGCATTGAGATTCGGGATTAGCATCCGTTACGAATTTGGTGCTCATGGAAAAACCGCCCCACATGTTAATCCCACGATAATCCGCTTCGTAATAGATAATGAGATTATCCATATCAAAACCCGGTGTAATCTTTAGCCGGAAGATTGCTTTCGTGCATTAACGGTTTGACCTCCACGGGAATACTCGTCATTTGCGTCAGCTTATCATGCATAATCTTCCTTCCCTTCTTGTTTGCCGAATGAATGATGACCTTCTTCAGGTTCGTCAGTTTTCCATCCCGCCATTGCATGATTATCTGATTTACGGCGCAGTCCCCTTCAAGCCCATCGTTAATATTGAAGTCGAGTGAAATTATGGAATACTCATCCGACTCTATTTTATCCATAAATTCCTGAACGGTCGTAACCAGTTCGAAGCCTTTAGGCGCTCTCCGAACATCATCAAGGAATAGTTTTTTCATGGTATTCTCCGTTAAATTAAGGGGAGGCTTATTCCTCCCCTTGACCACGATATTCGCGCATACACCGTTTCCATTCCTGTTTCATCCTGTAGTTACTCACAATCCTAATGCTTACAAACAAAGCAGACGCTGCTACAAACGTAGCGCCTGCTACCATTTGCACCGCATGCGGGATTTGCCCTTTGAAAAACCAAACCGTTCCAGCTATAATTGCTATTAAACACAACAGAAAAAACAAAAAGAATAGGTAACCGGACCAGCGGTACTCGCATGCCGTTGTAGCCATGCAAAAGGCAAACACGGCCACAGTGCTGAGACAAGCCTCCAAAGCCACGCCCCCTATCCGATAGATAGGGCTGTGAACCATGACCAAAATCAAATTAGCTGCATGAAACGCCGCCAGGAAAAGCAGTAGGACCGATATTGTCCATCCAGCCATCCTCAGGGCTTCATGCCACCATGGCGCCTTCTCCACTGCCGGGACAGGTATTGGCTTGTTTGTCGATGGTTCGGAAGGTTCACATTTGAAGCCGAAGTAATCAATGGCTTCTTTGGAACATCCACAGCGCGAACAGATACCATACTCGTTTATTTCATGTGTAAGCATAATCATTCCTTTCAAAAAAGAGGGGCAGCACTTGCCGCCCCTTTTCGCATTCCTCAAGATTTTCCAGGCGGCGGCTTATCGCATAATCACAATCGGCCTTACGGCCGCCTTATTACCGTTCGTCAGCTTAATCACATAATTACCGGTGCTTAATTGCTTGTCCAGAAACTCGTTCCATCCAAGCCGGTTCCATCCCGCATTTCCCTGGAACTTCTTGCTGAACACAACGACCCCACGGCTATCATACATTGCAATCGTGGTTCCGCCGGAATTGGGCAAGAACAGACTTAAAGCCCCGGCCCTTGTCAAGGGATTGATTGTCGCGATTTGAGGTAAATTGCGCATGGACGCCCCTGGAGCCGAAATGTTTAGCATCTTTTGAACCACATGAATCTCGGTCGGCGTCCCCTGCTCTATTAAGAATGTGTCATTCACACCCGCTGTTGAATCCTCAACGGAACGGAATGCCGATACGTCCATTCCTCCTCGGAAGCCGATATAATATTTTCCTGGAGGGCTGGTTGGCAAGATACGAAGCTTGCAGATATAGAAAGAACGCTTGCAACCCACTTTGTGTTCTTTGTCATCTTTATCGTGGAAATATACCGTACCGGCAGGATGGCGAAGGCTTTTCCTGGCAATGAACGCAGAGAAATGATTGCTA
>Ga0334722_10008041_pt1 | contig 10129 bp, 8 predicted proteins | sample C3_bottom_MG_FD_207210 | JGI IMG/M metagenome (GOLD analysis project Ga0334722, IMG submission 207210) | Sediment microbial communities from Yellowstone Lake, YNP, Wyoming, USA - C3_bottom | ecosystem: Environmental > Aquatic > Freshwater > Lake > Sediment | place: USA: Wyoming | collected... | reverse complement strand
CTCTTCGATGAGATCCGCGACGCGATCGTCGAGGTGACCGAGGAACTTCGATCACGCGGCGTCGAGCCGTTCAACTTCGGACCGAACACCTCGATGGTCTACCGCCTCCTCGCGCGCCGCGAGGTCTTCGCGCGGGCCGTGCTCACGCCGAAGCTGGCGGCACTGTTGAGCTACCTGCTCGGCGACGGCTACGTCGCGCAGGTGGCGACGGGCAGCCTCCTCGAGGAGGGTGCGCAGGCCGGTCCCCTCCACGCCGACAACCAGTTCTTCCCCGACCCGTTTCCGGTGCAGGTGCACGTCGCTACTGCGATCTGGTGCTGCGACCGTTTCACCGGCCCTGAGGGCTCGACCCAGATCGTGCCCGGGAGCAACCGCCGCTTCCGTCATCCTCGACCGGGCGAAGGTCTCGACGAGGCGGTGCCCGTCGTCGCGGATCCAGGCTCGATCGTCCTCTGGACCGGGCACACGTGGCACCGAAGCGGCGCACGAACGGCTCCCGGTCGGCGCGTGGCACTCCACACCGGGTTCTCTCGCCCCCACGTGCGCGTGTTCGAGGCATACCACCCCGCCGAGATCGAACGGCTCGTGGCGTTCGACGAGCGGTTCACACGCCTCGTCGGCGCCGATCTCCCCTACGACTGCCGAGACGATTCGCCGGAGCTCACGAAGCTCCTCGCGCTCGCCGCGACGACACAGGCCCAGGCCTGAAGCGCGTCAGACCGTCAGGAGCGTGCACGCGCTCACGCCCGGCGCTCCGTACACCTGAGTAAAGCCCACCTTGGGATCACCGGGCACCTGGCGTTCGCCGGCGTCGCCGCGGAGCTGGAGCACGGTCTCGTAGACCTGCCGCATCCCTGACGCACCGATCGGCTCGCCATTGGCGATGAGCCCACCGTCGGTGTTGATCGGCAGGCGACCACCGATCTCGGTGTCGCCGGCCACGAGCATCTCTTCCTGCTCGCCATCGGCACAGAGCCCGGTCTCGGCCATGTGCATGATCTCGGCGCCTGACTCGCTGTCCTGGACCTGTGCGACGTCGACCTCCGACGGGGCGACCCCCGCTTGCTCGAAGCACGCGCGCGCGGCGTCGACCGTCGGCGCGTGGCCGCGCTCGATCGACAGCCACGGCGCGAAGACCTCGAAGGAACCCCACTGGCGGGTTCGCATCGTCACCGCACGCAGATGGACGGGACGGTCGGTGAGCTCGCGGGCACGCTCGGCGCGGCAGAGCACGACGGCCGCGGCGCCCTCGTCGGGCGAGCAGAACATGTACTGCGTGAGCGGGTAGTTGAGCATCCTCGACTCGAGGATCTCCTCCTCGTTGAACGGCTTGCGCCGCCATGCGTTCGGATTCAGCGCGCCGTTGCGGAAGTTCTTCGCCGCGACACGGGCGAGGGTCTCGCGACTGATCCCGTGGTCGTGCATGTAACGGCTGATCTTCATGGCGAAGAACTGCGTGGTGACCATGAAGCCCAGCTCGCCGTACCAGTGCGGGAGTCCGCTCTGCTCGGGTGTGGCGTTGAAGTGTCCGCGCGGGTGCTTGTCGAACCCGACGCACACGCCCACGTCGTACGCACCCGACTCGATGAGTGCAACACCCATCGCGAGCGTGCTCCCGGCGGTCGCGCACCCGTTGTGCACGTTCGTGAACTGGAGCCCGGTGAGGCCGAGCTGATTCACGAGCGCGTCGGCCTGGCTCGACTCGTCGCTGCCGGGGAGCGAGCCGGCGAGGCTCCCACCGAACGCGAACTGCACCTCCGGCCACGTGATGCCGGCGTCGGCGATCGCCTGGCGCACCGCGTAGGCACCCAGGTCGAGACCGGTCGCGCCCTCGAAGCGCCCGAAGGGATGGATGCCGATCCCGACGATCGCGACACTCACGACGACCCTCCTGCGGGCGCGAACGCGTAGGTCACGACCTCGGTGCCGTCCGGCTCGGTGCGGAACGGCACCACGACGAGCTCCATCTCCATGCCGATCTCGAGCAGCTCGGGATCCGACTCGGTGAGCCGCGTCTCGACCATCACCTCATCAGCGAGCGCGACGTAGCCGAGCGCGTAGCCCGTGAAGGTGTCCTCGGTCTCGGGTCCCGTATACGGCTCCTTCGGGAGGAAGCTCTGCGTCGTGAAGGTGAAGAGCTCACCGCGCCGGGGAAGCTCGTGGCGCGGGACGTCGGCGCTGCCGCACCGCGGGCAGCCGGACGCCGCAGGGAACACGACCGTCGAGCACGCAGTGCAGCGCGAGCCGAGGAGCCGCGGCTCGTCGGCGGGCCACGTGAAGAGGTCTGGTGCGATCGGACGCGACGCTCTCATCTCGCCCCCTTTCACCTCCCCCGCTCTCTGCGGCTGCGCCGCCGGGCCGCTTGGGCCCCGGCTCGGGCGCCGCACGATACGTGCGGCGCTCGTCCTCGCCTCAGTCCCACGGGGTTCTCACGACTGCGTGGTACACCTTGTCGAGATCGGGCCCCTCCTCGGTCGAGCCCGTGGGCACATGTTGCCCGAGCAGCTGGGCGAAGCGCCGCGGGTGTCGATCGAGCATCTCCTTCGTGACGTGCTCGCGATACGCCTCGAGCGGCGTGACGAACACGCGCGAGTACGCGTACGCCATCCCGACTCGCAGGCCCGGCACAGTGCGACCGAACGACCCGTGCCACAGCGCCCCGTGGTGCACGAGGAGCGAGCCCTTCGGGGCGTCGACGGCTACTACCCGGTCGGCGCCCTCGCCACCCACGGGATGACGCCCGGCCCGGTGACTCCCGGGCACGAACGCGAACGCACCGTTCTCCTTCGTGTAATCCGTGAGCAGCAGCGTCGCGCCCGCGATCAGCGCGTACGGCGGGAAGGGGGCGGGCACCATCTGCTGATCGCTGTGCAGGCCGAGCTGGAGACCCGGTTCGGGTGGGGCGGTCGGGCCCTTCATGAACACCGTCGTCGCATGCAGGATGCACTGCTCCCCGAGCAGGTAGTCGACGAGTGCGCGCATCACCGGGTTGAGGAGCCACTCCTGGAAGATCGGATCCTCGAACAAGAAGTAGTAGAGCGTCGGGAAGAACACGTTCGTATGCGTCGCGCCCGACGCCAGTTCGGGGCGCGCACCGTTCCGTCGCTCCATCAGGTCGAGCACGCGCTCGAGCATCCCGTCGACGAGATCGGATGGCGCGACGCGTGCGGGCGGGACGACGGTGAGGCCGTATGCGTCGAGCTCCGCCACGGATTCGCCGAGCTCGAGGCGTTCGAGCTCGGTGCTGATGCGCCCGAGTGCGGTGTCAGGGTCTTCCCAGGTGTGCATGGCTCCCAGCCCGGCGATGCCGGCGGTCGGGAACGGACGAGCCTCGGATGTGAACAGAGGTTAACCTCGCCTCTCCCCCGCCCGCCAGGTTGCGCCTCGACCAGCGCGCCGAGCCCGAGTGCAGGATCGTCATGGACCTGACCGACACCGCCGAGGCCGCGGCCTTCCGCCGCGAGTGCCGGGCCTGGCTCCTCGCCAACGCGGCACCGCGCGCGTCATCGGCGGGTACGAGCGTGACCGGCGTCCTCGGCAGCGACATCGACAGTGCTGCCGCCCTCGCGCGCGCACGCGAGTACCAGCGACGCGCGGCCGCCGACGGCTGGGCTGCGATCTCGTGGCCACGCGAGCACGGTGGTCGCGCGGCGACCTTCGTCCAGCAGGTCGTCTTCGGTGAGGAAGCCTCACGGTTCGACGCACCGGACCACGTGTTTCGCATCGGCACGATGATGGGCGGGCCGACCGTGATCGCGCACGGCAGCGATGATCAGCGCGCTCGCTGGCTGAGGCCGCTCCTCACCGGCGAGGAGATCTGGTGCCAGCTCTTCTCCGAGCCTGGTGCCGGCTCTGACCTCGCGGGATTGCGAACGAGCGCGGTGCGCGACGGCGAAGAGTGGGTGATCAACGGCCAGAAGGTGTGGTCGTCGGGCGCGCACTACTCGCGCTGGGGGATGTTGCTCGCACGCACCGACCCGAGCGTGCCGAAGCACGCGGGGATCACGTACTTCCTCCTCGACATGGAGACCCCGGGGATCGAGGTGCGCCCGCTTCGGCAGATGACGGGCGCCGCGCACTTCAACGAGGTGTTCTTCACCGACGTGCGCGTCCCCGACGCCGACCGGCTCGGCAACCTGAACGACGGCTGGCGTGTCGCCCAGACGACGTTGCTGAACGAGCGCGCCGCGATCGCGGAGCTCATCGGGGGGACGAATGCTGCCCTCGGTCTCGCCGAGCTCGCACGTGACACGGCCGAGGACGGGCGCCCAGGGATCGACGATCCCCTCGTTCGTCAAGGGCTCGCGCGCGCGTACGGGCAGGGTGAGATCCTTCGCTACGTGGGCATGCGCATCGTGTCGGCGTTCTCGCGCGGCGCCCTCCCGGGCCCCGAGGCGTCGATCGCAAAGCTCGCCATGGCTGACCTCCTCCGCTCGACGGCAGACCTCGCGCTCGCCCTCCTCGGGCCGGCCGCGATCGCCACCCCGAGCGACTGGGCCACCGGGTTCCTCGCCGCGCCGTCGGTCCGGATCGCGGGCGGCTCGGACGAGATCCAGCGCAACATCATCGGTGAGCGCGTACTCGGCCTCCCGAAGGAGCCCGGACCGCCGCGCGACACGCCCTTCTCCGAGCTTCCCGTCAGCTCCGAGTGAGCCGGCTCCACGGGACGTCGCGATCCACACCCGGCTCCTTGGGCAAGCCGAGCACGCGCTCACCGAGGATGTTGCGAGAGATCTCGGTGGTACCGCCGCCGATCGTCGAGCCGCGCGTCGTGAGGAACCCCTTCTGGAGATCGACCTTGTCGTCGGGACCGAGCGCGGTCTCGCCGATCACGTCTGGGCGGCGCATCTCGTAGTCGGAGATGAGCATGCCCTCCGCACCGAGGAGGTTCATGATGAACGCGAACACGTTCTGCTGGTGCTCGCTCACCATGAGGCGCCCGATCGAGCCTTCCGGTCCCGGCGTGCTCCGGTCACGCGCCTCTTCGGCCCGCCGCATCGTCAGGCGCACGATCTCGCTCTCGATCCAGAGCCGTGCCAGCTCGTCGCGCCTGGCAGCGTCGCGCTGCTCGGGGTCGAGGCGGTTCCACACGCGCACCGCGTGACGGATCACCCCGCCCTCCTGCCCCGTGAGCTTGCCGACACGCCCGAGCATCACGCGCTCGTTCATCAAGGTGGCGATGGCGACGTTCCAGCCGTCCCCGACCGTACCGATGCGCTGGCTGTCGGGAATGCGCGCGTCGGTGAAGAAGATCTCGTTGAACTCGGCCTCGCCGGTCATCTGGCGCAGTGGTCGCACTTCGACACCGGGCTGATGCATGTCGATGTAGAAGTACGACAGACCCTTGTGCTTCGGTTGCTCGGGATCGGTTCGGGCGAGCAGGAGACCCCACTGCGACACGTGGGCCATGCTCGTCCACACCTTCTGACCGTTGATGACCCACTCGTCCCCATCACGCTCGGCCCGTGTGGCGAGCGCGGCGACGTCGGACCCCGCGCCCGGTTCACTGAACATCTGGCACCAGATCTCTTCGCAGGTGAACGTCGGGCGCAACAGCCGCAACTGCTGTTCCTCGGTGCCGAACGCGACGAGGGTCGGGCCCGCCATGCCGACACCCATCATGTTCACGAGCAGGTTGGAAGGCGCGCCCGCGTCGAGCAGGCGTGCGTCGACGATGTCCTGGAGCCCGGGATCGAGGCCGAGGCCGCCCTTCCCTTCGGGGAACTGGATCCACGCCAGGCCGAGGTCGAACTGCGCGCCCCACAGCTCGACCGGGGGCGCGGAGGCCGGCGGGTGCTCGCGCACCAGCTGCTCGACGCGCTCCTCGACCAGGGTGACCTCGTCCATCATCCAGCCTCCATCGGGCGACCTCCGTCGGGCGCCCGTGTTGCACCACCGCGACGCGCGCGTCGCCGCTTCGGTGGCGCCGCGAGTGGGCCATAGTTAACCTGCGTTCACGTCGGTGTCAACGCTTCGGGGATGAGGGAGGGCCATGGCAGATGACCTCGCCTTCACGCCCGCGCTCGAGCAGGCGGCACTCATCCGAAGTGGTGACGTGTCGCCGAAGGAGCTCGTCGAGGCGACGCTCGATCGCATCGAGCGATTCAATCCGCAGCTCGACGCGTTCCTGACGGTCGCGACCGATCAGGCGCGCGCTGCGGCACGCGACGCCGAGACACGTCTGCGCGAGGGCGGCGACCTGCCCCCGTTCCTCGGCGTGCCGATCTCGATCAAGGACCTCAACGACACCGCGGGCATCCGGACGACGCACGGGACCGCGACGTGGAACGACCGTGTTCCCGACCGCGACGACGAGGTGGTCGCGCGCATTCGCCGCGCCGGGTTCGTGATCGTCGGGAAGACGAACACGCCGGAGTTCGGCTCGCGCTCGACGACCGAGACCCCCGCGTATCCGACCGCCCGCAACCCGTGGGATCCGACGCGCACCCCGGGAGGATCATCAGGAGGAGCCGGTGCCGCGGTCGCGACCGGCTTGGGATCTGTCGCGCACGGCTCCGACGGTGGCGGGTCGATTCGCATCCCGTCGGCATGGTGCGGTGTGTTCGGGATCAAGCCGTCCCGAGGTCGAGTGTCGGGCGCACCCGGGCCGCAGAGCTGGAACGCGACGAACGGACCGATCGCGCGCACCGTCGCGGACGCGGCCGCGCTTCTCGACGTGATGCAGGGATACGCGAGTGGAGACGCATGGTGGCTTCCGGCACCCGAACGCCGGTTCCTCGACGAGGTCGGTTCACCGATCGACCGTCTCCGGATCGCGTGGACCGCGCAGCACCCTGACCCGGACATGGAGGTGGAGGCCGCGTGGCACGACGCGGTCGTCGCGACGGTGGCGCTCCTCGCCGACGCGGGCCACGACCTCGTCGAGGCGGCGCCGCCGCAGCTGGACCTCGGCGAGCTGGCGCTCGTCCCCGCCAGCACGGTTGCGACGCGGCCCGACCTCCCCGCCGTTGACACGCTCGACGCGACCAACCGCACCCTCGTGGCGATCACCGAGGCGTCGAGCGCGACGGACCTCGCCGTCGCCCTGCGCCGACTCCAGGAGGAGACCCGCCGGGCGGTCGCGTTCTTCGACGACTATGACGTGCTGCTGACGCCGACGCTCGCCGCTCGACCACCATTGCTCGGCGAGCGGATCATGGGCGACGAGGACTGGGAGGGAATGCTGCAGCTCCTCCGCATCGTGGCGTTCACGCCGACGTGGAACATGAGCGGTCAGCCCGCCGTGGCCGTACCCGCCGGTCTCGACGCCACCGGGCTCCCGGTGTCGGTGCAGCTCGTCGGGCGCCCCGCCGACGAGGCCACCATCATCCGTCTCGCCGCGTTCCTCGAAGCGGCGCGCCCGTGGCGTGACCTCCGTCCGCCCATCTGTGCGCATGCCGCGGAGACGAGCGATGAGCCGAACGAGCGGCCCGGCGGCGAAGCCGCCAGGAGCGGGCAGAATGCCTGAGACCCTCGCAGACCTGCTTCGCACGCAGGCCGCGACGATCGGCGATCACATCGCGTTCACGTTCGAGGGGCGCGACGTCACCTACCGCGACCTCGACGCCACCGCCAGCCGAGTTGCGAACGGGTTGCGCTCGGAAGGTGTCGGGCGCGGAGACCGCATCGCCTTCCTCGATCGGAACACGCTCGAGCTGTTCGAGCTCATGTTCGGCGCGGCGAAGATCGGGGCGGTGCTGTGTCCTGTCAACTGGCGGCTGGCACCGAGCGAGGTCGCGCATGTCGTGAACGACGCTCGCGCGCGGTTCTTCGTCGTGGGCAGCGACTTCTTCTCGCTCCTGGACGAATGCGAGCCGATGTTGACGTCGGATCCGCTCGTCCTCACTGTCGGCGCGCACGCGCACCACCGCGAGTTCGGCGAGTGGCGGGATGCGCAGGCCGAGAGCGACCCGGGAGAGGCAACGGCTGCGGACGACGTCGCCATCCAGTTCTACACGTCGGGCACGACGGGCCTGCCGAAGGGCGCGATGCTCACGAGTGCGAACCTCGCTTCGCTGGTGCCCGCCGCGAGCGAGGCCCTCGGCCTCGACGAGAACACGGTGAGCCTCGTCGCGATGCCCCTGTTCCATGTCGCCGGCGCCGGCTGGGCCCTCTTCGGGCTGATGAACGGCGCACGGAACGTGATGCTGCGCGACGTCGACCTCCCCGCGATCCTCGACGCGATCCCCCACTACGGGATCACGCACGCCGTGTTCGTGCCGGCGGTGCTCCAATTCATGCTGGCGTCCCCTGGCATCGAGGACACCGACTTCTCCACGCTGGAGACGATCGTGTACGGCGCGTCGCCGATCTCCGAGGGAGTTCTCGTCGCGGCGATGGAGCGGTTCGGCTGCGGGTTCGTGCAGGCCTACGGCCTCACCGAGACATCCGGCGGTGTGGTGCTCCTCTACCCGGAGGATCACGACCCCGGAGGCCCGCTCGCACACCGGTTGCGCGCGGCCGGCAGGCCGATGCGCGGCGTGACGCTGCGCATCGCCGGCGCCGACGGGACCGCGCTCCCGACGGGAGAGATCGGCGAGGTGTGGATCAGCTCACCGAGCACGATGATCGGCTACTGGGACCGACCCGAGGCGACGGCCGAGGCGATCACCCCCGACGGATGGTTCCGCTCCGGTGACGCGGGCCGGTTCGACGCCGACGGCTACCTCTACATCGAAGACCGCGTGAAGGACATGATCATCACCGGCGGTGAGAACGTGTTCCCCGCGGAGATCGAGAGCATGCTCATGGGTCATCCCGCGGTCGCGGATGTCGCGGTGATCGGCGTGCCCGACGATCGCTGGGGTGAGACGGTGAAGGCGATCGTCGTGCCGGCGCCGGACACGTCCGACGAGGCGAGCGCGCGCCGCGCGCTGGAGGGTGACCTGCTCTCCTGGTCCCGCGAGCGGCTTGCCGGATACAAGTGTCCGACGTCGGTCGACTGGATCGACGAGCTGCCGCGGAACCCCTCGGGCAAGATCCTCAAGCGCGAGCTCCGGGCCGCGTATTGGGCCGGCCGCGACCGCCAGGTCAGCTAAGGGTCGCGCTCACACGGGCGCACGGCCGTCGAACGTCGGGGCTCGCTTCTCGACGAAGGCGGCCACACCTTCCCGTGCGTCCGCCGACCCGCCGGCGCGCGTGAGCTCCCGTGCCTCGTCCGCGAGCTGGTCGGCGAGCGACGTCGACGGCGCCGCGCGGAGCAGTCGCTTCGCCGCCCGGAACGCGTGCGTCGGACCCGCACCAAGCGCGGTGACGAGGTGCTCGGCCTCGGCCCGCACGTCGGCGTCGGGGACGACACGCGCCACGAGGCCCCATTCCATCGCCTCGGTGGCGCTCAACACCCGGTTCGTGAGGACGAGGTCGAGTGCCCGTTGACGTCCGATCGAGCGCTCGAGATACCAGGTCGAGCCGCCGTCCGGCGTCAGCCCGATCGCGGTGTACGCCATCACGAAGCGCGCCGATTCGCCCGCAACGACCAGATCGGCGCCGGCGACGAGGGCGAGACCCGCACCGGCAGCACTCCCCTGCACGGCCGCGACGATGGGGACGTCGATCGCGGCGAGCCGCGTGACTGCGACGTGGAGCCGCTCGATGATCTCGGTCAGCCGCGCACTGAGGCCGGCACCGGCGTCGGCGAACGACCGGACATCGCCACCGCCACAGAACCGCGCGCCGGCGCCGGTCACGAGCACCGCGCGGAGGTCGTCACGACGGGCGAGCTCCTGCGTGGCCTCGGCGAGCGCACCCGCGAGCTCGACGTCGATCGCGTTCGCGGCGTCCGGGCGGTTGAGCTCGAGGCGGGCGACGCCGTCGCCGACGTCGAGGAGGATCGGCGGCTCGCTCATCACGATCGGGGCTGGTCAGCGCATCGCACGTGACCGCTATATCACAGCGCCGCGTCGGCTCCGACGGTACAACGCCATCAAAGCGTCCCCCTGACGGGAGCCCGCGACCCGCACTGCGCGCGACCCGGCTACCGTCGAGCACCCGAACGACGCAGTGGAGGAGCGACGATGCGGCGCGAGGTCCATGGCAACCGAAGGCGTGGCTTCGCGGCGTCCCTTGCAGTGGCGCTCTCTGCAAGTGCGCTGGCGGCGTTGACCGGTGCCGCCGGCGCCTCCGCCGCACC
>Ga0334722_10008040_pt1 | contig 10131 bp, 7 predicted proteins | sample C3_bottom_MG_FD_207210 | JGI IMG/M metagenome (GOLD analysis project Ga0334722, IMG submission 207210) | Sediment microbial communities from Yellowstone Lake, YNP, Wyoming, USA - C3_bottom | ecosystem: Environmental > Aquatic > Freshwater > Lake > Sediment | place: USA: Wyoming | collected... | reverse complement strand
TCTAGCCGGGGTCCAGAAGGCCTTTAGGGTCCCTGGATTCCGGCTTTAAACGAGCCGGAATGACGGCGTGGAACCATCAATAATTAAGTTTACGGTGCACTAGCTTTCCTGTCGCTCATGGTCTCAGCTTTACGCGGGCCTTCCGGAGCATGGCGTCGGGCAGGTAGGAAGATTTAAAAACGCGGAGGTTCTCCTTCTCCAGGTCCTGCTCGAGGTTCAGGTATTTGTATTTGGCCGGAAGGATCGATGCAAAATTATTGAACATATACTGATACACGCCTTTGAACTTCGTCCGGGCCTTGGCAAAATGCAGCACGTAGGTTTCCTCGTCCAGCTCCTCGCCGAGCACGAACCCCGCAGGCTCGTTCTCCGCATAGTAAATGCCGCCGCAAAGCACCAGCTCGTCGTACCGGTCGAGCGCCTCCAGGCAGGGCGCGAAATCGGTATCTCCGGGGTTCATCTCGGACGTTGCCACCCAGTCGTTCAGGATAAAGCGCGCGTCAGCGATCCTGTCCGTGGTAAGCGGCTTCGCGTCGTGGCGGTAGAGCTCGTTGAACTGCTTCAGCAGATTCCTCTTCTTGTGCAGGTTCCTTCCCCGGTAGGTGCTCATCTTCTCGACCGTATAGACATAGTCAGCGTCTCCCTCGGCAAAGGTTATTTCGAACTCAACGGGATCAAAGAGGGGCAGCCACGCTTCGGGAATGGGGAACAGATACTCGACGGTGCGCATCAGTTCACGGAGATAGGCCATATCGATCTTCCGCAGGTCCGTCGTGGGCATCAGATAAATATGCCCGTCGTAGGAACGGCCCCGGATGAACACCTCCTTGTCGAGGAGCAGTTCGTAATCGTGGTTCTGCCGGAACAGGTAGAGGTTCGGGAAGGTGTACTCCGAAAGCGGCTGCTTGATGTCCTTGAGCAGCCGCACCAGCAGGTCCTTATGTTCGAGAGCGAGCTTTTCGACCTTCATGCCCGTACTATAATGGCTGGCATGATTTTGTCAAGGTTAAATCAGCGCAGGCTCAAGCGCCAAAGCCGTTTTTTTATGCTATCTTTTATGCATGTACAAAAATGTCCTGGCAGCGGTGAATGAACACCTGAACTCGGAGGTCTCGGCGCGTTATGCGCTGCACCTGGCAAAAGAAGCGGGAAGCCGCATCTTTTTTTGCTCCATTGCCGAGAACGGGCTGGGGAAAAAGAGCTTTCATCTTGCAGAGGAGGCGGTGAGCCGGCTTTCGCACCGCGCCCGGGAACTCGGCGTTAAGGCCGACTGCATCCTGAAGACCGGCGACCCCATCACGCAGATAAAAAAGATCGTTGCTGACGAGGGCATTGATATCGCCTTTGCCGCGACGCGGCGGGAAGACGTGGAAAAGCGCTTTTACGCGCGCACGGTGTCGCGCCGCCTTTCCCTTGCCCTCCCCTGTTCCGTGGCGCTGGTCCATGTCGTTCACCTGGGCCGGGGGCATCCCCGGAACATCCTCGTGCCGCTTAAGGCCCGCATGGACCATATTGCTGAGCGGGCCCGTTTTGCCGCCCTCATGGCAGCTGCATTCGACGCCAGACTCTCCCTGTTCCACTCTGCCAAGCCGCAAAAGCGCTTCTTTCTCGGCGAGGTCCACCTGACGCCTCAGGAATGGGAGGCCAGGCTGCCCGTGGACATCGCCCGCTTCAACGACGAACTGGACCGCCAGGGCATTGCTTATGATAAAAAACTCACTCCCGGCGCTGCCGGGCTGACCATCACGATCGAGGCTGCCGCAAAGCGGCATGATCTTATCATCATGGGCGCCAGCGACCGCAGCCTCCTCCGTTCCCTGTTCAAGGGCAATCCCGTGGAACGGGTGCTGCGCGGAACGATCTGCGACCTCATCATCCTGAGGCCGAAGATGTGAGAACAAGGATCATACACCCTGTTCATCTGATCTTATTTTAAAAATTGCCATCCTGGCCAGGACAAGACCGAACTAAAAAGGCGTCTCTCGCAAAGCTCGCAAAGGACGCAAAGAAAATCCTAAAGCAAGTCTGGCTTTTGATTTACAACTAAAAAAGACATTGATGTAAGGTTCCCTTTGCGCCCTTTGCGAGCTTCGCGAGAAAATTTCTTGCCGTTTTTCGTCAATTTTGCAGCAATAATTTATGAAGATAAGCACGCTCACAACCGAACAGGTCCTCAGCACCCTGGTCACCTCGAAACAGGGACTGGCCAGCGAAGAAGCGGAACGCCGGCTCGCCGAGTTCGGGCGGAACGAGATCACTGCCGTCAAGGGGAAACCGCTGCTTTTCCGGCTGCTCGGCCAGTTCACCCATTTTCTCGCGCTTTTGCTCTGGTTCGCTGCAGGCCTCTCCTTCCTTTCTGAATACCTGCACCCGGGAGAGGACATGTTCACCATGGGCGTGGCCATTGTTGCGGTCATCGTCATCAACGCCATCTTTACCTTTGTCCAGGAATACCGCGCCGAGAAGGCCCTGGAAGCTCTGAAAAAACTGCTTCCCTTCAATGTAAAGGTCGTGCGGAACGGCAAGGACATCGAGACCCCCGCCGAGCTGGTCGTGCCCGGCGACCTCATCCGGCTTGACGAAGGCGACAAGGTGCCGGCCGATGTTCGTCTCATCGAATCGAACGGCCTGAAGGTCAACAATGCCTCGCTCACCGGAGAAGCGGAACCGGTCCTCCGCAGCATCGAACCCTTTGACGGCGAACCCGTCAACAGCCCCAACCTCGCCTTTGCCGGCACGACGATCGTGAGCGGCAACGGCACCGGGGTCGTCTTTGCGTCGGGCATGCGAACGGAGTTCGGCAGGATCGCGCTCCTGACCGAAACGATCACTCCGGGCCTTTCACCGCTCCAGAAGCAGATCGTGAAATCGACCAGGGTCGTGGCGGTCATTGCCGCGGTCGTGGGGGTCTTCTTCTTTCTGCTCGGCCACTTCATCGGCAGGAGTTTCTGGGGCAACTTCATCTTCGGCGTGGGCATCACCGTGGCGCTCATTCCCGAGGGGATGCTGCCGACCGTCACGCTTGCCCTTGCCATGGGCAGCCAGCGGATGGCCAAACGGAAAGCCCTGATGAAGACGCTCACCTCGGTCGAGACCCTCGGCTCCGTGACCGTCATCTGCACGGACAAGACCGGCACGCTCACCCAGAACCGAATGACCCTGTCAAAGATATGGGTCGATGAGGAAATAGTTCGGAGTTCAGAGTTCGGAGTTCTGGATCAGGCGTCTTTACTCGATACTCCGAACTCCTCGCTCCGAACTCTTCTCACCGCCGCCGCACTCTGCAACAATGCTCGCTTTGCGGAGAACGAGTACCGGGGCGATCCCACGGAGACCGCATTGCTGAAAACAGCGCGCGAAAAGCTGCGAGAAAGCACGGCGAAACGCCTGTCCGAGATCCCCTTTGATTCCGACCGGAAGATGATGACCACCGTCCATGCCATGGACAAGGGTACGACGGCCTTCTCAAAAGGCGCCATGGAAAGCATCCTCCCGCTCTGCAGCCATATCATGATCAACGGAGAGCGCCGGCAGCTTGACGATGCCGGCCGGGACGACGTTATCCATGCCGACCATGTGCTCATGGACATGGGGCTCCGGGTGCTGGGCTTTGCCGTGAAAGAACTTGCATCTCCGACGTCGGAGCAGGGTGAGATCGAAAAGGACATGACGTTCCTCGGCCTTATGGGACTGCAGGACCCGCCGCGGCCCGAAGTGCCTGATGCGATCAGAAAATGCCACGAGGCAGGGATCCGCATTATCATGATCACCGGGGACGGAAGCCGGACCGCCCTTGCCATCGCCCGTCAGATCGGACTTGTCGCGAGCGAAAAGACGCCCGTGCTTATCGAAGGGCCTGCCTTCGGGCTGATGTCCGACCAGGAATTGATGGAAAAGCTGGCAGCGCCGGAGATCATCTTTGCGCGCATGACGCCGAAGCACAAGATGCGCGTCGTCTCGGTCTTGAAGGACAGGGGCGAAGTGGTTGCCGTGACCGGAGACGGCGTCAACGACGCACCCGCGCTCAAGAAGGCGGACATCGGCATCTCCATGGGCATCACCGGCACGGACGTGGCAAAAGAGGCCTCGGACATGATCCTGCTGGACGACAATTTCGCGACGATCGTGAACGCCGTGGAGGAAGGCCGCGCGGTCTACGAGAACATCAAGAAGTTCATCACCTACATTTTCGCGTCGAACATCCCCGAGGCCGTCCCCTACCTCGGCTACATCCTGCTCGACATCCCGCTGCCGCTGACGATCATTCAGATCCTGGCTGTCGACCTCGGCACGGACATGCTGCCGGCGCTGGCGCTCGGGTCCGAGCGGCCCACCCCGGGCATTATGAAAGCATTGCCGAGAAAGCAGAGCGAGCGGCTGTTGAACTTTTCGCTGATGGCCCGCGCCTACCTGTTCCTCGGCCCCCTGGAGGCCGTGGCCTGCATGTTCGGCTTCTTCTTTGTGCTGAACATGGGCGGCTGGACCTGGGGAACCCCGCTGCTGCCGTCGAGCATCCTCTACCGTGAGGCCACGACCGCGTGCCTCACCGCCATTATCGTCTCCCAGGTGGCCAACGCCTTTGCCTGCCGGTCGCTTCGTGACTCAGTATTTACCATCGGATTTTTTACGAACCGTCTTCTCTTTGCCGCCATTGCCGTGGAACTGCTCCTGCAGGCCTTCATCGTCTACCACCCGCTCGGCAACCGCATCTTTGCGACAGCGCCGCTGCCCTTCCGTGTCTGGATCGCGCTCATCCCCTTTGCCTTCGCATTGTTCTTTGCCGAGGAGTTGAGAAAGGTATTTGCCCGACGGCTGAAGCCGTCATAACGCCGAATCCCGCGTGGCGGGTCTTTTCAAATATGCTATACTGAAAATATGATCGGTCAGCATCGGTCGTTTCCCACATAATCTCAAGGAGGACAGCATGCTCGTAATCGCGGACAACTTAAATGTACGGAACAAAGCCTATATGGAGGCGGTGAAAAAGAAGGACAAAAAAGCGATCGAGGCCATGGCAAAGGAACTGACGGAAAAGGGCGCTGACCTCATCAACGTGCAGGTATCGACTGACGGCGGCAGCGACGAAGAGTTCTTGCCGCTCGCGACCGAGGCCGTACAGCAAGGCGCGGGCGTGCCGCTCTGCCTCGACTCCCGCAACGTGAAAGCGCTCAAGAAAGCGATACCGATCTGCTCGGAGCCGCCGATCATCAACTATTTGTCTGCCGACGAAAAGAACTTTGAGGAGATCCTTGCCCTGGTGCGGGAAACGAAGTCAAACCTCATCATCCGTGCGCTCAAGGGCACCGTGCCCGCCACCCTCGAAGCCAAGCTGATGATCATCGAGGACCTGCTCGAGAAGGCCAATGCGGCCGATGTGCCGAACGAGCGGATCTTCGCCGACCCGTCGGTGGTGCACATCAGCAAGGGCAATGGCCAGGAGCACCTGCTGAACGCCCATGAGAGCATCATGATGCTGAACGAGATGGTCGATCCGCCGCTCAATACCGCGGTCTGGATATCGAACGTGACCACGGGGCTGCCGAAGAACCTGAAATCCACCGTAGCCTCGACCTATCTCGCCTATCTCGCGGGCGCGGGCTTGAGCGCCGCCATGGTGAATGTGAAGGACGCCGAGCTCATGAAGGTGGTGTACCTGATCAAGACCTTCCGGGAAGAGATCACGTTCGCGGCAGGGGATCTGGGGTAGGAAGCGGTGTCAGTCAGTCGCAGGTTGGGCTACGCTTCACAGCCCAACAGCTTCAGAACCAAGTTGGGCAGGAGAGCCGTTTGCCCAACCTACGCAATGACCGACACATCTAAGTATGTGATGTTTCCAAAATCTTATCAATATGTCGTGCGGCTTGTGAAATGCGGTCGGCAAGATCACCAGTTGCAAGAACCCATGGACGACACTTTTCAGTTAATGCCTCGATAAATCGTTTATGCATCCAATGCCTGACATGTTCTCCGTCTCGAAGGCCATCTTGCACAAAGGGAATTTCGTCTCCGGTCAAAATATACAGATCGTATCGTCGGCTATTCGCAATAGTTTCGACTTCGATGCTTCGATTGTTAAGGTAGCGTTCATGCCAAATGGATGTAGCAAATGGGTCAGTATCGCAGATCAAAACCTTGTTTGCTGACCGCGCGGCATGATCCTCTCTACGCCCCTGTTCCCAGGCAATCGTAACAAACTCTTCAGAAACCCAGTCATCCGTGATGTTGCCGTCCTTCCACTTTTCGACACAGTATTCCCGACCATACTCTGGAACCCAGTTTGTCTGATAGTGTTCTGCAAGCTTTTGGGCAAGAGTTGTTTTCCCGGTTGATTCTGCGCCGACAATACACACTCTTTTTACATAGAACGCACGCATACACGGAGTAACCCATTTAAGGTGTGCGAGTGGATCACTGCGTAACAGTGTGCCGGAACAGGGATAACTTAGCCGGTGTCTGTCTACCATCATATGTCTTGCTCCCATCGCACGCGCATAGCCTTCGCCGTAATCCTCTGAAGTGAAAACGGCTTCGGGTGCAGACCCCAACAATTGAACCGTGTATGCCGCCCATCCTGGCGTGTCATCATCAGCCAGGATATCCTCAATTGCCATAATAGATACTTCGGGGTGGACCTCGCGGATACAGGCAACACGAATATCAATAGGAATTGTTTGTTCCGGTTTCCAACAAACAAGCACATAAAGCACTTCGCATTGCGATGAAGCTGTTTTTATTAAATAATGGTGTCCCCGATGGGGTGGGTAAAACTTGCCGATGACAACACCAGTACGAAATGGTTTCATTGCAAAACGATCTCTTTTCCAAAGCGGAATTCGGTTTTACGCCATGAAATATAACCTGTGATACACAGGCCGATGAAAAGGGCATAGAGTACGGCTGTGAGATAAAGGCCCTTCTGAACATAGAGTCCGACATAGATTATATCAGCAGCTATCCAGACGAACCAGCTTTCAATCCGTTTATTGTTAAGTAAATATTGGGCTATTAGACTAAGTGCTGTTGTCAAGGCATCAAGAAAAGGCGCAGAGTCGTTGATCATTATAAAATACTCTCGCATGCCTGCTGTGGCGACAGCACCAACAAATAATAATATCAGCATTTCCTGTGCCGATGCAGGATTGACCTGCAATTCCGTTCTGTTTACTCCGCCGTGAAGCCATTGCCACCACCCGATAAGTCCGAGCACAATGTAAACAACCTGCAACGCCATGTCGCCATAGAGACGGGATGATAGGAACAGAACGATAAAAAAGATATTGTTGGCAATGCCAATAGGGAAATTCCAGATGTTTTGCTCAACAACGAACAAGACGCATACAGCGCCGGTAATGAACCCAAAAACTTCTGTCGGACTAATGGGTATCCATTCTTTACTGGATGCCGTCACCAGTAGTATTGAGACTGACGTCAGGATTGTCCAGAGCCACTTATGAGCTATTGTCATTTTGTCTTCACTGTTCAACCAGTTGTTGACTATAAGCAACCTGGTTTATGTTACCATAAACAAGTTTACGCTATCATAAACCGGTTATTGCTATCATAAGCTTTTACGGTTTATCATATGATAAACTTTTCCATTAATTTTACGATCCGGAAAATGTACGATTAGCCATCGGCAAGCACGATATTATGCCTAACCAGCGGCGATGTCAAAGCTTTCGGTGTGATATTTTAGAGTATGTTGCTGAAGAAGTGAACGGATTGTAGCTCTATGTATTGCGCAGGGTGGGAGCATCAACGAATACAGGATGCAGTATTAACCGCGGAATGAATGTGGGGATCAGCGGCACTTATTCCCCCTCACCCCTGCCCTCTCCCTCAGTGGGGAGAGGGAGCACGTCGTAGCTCTTCTCTGCGCCTGGTTATACTCGACTTGCTACCGCTGCGAATATTCCTTCTGCACTTCCGGAACAAGCCGCTGATACTCCTCGTAAGGGACCTTCGACTTCCAGTTGTCCGTCACCATCCCCAGGCCGATGATGAGATAGAACAGAATGATAAGGATAGCCGGGAAGAGATAGGGGCTAACGATCCTGGCCTTGTTCCCGGCACGTGCGGTAAGCTCAAGCGCGCCGGGCGCCGGGCAGCGGCTCACGCAGGTGAGGCAGCCGAAGCATTCCACGGACTTCACAACCTCGCTCTTTTCCACGTCGATCAGGGTCGGGCAGTGCCTGGTGCAGGCGTGGCAATGGATGCATTTCTCTTCGTTCCGTTGGACCTTGAAGGGGCTGAGGCGGCTGAGCAAACCCAGCAGCGCACCATAGGGACAAAGGTAGCGGCACCACACGTTCTTGTAGAGAAGGGAAAGAACGCCGAGGACGACCAGGATCCACATGGTTAGCGTCGTCATCTCGGTGAAGAACTTCATCATCCGCACGTCCACGATCTTGTAATAATCAGCGATATAGAACATCGCCATAGACCACATGGGCATGACCCCGATAGCGACGACAAAAAGGCCCAAAAGGACGTACTTGAGCGACCGGAGCGAGATGTCCGTAAAGCCTGCCATGCGGAAGTTCCTTCCGAAGATCTTTTCCCCGGACATCCAGATATACTGCGACACCGTGCCGACCGGGCAGATCCAGCCGCAAAATCCTTTTTTCATGATCAGGGAAACGCCAAGGATCGCCGCGAACATGATGAAGCCCGAGGGGTGCATCGGCTCGACAATGCCGGTCAGGATGAAATACTTGAAGTCCATGAGCCCGCCGATGGGAAGGAAGGCGTCGACCGACGCGGGCCGCTCCACAAAGGGGTGGCCCGGCGATTCGAAGTGCTGAACGAACTGGTAGAAACGGTAGCCGATGAACAGGGTAATGGCGAGAAAGGCAAACTGGACCGCGTAGCGGAGGATTCGGATGTTCTTTCTTTCGGTATGCATGCGATATTCTATCTGAGGACCAATGCTCTCGCTATGATATGCGTCATAAGGGGAAAGCGTCAGCTCACTTGGTTTGCTCTTCGTCACTCTTTTTGAAATATTTCGGATAGAGCGTCTTCGCACAGTCCGGACAGAGTCCGTGGCTGAACTCTACATCGGAGTGCCGGCTTATGTAGGAATCGAGGTTCGTCCACTGCCCCTCGTCGTTCTTGATCTTCTTGCACGATGAACAGATGGGCAGTATACCTTGCAGCGTTTTGATCGTGGTCAGGGCCTGGTGCAGGTCGTCGATCAGCCTGTTCTTCTCCTCTTCCCGTTCTTTCAGCTGAACTGCCATGTGATCGAAGGTCCGGCCCAAACTTCCGAGCTCACCGCCCTTCACCTTATCAGCGACCCTGACCTCCAGATCGCCGCCGGCCATCCGGTTCGAGGCCCCTTCGAGCAGCGCGACACGGTCCACGATCGAGCGCTTGCCGATGAACCAGGCGAGCAGCAATGCCATGAGCGAAAAAAGGGTGAGCATCCCCAGGTTCGTAACGAGTTGCCTGTTTGCCGCCGACATTACCAGGTCAACGGGTACGGATGCCCGGATATACATATAGGGTTCATGCTCACCCGCGAGACGCAGTTTGCTGTAAGCATAGTAGCGCTTCCTGCCGTCCAAGCCCTTTGGCATAAGTCCGGTGTCCTCATCGGGTCCTTCCTGCATCCGCCTGAATTGCTCCTCATCATATTGCTTCCCCACAAAGAGTTCCGGATTTACCGGCCTGGCCATGATCACGCCTTTGTGATCAAGGAGGACATACCCTTTTCTGCCTTCCTGGTCGGCACTGCCGATCAGGTGTTTGTAATAATCAAGATCAAAGCCGAGGACAATGACGCCGGCAAGGGTTCCCCTGGCATCGCTATAGGGATAGGACAGGGCCAGAACAAACTTGTTCGTAAATCTGCTGACGAGATATTCGCCCGACGAGAGCTGTCCTGTTGCGAAAGCGTTTTTAAAATACCGGCGGTCAGCTATGTTGATGTTTCTTCCGGGAACGGCAGAAACCCAGACCGAGCCTGAGCGGTCAGCGATGAATATGTTCGAATACTGGGTGTGCAATTTGAGAAGATCGCGGAGGAGCGGCTCCACCCGGGAAGGATCATGTTTTTTCACTTCGGGCAGCTGCGCTAATATCTTGAGCAGTTGTTCGGCAGAAGCCGCCCGGATGCGCTGCTCAGAG
>Ga0334722_10008039_pt1 | contig 10131 bp, 8 predicted proteins | sample C3_bottom_MG_FD_207210 | JGI IMG/M metagenome (GOLD analysis project Ga0334722, IMG submission 207210) | Sediment microbial communities from Yellowstone Lake, YNP, Wyoming, USA - C3_bottom | ecosystem: Environmental > Aquatic > Freshwater > Lake > Sediment | place: USA: Wyoming | collected... | reverse complement strand
GCAGGCGCCGCATCGGCTCGAACTGCTCCGTGTACGTGCTGAGGTCGACGACCGTGGTCACCCCGTGGGCCAGGTAAAGCCGGAGAATTTTCGCCCAGTCGAGGTCTTTTGCGCCCCCGGAGGCCAGCAGGTGCGTGTGGATGTCGAAAAGCCCCGGGATCAGGGTGCGGCCCGCTGCGTCAATGACCGGCGTGCCCGCCGGCGGCGACACGTTTTCTCCGACGGCGGCGATCCGCCCATCTTCCACGAGCACCGTGGCCCGGCGCGGCTCGTGGCCGCGCCCGTCCACCACCCACGCTCCCGCGACCGCGAACCGCTGCGCCTCGAGCGACGCAGCCAGAACGAGCAATGCGAGGAAAAGCCTTCGCGCCATTCCTCTATTTTTAGCCCGTTCAGAGCAGCCGTGTGACGCCGGGCGTGAACACCGGGTATGTGCCGTCGGCCTGCGGCCAGACAGGCGGCTCGGTGTCCTCGTGAATTTCTTCGGCGCGCGGCGGGAAATAGAAATTCGAGTTCCTCACCCGTTCCCACGTCAGTTCCTGTCCCGTGTAGCAGGCCAGTTGCCCCATCACGGCGATCAGCGTCGAGCGCGCCATGTAGTCGCCGTTATTGAGCGGCTTGCCGGACCGGATGGCCTCGAACAGCGCCACGTGCTCGAGGTCGTAGGCGTTGTTTTTCGACGGCGGCTGCGCGCTGGTCCAGTTTGTCTCGCCGGTGATGCGCAGGTTGAGCAGATCGCAGCGGCCCTTTGCGCCGAGAATCAGCGAGGAATTCTCGTTGTAGCAGTTGTCGATCGTCCGGCAATAGGCATAAACGCGCACGCCTTTCGGGAACTCGTACACCACGGCGTGATGGTCGAACACGGAGCCGAATTCCTCGCCCTTCAGCGTGGAGCGCCCGCCCATGCCCCAGCAGCGCAGCGGCGCGGCGTTGCCGAGCGCCCAGGAGGAGCGGTCGAGGTTGTGGATCAGCGTCTGCGGCACGTCGTCGCCGGACAGCCAGTGGAAATGGTACTGGTTGGACGCCTGGAATTCCAGCTCCTTCTGTCTCGGCCGCCGCTGGCGGACGACATACGGCGGACGCAGCCAGGTTTCCTGGATCGCCACGATGTCGCCGATGATGCCGGCGTGGACTTTCTCCATCGTCTCGATGTAGCCGGGGTGGTAGCGCGACTGCAACCCGCTCACCACGCAAAGCCCCTTCCTGCGCGCCAGCTCGCAGGCCTCTTCCACCATCCTGACGCCGGCCGGGTCGATGGCGTGCGGTTTCTCGACGAACACATGGCGGCCCGCCTCGACGGCGGCCTTCAGATGCAGAGGATGGAACTTGGCGGCGTTGGCGATGATGACCACGTCGCTGGCCTCGATCACGTGTTTGTAAGCCTGGAAGCCCGTGAAAATGCGCTCGTCGGGCACGTCCACCTGGCCGGGGAATTTCAGCCGCAGCGAAGTCCGCTTCTCCTCGCAGCGGTCGCGCAGGATGTCGGCCAGAGCGACGATGCGGACGTCCTTGCCCGCGCGCATCGCGTTCATGGCGGCAGCCTCGCCGCGGCCGCCGCAGCCGATGACGCCGACGCGGAAAACCCCGGCGCCGGCCGCGTGAACGCTCAACCCGGCCGGAAGCCACGCGGCCGAAGAAGCCAGAAAGGACCTTCGCGTCGCGCCTTCTGTTGTGTTGCCGGACATGAATGCCTCCCTTGCGGCTGCATTCTATCCGATGCCGCGCCCGAAGTCTGCCGGGCGAATTGGGTCATCGAAAATGTCACCGCAGCGAGGGTCGTTGGGTCACGAAGAAAGTGACCGTAGCACGGGGGGCGCCTGACCGTCCCGCCATGCAGCGTTGTGGCCGGCGCGGCCACCCGTCAAGGGCGCCCTCCGGCTCGCTGCGCCCGCCCTTGACGGGCCCCGACCGCGCCGCCGGGTTCTGCCCTTGCCTGTACCGCACCTGGGCGCGCCGCGCCGGCCTCTACGAGCCCGTCGGCGAAATTCTGCCTTGAACCCTCCCCTCCCGCCTTACGAGCCGCCGGACCGGCTCGGGCAGCTTTTCTCTACCGCCTGGCAATGGCTTCGATGCATTCCTTGATCAGCGCGTTGTGCAACCCGCACTCCGAGCGCCGGATGCAGACCCCGTTCAGTCCGGGAATGATGCGGTTTTCGACCCCGGCCAGCAGCGCCCGGTTCTGGAGGCTCACGTAGTTGGCAATCAGGCCCGAGACCAGCCCAATACCGGGGATGAGCCAGGCGGCGACCGCGTCCATCGGCATGGCTGTCTCCTCGCCCGGCGGATTGCCGGTTTGCTATTACCATTGACGGAATACCATCGATGGAATAGACTGGATCTTGATCCGCTCGTTTCGATGCCGGGACACGGCCGCGCTGTTCGCCGATCAGCCCGTGCCGCGCTTTCGCTCGATCGAACGGGTCGCCCGCCGCAAGCTGCTGTATCTCCATGCAGCCCGGCGGCTGGAGGACCTGCGGCGCCCTCCAGGGAATCATCTGGAGGCGCTCAAGGGCGACCGGGCCGGCGAGTACAGCATCCGCATCAATGAGCGTTGGCGGATCTGCTTTCGCTGGCGCGATGGCGAAGCCCATGAGGTGGAAATCGTCGACTATCACTGAGGCAACCATGGCCAAGAAATCCCAGCAACTGGACCCCATCCATCCCGGCGAGATTCTGGCCGAGGAGTTCATGAAGCCGCTCGGCCTCAGCATCAACGCCCTGGCGCGGGACCTTCACGTGCCGCCCAACCGCATTCACGGCATCGTGCACGGCACGCGCTCGATTACCGCCGACACGGCCTTGCGGCTGGCGATATACTTTGGCACCTCGGCCGAACTCTGGCTCAATCTGCAATCGGAGTACGATCTGCGGCTGGCGCGCCGGACCCTTGGACCGGAGATCGAGCGCACGGTGCGGAAGCGTCCAGCGGCGTGAGCAGCTCGGCTCGCCGCACCCGCTCACGCTCTCGCTCAGGGACCCGCAGCGAGGGGTCGTTGGGTCACGGGGAAAGTAACCGTAGCCGCCTGGCGCCTGACCTTCCCGCCATGCAGCGTTGTGGCCGGCGCGGCCACCCGTCAAGGGCGCCCTCCGGCTCGCTGCGCTCGTACGCCGGCCTGCGGCCCACTCCACGCGGTTCTGCGCCAGAGTCTGCAATAACACTCTGCAAGCTTGAATCGGGTCTTGCTGCGGAAACAGATCGAGCAGCGTTTGAACGAGCAGCTCAAAACCATCCACCGCAGCGAAACCGCCCCGGTTGCCGGACGGAAACTCAGCCCCCATTCTGTTACCTCCTTCGTGATTCAACGGGGCGCCGTTCGGTTACCGGTTGACATGACTTGACACGGGGGCCAGAAGGCCCCCCTCGGAGCGGCCGCCGGAGCGCATGGCGTTGAGTCAGGAAGAATGCAACCCCGCCCGCCGGGCCCGTCTACAATGAAACTTCAAGCCCCGCATGATCACCGAGACCCGGTTCGTCCGTTTCGACTCGCTCGAGCTGGACTGCGGCGAGACCCTGCCGCAGGTGCAGGTCGCCTACGAAACCTACGGGGAGCTGAACGGGGCGAAGGACAACGCCATCCTGATCCTGCACGCCTTCACCGGGGACGCCCACGCCGCCGGCATCGACCACGACGGCAAGCCCGGCTGGTGGGCCAACATGATCGGGCCGGGCAAGGCCTTCGACACAAACAAATACTTCGTGATTTGTTCCAACGTCCTCGGCGGCTGCCGCGGGACCACCGGGCCGTCGTCGGTCGACCCGCGCACGGGCCGCCGCTACGGCCTGCGCTTCCCGGTGATCACCATCGGCGACATGGTGCGGCTCCAGAAGAAGCTCGTCGACCACCTCGGCATCCCGCGGCTGCTGGCCGTGGCGGGCGGCTCGATGGGCGGCATGCAGGCGCTCGAATGGGCCGTCTCATACCCGGAGGCGGTGGAGGCCTGCATCCCGATTGCGGCCACGGCGCGGCACAGCGCGCAGCAGATCGCCTTCAACGAGACGGGCCGGCAGGCGATCATGATGGACCCGGACTTCAACCACGGCGACTACGCCGACGACCGGCCGCCGGCCCGCGGCCTCGCGGTGGCCCGGATGATCGGCCACATCACCTACATGTCGGACGAGTCCATGCGCGAGAAGTTCGGCCGCCGCCTGCGCAACCGCGAGGCGTTCAGCTTCGCCTTCGACATCGACTTCGAGGTGGAGAGCTATCTGCGTTACCGCGGCCAGCAGTTCGTGGGCCGGTTCGACGCCAACTCGTATCTGTACATCACCAAGGCGATGGACTATTTCGACCTGACGCTCGGCTACCCGTCGCTGGCGGCCTCGCTCGAGCGCGCCACGGCGCGCTTCCTCGTCATCAGCTTCACCTCGGACTGGCTCTACCCGTCCTACCAGTCGCTGGAAATCGTCAACGCGCTGCGCAGCCGGAACCATGACGTGACCTACTGCGAGCTCACCTCCAACTACGGCCACGATGCGTTCCTCGTCGACGTCGCCGAGCAGACGGAAGTGATCCGCGGGTTTCTGGCGCGCTGCCACAGCGAGTTCCGGGAGGCCGGGCGGTGAAGGTCCGCGAAGTGCTCGGCCGCGGCGACTATGCGCTGATCAGCGCCCTGATCCCCGAGGGGGCGCGGGTGCTCGATCTGGGCTGCGGCGACGGCGCGCTGCTCGCCTGGCTGAAGGAGAACAAGCGCGTCGAGGGCCGCGGGATCGAGATCCGCCCCGAGCTGGCGCAGCGCGCGGCCTCGCGCGGCGTGCCGGTTTATCAGGGCGACCTCGAATCGAGCCTTGGCGAGTACCCCGACCTGGCCTTCGACTTCGTGATCCTGAGCCAGACGGTGCAGGAGCTGCGGCGCCCCTTGCAGGTGATCGAACAGATGCTGCGCATCGGGCGGCACGCCATCGTGGCGTTCCCGAATTTCGGCCACTGGCGCGTGCGCCTCAATCATCTTTTCAGCGGGCGCGCGCCGAGAACGCCCCTGTTTCCGCACAGCTGGCACGACTCCCCGAACATCCATTTCCTCACCGTGCTGGATTTCGAGGAAACCGCCGCCGAACGGAATTGGCGCATCGAAAAACGGCTGTTCCTTTCCGGCCACTCGCAAATCCGTTTCGCCCCGAACTGGCGCGCCGAAGTCGCCGTCTACCAGATCTGCCGCCAGGCGCCGCGGTAGCATGGCGGCATGGGCGCCTACCTGTGTGTCGACCGCGGCGCGGCGCTGCCCCTCGGCGCCACGCCGATCGCCGGGGGCATCAACTTCGCCATTTTCAGCCAGCACGCCACGCACGCCTGGCTGGGCCTGTTCCGCCCGGGCGAGCGCGAGCCGTGCGAGGAAATCGCGCTGGACCCGGGAACGAACCGCACCGGCCACATCTGGCACATCTGGCTGGAAGGACTGCCGCCGGACATGCTGTATGCGTGGCGCATGGACATGCGCCCGAACCCCAACCCCGCCATTCACCGCTTCGACCCTTCCATCTGGCTGCTGGACCCTTACGCCCGCGTGCTCGTGGGCGGCGAGCAGTGGGGCGTCGCCACCCGCAGGCTTTGCGGGCTGCCCTGCGACCGTTTCGACTGGCGGGGCGACCAGCCGCTGAACACCCCTCTCCAGAAGAGCATCATTTACGAGCTGCACGTGCGCGGCTACACGCGGCATCCGTCGTCAGGGGTCTCCGCGCCCGGCACGTATCTCGGCCTGACGGAGAAAATTCCCTACCTGAAAGAGCTCGGCATCACGGCCGTGGAATTGATGCCGGTCTATGAATTCGAGGAGGCCGACACGGACCGCGTCAATCCCTTCACCGGCGAGCGGCTGCTGAACCTCTGGGGATACCACCCGATCGCCTTTTTCGCGCCCAACGCCTCCTACGCGTCCCGGCAGGCGCCGGGCGCGCCGGTGGCGGAGTTCAAGGAAATGGTCCGCTGCTTTCACGACGCGGGCATCGAGGTCATCCTCGACGTCGTGTTCAATCACACGGCCGAAGGCGACGAGCGGGGGCCCACGCTGTCCTTCCGCGGCATCGACAATTCCGTGTATTACCTGCTCGATTCCAACGGCCGTTATCTGAATTTCTCCGGCTGCGGCAACACGCTGAACTGCAATCACCCGGTGGTGCGCACGCTGATCAGCGATTGCCTCCGCTACTGGGTGATGGAGATGCACGTCGACGGCTTCCGCTTTGATCTGGCCAGCATTCTCGGCCGCGGCAAGACCGGCGAGCCGCTGCCGGACCCGCCCCTGCTCGAACGGCTCGCCTACGACCCGGTGCTCGCCAACACGAAGCTGATCGCCGAGGCGTGGGACGCCGCCGGCCTCTACCAGGTGGGAACGTTCCCGGCCTGGGGGAGGTGGGCGGAGTGGAACGGCCGCTACCGCGACGACGTGCGTCGATTCGTCCGCAGCGACCCCGGGATGGTTCCCGCGCTTGCCGAGCGCCTGAAGGGCAGCCCCGATCTCTACGCGCGCAGCGGGCGCAAGGCGCAGCACAGCATCAACTTCGTCACCTGCCACGACGGCTTCACCCTGGCCGACCTGGTCAGCTACAACCGCAAGCACAACGAAGCCAACGGCGAGGACAACCGCGACGGCGCGGACGAGAATTTCAGCTGGAATTGCGGCGTTGAAGGCCCGACCGACGACCCGGAAATCCTCGCCCTGCGGCGGCGCCAGATGAAGAATTTCCTCCTCCTCCTGCTCGCCAGCGGCGGCGTGCCGATGCTGCTGGCCGGCGATGAGTTCGCGCGCACGCAAAAGGGAAACAACAACGCCTACTGCCAGGACAACGAGATCGGCTGGGTGGACTGGCGGCTGGCTGGCGCCAACGCGGACCTGCTGGAATTCGTCAGGGGCCTCGTCCGCTTCCGCCGCACGCACGAGCTGTTCGCGCAAATCGATTGGGCGCCGGAGCCGGGCTGCGGCGCCACCGAAATCCGGTTTCACGGCGTGCGGCTCCACCAGCCCGACTGGAGCTTCCATTCGCGGTCCCTCGCGATGGAAGCCTGCTGGCGCGGCGAGAGGGTCTACCTCATCGCCAACGCCTACTGGGAGCCGCTGCGCTTCGAGCTGCCGCAGGACACGGCCTGGCTGGTGCGGTTCGACACTTTCGGCGAAGCCGGGCGCGAGGTCTGCGGAAGCATTGACGCGGGGCCGAGGTCCGTCCTGCTTCTGACTCCCGCCAAACCGCCGGCCGAATCATCGGGCCTGCGCAATGGTAGTGTGACGCCATGAGGAAAGTCTGGATTCCGGCATTGTTGCTGGCCTCCCTGGCCGGCGCCGCTCTGTGGCAGGCGCGCCGCGCGGGTCCGCTGGCCGGCGGCGTGTTTCTGTTGCCCACCGGGCAGCGCATCACTCCCGCGGGCGTGCACGTCGAGGTCAACGACCGCCCGCTCGGCATGAGCCTGAGCCCGGACGGCAGGTGGCTCGCCGTGGTGACGGGCAGCAATTTCGCGCCGCGCGCGCTGCACATCCTGGATGCGGAGCGCGCCAGGACGGTGCAGACGCTGCCGCTCGGCGACAGCTTTGTGGGCGTGGAATTCAGCCCTGCCGGCGACAGGCTTTACATTGGCGGCGGGCGCGAGCATGACGTGAAAATTCTGCGCCGCCAGCCGGACGGGGCTTTTGCTCCGGAAGCGCGCATCGAGCTCCCCGGCGCCGCGCCCAGCGGGCTGGCCGTGACGGGCGGCGGCGCGCGCCTGTTCGTCGCCCTGAACCTGAAACATGCCGTGGCGATGATCGACACCGGCTCGGGGAAGGTCGCCGAGCTGGAAGCCGGCAGTTATCCGTACACCGCCATCGCAGCCGGCGACGCGGTCTACGTCAGCAACTGGGGCGGCCGCCGGCCCCTGCCCGGCGACCGCACCGACGGCGCCTTCCCCGTGGTCCTGGACGAGCGCGGCATCCCGGCCAGCGGCACCGTGTCCGCCTTCGACGCCGCATCCGGCAAGCTCAGGGCGCACATCGAAACGGGGCTGCACCCGAGCGCCATGTGCTTTGACGCCCACAGCGGCCGCCTGTTCGTCGCCAACGCCAACAGCGACAGCGTTTCGGTCATCGATACCCGGTCGAACCGCGCCGTGGACACGATCAACGTCAGAACCGCAAAGGACGCCCCGCTGGGCAGCTCGCCGAACGCCCTCGCGCTGTCGCCCGACGGCAAAACGCTGTTCGTCGCCAACGCAGCCAACAACGCGGTGGCGGTGGTTCGGCTCGGCGGCCGCCCGCGCGTGGAAGGCTTCATCCCCACAGGTTGGTACCCGACGGCGGTGGCCGTCAGCCGCGACGGCAGGCGGTTGTGGGTCGCCAGCGGATACGGTTTCGGCTCGGTGGCCCCGCTGCCGGAAGGCCGCACAGGGAGAAGCTACCGCGACCGGGCCGGCGTGGTCTCTGCGATCGATGTGCCTTCGCCGCGTGCGCTGGCCGCCATGACCCGCCAGGTTCTGGAGAACAACCGGGACCAAAGCGCCCAGCCGGCGCCGCCCCGCTCCGGACACCCGGTCCCCATGCACCGGGGGCAGGCCTCGCCCATCCGCTACGTCTTCTACATCATCAAGGAGAACCGGACGTACGACCAGGTGCTCGGCGACCTGCCGCAGGGAAATGGCGACCCGTCGCTGGTCCACTTCGGCAGGGACGTCACGCCGAACCACCACGCGCTGGCCGAGCAATTCGTGTTGCTGGACAATTACTATGCGCCCGGCGACCAGTCCGCGCTCGGCCACCGGTGGTGCACGCAGGGCTACGCCAGCGACTGGGTCCACAAGTACGGCAACGCCCGCAACGACGCCAACCCGATGCTGTTCGCGCCCACCGATTTCCTGTGGGACAACGCCCGGAAACACGGCCTGAGCGTGCGCGCCTACGGCGAGCGCGGCAGGGCCGTCATCGACCCGCCCTCGGCCACCTGGACCGACATCTACCAGGACTGGAAAAACAAAACGGGCAGGATCCGGATTTCCGCCGTGCCCCTGGTGCTCGGTCTGAAGGACATCTACCACCCGTCCTACCCCGGCTTCAACATGCGCATCACCGACCAGGTGCGGGCCGACATTTTCCTGGAGGAGTTCCGCAGGTTCGAGCGCGATGGCGGGCTGGCGCGGCTCAACATTCTGCTGCTGCCGCAAAACCACACCAACGGCACCGCAGAGGGCTACCCGACGCCGCGCGCCACCGTGGCCGACAACGACCTCGCGCTCGGGCGCGTGGTGGAGGCGATCTCGCACAGCCGCTACTGGCGCGAGTCGGCGATTTTCGTCACCGAGGATGATGCGCAAAACGGGCTGGACCACGTGGCCGGCCACCGCACCGTGGGGCTGGTGATCTCCCCGTGGGTGCGCCGGCGAGCCGTGGACAGCACGTTCTACACGACCATCCACATGTACCGCACCATCGAACAGATCCTCGGGCTGCCCCCGTCGAACCAGTTCGACCTCGCCGCCGAGCCGATGTTCACCGTATTCACCGCCACGCCGGACTTCACTCCGTACAAGGCCCTGCCGAACCGCATTCCCCTCGACGAGATGAACCCGCCGGCCAAGAAGCTGGCCGGCGCCGCCCGCAGGTTCGCCGAGGCTTCCGCGCGGATGGATTTCGAGGAGCCGGATGCCGCCGACGAGCAGCTGCTGAACCGGGCCGTGTGGCACTCGCTTTTCCCCTCGAGGCCCTACCCGCAGCGGCGGCCGGCGCGTTGAACAGGCCGCGCTTCCGCCGGCGACCGGGCCGGCGCATCCCGGGAACGGATTCGGAGCCGCGAGCGAAGCGGCGCGCCAGCGCCGCCAGAGCGAGCGGTCCCACCCAAGCCCCAAGCGGGCCGCAGGCCCGCCAGAGCGAGCGGTTCCAAACCCCGATTTCTCCCTGCGCTTGCGCAGGGACTCGCGCCTATGCCTGCGGTTTCTGTCCGGTTTCACCCGCTGCAACGCGACCTCGCGCTTCAACCGCTTACTCCGGCCGTCGTTCTGACGAACGCCGGCACCCCGGCGCGCGGCTCCGAACGCGCGATGCACGACCCGCAGCACCGGCGCGTCCCAAGAACGGATTCAGAGCCGCGAGCGAAGCGGCGCGCCAGCGCCGCGAGAGCGAGCGGTCCCACCCAAGCCCCAAGCGGGCCGCAGGCCCGCCAGAGCGAGCGGCCGA
>Ga0334722_10008038_pt1 | contig 10132 bp, 7 predicted proteins | sample C3_bottom_MG_FD_207210 | JGI IMG/M metagenome (GOLD analysis project Ga0334722, IMG submission 207210) | Sediment microbial communities from Yellowstone Lake, YNP, Wyoming, USA - C3_bottom | ecosystem: Environmental > Aquatic > Freshwater > Lake > Sediment | place: USA: Wyoming | collected... | reverse complement strand
GAGGGCGACGCGCTGAACAGCGAACTGCAGCAGCTCAGGCGCAAGCTCGTCACCTCCGCCTCGGCGGAAAGGCCGACAACGAGCCTGCAGCAGCAGTTTGACGAATTCCTGTCCTCCCTGCCGCGCCAGGATCAAATCAACGCCCAGCTGACTTTGTTGAACGAGCTTGCCGCGCGCCATCATCTGGTGCTGAAAAACGGCGAGTACCGAACGACGACGACCAAGGACGGGCGCATCGGCCGCCTGCAGATCACGGTGAAGACCGAAGGCGCCTACCCGGATGTTCGCCGCTTTCTGCGCGAACTTCCCGCAGGTCTTCCGGCGCTGTCGGTCAGCCGTTTGTCCCTGAGCCGGCAAAAGCCGGCCGACACCGCGCTGGAGACCAATGTAGAATTCGCGCTGTTCTATGCGAGAGCCGGAACGTGAGCATAGGCAGGCGCGTGTTGTGGATCGTATTGCTGCTGACCGTGGCAGCGGCGCTATGGCCGGTGCCGGACAATGACGCCGTGGACGGCGTGGCGAGCCGGTCGACCGGGCCGCGAAAACGGGAAGCGGCGCTGGCAGCGCCTACGGCGCTGCAGCCACGTTCCCTCACCGAGGGGCGGAGCGGAGGCGACGCGGACATCGTCGACTTGTTTCCGCGCCAGAGTTTTGCCCCGCCGGTGGTCAGCGCCGCGCCGGAGAAGCCGGTGGCGCCTGCGCTTCCCTTCACCTATGGCGGCCGTTACACTGAGGGGAACAACACGATCGTTTTCTTGAAAGAAGGTGAAAAGATGCGTACGGTGCGCCTGGGCGATACCGTCAACGGGACGTACCGGATCGAGAAAATCGACCCGGATGCGATCACGCTCAACTATCTGCCACTCGGTCAGCGGCAAACGCTGCAGACCGGAAGCGTGTTGCGTCCATGAGGCTGCGCCTGCGAGTTCATTTCAAAATGAGGGGATATCCCCTACGGGGACTTTCCCGTCAGGCGGGATCGAGACCTTCGGGGCGCATCCCCTCATGCTCCCCTAAATCGGAGGCCATTTCGGTAATTCTGAAATGGCCTCTAAGTCATCTGTTGCCGATCTGCCTGACCGTGCTGGTGTTCGGCTGCGCCGGGCCCGATACCATCCGCGAGGGGGAGTCGCTCGTGGCGGCGGGGCAGTACGAAGAGGGAATGGCGCAACTCGAAGCGGCGTCGCAAAGCGGCGACCGGCGCAAGGAAGCGCACGCGGCCGTGCTGCGCAATCGGGCGCTTGCCAGCGAAAAGATAGAGCGCGATGCCCGCGCCGCCCTGGAAGCCGAGCGGCTGGATCTTGCCGAGCAACAGTATCAACGGCTGCTTGCGATCGATCCCGCCAGCGAATCGGCGAAGGCCGGATTGAAGCGGCTGCAATTCATGCGCGAGCGTGCCGACCGGCTGGCCAAAGTCGAAGAGTTGGTGCGCAAGAACGACCTGGTGGGCGCCGAACGCAAGCTTGACCAGATCCTGCTGGAGGCGCCGGGGTATCGCGGTGCGCTTTCCCTGCAGGCGAAAATCGCGGAGCGCCAGCGCCGGGTCGCTCCGCTGACGCCGGAACTTGGCCCCGAATTCAGGAAAGTCATTTCGCTCGAGTTTCGCGAGGCCAGCCTGAAATCCGTGTTCGACGCCGTCTGGAGCGCCTCCGGCGTCAATTTCATCCTCGATCGCGACGTGCGCAACGACGCCAAGGTATCGATTTTCGTGCACGACGTCACCGTATTGGAGGCGGTCGATGCGCTGTTGGTCACGCAGCAACTGGCGAAGAAGGTGGTGAGCAGCAAGACACTGCTCATCTATCCGAAGACGCCGCAGAAGGTGAGCGAATACCAGGATCTGGTGGTGCGCAACTTTTTTCTCGCCCACGCCGACGCGAAACAAGTGCAGCTCTTGCTGAAGACCATCCTCAAGACGAAAGACGTGTACATCGACGAAAAGCGCAATCTCGTGGTAATACGCGACAGCCAGGAAGGGGTCGATCTGGCCGAGAAACTGATCCGGGCGCATGATCAGGCGGATCCCGAGGTGATGCTGGCGCTGGATGTCATCGAGATCAAGCGCTCCAAGCTCAACGAACTGGGCGTCTCCTTCGCCAACCAGATAGCGCTTGGCCTCATCGGCAGTCCGCTCACCTTGCAGGCGCTGAAGGATCTGAATTCCACCGGCATCAGCGTCGGCTTCGGCGGAACCGGAACTGGCGCGGGCACGGTTGCCACCTTGAACCTGACGAAAAACGAAGGCGACACCCGCTTGCTCGCCAATCCGCGCATCCGGGTGCGCAACCGCGAAAAGGCGAAGATCCATATCGGCGACCGGCTGCCGGTGGTCACCACGGCCGTCAGCACCGTGAGCACCTTCAGCAGCCAGACCGTCAATTACCTGGACGTCGGCCTGAAGCTTGAAGTCGAACCGCAGGTGATGCTCGACGACGACGTCATCATCAAGCTGAACCTCGAAGTCAGCTCTGCCACGCAAAGCAAAGTCAATCCGACTTTTTACGATGTCGGAACGCGCAATACCACCACCACGCTGACGATCCGGGACGGTGAAACGCAGATCCTTGCCGGCCTCATCCGCGACGACGAAAGTGAATCCACCAGCAAGCTGCCGGGGCTCGGCGACCTCCCCATAGTGGGGCGGCTGTTCTCCAACGAGAAGCGAACCCAGGACAAGAACGAAATCATTCTTGCGATCACGCCGCGCATCATACGCAACCTCACCAGGCCGAGCGCCGAGCTTGCCGAGTACAGCGCCGGCACCGAGTCCGGCAGATTCGGCTCGGGTTCGGCGGCGGTTGGCGTCGCACCGGCTCCCATGCCAGTCGCGCCCCGCCCGGGGCCACCCGGCGTGTCGTTCCCCGGCGGCCCGGGTGCGGCGGGATCCGCGGCGCCGGCCGGGGCGGTATCGCCGGGCTTCGCGACGGGCAGCGCCCCGGGCGCGGTCTCGGGCGCTGCGGCTCCGCCCTCACCCGGTGCGCCTGTCGCCGCACCCGGCGGCACCGCTGCGCCACCTTCCAGCGGGGTCATCCCCATGATCGATTTCGAAGCGCCCCCGGGTGTAGGCTCCCCGCGCGGCACGCGCTAGCTTTCTGCATGTGGGTTTCACGTTGTTCCGGCAGCCGCATGGTTCGGCACGCATGAGAGCGAAGCGCAGCGCGCCGCGCGCGCACCGCGCCAACGGGTTCACGCTGATCGAATTGCTCACGGTGATGACCATCATCGCCGTGCTGCTGACCATCGCCGTGCCGCGCTACTTCAACAGCATCGACCGTTCCAAGGAAGTCACGCTGCGGCAGGATCTGAATATCATGCGCGACGCGATCGACAAGTACCAGGGTGATACCGGCGCGCTTCCCGAGACCCTCGACGACCTGGTCACCAAGAAATACCTGCGCGCCATTCCGGTAGACCCGATCACCGAGAGCGTCGCAACCTGGCAGATCGTTCCGCCGACGGACCCAAAAAAGACCGGGGTATCCGACGTCAAGAGCGGCGCCCCGGGCAAGGCCCTGGACGGATCGAATTTTCAGGACTGGTAGTCGTGTCGCCCGCACGTCGCCATAGCGGCTTTACCTATCTGATGGTGTTGTTCTTCATTGCTGCCCTCGCAGCGGGCCTGGCGGTCGTGGGCGAACTGTGGGCCACCAGCCGGCAGCGCGAGCGCGAAGTCGACTTGCTCTTTGTCGGCAGCGCGATCCGGCAGGCGATCGGCGCTTACTATCTCGCCACCCCTGGGCCGGTGAAACAATATCCGCCCAGCCTGGAGAACTTGCTGAAGGACGCGCGCTTCCCGGATACGCGGCGCTACCTGCGACAGGTGTACCTTGATCCGATGACGGGGACGACCGAATGGGCGCTGATCAAGGCGCCGCAGGGCGGAATCATGGGCGTGGCGAGCGCATCCGAAAGCGCTCCGATCAAGCGCGCCGGATTTTCCGATCCGAACCAGGCATTCGATGGGCTGGCGCTGCGCCTGAAAGACAAATTGCGTTATCGCGACTGGGAGTTCATCTACGAGCCCGGGCTACGGCCGGTTGCAGGGCAGGGGGCGGCGGTAAGGGGGCCTTAGCCGGTTTTGAAAAGGGGCGCAACGCCTTTTGTTCAATGCGCTTTGGCTAATTGTCCATGTCGAGCGCGCGTTCGGATTGCCCATTCAGGCGATAGGGGTATAGAGTTGCGAGACTGGGGGCAACGACCTGCGCTGTCCCGATAATTCTCGGGAAACCATCATGAATCGCCTGCCAAAACTGACCCACGCGCCGCGAAGTGTTTCTGGTCGCCCTATCGCGTTCCGCTCTGCGCTTTTGCGCGCGTTGCTTCTTGCACTGCCCGGACGATCTCAGGGAGCAATGATGAATCGCGGTACTGGCTTTTGGTCCGGCGTGGACGCTCGTTACCGGCGGCGCTGCTCTAGCATCAACGCGGGCCGCATCGTGAAGCATCTTGTCGCCGGTTTGATCCTGGCGCTGATGTCGGCAGCCCAGCTGGCCCAGGCCGGCGTCTCCATCGTCTTCGACTATTCTATGGACAGCTACGGTTTTTTCACGGCTGAGCGGCGTGCGATTGCCGAGGCTGCGGCGGTCAGCCTGACCTCGAGAATGGCAAACACCAGTTGGGCGCGGGTTGACGCTTCCGCGGCTGGCGGCAGTTACGAACTCGCGGTGGTCAACCCCAGCAGCCTGGACGTCTCGTGGGCGCCAAACGTCGTGATCCCCGAAAACCAGATCACGGTCCGGCTGGGTGCGTTCGACTGGTCGATGGCGCCCATTCCCCAAATGAGCAGCGACTCCGGTGATGGCGCGACGCAGATGATGTCGATCCGCAACGTCACTGGAGGACTGACCACAATACTCTCCAGTCCTTCCAAGTACCGGCCGGTCGATGCGTCGATCAGCTTCAATCTGCAGGGCATCCAGGGCCTCAAGACCGGGGTTACGCGTCAATGGTATTTTGGCTCGGCAGCGAAGCTGAACACGGATGACCGGGATCCGACGGACCCTAACTACAACAACTACTCGGATTTTTACACGACGGTCATTCACGAACTCGGCCATGTCCTGGGTATTCATGACCCTAGAAACTTCGACGGCTTCATCGCGTCCGATCCGAATTTCGTCATAGCCTGGACCAGTCGGGTTCAGGCCGACGGCTTGGGCGGGTTCGTATTTGCCGGCGCCCATGCGAGCCAGCTTTATTTCAACCATGTTGGACAAAACATTCCGCTCGACGCCGACACCAAATGCCATTGGGGTGTCGATGTCCGCTCGCAATCGGCGGACGGATGGACGTCGGTGTCTTACGCTCGGAACGCCCCGTTTCGGCATGGATTCTCGGAGCTGGAATTTGCGGCCCTGGAGGACATGGGATACACAATCAACTCCGCCTCGCCGGCCACCGTTACCGCGAGTTTCGTTGCCGGCTGGAATCTCGTGGGGAACGGATCGGATGCGCCGATCGACGTGGCCGCCGCTTTCTCCGATGCGAACAACTTCCTGACGGTGTGGAAATGGGTTTCTGCTCAGAGCGCGTGGAGCTTCTACGCCTCCTCGCTTGCCGCACAGGGCGGAACGGTGCTGGCAGATTATGCCGCGTCGAAGAGTTACCAATTGCTGACCACGATATCCGGAGGCGAAGGCTTCTGGGTCAATGCGAAGCAGGCGGGGAGCATCAACGTGGCCACCGGCAATGCAGTCAGTGTCGCCAGCCTGGGGCCGAGCCTCGTCAAGGGCTGGAATCTGGTCTCCGTAGGCGAGAGCGTTACCCCGAAGCAGTTCTGCGATGCACAGAGCGGCGGGGTGACCACGCTGTGGGCGTGGGACGCGACAAATTCGGTTTGGTACTTCTACGCATCCAGTCTCGATGCTGCGGGCGGAACAACGCTCGCCGATTACATCACCGGCAAGGGCTATCGCGATTTCACAGCGGCCAGCAAAACGCTGGGGCCAGGCGTGGGATTCTGGGTGAACAAGCCGTGACTGCCTCGTTCTGCGTCGACACGCTGGTGATTCCAGTATTTCGCGACGGACTTTTCTAGGGCAAGTCGGTTACGCGCTGACTCGCCGCGGAAGTTCCAGACCTGCGCCCTCGGGCGGGATCGCGAGTGTGGCCACCGGGACCGAGGGCGCGCCGGGTTTCCCGATCCGAACCAGGCGTTCGATGGGCTGGCGCTGCGCCTGAAAGACAAATTGCGCTATCGCGACTGGGAGTTCATCTACGACCCCGCATTCCGCCCGGCCACGGTGCAAGGGGCGGGAGTAAGGGCGCCATAGCTCTCCGTTGTTTCCCCGGCAAGCCTGACTCAATAACAGTTATTCCACGCGCCTAGGCAAGCGTTTATGCAATTACTTTGCGTAATCAAATTTGACGGAGGGTTGCAAGCAGCTTGCGCCGTGCACGTTTGGTATTTGGCGTAGCAAGCGTCCCACCCGATTGTTGTTGTTGTTGTCGATGTCGTTGTTGTACTCGTGGTCTGTGTCGTGGTCGTTACGGTCGCCGGGGACGCGGCTTGCGCCAGCGCATCGCGAACATTCTTTCCCGCGGTAACGACGTCGTTGAGCAGCCCGGCCGTCGCGCCCGCGGCCGCGCCAACGCCGATGCTGACCGACGTATCGCGCATGAAGTCGTTGAGTTGTTTCAGCCCGCCCGAGACCAGCGCTTTAGCGTCGGTACTGGTCTGCCCCAGGGTTGCGCCGATGCCGATCTGCGCCAGGCCGGTAAACACGGTCGCGTAGGCCAGGTAGCCGGTAAGCGCCAGGACGCCTGCGGTCGCCGCCACGGGCGTGCCAACCAGCGCCGCAATCGCGACCGCGCCGACGAGGCTGGCGCCGACGATGGTGAGCGCTGTGCCGGTTGCGCCCGGAAGCCTGCCCGGCGCGGTTTCCTGCGGTGCCCTCAGCATCGGGCCGCCGTCGCAGCTGCTTACGTCCGGGTGCAGCAGGCATTGCGTGTAAGCATCTGCTTCGGCTTGCATGGGTATGCCGGAGGAAGAGGTTTGGGCGAGCTGAATGACTGTGTTGCGCATCGCGTCGCTCGATCTGCCCTGACTTGATCCGTCCAGCAGACCCTTGACCAATGCGCCGATCCCCAATTGATCGAGCGCGCCGTTATAGGCGAGTTGCACCGGCGCGCTGCTGCGCGCCGCTTTGGACAGCAGTGTCCTTGCTCCGCCGGTTTCCGGCGGCTTTCCGAGCCCCTGGGCGATCGCCGTGCCGCCTGCGTTCACAACGGTGGTGGACGAACCGCTGGCCAGTGCCATGAAGGTGCCCAGCAGCAGTCTGTCGGTCTGCAGCAGTTCGGGCGCCCCCAGGCTGATGGAAACGCCATTCACGGTCCCCAGAGAAGCGGTCGTCGACGTACCGCTTACGACCGGCTGCAGCGTATTGATGAGCAGGGTAAGGGCGCTTGCCTGGTCGGTGAGGCTGGTACTCAGCAGTGCGCCGAGCGCCGTGCCGGCCGCGGAGGCCGCCGTCGTATTGGCTTGCAGCGATTGCAGGAAGTTCAGCGTCACCGCTCCAGCCGGCGCGGCCGGATTGGGCAGATTCAGTATCTGGAATCCGGCAAGCGCGGCCGAGCTTCGCGTGCCCGCGCCCGAGGTCTGTATCACCTGCACGCTGACGGTGCCGGGGGTGAACACCGCAGTAGTCGCGTTGAAATACGGCGGAACGGTGACGGCAATCGTTGTGCTCGACACGCGCACCGGCCGCACGTCCACCGAGTACTGATTGGCGGCGTCCGAGAAGCGCACCGAAGTCATGGCCGTGGTGTCGAATCCGGTGCCGTTCAGCGTCAGAATCGACATCGGCAATGCGCTGGGCGCGCTGGTGGAGGCCAGTGCGATAGACGCGGGGGGAGAACTGCGGTTGACCCAGAAGCCCATCGCCGGGTCGATCGTCTTGGTCCCGAAGTCGGCGTATCCCTTGCTGGTGGCGTAGTCGCTCAGGACCGTGCCGCCGCTGGCTTCGAGGCTGGGCGCGTAGAAATACCAGCTGCTCACCGGCGCGTTCCAGGACCACAGCGTAATCAGGTTGATCGGCGTGGTTCCGAACGGAGGTGGCGCGGCGCCGAGCGCCTGGTTGAACTGGCTCGGCGTATTGTTGTCGCCGCTGGCGACGAGGTTCCATCCGGGGAGCAGGGTGGTGCGGAACGAAGCCGAAGTCACCGAGGTGCCCGCGGGCAGCTGGGCGGTGAAGGCGGTTTTGGCATTCACCCAGAAGCCTTCGCCGGCGTTGACCGTGGTCAGGGGATCGTAACCCTTGGTCGTCGCATAGGCAGCGCCGCCGTCCGGCGACGGCGCATAGAAGGCCCAAACGCTTTTTGAGGGCACCCACTTCCACACGGTTGTGACCTGAGTGGAGCTTCCGAACGCGCTAGCCACGTTCAACGACGTGCTGGAGCTGTTGCCGAGCAGATTCCAGCCGGCGACGAGGTTCGTCGTGGCGCTCCATGCAGGCAGTGCGAAAAACAGGCTCAAACAAAGCAGCAGGGTAGCTTCGCGATTGCGTTTGGATGTGTGCATGGCCTTGGGTCGCGGATGAGCGGATCTAGTTGGACAATCTACCCCGCAACTAGTTGCAGGGTAATTAGGGTTTGCTAGCACTCAGCACAGGAGTGCGGCGTGGCGCGGCACTCATTGCCGCGTAAGGGTGTAGGTTCTGGTAACAATCGAGGTTGTTGTATTGTTGATAATAGTAAAAACATGTCGGCCGGAAAACTGAACAATGCCCGTTACAGGGGCAACCGAGACAGTTGCCGTAAATGTTTCGGAATCGTAGCCAAAAGGTAACTATTCAGCTTACCCGGAAGGCAGAGGATCGGGTGGGCGATCTTGAAATGCGAGGGTGAGGGCACGGAAGACATTGCGGCCCTGTTTGCGCAGCGTGGCGAGATAGGAACGGATGGTGCAAAAGGATTCGGCACCGGTGACAGTACGGAAACACTCGGAGATCTTTTGTTTGAGCTTGGGCATGCGGATATCGCGTTCGGCCAGGTTGTTGTCGAAGGGTACACGTACGTCGGCGAGGAAGCGCAGGACATCGTCGGCGTGCTCTCGCAGACGCAACAGGAGGTTGATCGCAGGGGATTGCTTGATACGACCACGCTGTTGGGGTTGGGTGCGGGCGAGCCGGGGGTTGTCCCTTTCGCCTTGGACGAGGATGGCTTTGTATTGGCGGCGCAGGCCAGTGATCTGCGTTTTTGCCAAGGGGCGTTGGGCCAGCTTGGCGGCATCGGCTTGGTCCTTGGCGCGGCGCAGGAACTCGATCATCTTGCGCGGCCAGGTCTGTTCGGTGGTTTCCTCCAGGTAGATGAGTTCGCGCAGATGATGGGCATTGCACAGCCCATGGGTACAGGGGTAGTCGCGATAGGAAGCCCAGCCGTCATGCACAGCGACGCCCTTGAATGCGGGCAAGATGCCAAAGTCGTCCATCGCGATTTTGCCTCGCTTGTCGTGCGTGCCATACCAGGTGAGCAGAGGCGTGCCCACGCTGTGCAGCCAACGCAGCCGCGCGCCCACCCGCTGTCCGGTCCCATCGAAGTGGACCACCGGCGAAGCAATCACCGCCGCGGCGATCTGCATAACCGAGGGCACCTGGGGCGCGACAATCATCTTGTCCGGTCGAACGACAATCATGATGGCCGGTGGCGAGGAGTCGAAGGCGGCGTAGCCGCCGTAGATGACGAACCACCGGCGGCGCCGGTTTGGTGGGGTGCAAGATGGAGGGACCAGTTCAGCCTCCACCATCGCCGTCAACCGCGCTACCTGCTTCAACTGCTCAAACTACGCGAGGATCAGCGCGTCTTTCTCCGCAATGCTCAGTCTGGATAGGTCAGGCAATTCATGCATGACATGAAGTATCCGACCTTATCGATCAGTTTACAATAGCAATACCTGAATAATTACGTGTCCGGACAGTTGAGGCTCGTCGTTATAATAACGGTCTGTTCTTCGTATGATGGTTCGTATACATACCTCACCAGTCCGATTTTATAAACAAAACCAGAGTACGGCCCATCCTCTGCATAGTGGAGAAAGCCCCAAGTGTCCGTCCAGTTTGTTGTGTCGGGTTCGCCTGGTTGCCTTATACAGGATGTCCAGGCCGAACACTTGGCTAGATATCTCGGTTCAATCTCA
>Ga0334722_10008037_pt1 | contig 10132 bp, 9 predicted proteins | sample C3_bottom_MG_FD_207210 | JGI IMG/M metagenome (GOLD analysis project Ga0334722, IMG submission 207210) | Sediment microbial communities from Yellowstone Lake, YNP, Wyoming, USA - C3_bottom | ecosystem: Environmental > Aquatic > Freshwater > Lake > Sediment | place: USA: Wyoming | collected... | reverse complement strand
GCTAGACGTCAATAATGAGATGTACGAAAACAGTCAGAAATGAAGGTAATTTCTCGTAACGGATCCTACTGTCAACAACAAGCAAGAGTGGAATCGAATCGATAGCCCGCACCATAGACCGAATGGATAAAATTCGCTGTCGGATCGGCATCGTCGAGTTTTTTGCGCAATTTTTTGATATGGCAGTCGATTGTGCGGTCATTGACCGTTCGATGGTCGTCGTAGAGCTGGTCCATAATCTGATTGCGGGACAAAATACGTCCCTCGCTGGCCATCAAAATCTGCAACAGATTGAACTCAACCATGGTGAGCGTGACCGGCCGGCCACTGATGACCGCCATAATACGATCCGGGTCGAGAACCAGCCCTGGCGCCGTATGCTGCGTAGCCGCAACCGGGTCGGCGCGCCGAAGCACCGCCTTGACTCGGGCAACCACCTCCTCGGGGGCGAATGGCTTGCAGATATAATCGTCAGCCCCGCTGTCCAAGCCGCGAATACGGTCGACCATATCGATCCGCGCTGTGAGCATTATAATGGGCACGGCGGAAAAGGCTCGAATCTCCCGGCAAATATCCAATCCATCACATCCCGGCAACATCAGATCAAGTACAATCAGGTCCGTCTGATGCGCTCTCACCCAGGGCACCACTTCCAGTCCATCCATCAGGCAAACGGGGGACATGCCTTCATGCTGCAGATAGTCCCGCAACAAGGCAGCGATCTTGTACTCATCTTCAACAATTAAGATTCTTCCATTCATTAAAGTCCTCTCAAATCAAATCCGACATTGGCATGAAGCAGATGTTCTCTACACCTCACATTCACAGCCCTTTGGCTGAGGATCTTCGTCCTCTCGCGGTGGGGCCAAAACACTGCGACAGAACCTGAACCGCAACCAATAGCATTAAGATAAATACGAGAATGAAGCTGTCAAGGGGAACCGACAATCCAAAAATTTTATGCCGTTATCCACTCGTGGCAAAAACGGCTCTTTTATTTTTCAGCCTATGATTTTCGCTTAAAACAACTCGCGGTCTCCGCATTGCCAACAAGTCAATGCTGCAAAGGTAATGCCAAGCCCTGGCATAATACAAATATGGCATCATTTCAGCTTGATAGAATACTAAAATAGGCAAAAGCACTGGGGCGGGAGACATCAGTAGCGGAGAGGCAATCGGTAGAATCGCCAAATCGGATCTGGTTATTTCCCAAAGTGATTGACGAGACAACGATAGATCGAAAAGACGCCTCAAATCGAGACAAATTCGGCAATAAATGTTCGAAGAGAATAGATTATGAGCCGTTATGAAATAATCTCTTCATTTCTGGCTGGTTCCGCACGGCCCTTTATTGCCGTCTAGCCATCCATATGAAGATGTTATTTTGTGACAACGGCTCACAAAGTTTGATGGCATGCAAAAGCGAACTCCTACCTTACGGTGCATTTTTGCACCTTCGGCAAAAACACACCTCGCCTTGTCTCTCCCATCGGACTGTCAATGAGAAAAGGCTAGGGAAAACTACCCGATCCGTCAGGCTAAGGCGGCAATAAATTGCCTTATTTGGTCTTTCTGGCTGGCGTCGGGGTTGTTAAATTCAACGCCAACCGTTTGGGTGTGAACATTGGTAAGAGGAGAAAACTGCACTTCCTCTCTACGAACTATCTTCAGAGGCAACTCTGACACCAAAAAATCCTTCTCGCCGCTAAAGACCAACGCGTTGGCCTCCTCAGACAGTGACTTGGGCTTAAAGTATTTGATTGCCAAACCGCCTTCACTTATATCAATAACGCTACCGATAGTGGCACTACAAAGAATGACAGTGTCATCACTTATGGGGTATCTCCTGTGCTTCCGTTTGTCAGGCATAAAGTCGCCCATCATTCTCCCCCCTGGATTAAAGGTTGATATCAATCGTTCCTTCCCTGCTCACCACATCAAGCTTTCCCCGCGGCATAATTCAAGATTAACAACTCGAGCTGAACTTTTTGCTGAGGAGAGAGCTCACCGAATTGAATACCTGCTTTTTTGTAGATAGTTTCGGAGATGGACGATAAAGAAATTTCCTGCTCCCATGCCAACTCTCCCGGGATCTGATTGGCTTTAATCTTGTTTTCAGTCGACAAAAGATCCAGGGAAAGCGTCTTCGGTATTTTGAGTAAACTTTTATCCAAAAAAAGTATGGAGACCCCCCCCCTGCTGATGTCCATAATCTTGGCCATATTCCCATCGGCAAGAGCAAGCGATCCTTCTACTGTTTTAAACCTCTCGTGTTGTCTCGTTTCAGACATTATTTCGATTCCATTTTCTTATTTATATACATAAGTATTCAGGAACCGGGCGGAAACCAGCGGAAGGCAAGTGATTTCTTGATGTAACCAGTTGCCGGCAAGAGCCAGCAATCCTGACTGTACAGCGTTTCCCACGAATAGTTGTTAGTTTCCGGTTCCTAAATGCTCAATTCCTAGACTGAAAACTAAGGAATTACGTTTATCCCTAAGATTTTAGCACCCGCTCAATTTACACAAAAACAGCATAAAAACAAGAGGAATTAATGCCAGTGCCAAGCAATAGACTAACCACCGATCAGCAATCTCCCTAGAATTCCAGTCCGCCCTTGCAGAGTTGCGAACCCGACTCCGTTCAATCCCCGCATGGGACAAAAGGGGTAGCCTGAACGCGAAGTTTTATGCAGTCATATCATGCGCCAAATGGCGAAAAACTCTTTTGCTCCATGCTGGGGCATGCTACTATATATAATTCAGACTATAAAGCACCTCAACCAAGGATGACCCTATGGACGAAAAGGCGTTGCAAAACAAAATCCAAAGCAAGGTAAGGGCCAAGCTGTCGCCGCTGTTTGCCCGCTACAAAACAGACTTTAACGATCTGGACGCCATGCTGAAGTGGAAACCCATCGTCCTGGTTCTGGGAAATTATTCGTCTGGCAAATCCACCTTCATTAACGAATTGATAGGCCGCGAAGTGCAACGCACCGGACAAGCCCCCACCGACGACTCCTTCACGGTGATCACCGCCCCCGACTCCGACGGCGAGGAGATGGACCTGCCCGGGTCTGACCTGGTTAATGACTCCCGCCTACCCTTTACCGTCTTCAAGACCTTTGGCGAACAGTTCATCTCCCATTTCCGGATGAAAAAGGTAAAGGCCTCCATTTTCGAAAATCTGGCCATCATCGACAGCCCCGGCATGTTGGATTCGATCTCGGAGAAGGATCGGGGCTATGACTACGCCGCCGTCATCAAAGAATTTTCTCGACTTGCTGACTTGGTGGTTTTGATGTTCGACCCCCACAAGGCGGGAACTATTCAGGAGACTTACAATACCATCCGCAATATCCTGCCGGGTGCTACCGGTGAGGATCGGGTACTCTTCGTCATGAGCCGGATCGATGAGTGCGACAATCTAGGTGATCTGGTGCGCTCGTATGGCACCTTGTGCTGGAACCTCTCACAGATGACTGGCCGCAAAGACATCCCTCGCATCTTCCTGACCTTTTCGCCAGTGCTCGTGAATATGCCGCCGGAGTTGGCGATCTGGGCCCGTGAACGGGAACATCTCAAGCAAGAGATTCTGGCTGCCGCCGGACTCAGGATCAACCATATCCTACAGAATGTCGACAAGCAGATCCTGGAATTGCACATGATCGCCGAGGCCATGGCGGTCTACACCGAGGGCGGCATCAAGATCATGACCACAGCCATCAAGCGGGCCTTCGCTGCCGGGCTGATCTGTTTCCTCTTTTTGGATATGCTCACCCGTGAGCTGTGGGGATTTCCGGAAAAAACGATTTTACCGACCCTCTTAAGCGGGGTGGTCGAGATGCGGCAGTTTTTGATTCCGGTTGGCGGCGCGGCTATCGTTATCGGGTTGATAGGGCTCTTTTTTCTGAAGTGGCAATTTCCCCGTCATGCGCGGCGTTGCCTCAATCACCCGGAATCCCTGGTAACCCTGGATACGGTCTATCGCCGTAATCTATGGAGCAGGGTCAAGGAAAAGGTCAACGAGTTGCTCGCCAAGCCTAAGGTTCTAGGGCTCTTTGTCGGCCATCGTGGCAATATGGCCAAGATCGACAAATTTTCCAGCGGAGTCATGCAGGACTATTATAAGCAGATCGGGCAACGCAACTGATCACGGGGCAAGTCAAAAATCTTCGCTCAACCCCAACCCTGTCAGTGACGACAACGGGTTGGCAGACACAAAAAGCAAAAAAAAGACCGGCGCGCTAAGCCCGCCGGTCTGAGTGCGCCGAAGGGGTGCCTACTGAGCCCCCTTACATATCACGCCAACTTCTTCATGATGGACTCGCTGACCTCGCCAATGGAGGTGGTGCCGTCCACCGAAATGAACTTTGGCCCTGGCAGGGCTTTGAAAAAATTCACTGCCGCCATGGTGCCGGTCTTATCGTCGTAGTAGATGTCGTGACGTTTGCCAATGGCCGTGTCGTCCTGATCGTCAGCCCGGGTCTTCAACTCCCCGCCACAGACCCGACAAACCAGCTGGCCATCTTTTTCAACCGGCTTGATGGCATCGAAGGCGATGTGATTCGGATGGTTATTGTCATTGACGCAAAGCCTGCGGCCAGTGATACGGAGTTTGGCAATCTCGCGGGCGAGAATGATCTCGATGACATAATCGAGTTTGATGCCGGCATCGCTCAACTCCTTGGCCAGAGTCTCGGCCTGAACCTTGTTGCGGGGGAACCCGTCCAAGAGCCAGCCAGCCTTGCAATCTGCCTCCTGCAGGCGTTTGATGATCATCGGGATGGTGATGTCGTCCGGGACCAGGTCGCCGCGGTCGATATAGGCCTTGGCCTTTTTGCCAAGCTCAGTGCCTTCGCCGATATTCTTTCTGAAAATAGCGCCAGATTCAATGTGAGCGATGGAGTATTTCTTTTGGACAATCGCCCCTTGGGTTCCCTTGCCGCTGCCATTTGGTCCGAAAATAAGAATGTTCATGCCTTCCTCCTGGTTGAATGGAAATGAAAATAAACCGCGAAACTGGTCATTAAGACGTTTTTTGGTTCGTTCGATCATTGACAATACCGATCCTGTTCCGAAATCCACGGGACTATAAACCAATCTGGGAACCTTGCCAATAAAATATCGGGAGTGCGCAAAGAAGAGGATGGACGTAAGACGATGCGGCTTCTGCTATCCGGAGGGTTGGGGGAGAGGCAGTGGGATTACAGACAAATCATTCAGCGTATCTTCTTGGTAATAGCGCAGAACTCCTTGATCAAGACCATACGGGCGCTGAGGTCCAATTTGAAGTAAAACGGACTCATCATCAAAACTTTGATTGCTTCGCGGGATGTCATGGCTGTCACCTTCCGTGGCGGGTTGTTAAATGGTATCCTGTTAATTACCGTATCGGGGAATTTGGCGAAAACCATAAATTTTGACTGACCGCTATGCAAAATATTAAATTAGCCGGGCTCATCCTGCTGTCGATTCTCCTCTTCGGCACCTTCGGCTACATGGGCATTACCGGCAGCTCGTTTTTGGACGGGCTGTACATGACCGTGATTACCATCACTACGGTCGGCTTTCAAGAGGCGGTGCCACTCGGCCCGGGGGGGAAGATCTTCACCATGGGACTGGTGTTTGTGGGGGTCAGTTTTGTCCTCTATGTCTTTGGCAAGGTGACGGAGACGGTGGTGGAAGGCGGATTGCAAAAAGCGTTAGGGAGGATCAATATGGACAAGAAACTGGCCAAGATCAAAGACCACTATATCGTTTGCGGCTATGGGCGCATAGGCCAGGTCATCAGTCAAAGCCTCTACGATGACCATCGTGATTTTGTGGTGGTGGAAAACAATCCGGAAGAGATCAAGACCCTGACCTCGCTGGGCTACCTCTTTGTCGAGGGCGAAGCCTCGAATGACGAGGTGCTGATCAAGGCTGGCATCAAGCGCGCCAAGGGGTTGATCGCCGTGGTCTCCTCTGACGCCGAAAACGTCTATATCACCATGTCGGCCAAAGACCTGAACCACGATCTCTTTGTCATGGGTCGCTCCAGCGGCAAGAAGGGGGCGGACACCAAACTCTTGCGGGCCGGGGCGGACAAAGTCATCTCTCCCTATTTTATCGGGGCCAGACAGATGGCCAATATGGTCCTTCGACCGACGGTTATCGACTTTCTTGATCTTACCGTGCACGGCTCTCTCGGCCTGCGGCTTGAAGAGTTGGTGGTGCCGGAATCAGCCTCCTTTATCGATATGACCCTGATGGATTCCGGGATCAGGAAGAAATACGATCTGATCGTGGTGGCGATCAAACGGCAAGGGGAAAAAGAGATGCTGTTCAATCCCAGCCACCTTACCCTCATCAAGCCAGGTGACATTATTATTGTCTTGGGTGAGTACGAAAACATCAAGCGCCTGGAAAAAGATTTTTGACCGCAACTTTCCGGGTCGGCACTCGGTAGCGAATTCGCCGAGCAACAGCAGAGACGCCACCTTTGATCGCTTACCGATTTTGGCCAAGACCCGGACGCATAAGGAAAGACACCTTCTGTCGCGGGGCGGTGACGCTTGAAGTGAGATGATTGGCTGGAAATAGTTTATAGCCACATTTTTTTCGCAAAAAAGAAATTGCTCCTTGCATCAATTCAAAAATTCGCTTAAATACTAAACAACCCTTTCGCTTGTCTTGCTGCAACTACTCCAGTACAATATTACTGTTTTATTGTTCACGGCTCAAATCGTAGCGGATTTGGCGTTTTCAGGCAAAAAACTTAACCCCAAACACTCAGACCATGCTGATGCGACGAACAATCACCGTTTCTCTCCTCTTCTTCATGCTGAGCGCAGGGCAACCGCTCGCTGCAAACCCGACCCCGCAACCAGCGCCGCCTACAATCTGGTCCGCCCACGAGGCGGTGCGTTTTGCCTTGGCCCATAATCCAGACAGCACGATAGGGCAGCAACGGCTCATTAAAGCCCAGGCGGCCATTGCCCTGGAACGATCGAGCATGGCCCCGCAGATCAGCCTCTCTTCCCAATACAGCCAGACCAATGCGCCGATGTACTCCTTCGGCAACATCTTGAATCAAGGGGAGTTCAGCAACTCCATCAACTTCAATAATCCAGGCCGGACAGACAGCCTCAACGCCGGCGTCCAGCTGGGCTATCGCCTCTACAACGGCGGACGCGATCAGGCGAGAGTAAAGGCCGCCCAGGAAGATGCCTCTGCCTCGCAGATGGAACTGGCCACCACCCACGCCCGCCTTGCCTTTGAGATCGTTCGAGCCTTCCATGGCATCGCCCAGGCCATGGAAATTATTCATGTCGACCAGTCCGCGGTAGAAGCAGTGTTGTCATCTCTGAAGATGGCCCAAGCCCGCCATGAGGCCGGAGTCTTGCTGATGGATGCGGTGCTCGACCTCGAAATGCAGCTATCGCAAGCCAAGGAGAACCTGATCCAGGCCCAGCACGCCTTAGCCCTGTCCCGCAAGGTATTTCTGACCCTGCTCGGGGTTGAAGAGGGCTCAACCGATATCATTCCTGAGGCTGGCCCCGGCCAAGAGCCCCCGCTTTCCACCGCCTCCGGTGCGCGCTTTGAACTCAAAGCGCTTGACGCCATGATCGACGCCGCCCAGACCAGAGTCCGCCAAGCCGAGTCCGGCTCTTCCCCGACGCTGGACAGCTTTGCCGGGTATTCGGTCGAGCAGGGCTCGATCACCGGTGGGGCTGGGGATGCCTGGCAGGCTGGCGTCAAGCTGCAGTACCCTCTCTTTGACGGCCACCGGACTTCCGCGGAAGTTGCCAAGGCCACAGCCGGGCTCGCTGAACTTCAAGGGAAACGCCATAAGCTTGAACTTGCCATCGGCCTGGAGGTTGAACAGGCACGCCTTGCGTTGCGGGAGGCGGAGGAACGTCTGCAGGTCACGGAGAAGACTGTTGCCCAGGCCAAGGAGAGCGCCGAAATCAACCGCGCCCGCTTTGGTGAGGGCGTGGTCCTACCCTCCGATCTGATTGCCGTCGAGAACCGCCTGACCGAGGCCACGATCCGCCGAACCATGGCCAAGACCGCCCGCCAAATCGCCATTGCCGACCTGCGGCGCGCCAGCGGCCTCCCGCAATTCGATGATTTGCCAGAGATATCGCTTACCAAGGAACCATGACAATGAAGCCGAATGTAACCCTTTCTTCCCGTCCGCAACTCCTCCTTACCCTCCTCTGCGCTTGCCTGTTGATGACCGGCGGCTGCAAGCAGGAAGCCAAACACGAATCAAAACCGCAAGCGCCTCCCGGCCCTGCCCTTGCCGTGCAGGTGGTCACCGCGCGCGAGACGCTGACCACGAGCCAAAATGAAGTGGTGGGGACGGTGGAGGCCGTACAGCGGGCGACCATCGCCGCCAAGGTCACCGGCACGATCAGTGAGATGCCGGTGGTCCTCGGGGCCACCGTCAAGCAGGGCGATCTGCTGGTCAAGCTGAGCGCCGCTGAAATTTCGGCCCGCCTCTCCCAGGCCGAGACCGCCGTCGCCCAAGCCAAACGAAACTTGGAACGTGAAGAACGCTTGCTGTCGCAAAACGCCTCCACCCGGGAGACGGTCAATGCCCAATCAGACGCCTACCAACTGGCCAAGGCCGCCCAGAATGAGGCCAGAACCATGCTCGGCTACATCACCATCCGCGCCCCCTTCAGCGGTCTGGTGTCACAAAAACTGGCCAATGCCGGTGATCTGGCAACGGTTGGCGCTCCACTCCTGATCCTTGAAAACACCGATATCGTTCAAGCGGTGGCCGCCGTGCCGGAGGCCCAACTTGCGACGATCAAGCCCGGCGACTCCCTTAAAGTCCGCATCCCCGCCGCCGGCATCGAGACTACCGGCAAAGTCGCGGAGATCGCCCCGGCAGGAGACGCCGCCTCCCGTACCTCCGTGATCAAGCTGGATCTCGAAACGACCAGTGCTCTGCGGCCAGGCCAATTTGTCCGGGTGATCCTCCCCGGCCTGACGACTAGATCCTTGATGGTACCGGAATCTTCGGTCTCCGTCTTCGGCCAGATGGAACGAATCTTTGTGGTGGAAAACAACATCGCCCACTTGCGCCTGATCCGGAGCGGCGCACGACGTGAGGGGACAATCGAAATCCTCTCCGGTCTCAACCCCGGCGAGCAGGTGATAGTTGGCGATACCGCCCGTCTCGCCGACGGCCAGCCGGTCAAGGTCTCGCCATGACCGAGCGCCCTACCCCCACGAGCCCGCACGGCTTTGCCGGTCAACTCGCCTCGTTTTTCGTCAATTCGAAGCTGACCACGATCGGCATCATCGCCTCGCTCCTCCTTGGCGCCTTGTCGGTCGCCATGCTGCCGCGCGAGGAAGAGCCGCAAATCAAAGTACCGATGATCGATGTCTTGGTCGCCATGCCCGGCGCTACGCCTAAGGAGGTCGAAGAGCGGGTCTCCATCCCCATGGAGAAACTCCTCTATGAACTGCCTGGGATCGAATACATCTACTCCACCTCCATGGCCGGTCAGAGTCTCCTGGTCGCCCGTTTTTATGTCGGCGAGAGCCAAGAGAAGGCCATCGTCAGCCTGAACCAAAAACTGGCCACCAATTTCGACCGTATCCCCAGCGGCGTTTCGACTCCGCTGGTCAAGCCACACACCATCGATGACGTGCCGATCCTGGCGCTCACCCTGCACAGCTCCCGCTACGATCACTTCACCCTGCGCCGTCTTGCCGCCCAGATCGACGATGCCATCAAGAGCATCCCCCTGGTGGCCGAGACCAAGCTGATCGGCGGAGCCAAACGCCAGGTCCGCGTCCTGTTCGACCCCATGCTGCTCGCCTCCCGCAAACTGTCGGTAGCCGACATCGCCCCAAGGCTTCAAGCCGCCAACCGCCAGAACCGCTCTGGGGAGTTGCGGGCGCTCAATCAGGAAATCACCCTGCAGACCGGCCTCTTTCTCGCCTCAGCCCAGGAGATTGGCCGCATTGTCATCGGCGTCAACGACGGTACTCCGGTCTACCTGAACGAAGTGGCCACGGTTGTTGACGGCCCTGCCGAGCCGGACAGCTATGTCCTCTTCGGGGAGGGGTCGGGTGGGGCCGAAGAGGCCGCGGTGACCCTGTCGGTAGCCAAGCGGCCAGGGGCCAAC
>Ga0334722_10008036_pt1 | contig 10137 bp, 7 predicted proteins | sample C3_bottom_MG_FD_207210 | JGI IMG/M metagenome (GOLD analysis project Ga0334722, IMG submission 207210) | Sediment microbial communities from Yellowstone Lake, YNP, Wyoming, USA - C3_bottom | ecosystem: Environmental > Aquatic > Freshwater > Lake > Sediment | place: USA: Wyoming | collected... | reverse complement strand
TCGCCGGGCAGGTCGATGCCTGTCGGCTGGCCGAAGCCGTACATGTGCGCGTAATAAGCCAGCCGGTCGGCTCCCAGCATCGTCGCGACCTGGTAGAAGAACGTGTCGGACGAGTTGCCGAACCCGCAGTAGATGTCGCACATGCCGAAGCCGGCGTGGTTCCAATCCCAGAACCTCGTGCCGGCGATCATGATGTACGGGTGGGTCGCGATCTTGGTGGCGGGGGTGATCTTGCGGTCCTGGAGTCCACCGCTCCCGGTCACGAGCTTGAACGTCGAGCCCGGCGGGAACTGCGACTGCACCGAATTGTCGATCAGCGGCTGGGTCCTGTCGGTGGCGAGCTTCTGGAAGTCCGTCTGCGAGATGCCCTTGGCGAACAGGTTGTCGTCGTACGTGGGCAGGCTGACCATGGCGAGGACCTCGCCCGTCTGCGGGTTCATCACGATGAACACGCCGCGCTTGAGTCCAGCTGCCTTCATGCCCCACTGGAGGGCCTGCTGCGCCTCTTTCTGGACGGTCGTGTCGATCGTGAGCGTGAGTGAGGCGCCGGGCACCGCCTGCTGGGTCGTCTTGAGGACCTGGAGGTCCTTGCCCGTCGCGTCTCGCTGCACCAGGTTCTGGCCGTACGTGCCGCGCAGGGTGGACTCGAACGTCGCCTCCAGCCCTGCCTTGCCGATCGCGTCGTCGGGCAGGTAGCCCGAGGACTGGAGCTGGGCATAGGTGGTGGCATCGATCGGGCCGGTGTACCCGAGGATGTGGGACATCAGCGTGCCGGTCGTGTAGTCGCGCCGCGTCTCGATGGCAACCTGAACCCCGGGCAGCTCGGCGGCCGACTCCGAAACGACGTCCGCGACGTCCTTGGGGACGTCCTGCTTGATCCGGACCGGGTCGAAGCGCGAGCCGGTGGCCGTGTCGATCGTCGCGAGGATGTCCGACGGCTGCATGTTCAGCAGCGCCCCGAGCCGGGCCGCGACGGCGTCGCGCTGGTCGTACGGAAGGTCTGCCGGGGTGATCTTGATCGCGTACGAGGCGACGTTGGCGACGAGGAGCCGCCCCTTGCGGTCGTAGATCAGACCTCGCGGCGAGGGGATCGAGACCGTGACCGTGCTGTTCGCCTCGGCCTTCGCCGCGTAGGTCCGGCCGTTGGTGATCTGGAGATACCCGAGCCGCGCCGTCAGCACGCTGAAGACGAGCACGGTGACCAGCCCGAATGCGACGAAGCGGATCGGCCGACGATCGCGCTCGCTGTGCTCGAGGGGGAACGACGCGCTCACCAGTCCACACGTTCCGTGTCGCGGCGGCGCACGACGATCGAGACCACCAGCGGACCGACGAGCGCGGCCACGAGCGCGCCGTAGAAGGCCGAGGGGAGCACGAAATCGGTGGCACCGTCCGGGATGGGGGCACCGTTCAGCAGCGAGGTCACGAGTAGCAGCAGCATCGAGTAGATCAAGCTCGCGACGGCGGTCGCAACAATTGGGGCGATCAGGCGGACGTGACGGAGGGCCGTTCCGACCATCGACGCCACTCCAATGGCGATCAGAAGGCTGAAGGCCGAAGCGCCGAGTGGTCGCTGGCTGAGCACGTCGAGGGCCAGCCCGCCGACGAACGCCCAGACGAACCCAGCCTCGAGGCCACCGACGACGGTCCAGATGACTCCGAACACGAGGACGGGCTGCAGCGCGGCGTCCCCGACCTGGATATACGGGATGATGGTGAATTCGGCGAGCGCGGCCACCACGGCGAGCGCCGCGGCGATGATGAGTTGCATGGTGGCGGTCGATCCTCGGCTGACGGGCCGACGGTCGGGCGCAGGCGATGGCGACCGCGACGACGGAATGGCAGCGTAGAGCTCAGCCCGAGTATCCCACGACCCTCCGAGACCGGCAATTGCCCCGGGGTGAAGAAGTCCAAACGTTGCGGCGACCATAGCCGGGCCTGGCTGCGGCGGGAGCGGCGCATGTTTCACGTGAAACACCGGCGTCACCGTCCTGCCCGTCCACGAACCATCGGGACATGCCGGTGCGGATTGTCGACGGTCTCCCGACGGCCGGCGTGCCAGGTGCTCCAGCCCGACACGCCCGCCGTGCTTCGGCAGCCCGTTCCACCCCGAGCCGGTCGCACGAGGCTGCTGGATGTTTCACGTGAAACATCGGCGGACTCCATGGCATCGTCGCAGCCGGGCGCTTCCCGGCGTTCGGCGCACCGTCCGGCCCGATGTGGGCGCCGCTCCAAGCAGGTGCGGGCCGACGCCGCAAGCGACCCGGTGAGGCCGCGATAAGCGGTTGGCGCGACCATCGTGCCGACGGCCGTCGGATCGGGCCGACGGCGCTGCAATGGTAGAATTCGAGGGTCAATCGTGTTCGTAGCGGGAGGTTGCGTGGGCCAGACGATCGCCTGTACCAATCAGAAAGGCGGCGTCGGGAAGACCACCACAGTGGTGAACCTCGCAACCTACCTGGCACTGCTTGGTGACCGCGTCCTCGTCATCGACCTCGATCCTCAGGGCAACGCGACGAGCGGGTTCGGGATCGACCGTTCATCGCTCCACGGCTCCGTCTATGACGCCCTCGTCGACGGCCGCGCGCTCGGCGAGCTCCACGTCGCGACACCCGTCGAGAACCTGCGGCTGGTGCCCTCGTCGATCTCTCTCGCCGGCGTCGAGATCGAGCTTGCTGATCAAGAAGGCCGCGAGCGTCGGCTTGCTGCTGCATTGCGCGACGTGGCGGACGCCTGGGACTGGGTGTTCGTGGACTGTCCGCCCTCCCTCGGCCTGCTGACCGTCAACGCCCTGACCGGTGTCGGCCACGTGATCGTGCCGATCCAGTGCGAGTACTACGCGCTTGAGGGCCTGACGCAACTCGTCGCCACGATCAACCTCGTCCGCGACCACCTCAATCCAGATCTCGCCATCGCAGGGGTGGTCCTGACCATGTTCGACAGCCGGACGAACCTCTCGACCGAGGTGGCCGACGAGGTTCGTCGCCACCTCCGCGACGCCGTCTTCGACACGGTGATCCCGCGGAGCGTCCGCCTGTCGGAAGCGCCGAGCCACGGACTTCCGATCGCCCTGTACCGTCCCGAGTCGAAGGGCGCCGAGGCGTACTCGAACCTCGCCGGAGAGCTGCGGGGCCGGTTCCCCGTCGGCGCCAACGCCTGGCCAGAGCCGCCGTCCAGCGGCTTCGCAGCGGGCGTCGTGGCATGAGCGAACGCACTGCGCGCAACGGGGGAGCCCTCGGCCGCGGCCTGTCGGCGCTGATCCCCCAGCGGGCCGTGTCAGAAGCGGCGGTGGTCGAGGTGCCGCTCGCCCGCGTGCGCCCGAACCCCTACCAGCCGCGGCGCCACATGGACGACGCTGGGCTGCAGGAGCTCGCGGACAGCATCCGCGAGCACGGCGTGCTGCAGCCGGTGCTCGTCACGGAGACGCTTGACGGGTACCAGCTGATCGCCGGTGAGCGCCGTGTGCGGGCCTCGCGCCTCGCCGGGCTGGAGCGGATCCCGGCCCTCGTCCGCCAGCTCGCGGATCGCGATCAGCTCGAGGTGGCGCTCGTCGAGAACGTCCAGCGCGCCGATCTCGACCCGATCGAGGAGGCGCTCGCGTACCGCCAGCTCATGGACGAGTTCGGCCTGACGCAGGAGCTCGTCAGCGCCCGAGTCGGCAAAGCCCGCGCCACCATCGCGAACACGCTGCGGCTGCTGGACCTGCATGCAGACGTCCAGGGCGCAATCGTGGACGCGAGCATCTCCGAGGGGCATGGGCGCGCCTTGGGGAGCCTGCCGCCCGACGGCCAGCCCCAGGTCCTGCGCACGGTGGTGGCCCAGGGCCTGTCCGTCCGCCAGACGGAGGAGCTGGTCCGCCGCCTTCGTGAGCCGAAGCCGGCGCGTGTCACGAGCGCGCCCCGCCTCGACCCGGACCTCGAGCGCGTGGAGACCCACCTTCGCGAGCGTCTTGGCACGAAGGTGAGCCTGAGCCGCTCACGCGTCGGCGGCAAGATCGTCATCGAGTACTACAGCGACGAGGAGCTGAACCGGCTCTACGAGCACCTGATCGGAGGACCTGCGTGACCGAATCCGGCGCGCGACCGGCCACCAGCCGCAAGGCGAAGGCGGCGGGATCGGAGTACACCGCGGCCAGCATCCAGGTTCTCGAGGGCCTGGAGGCGGTGCGGCGTCGCCCCGGTATGTACATCGGCTCGACGGATGTGCGCGGCCTGCACCACCTGATCTGGGAGGTCGTTGACAACTCGATCGACGAGGCGATGGCGGGCTACGCCACGACGGTCAACGTCACGCTCCACGCCGACGGCAAGGTCACCGTGGTCGACGACGGCCGCGGCGTGCCGGTGGGCAGGCACTCGACCGGCAAGGACGCCCTCGAGGTCGTGCACACGGTCCTCCATGCGGGCGGCAAGTTCGGCGGGGGCGGCTACAAGGTCTCGGGTGGGCTCCACGGTGTGGGCGTGTCGGTCGTCAACGCCCTCTCGTCGTGGCTCCGCGTGGAGAGCGCCAGGGATGGTGGCGTCTGGGCCCAGGAATACGAGCGCGGCAAGCCGGTCACGAAGGTGGAGAAGATCGCGCCCCAGGGCCACCGCCGGGGCACGACTACGATCTTCCTGGCCGACAGCGAGATGTTCGACTCGATCGACTACTCGTTCGACGCCGTGTCCCAGCGCCTGCGGGAGTCGGCGTACCTCACGAAGGGCATCTGGATCACGCTCCGCGACGAGCGCAACGATCGCGAGAGGTCCTTCTACTTCGAGGGCGGGCTCGTTTCCTTCGTGCGGCACCTCAACCGCAACAAGGAGACCCTCCACAACCGGCCGATCTCCTGCGAGCGGAAGGACGGGACGACGACCATCGAGGTCGCGCTCCAGTACAACGACTCGTACGCGGAGAACGTCCTCGCCTTCGCGAACAACATCAACACGGTGGACGGCGGGACCCACATCACCGGCTTCCGCCGCGCCCTGACCCGCTCGCTCAACGACTGGGCGAAGCGGTCGGGCGTCCTGAAGGAATCGGACGGCAACCTGTCAGGCGACGACGTCCGCGAAGGGCTCACCGCCGTCGTCAGCGTCAAGCTGACCGAGCCCCAGTTCGAGGGCCAGACGAAGGCGAAACTGGGCAACGCCGAGGTCGCCGGTCAGGTCGAGGGCGCCGTCGCCGACGCGATCGGCCAGTACCTCGAGGAGAACCCGGCTGACGGCCGACGGATCATCGAGAAGTGCCTGACGTCGGCGCGGGCGCGCGAGGCGGCTCGCAAGGCTCGCGACCTCGTGATCCGCAAGGGAGCGCTGGACGGCATGTCGCTGCCGGGCAAGCTCGCGGACTGCCAGGAGCGCGATCCCGCCAAGAGCGAGGTCTACATCGTCGAGGGCGATTCCGCGGGCGGCTCGGCCAAGCAGGGCCGCGACCGCCGCTTCCAGGCGATCCTGCCGCTGCGGGGCAAGATCCTGAACGTCGAGAAGGCGCGCCTCGACAAGATCCTGAGCTCCGAGAACGTCAAGCCGCTGATCATCGCGCTCGGTGGCGGCATCGGCGACAGCTTCGACATCGCGAAGCTCCGCTACCACCGGATCATCATCATGACCGACGCGGACGTGGACGGTGCCCACATCCGGACGCTGCTGCTCACGTTCTTCTATCGGCACATGCCCGAGGTGATCGAGTCGGGCTATCTGTACATCGCCCAGCCGCCTCTGTACCGCGTGTCGACCGGCAAGGTGACCAAGTACGCCAAGTCCGAGAAGGAGCTGGACCGCGTCCAGAAGGAGTTCACCACCAAGAATCTGAGCGTCCAGCGGTTCAAGGGCCTAGGCGAGATGAACGCCGACCAGCTCTGGGACACCACCATGAATCCCGAGACGCGAACGCTGCTCAAAGTGGAGGTCGAGGACGGCGCCGAGGCCGACAGCATCTTCACGATGCTGATGGGCGAGCGCGTGGAGCCCCGCAAGGACTTCATCAAGACCGAGGCCCGCAAGGTGCGCAACCTTGACTTCTGATGCCGGGACCTTCGGCGACGTCCGCATTGCCGGACGCCGGGTCATGCTGCAGCCGCACAACTGCTTCGCCTGCGGGACACTCAACGCCCACGGGCTGCACCTCGCGCTCCACGCCGGCGAGGGCCGCTGCTGGGTCGACACCACCCTCGGGCCGCAGTTCGAGGGCTGGGAGGGCATCGCCCACGGGGGGATCATCTCGACCATCCTCGATGAGGTGATGGCCTGGGCGGTCGTCGAGCACGACCTCTGGGGCGTGACCGCCCGGATGAGCGTCGAGTTCAAGAAGCCCGTCCCGATCGGCAAGCCGATCCACGGCGAAGGGCGCGTGACCAGCGTCCGCCGCCGGATCGTGGAGGCGGAGGGCGTCCTGACCGACGAGGACGGCCAGGTCCTCGCGCGCGCCGAGGCCACATTCGTGGGAGCCCCGGACGAGAAGAAGGCGGAGCTCAAGGCGCGCTATGGCTTCGTGCTCACGCCCGATGCCGAGCACGTGACCGCCACGCCCGGCACGGGGGATTCCGCGTGACCCCGACCGCCGTCGTGACGAGCGCGACCACGCTGCGCTCGCAGGCGTTCGTCGAGGCGCACGCTGCGGCCGCCCTCGCGCTCGGCCGTCGAGCGGGCGAGGAGGCGCAGGACCCGGCCGAGATCGCCGCGACCCTCGCCGCGGGCCTGCCGGCCCTCGCCGACCCCGAGTACCTCGATGGCCAGCGCCGCGTGGCCCCCGGCATCGGCGTGGTGCTCGGCGTCCGCAACCCGCTCCTGGCGGCCGTCACGCGCGGCCTCCGCGCCGCGACCAGGCGCGATCGCCCGAGCACCCTGCTCGACATCGCGGACCACCTCCTGCGCCAGGGTCCGCTCGAGCTGCACTGGCTCGCGAACGACCTGCTCGACCGGGCCATGGTTCTGGAGCCCGAGCGTGCGTGGCAGCTGGTCCGCCGCGAGGCGAAGACCGCCGGCGACTGGATCACCGTCGACAGCCTCGCGCACGTGGCCGGCCGAGGGATCCTTGCCGAGCCCTATCGCTGGGCGGAGCTCGAGCAGCTTGTCTACTCGCCGTCGCGCTGGGAGCGGCACCTCGCCGGCTCCACCGTCGCCACGATCCCCTTCCTCGACCGCACGGCGGGGCGCACCCGCGAGGTCGCCCGGCACGGCCTCGGCATCGTGGGCGAGCTCATCGGCGACAGCGAGCCGGACGTGCAGAAGAGCCTCTCGTGGGCCCTGCGCAACCTGCTGGCCGTGGACCCGCAGGCCACGACCGCGTTCATCGAGCACGAGGCAGCGGTCGCGGTCGACCACGACGACGGCCATCGCGCCTGGGTGGTGCGTGACACGTTCGCGAAGCTGCCGCCCGCCACCGTCGCCCGGCTCCGCGCCGCGCTGGCCGGAGTCCGCAAGCGCGCCGGCGCCCCGTCCACCTCGCGCGCGTCGGCGGCCGCTGCCGACTTCGCCGGCCTCGGCCTGGGCGTGCCGCCGGCCGAGCGCCCCACCATCGTCCGAGCCTAGCCGCATAGCCCGAGGAGAGCCCCCACGTGACCGACGATCTGGGCGACGTCCGAGCCATCCGCATCGAGGACGAGATGCGCGTCTCGTACCTCGACTACGCGATGAGCGTCATCGTCGCGCGGGCGTTGCCGGACGTGCGCGACGGCCTCAAGCCGGTCCATCGCCGCATCCTCTACACGATGGGCGAGATGGGGCTCTCCGCCACGAGCTCCTACCGCAAGTGCGCGGCGATCGTCGGCGAGGTCATGGGCAAGTACCACCCGCACGGCGACGTGGCGCTCTACGACGCCCTCGTCCGGCTGGCGCAGGACTTCTCCATGCGCTACCCGCTGGTGGACGGCCAGGGCAACTTCGGCTCGGTCGACGGCGACTCGGCGGCCGCCATGCGCTACACGGAGGCGCGCCTGACGGCGATCTCGGCGGAGATGCTCGCCGACATCGACAAGGACACCGTCGACTACATCGACAACTACGACGGCACCCAGAAGGAGCCGTCGGTCCTACCGGCGAAGCTGCCCAACCTGCTGATCAACGGCTCGTCGGGCATCGCGGTGGGCATGGCGACCAACATCCCGCCCCACCACCTGGGCGAGATCGTCGACGCGACGACCGCGTACATCGACGACCCGACGATCACCAACGACGATCTGTGCCACCTCGTCAAGGGCCCCGACTTCCCGACCGGCGCCTCGATCTTCCGCTACGAGACGCGCCGCAACTCGCTGACCGGCGAGAACGAGACGATCGACGCCATCCGCGAGATGTACGCCCACGGCCACGGCCGCGTGGTGATGCGGGCGCAGGTGGCGTTCGAGGAGACCCGCCACGACCGGACGGCGATCATCGTCACCGAGCTCCCGTACCAGGTGAACAAGGCGGCCCTGCTCGAGAAGATCGCCGACCTGGTGAAGGACAAGCGGCTCGACGGGATCAGCGACCTGCGCGACGAGTCCGATCGCGACGGGATGCGCATCTACATCGAGGTCAAGCGGGACGCGAACCCGCACAAGGTGCTGAACAACCTGTTCAAGCACACCGCGATGCAGTCGGCCTTCAACCTCAACATGCTCGCGCTCGTGGACGGGCAGCCCCAGACGCTGCCCCTCAAGAGCGTCATCGGCCACTACGTCGAGCACCGCCGAGAGATCGTGCGGCGGCGCACCGAGTACGACCTCGAGAAGGCCCGCGCGCGGGCCCACATCCTCGAGGGGCTCAAGATCGCCCTCGACAACCTCGACGAGGTCATCAGGACCATCCGCGAGTCCGCGGACGTGGAGCGCGCCCGCGCGAACCTGATGGAGCGCTTCGCGCTCTCAGAGCTGCAGGCCCAGGCGATCCTCGACATGCGCCTCGCCCGGCTCGCCGCGCTCGAGCGCCAGAAGATCGAGGACGAGTACCTCGCGGTGATCCAGCTGATCGCCGAGCTCGAGGACATCCTGGCCAACCCGGCCCGCGTCCTCGCGATCATCAAGGACGAGCTCGCCGAGCTGAAGCGCAAGTACGCCGGCGAGCGCCGGACGCGGGTGCAGGACGACTCCAGCCGCGAGATGACCGACGAGGACCTCATCGCCGACGAGGACGTCGTGGTCACGATCAGCCGGCGCGGCTACATCAAGCGCCAGCCCGTGGCGACGTACCGGCGCCAGCACCGTGGCGGCAAGGGGATCATCGGCCACGTGACCCGCGAGGAGGACGCGGTCGAGCACCTGCTGGCCGCGAACACCCACGACTGGGCGCTGTTCTTCACCAACCGCGGACGCGTGTTCAGCGCCAAGGTGCACGCGATCCCCGACGCGTCGCGCCAGGCCAAGGGCATGGCGATCATCAACCTGCCCGGGGTGCAGGTGGAGTCGGGCGAGGTGCCGGTCGCCACGATCTGCCTCCCCGACTTCGCGCCCGGCTACCACCTCGTGCTGGCCACGCGGCGGGGCATCATCAAGAAGACCCCGCTCGAGCAGTTCGAGCGCGTCCGCTCCACCGGGATCCGCGCCATCACGATCGCCGAGGGCGACGAGCTGGCGTGGGTGTCGGTCTCCTCGGGCACCGACGACATCATCATCGCCACGTCGATGGGCATGCTCGCCCGGTTCCACGAAGACGAGGTCCGGCCGATGGGCCGCGACGCGGCCGGGGTCATCGGCATCCGGCTGGCGCGCCAGGGCGACGCCGTGGTGTCGATGAGCGTCGTGGAGCCGGGCGCGGACCTCCTGGTCCTGACCGAGACCGGCTACGGCAAGCGCGTCCCGCTCAAGGAGTTCCGCGTCAAGCACCGTGGCGGGCAGGGCGTCCGGCTGATCGCGCTCGAGGGCCGCAAGACGGGCCTCGTGGCGGCGGTCCAGCAGGTCACCGACGCCGACGAGGAGCTGCTGCTGATCTCCGCCGGCGGCCAGGTCATCCGCACCGAGACCAACTCGATCAACCGCTACTCCGCAGCCGCCCGCGGCGTGATCGTGATGCGGCTCGGCGAGGGCGACACGGTGGCCGCCATCTCGGCCTTCCGGGCGGGGCTGGCGGACCGGGGTGTCATCGGCGACAATGACGATCCCCAGCCGGGCGGCGGTAACCCGGCCGGACCGGAGCACGGTCGCTCGTGACGGCCTTCGGCGAACGGGAGGCAGCCGTGTAC
>Ga0334722_10008035_pt1 | contig 10138 bp, 7 predicted proteins | sample C3_bottom_MG_FD_207210 | JGI IMG/M metagenome (GOLD analysis project Ga0334722, IMG submission 207210) | Sediment microbial communities from Yellowstone Lake, YNP, Wyoming, USA - C3_bottom | ecosystem: Environmental > Aquatic > Freshwater > Lake > Sediment | place: USA: Wyoming | collected... | reverse complement strand
TATTCTCCACGACGCCATGACGCTTCCGAAGGCCGCCGCACCAGGCATTGTTGCGCGCATCAAGGTGCTTTCCAACCTGAAGCTCGACGAAAAGCGTCTGCCGCAAGACGGCCGGTTCAAGATGGAGACTGAAGCCGACCGCGTCTCCTTCCGTGTTTCCATTCTTCCGACATTCTTCGGCGAGAAAACCGTCATGCGCCTTCTGCGCGAGACAGGAGAAGGATTCACGCTCGACGCGCTCGGCCTCCACGGCGAAAATATGGAGCGCATCCACCATGCAATGAAACAGACGTCGGGCATCATCCTTGTTTCGGGACCAACCGGAAGCGGTAAAACGACGACGCTCTACACCATGCTCGACATTCTGAATCAGCCGGACGTGAACATCTCTACGGTGGAAGACCCTATCGAATACCAGATGAAGCGCGTCAACCAGACACAGGTGAGTCCGCAGATAGGATTCACCTTTGCGAATGGTCTCCGCTCACTTCTGCGCCAAGACCCGGACATCATCATGGTCGGTGAAATTCGCGACAGCGAGACGGCGGCGCTCGCAATCAACGCCGCGCTCACCGGCCACCTTGTCCTTTCAACTATCCATACCAACAGCGCCGCCGGTGCAATCCCGCGCCTCATCGATATGGGCGTGGAGCCGTTCCTCCTTGCGTCAACCGTCCGCGTCATCATCGGCCAGCGGCTCGTGCGCAAACTCTGCGACAGCAAGGAGTCTTATTCGATGGACGCGGAGATGCGCGCAAAGGTCGGCAGTACGGACGATTTTGACGCCGCTTTCAAGACGCTCAAGGAAGAAAAATTGGTGACGGGAAATACGACAATCGACGACCTTCTGTTTTACCGGCCGATACCGACCGCCGAGAGCGAGGACGGGTACAAGAGTCGTGTCGGCATTCATGAAGTTCTTGCGATCTCGCCCGCCATCCGCGAAATTATGCTCCGCGCAAGCACGAGCGACATGGTCGAGGTGCAGGCGAAGAAAGAAGGGATGCTCACTATGTTTGAAGACGGCCTCTACAAAGCGGCGCGCGGCATCACGAGCGTCGAGGAAGTGCTCCGCACCGTCATCGAATAACCATGAAGTTCCGCGTCATCATACACAAAGAGGGTGCGCCGGATGCTACAAGCATCATTGATGCTCCGTCCCGTTTCGCAGTCTACGAACAAGTACAAAAGGACGGCGGCACGGTCGTCAACATCACGGAGGACGGAGGAGGAGCCAAGCTCCCCGCATGGCTCAACCTCACCATCGGCACCGGAGTGAAGCGCATGGAGATTATCCGGATGGCGAAAAATCTCTCCGCCATGCTTAGCGCCGGCCTCTCGCTCTCGCGCGGACTCTCGGTCATCGAGCGACAGTCGAGCAACAAGTACCTGAAGGCGATTACGTCCGGGCTTTCCGAATCAATCAAAAAAGGCTCTTCGTTCCATGAATCGCTCGCGAAATATCCGAGGGTGTTCCCTGACATATTCATCGCGATGGTGCGCGCCGGCGAGGAATCGGGTTCGCTCGCGGATTCGCTCACCGTCGTTGCGCTCCAAATGGAGCGCTCGGAGGAGCTGGTGCGTAAAATCCGCGGCGCAATGATTTATCCGGCCATTGTCATTACGGCTGTCCTCATCGTCGGCGTCCTGATGCTCATCTATGTCGTCCCAACCTTGACCAGCACTTTTACCCAGCTCGGCGTAAAAGTGCCGCTCGCCACTCGCATCATTGTCGCGCTCTCGGATTTCATGGCGGCGCATGTCACGTTCGTGTTCGCCGGAATCATCGCGTTTATCTTTGGAGGAACTCTGTTCGTACGCTCAAGACGCGGAAGCAACGTCGTGCTCGGCGTAGCACTTCTCCTTCCCGTCGTGGGGGAACTCGTGCGCGAGACGTACACCGCACGCGCTTCCCGCACGCTTTCATCGCTCCTCTCCTCCGGAGTACCGGTTCTTGACGCTCTTTCCATAACCAAAGAGGTGGTGCATGCGGACCGGTTTGCAAAAGTGGTCGCGGAGGCGGAAGAACACGTCAGAAAAGGCGAGTTGCTCTCCTCCTCTTTTGCTGAACATACGAAACTCTATCCGATACTGATGAGCGATATGCTTACGGTGGGGGAGGAGACCGGCAAGGTCGCCGAGATGCTGAAGCAAATTGCAGAATTCTATGAGGAAGATGTCGCGCAGAAGACCAAGGACCTCTCCACCATCATTGAGCCGGTACTGATGCTCGTCATCGGCACCTTCGTCGGCATTTTCGCCGTCTCGATGATTGCCCCGATTTACCAGCTTTCATCAGCAATCTAATGCCGCTGCGCACCCGCGGATTCACCCCTTATCACTTCCGCCACGGAAGTGATAAGGGGTTCAGTCTTATTGACGTCATCGTCGGCGTCGCGCTCACTCTTATTTTGTTCCTTTCTCTTTTCGGCATCCTCCGCGCATCGGTTCTCGTTTCCTCACTTGCGCGCGCAAAAGCGGGGGCAATGACGATTGCCGAAACGCAGATGGAGTACTTGCGCGGCCTTTCTTACGACTCGCTCGGCACAATCGGCGGCATCCCTGCGGGCAGCGTCGCCCAAAACGCGACCACGACGGCAAACGGCATTAACTATGCATTGCACACATTTATAGGATATATCGACGACCCCTCCGACGGGACGGGGGCAAGCGACACGAACAACATCACGACCGACTACAAACGCGCCGAAGTGACCGTCTCGTACACGATAGGAGGACAGGTGAAATCGGCATCGCTCACTTCAAACTTCGCGCCGCCAAGCATAGAGACTACGACCGGCGGCGGAACGCTGGAAGTCGCCGTCGTGAACTCGACGGGAGTGGCGGTCCCCGGCGCCTCCGTCGTCGTTACCAATACCGCCACAACGCCGGCGGTAAATCTCTCGACGTTTACCAACACCGACGGCACCGTATTTCTCCCCGGAGCCGCGACATCATCGGCATACCAAATCGCAGTTTCCCGGTCCGGCTATTCAAGCGCCCAGACCTATGTCCGCGACTCAACTAACCAAAACCCGAATCCCGGTTATCTCACTGTCGCGGCAAACCAGACAACCGTCGGAACCTTCGCCATCGACGTGCTTTCCGCGTTCGTACTCTCCACCTTCTCGCCGATTGCAACCGGCACCTTTTCAGACACTTTTGCGGATGCAAGCAAATTAACGCAAATGAGTTCCACCACCGTCGCAACCGGAGCGCTTACGCTGGAGACTGGAGCAACGGCGGGCTCCGCCCGTTCAGTCGCGGTCGCTCCACCCTTGCTTGCGCAGTGGGGCGCGGTGACCGCGACGACAACTGCGCCCTCCGGCGCATCTGTATTGCTTCATATATATGACGGAACAGGAGGCCTTCTGCCGGATTCCGTTCTGCCGGGCAATGCCGCGGGTTTCTCAAGTTCTCCAATTTCACTCTCCGCCGTTTCAACGACGACGTATCCTTCGCTTTCTCTCGGCGCGGGCCTTTCCGCGTCCGGAGACTCGCCGTCGATTACCGGGTGGTCGCTCTCATACACGTCCGGACCGACGCCTCTTCCGAACATTACGTTCACGCTGACGGGAGCCAAGACGACCGGCTCGACCGGAAGCGGAACACCGATTTATAAAACAATCGTGAACGGCTCGACCGGCGCCGGAGCGTCCGCGTCGCTTACGCTCGAGTGGGACAGTTATTCGATCGGAGTGGCCGGACACGACATAGTCGACGCCTGCCCGGCTCCGCCGTACGCGCTCGCACCGGGAGCGACTTTCTCCGCTTCGCTCATGCTCGGCGCGGCCACGACGAATTCTCTGCGAACTCTCGTCTCGGATGCCGCCGGTGCCACCGTAAGCGGAGCGACCGTGACGCTCTCGCGCACCGGCTTTTCACGAAGCGTATCGAGCTCTTCGTGCGGGGCGGCGTATTTCGGCGGTGTCGCATCAGCAAGCGACTACACGCTCATGATAGCGAAAGCGGGGTACACGACGACGGTATTCTCCGGCATCTCGGTCTCCGGTCCCTCTACCTATGGAGCAAACTTCCCGTAATCATATGAAATCTCTTTCCCGCGGACTAACGCTCGTCGAGACCGTCGTCGTCATAGCACTCACTGCATTCGTCCTTCTCGCGCTTGCAAGCCTTATCCAGTATTTTTACAAAACGAACGCCTATACGCTTCAACAGTCGCAAGCTGTCAGTAGCGCTCGCACAAGCATCCTGCACGCGATGTCCGACCTGCGCGAAGCCTCGTACGGAGCTGACGGTTCTTACCCAATACTCGCGGCGGCGACTTCGAGCGTGACGTTCTTCGCAGATATAGATAACAGCGGAACGGTGGAAAAAGTGCGGTACTACCTCTCCGGGACGACGCTCTATCGCGGCAGTACGGTTCCGGTCGGTACTCCGCCGTCATACGTCGGAGTACCCGAGGTTGCAACGCTCGTTGTGAACAATATCAGGAACGATGCGGCTACTTCACTCTTTACTTACTTTGATGCAAACGGAAATCAACTTGCAAGCCCCATTAATATTGCCTCCGTCGCCTCGGTACGCACAACGGTTCTCACCGATGTGGACCCGAATCGTGCGCCGATGATCTACACGCTTTCCGGAAGCGCCACTCTGCGGAACATACATAATATGAATACTCAATGATATGAAAAATATTTCTCTCCGCACCGGAGGATCTATCACGCTGTTGGTTCTTGTTTTCGGCGGAATATTTTTCACCGTACTGACGGCTCTCTCCGGATATGTGCTTGCCCAAAACCGTTCCGAAGATGCGGCGCGCATCAAAACGGAGGCTTTCTCGGTCGCTGAAGCGGGGCTTGAATACTATCGCTGGCATCTTGAACATTTCCCGAACGACCTCATGAATGGAACCGGACACGCCGGGCCGTATCCGATTTCCATTCCGTCTCCTGAAGGAGGTACGGCGGGTACGGCGTCACTTGCCATCACCGCAAACACTTCCTGCGGACAAACGACATCAGTTGATATCTCCTCTACCGGCGTCGCCGCTGAAAGTACAACGTTCCCACAGACGCTCCAAGCGCGGTACGCCCGTCCGTCGGTCGCCTCCTATTCCTATATCGTCAACGACAGTGTCTGGGCCGGCGCCGACCGCATTATCAACGGGCCCTACCACAGCAACGGCGGTGTGCGCATGGATGGCACCGCAAATGCGCCGGTGACGAGTTCGCTTTCCACCTGGACCTGCACAAGCGATTTCGGGTGCTCCCATAACACGACCGTGTCGGGTGTCTTTGGGGCGGGAACCAACCAGAACCTCTGGAATTACCCGACGCCGCAAGTAAATTTCGCCGGCATCTCTGCAAACTTCTCTTCGCTCAAAGCGACGGCGCAAGCAAGCGGCATCTACCTCCCCCGATACAGTTCGGGCAACAGCAACAGCTCGGCGTACCATAAGGGCTACCACTTGGTGTTCAATGCCGACGGCACCGTCACCATCTGGCACGTGACCTCGGTCAATCAGTTAAACGTAACACCCATCAACTCCAGCGACCTTTCAACCGATTACGCACTCATTAGCAATGAAACGCGCGACACCACCCGCACGCTTCCGGCGGATTGCGGGCTCATCTTCGTAGAAGACAATACCTGGGTGGAAGGGACGATACCCTCCAAGGTCACGCTGATTGTTGCAAACGTAAGCAATACGGGCGTCGCGCCCGACGCATTTCTGAAAGGAAATCTCGTCTATTCGGCATCCGGGACGAGGGGCTTCACGCTGATTTCCGAACATAATATTCTCATTACACCCGACTCGCCGCAGAATATGACGCTCAACGGCATATTCGTCGCCCAGTCGGGCGCTTTCGGCCGCAATTATTATTCATGTTCTTCATATCCGACCTACAGCCAGAAGGGGACACTGACAATACTGGGCTCAACCGTGTCATATAAACGCACCGGAACGCAGTGGACCGGCTCCGCGTGCGGAAAGAGCTACTCCTCCGGCTATGAAACACGCATCGACTCCTTTGATAGGACGCTAACGAACGACCCTCCGCCCTTTACTCCCACAACTTCAACAGACTTCAAGTTCGTAGACTGGCGGCAGAAATAAGCCTTACAAAAAGACTCGCCCGTCCGGTAGTAGCTACGTGGTACCATTTCAGTATGCTTATTATTGCGAACTGGAAGGCCTACGTTGAAGACCTAGCGAGAGCGAAGAAGCTTTTTGTCGTGAGCAAGACGCTTTCCCGTCTGTCAGGCATTGATATCGTGCTCGCGCCACCGGCGCCTCTTCTTGGCGCGCTCACCGCAGGAAATAAATCGAAGGTCGCTTTCGCCGCACAGGACATTTCCGCGACGACCGGCGGCGCGGCAACCGGCGAAGCGACCGCACCGGCGTTCGCGGCGGCGGGTGCTACCTATACCATCGTCGGACACTCGGAACGGAGAGCTTCCGGCGACACCGACACTATCATCGCCGAGAAGCTCGCTCGCGCATTCGCTCACAACCTCACGCCCGTACTCTGTGTCGGCGAACACGAGCGTGACGGCGAAGGGCGTTACCTCTCCTTTGTACGCGAAGAACTCACAAATGCGCTCACGCCGCTCTCGCAGAAAGAGCGCGCGAAAATCATCGTCGCCTATGAACCGCTCTGGGCTATCGGAAAGACGTCCTCATTCGCCATCGGCTCAAACGACCTTGCCGAGATGATGCTCTACATCCGCAAGGTGCTCGCGGAGCTTCTGCCCGGGAAGAGCTCGTCGCATTCGCTCGTACTTTACGGTGGTTCGGTGGAACCGGACAACATCCGCATGCTCGCAGCGGGCTCAAGCGCGGATGGATTTCTCATCGGACATGCGTCAGTCGACCCTGTTTCTTTTTCTCTGCTCGTAAAACAACTTACGTAACAATGCGTACCGTCCGCGACATTCCGGTATTCGCGAACATTCCGATTCTGGTGCGCGGCGCGCTTAACGTCCCCGTGGAAAACGGCATCGTCGTAAACGACTACCGCCTGCGACGCGCGGCGCCGACCATCCGCTTCCTCGCCGAGCGCGGGGCAAAAGTCGTACTCATAAGCCACATCGGGGAGCAGGGGACGGAGACGCTCCAGCCGAGCGCGGAGGCGCTCGGGAAGCTCATTCCGCACGTTTCATTTTTCGGCGAGACAGTCGGCGAGCGGGCGCGGCAGGCCATACGCGACCTCGCGCCGGGAAGCGTCCTCGTCCTTGAAAATCTGCGGCGCAACGCGGGCGAGAAAAACAACGATATGGCGTTTGCGCGAGAACTCGCCGCGCTCGGCGACGTCTTTGTGGAAGATTCTTTTGATACCTGTCACCGCCGGCACGCCTCCATCGTGAGTTTGCCCGGACTTCTTCCGAGCTACGCCGGCCTTTTGCTTGAAGAGGAGGTGCGCGAGCTCTCGCAGGCGCGCACGCCTAAGCACCCGGCGCTCGCCGTCATCGGCGGTGCAAAATTCAGCACAAAAGAGGACGTGCTTACGACGTTGCTGCAAACGTATTCGCACGTATTCGTCGGCGGTGCGCTCGCGAGCGATTTCCTCATGGCGTCGGGACAGGAAGTGGGGAAGTCCCTCGTCTCTTCCGAAAACAGAGAGGCCATCAAGCATTTGCTCGGCAATCCGAAGCTCGTCCTGCCGGTGGATTCGCTCGTCATCCCCGCGTCCGCGGTCGGCGCGCCGGATGCCCGCGCGCAGGCACGCATCGCGGCGCTGGGGCAAGTGCGAAGCGACGAAGTCATCTTAGACCACGGGCCGGGCACCTCGGCGCTCCTCGCGCATCTCGCGGAGAAATCAAAATCAGTGCTCTGGAACGGTCCCTTGGGGAATTACGAAAACGGCTTTATCGACGCCACCATCGCCTTCGCGAAAGCGGTTGCCGCAAGCGAAGCTCACTCGGTCGTGGGCGGCGGCGACACGGTCGCCGCCATTGAAGACCTTGGCCTTCTACCAAAGTTCTCCTTCGTTTCCACCGGCGGCGGCGCAATGCTCGACTTTCTGGTAAAGGGTACGCTACCGGGAATCGCCGCTCTCGGCTAGCACACGACGAATCTTCTCGGCGTTTGCTTCAAAAGCGTTCTTATCGCCCTTCGCCTTGTCGGGGGCAGGGTAGACCCAGACGTGCGCGTGCTCTACTTCTTCGCCAACGACCTTCATATGCACCTCGTCCGTTCCGGAAATTTTCTGCAAAGCGTGCGCGACTTTCCGCACGGCATTGAAATAACCCTCTGTGTCGGCGACATCCCACACCCAGCGCGCATGCTCCTTCGGTATGACAAGCGTATGACCCGCCGAGAGGGGACGAATATCGAGAAATGCGAGGTACTTCTCGTCTTCGTATACTTTGTACGACGGAATTTCACCGCTGACGATTTTGCAGAAGATACATTCTTCTTTCATTCCTGCTATCCTACAACCTACTCCCTACTCCCTACAACCTTTCTTATGTTCCCACTCCACGATCCGTTACACGAGACCTTACGCGAAGAACTCGTAGCGCACGACGACCTCACCGCCTCACTCCTTGCGCGCCGCGGCGTTACGACCAAAGAAGGGGCCGAGAAATTTTTAAACCCTTCGTACGACGAACACTTGCACGATCCGTTTCTGATGACGGATATGAAAAAAGCCGCGGAACGTTTTGCACGCGCAATAACGAGCGGAGAAAAAATCGCCGTGTGGAGCGACTACGATTGCGACGGCATTCCGGGCGGCGTTTTGCTCCATGACTTTCTGAAAAAAGCGGGCGCGAATTTCGAAAATTACATACCCCATAGACATGACGAAGGATATGGGATGAATGTAAGCGGCATTGAGAAGCTCGCAAAAAACGGGGTGACGCTTGTCGTCACGGTAGATTCCGGAATCACGGACACGGCACCCGTCGCACGCGCAAACGAACTCGGTATGGAAGTCATCATCACCGACCATCACCTGCCGGGAGAAAAATTGCCGGATGCTTTTGCAATCCTCAATCCGAATGCGCGGGAAGAAGAAACGTATCCGTTTAAAAGTTTGTGCGGTTCGGGTGTCGCATGGAAATTAATTTGTGCGACGCTTGCGAGCGCACCGGAACTGCGCGCGAAGGTGCCGGAAGGGTGGGAGAAGTGGTTGCTTGATATGGTGGGGCTCGCGACCATCGCGGACATGGTTCCGCTGGTTGGAGAGAACCGCGTGCTCGCCACATACGGACTTAAAGTGATGCGGAAGTCGCCGCGCATCGGCTTGCAGAAAATGCTCCGCGGTATGCGCGTGGAGCAGCGCGCCATTACGGAGGACGATGTCGGCTTTATGATTGCACCGCGCGTAAATGCGGCGAGCCGTTTGGGAGAGGCGCGCGATGCATTTCAGCTTTTCATAACGACCGACGAAAGCGAAGCCGACCTACTCGCAAAAAAATTGGAGAAACTGAATAGGGAGCGGAAGGCGCAGGCGGGCGCAATCACGCGCGCGGTACACACGCGGCTCAAAGAGCGCGAGGTGCGCGCCGTCATTGCGCTCGGCGACCCCGAGTGGCGGCCGGCGTTGCTTGGGCTCGTAGCAAATACAATTGCGGACGAGTATGAGCGCCCGGTGTTCCTGTGGGGGCGCGAAGGGAATTTGAGTTTGAAAGGTTCGGTGCGCTCGGGAGGTGCGACGCACATCATGGAACTCATGCAGGCAACTGAAAATACCTTCGCGCAATTCGGCGGACACGCGAAGGCGGGCGGTTTCACCGTGCTTGATACGGAAGTATTTTTTCTGGAAGATCGTCTCATCGAAGCACACACGAAACTTTTTGCAGGGAAGACGATTGACGACGACCTCGCGATGCACGCCGATGCGGTCATCGCCCCCGAGGAGGCGACGCACGCGTTCCTCAGACGGGTGGAGCGCCTCGCTCCCTTCGGACAGATGAACCCAAAACCCGTGTTCTTACTCCGCGAGGTCACGGTGCAAGAGATTTCACGCTTCGGAAAAGCACAGGAGCATTTGAAATTGAAAATTGAAGTGAGTGAAGGGAATGGGAGTATGGACGCGGTGACATTTTTTGTAAAAGGTTCTATTGCGCGCGCCGCGGAGACACTTGGGAAGGGGAGTCGTGCAAATATGCTCGTCCACTTGGAGCGCGACACCTTCTCCCGCGGTAACCCCGTCCGCCTAAG
>Ga0334722_10008034_pt1 | contig 10140 bp, 7 predicted proteins | sample C3_bottom_MG_FD_207210 | JGI IMG/M metagenome (GOLD analysis project Ga0334722, IMG submission 207210) | Sediment microbial communities from Yellowstone Lake, YNP, Wyoming, USA - C3_bottom | ecosystem: Environmental > Aquatic > Freshwater > Lake > Sediment | place: USA: Wyoming | collected... | reverse complement strand
TACAGGCAGGGTTCGATCCTGACAGTATCAGCGGGATCGGAAGAGTTCTTCAATACAAGATTATGGAACACCTGATTGGAGAGGGAATCCGCTGCTACGATCATCTGGCAGAGATGTCTGAATACAAGAAGAGTTGGCGTGTGATCGAAAGGACTGGAAAGCATATCATGATAGGGAGCAAAAAAATGAAGAACCGGCTCCTCTTTTCGAATAGTGTCTGGCCCACGGGGCGTTACCTGAAACATGCCGAACTTGCAAGATACCAGGGAAGGGCAAAGACAGCGTGAAAAGACGGCTGCGTTCATTGCTGTTGCGAATCCTGGTGGGCATTGGCGTTTTGGACGCTTGGCGGAATGCCCGGCGGAACGATGTGGTCATACTGATGCTTCATGGCACCGCCGATCCGGATTGCCCCTCGTCGTGGGTCCCTTTGAGGTCGCAGCATGCTCCCGAGGACATCGACTGGGCCCTCCGCGTTCTCTCCCGCCATTACCGTTTCGTTTCACTTGACGATGCTGTGGAAATGCTCACCGGCAGGCGATCCTCCGTTGACCACACCCTTGTTCTTACATTCGATGACGGTTACCGTAACAACATAGTCGATGCCCTTCCAGTTCTTAAAAAGCACGGCGCACCTATGAGCGTATTCCTTACAGTTTCACACATCGATAATCGGGCCCCTATGTGGTTCGACCGACTCGATTATGCCCTCCAGGCGGTCCCGGCTGACGGCTGGGAAGCCAGGATTGGCCAAGTATCTGTTACGATTTCGGCGAAGAACCGGGCAGAGCTGACAGAGGCGTACGCGCTTCTCCGGAACCGGGCGAAAAAGGAGTGCCGGGATGAAAGGGAGTTTGTGGATGGGATCGCGAAACTCTGCGAGAGGCTTGAGAGGGTAGGCGGACGTACGCTGTCCGACACCTTTGAGGGAGACCCCTGGTCGCAGATCCTTACATGGGAGGAAGTCGAAGCGGCATCCCGCGATGGTGTGATTTTCGGCAGTCACGGCCGTGATCACTTTCGCCTGGGCCTCTTGCCGGGCGAAGAGGCGTGGGAGCAGCTAAAGACCTCGCGCGATGAAATCGTCAAGCGGCTCGGCGCCTGCCGCTTTCTGGCTTACCCTGATGGAAGCTACACTCAAGAGATAATGAAGCTTGGTATGGAATGCGGTTACGAGGCGGCGGTCACGACCGAGGAAGGCCGAAACAAGCTGGGATGCGATCCGATGTCTCTCAAGAGGATTACGTTTCCCTCTATTCGGGACGAGACGGAGCTGCTGTGCCGGGTAAGCGGGTTCTCCGACTCCGCATCGCTTAGGAGAATCAAATCGTTCTTCAGCGGCATGAAGGAATCCGCGAGGTAACGGGATGGCTGAAGGCAGGCCGATGGCGACAGGGAAGCTAAGGGTTGCCGTAGCAACAAGTTTCCCGACCGATCCTGATTCACCGAAGGGAGGCGTCGAAGCCGTCAGCCTCAACCTATGCCTTGCCTTGTCGAAACTGAAGGATCTCGATATTCATGTCGTAACATTTGTTCCGGGGAAGGGAGGGGAAGAAGTCCGGGAGTGGGGGGGTATGACGGTCCATCGTCTTCCAGCGTTAAATGGGTACGTACTACTAAATGCCGTAGGCAAGGGCCGCCGCCGGATCTCGCAGCATCTCATGAACATCGCGCCCGACGTGATCCATGCCCACGATACATATGGGCTAATGGTGTTGGACCTTCCGTTGCCGAGGGTTTTCACCATACATGGCTTTATCCATGGAGATACTCTTGTCTCCGGGGAGCGATTTGCAAGAATGCGTTCGTGGATATGGAAGCGAGTGGAAACACGCGGGTGGTCGCAACAGCCTCACATCGTGTCGATCAGCCCCTACGTCCGGGAACGTCTCTCGGGGATTGCAAAGGGGATCATCCACGATATCGATAACCCAATATCGGAAGATTTCTTCCATATCAAGCGACGCGAAAGAAAAGGCGTCATTTTCAGCGCGGCCGTCATATCCCCCCGTAAGAATACATTGAGCCTCGTCGAGGGTTTCGCAATGATGCTGGAGAAGGGGTATGCCGGGGAACTCCATCTGGCCGGAGCTATATGGGAATCGCGGTATGGGCAATTGCTTATGGAGAGGATTGCCTCTTTAGGATTGGAGAAGAAGGTGCTGCTGCTCGGCAGCATAACTGCGGAGAGGGTCCGTGAGGAACTCGCCGAGGCCAGTATCTTTGCCCTCGTTTCGCTCGAGGAGAATTCACCCATGGGAATTGAGGAAGCGATGGCCGCTGGCGTTCCCGTGGTTACGTCGAACCGGTGCGGAATGCCTTACATGGTGCGGCACGGGGAAAGCGGATACCTCGTAGATCCGAGCGACCCTGCAGATATCTCAATGCGTCTTGCGCAGATCCTGGAGGATGACTCCTTGCGGGAAAATATGGGGAAGCGGTCTATAGAAATCGCAATGGACAGGTTTCACCCGCAGGTCGTCGCCCGGCGGACGCGTGAGGTATATTACGAAGCCGCGAGGTCCGGATGAGTAGGCGGGTCCTTTCATCGGGAGGGGGGATCGTAGGAAAGAATTTCCTCAATGTGTGCCACCGCGTCAGTTGCTTCTTTTCGATCGGTGAAATCGCGACGGAGGATCTCGAGATAAGGAGATGCAAGGTTCTTCCGGAGAGGAAGGGGATGAGGGGATCTGGCATAATATTTCGCCAGGTCGACCACGACCCAGAGATGAGATGGATCCGCCCGGAAGGATCCAAGGAGATACGATTCTGCCTTGCCTCGATCTCCCATTCCGAGGAAAGCAACCCCACGGAGATAGTCGGCACGCCCGGGTTTCGCGTTGGAGGGCCAACGTTCGCTTGCATCAAGAAGCGTAAGTCCGTCGGCGTAACGTGCATCGTACACCAGTGCGCGGGCCGACTCGAGCTGTCTTTCGCGTAGGTCGCGGAGGGTATGCGTGACGACAGCAATAATAACGACCGATAAAATAAGAGTCCTGTTGATGGCCGCTAGGCGACGCTGAAGAGGTGAAGGATCCTTTTTCTGCTGGAAGACGAAGCCGGCCACGTGTCCAAGGATTTTTCGAGCAAGAATGAAAAGCAGGAAAGTACCCCCGAAAAGGAGAGCCTCCTGGAACAATCCGGATGGGATATTAAAGATGTGAAGAAAGACAGGGCGATCTGAAAAAGGCCAGAATATAGCCTTGTCTGTCGCTTGGCCGATGTCGAGAATGTCGTGTGCGAGGACGGAGAACAGGGTGACGAAGAAACCGCGCCAGGCTGGGCCGCCGGTGATACGCAGGGTGAATGCGCAGATAACAGGAAATGCGGCCGAGAATAAAACGGAGTGGCAGAAAACGCGAGCCGCTTTCCATCCGGCAAGGTGAAGTACCTGTGCAATCACGTCCGGGGCATACGCCATGAGGACGGCTAGAAATGGCCATAGTTCCCGGTAAACGACACGTGAGAAAGATTCGGGTTGTCCGATTTCGGGCGGGCGCGTGCTGATTGCTGTAGCAAGTCCGACGAACAAGTGGCCGATAACGGGAATATGGCCCCCCGGCGTGCATGAATTACAGTCGTAACAGCCCCTCTAGTTTACACCACAGACGGAGACACCAGACGGAAAGTGCGGATATAGAATGCAACCCCTGAAGTGGTATTATCATAGAGTAAGAATGATGTCGCCAACGGAGATCGCATGGCGTTTTCGATCGGAGATGCAGGCTGCTTTCGATCGCATCCGGATACCGCTGGGGGCTATTCCAAGTCTCCCCAATAAGCTTATACCAAGCGATGTGGATGTTCGCTATTTCCGTACAACGGATCTTGTTCCTGGGGTATGGACCAGAGATCCGTCGGATCCGATCGTCTCCCGATGGGCGGAAAGTCTCCGGAGACGAGCGGACGCGATTATGGATAGCCGCCTGAGCTTCTTCAATCTTGAGAAGGTCTTCGTTGGGAATCCGGTCGACTGGAATAGGGACCACGAATGCGGGAAGACGGCACCCCTCCGGCTCTCCCAGACGATTGACTATCGGGATTACCGTGTTACCGGAGATGCGAAGGTCGTCTGGGAGCCGAACAGACACCATCACCTGGTTGTGCTAGGGAGGGCGTTCCAGGCATTTGGGGATTCGAGATATGCGGAATTGGTCCACCAGCATATAGACTCGTGGATCGAAAGCAATCCGTTCGGGTACGGCATGAACTGGCGCAGTCCCTTGGAGCTCGGTATCCGAATGATCAACTGGGTATGGGCACTCGACCTGGTTCGAGATTTCGGTTGGGGATCCCGTACGGGATTCCGTGAAAGGGTTCTTGAAACGGTCTGGCGTCATCTCTGGGAGATTACCAGGAAATATTCTAGGGGGTCCTCAGCAAACAATCACCTCATAGGGGAGGCGGCTGGTGTCTTCGTCGGATCCGCTTATTTTTCGAATCTTCCTTGCGCACGGGAGTGGTTGAGCGAAAGTCACGACATCCTGTCACGGGAGATCCTAAGGCAAACATACGAGGATGGTTGCACCCGTGAGCAGGCGATGGGATATCACTTGTTCGTCCTCCAGTTTTACCTCATCTCAGGTATCGTCGCACGGCGGATTGGCATGGATTTCTCGCCTCCCTGCTGGCAGAGGATTGAAAAGATGTTCGAATACGCCAGGTCTTTCGCCGAGGGAGGACCGTTGCCGTTTTTCGGAGATTGCGACGACGGATACGTCCTTGATCTAGCAAACGGCAGGAATGATGTACGCGAACTGCTGTCCATCGGTGCAGTTCTATTTGAACGACATGATTTTAATATTTTGGCTGGCGAGATTGGAGAAGCCGCGTATTGGCTTCTTGGCTCCGATGCAATGAAGCAAGTAGCCGACCTGCCCTTGCATAAGGAGATTTATGGTCTTCGGTCGAGGGCTTTCCCCGAGTCGGGTCACTATCTTCTTCAGTACGGCCGTCACCAGTCCGAGGATCGTGTCAGCCTACACTTCGATTGTGCCGAACTAGGCTATACGGCCATCGCCGCCCACGGACACGCAGACGCGTTGAGTTTTACATTTCGTGTGTCAGGGCATGATGTGTTCGTAGACCCAGGCACCTTCGATTATTTTACTTTCCCGGAATGGAGATCCTATTTCCGGAGTACGTCGGCCCACAACACTTTGGAGATCGACGGCCGGGACCAGTCGGAGATGCTCGGTCCTTTCCTTTGGGGAGCACGTGCTGAATCGAGATGCACAAGGTTCGAGACAACCGGGCCGGGGGGAATTGTGAGCGGAGAACATAGCGGATACTCCCGTTTATCCGCTTCGGCGATTCACTCTCGGAAGATCGAAATGGATGGGGAAACTGGCGATGTGACGATTTACGATGAGATATCGTCCGATGGGGATCACGATGTACGTATCTTTTTCCATGTTGCGGAGGATTGCATAGTGGACATGGTCGGGCCATTTAAAATTAGGATTCTGACGGGATCTTCGGTAATTGTTCTTGATGTGGATCCGGAACTCGCGATAAATCTAGTGTCCGGGAGCGAGGCCCCTATCCGCGGATGGGTCAGCCGGGGATATCACCAGAAGAATTCTACGACGACCATTGTTGCAGGAGGAAGGACGAAAGGAAATGCAAAGTTTCGTTTCCGAATCCGAAGGGAAGGAAAAGAAAAAAGGATATGATGCCCCATCCTCTTACGATACTGTAATTGATTTATACGAATATGATATGATTTCTATTGTTGAATCAGTTGAAATTGCTCACAATTGCCCTGAATCATAATGGCATTTAAATTGCCTTTAATAGATTCAGGAGGTCTATAGACTTTGATCGGTTGATGGAATGAGGAGAGGAGTAGCGTTATGCCGCGGATATGTCGAGGTCTGAGGATGGGACGAAAGTTTCATGGGATAGGGTTAACAGTCCTTATGGTCAGTATCCTTCTTTATGGGACCGCCTACAGCGGATGGCAACCGATTATCGGTATACCTCAGCCTCCCTTTGCGGTTTCTGAAGTGGCACCTATAGTACCAAATCCCTGGAGCGGGGGAGTAGCCAGTTTCTATTATGTATGTCCGACATGTTCAGGGGCCACCGACACGAGCAATGCGTATGGATATCCCGCGAAGCCAAGGGCCACTGTTCCCAATACATTGGCGGCGGGTGCTGTTGTAGAAATCCATGGTACCTATAACGGGAGCGGCGTTTCAGCGACTATCCAGGGCAACGGTTCTGCATCGAATCCCGTTTTTATCCGAGGAGTGTCATACGCTCAACGCCCATTGATTACCCAGGATTGGACAATCCAGGGGGCTTATATCGTTCTTGAAAATCTCTGGTTTGGCCCGGCAGATTCCAACGATACGGATTTCGGAGTCAGTATCCGGGAGGGGACCCATGATGTCGCATTGCGGAACTGCGAGTTCAGCGGGAATCTTCTGCTTGCGGGAGGAATGGGAGTTGGAACGTGGAGCTACACGGGAACGGACCGCGTCTTCAACATAATCCTCGATAATTGCTTCATACACGATATGGGTGACGTTAATTCTCCGATTGACCAGGACGCCCACGGTATGACGGTCCATGGAACCGCAGATAATGTCTGGCTGGTAAACAGCGAACTGGCCCGATGCAGCGGCGACGGGATACAGATCGAAGCACAACAGGGTCGGAGGGACAAAATACACCACGTATTTGTTGGACGGAACAATTCACACGACAACAAACAGACAGGTGTTTGGGTCAAGCACGCTCAAGATGTAATCATCTCTCAAAACGAGATCTTTGGTCATCACACGGGCAACTCTTCCTTCGGACAGGGTACAGGGTTCCAGTATGGACCAGAAAATGTGTGGTTCCTATTCAATCATATTCACAACAATGATGTAGGGATCGGCATCGGGAGCGACGATCCACCCGGAGACGGTTTAGACTCCTATTTCATAGGCAACGTGATCCATGATATCCACGCGTCTGATCCAAACAACACTAGCAACGCAGGTGCTTTCATGATCCGGGGAGGCACGAATAGGTATCTTATTAACAATACGATATATCGGGTTGATGCGGGGATCAATTATCCTACGGACGGCGGGAAATTGGAGATTATTAATAACATCATCGGAGGTCGAACGGCCTCCACGCAAAACGAGATATACATGGAAGGAGCTTCCGTATCTTCGGCATCCGTCGTGAAGAACAACCTTTTCTATTCTCCTACCTCAGTTCGTATAAATTGGGATCTTTCACAATACACTTCTCTCTCGTCCTTCCAGTTGGCTACAGGAAAAGGGGAGAATTGCCTTTCAGCCGACCCCGGGTTTGTCAACGCGACAAACAACGATTTTAGAATCGTGTCCACGTCTCCGGCAAAGGATTCGGGAATTGTGCACACGGCCTACACGACGTTTCTCAACAGATACGGGTTGAATATCTCGAAAGATGCCGATGGGACTAGCCGCCCCCAAGGAACGACGTGGGATATAGGAGCCTACGAGTACAGCGGAGGAGTCTCTTTGCGACAGCCGAATTCTCCGACGAATATCCAAATTCGATGATTTGACATCTGCCCGGGTGTGCCCCGGACCCGTGAAAGATTCTGGTTCGGAATTGTCTTTTCTTTTTTCTATTGAGTTACCCGCTCCTCGTCATTTCGAAATGCCTTTCACTATCTCATGAAATATCAAAATATATCCAAGGCCTATAGGTTGACGCAAGAAAACTTCCGGCGATTTGCTGTTACGGTACCACTCGCTCTTGGGTTGCTCATACTCTATTATCCAACGTTTGTATGGCTCGTGAAAATCTGGGTGGGTGACAAAGAATATTCCCACGGTTTTCTCGTTCCCTTCGTTAGTATTTACCTTGCTTGGCGCAAAAGGAGCTATTTCTCGGCGAAAATTGCAAAGCCCTGCAGGGTAACTGGTGGGGGGCTCCTGTTGGTTTCCGCGTTCCTTCTCATCGCGGGACGATCAGGTGGCATTGCCCTCGCTGAAGGTGTTTCCTTCCTACTGGTCCTTCCTGCTCTAATATTGTTCGTCTGGGGCTGGGAAAGACTCAAAGTCCTGGCTCTTCCGTTGTTCTATCTCCAGTTCATGGTGCCTTGGGTAGAGGAATTCATCGACAGGATTCATATGCCTTTCCAACAGTTCTCCGCATTGATGGCAGTCTGGATCCTAAAGATCATAGGCCTCAGCATCTTCTTAGATGGAACATATATATATCTTCCCAATATAACGCTGGAGGTAGCAAGGGACTGTAGCGGTGTCCGCTTTCTAACCTCCGTGATTGCACTGGGGTTGCCATTGGTTTACGTGACACAAAAAAGTTGGTTGCGTGCCGCATTTGTTATTGCCTCAGGCTTCATCATCACGATACTTGCAAATGGTTTGCGAGTAGCGTTTGTCAGTATTATTGCGGACAAGTATGGATCGGGTTTGGCCCATGGCCCATTCCATGTCTTTCAAGGGTGGTTCGTGGCCCAAATCGGGTTTATCGCTCTTGTATTAGTTAATTGGATGGTTTGTAAAATCTCAACATCTCGGAGTTTTGTTCTATGTGATGCCTGGAAAGGATATAGCGTGGATAGCACCGTAAGGTGCATTCCCCCAGGCAAGAGAAAGGAAGTAATCATCGCCGTTGTCTTTTTGGGCCTCCAAAGTGTGTATCTTTACGAATTTGCCATTCCGAAACCAGTACCACCTGGGATAGTCCTCTCTCTATTCCCACACACAATTGGAGATTGGAGGGGATCTGAAGATCGATGGATTAATGGAGCGGAATATTTCCCTGGAGTCGACGACCAAGTCGCAATGCATTATTCCTTAAGGGGAAACAGAGATATATATGTTTACGTAGGGTACTTTTCCGTGCAACGTCAGGGGAAATCATTGATAAATTACCATGCCAACCCTTTAAGGAATGAAGTCACGCCAGTGTCAATATTTTCTTCTGATCCGTTAGGGCCGGGCAAGGTTGAGATGACGACTCTCAACATTGACGGAGTGAAATATAACGCAGCGTTATGGTATCGAGTGGTATCCAGCAATATTACAGGACGATATGAAACGAAATTAACCACGATAATAGAGGCTATTTTACACCACCGGAACAATGGGGCAGTTTTTATTTTGGCAGTTCCAATGAAAGAGGGAAAGGATATTTTTCTTTCGGCTGAATATAATAGGCTTGTAAATGAAATAGGCGAAATTGGAAGCACGGTTGTAAATTAAATAGTGTAATTTACTAAGATGATTCGATTGATAATGGTCGGAATACAATAATATACGTAAATATATATTGAATAATATGTTTGAACAGATCGATATAAATTTAATATACGACTTAAAGGGGCTCAATCTATTTTCGGATAAATGGGATAGGTTGGCTATGGAAGTATCACCAAAGTTTCCAATGCTTTCATATGCTTGGATATCTTCATATTTGGAAACAATGCTTCAGCCAGAAGAAAAATGGGTTTGTGTTTTTGCATTCCAAAGGCAAGAATTAGTGGGAGTACTTCCACTTATAATCCGGAAGGAATTTGTTGTCGGCGTACCAGTTTCAATTCTTGCGACACCATTTAATTCACACTCCAGATTTTGTGACGTACTGATTAAACCCGGGTTTGAGGAAATAGTACTCACCGCCATTCTTTACGAGATTAAAGAGAAAATACGTCCTGAAATATTGATTGTGAAAATGCACACTGTTGTTGAGGGGTCGCCTACGATTTCATCATCGATAAGCGGGAATTACTACCGAAAAGTCTTTTCCAAGCCTATTGGATGTGGTTCTTATCTTCCGGTCGAAGGATCCTTTGAAGAATTTTATGCACAATTAGGAGCCAATTTCAGGGGAAATTTACGTAAAGCAAAAAACAAGTTATATAATTTAAATGATGTCGAATTCAAGTTTATCGAGAGTGATCAATGTGTTCCAGAACATTTGCATGTATTTATGAACCTCGAAGCATCGGGTTGGAAGGGGGAAAAGGGTACAGCAATTCAATTTAGTCCCAAACTGGTTTCTTTTTATACAGTTCTTACACGCCGCTTAGTTGAAAGAAATTGGTTGGAATGGCATTTCCTTTCCACATCAAATAATATCATTGCTGGGCAAATGGCAGTTAGAATGGGAAAGACGCTT
>Ga0334722_10008033_pt1 | contig 10140 bp, 9 predicted proteins | sample C3_bottom_MG_FD_207210 | JGI IMG/M metagenome (GOLD analysis project Ga0334722, IMG submission 207210) | Sediment microbial communities from Yellowstone Lake, YNP, Wyoming, USA - C3_bottom | ecosystem: Environmental > Aquatic > Freshwater > Lake > Sediment | place: USA: Wyoming | collected... | reverse complement strand
AGCTTCGGGCGGCCGCTGGCGCCCGCCCGGCTCGCCCGCCTCAAGGACTCGGCCGGCAAGCTCGAAGGAGTCTTCGTCGAGCAGTTGTTCAAGGCCATGCGCGAGACCGTCCCGACGGACGGCCTCACCAACGGTGGCCAGGGCGAGGAGATCTTCAGCGGAATGCTCGACCAGAAACTCGCCGATGAAGTGCCGTCGCAGTGGCACCGCGGCATTGCCAGTGCCCTCGTGCGCGAGTTGCGCGACCATGTGCGGCCGGAGACCAAGTGAACCACGCCCTGCCTTTCGCCGTTGACGCCTCGCTCGTGAATGCCGCGAGCACCATCGCCGCGCTGGCCGATTCGCTGCGCGCGGAGGCCAAGCTGCTTGGCGACCTCACCCTGATCATGCGCCGCCAGCGCGAGTCGGTGACGCACGACGATCTCGAGGGCGTCGACGACTCCGTCTTCGCCACCCACCGCGTGCTCGTCACGCTGCAGGAGGCGCGTCGCCGCCGCCGCACGATCAACCACGTGCTCGGCGAGGCGGACGACCTGAGCGTCGTGGCACTCGAGGAGTTCTTCAACGGCGAGCTGCCGCCTATCGTGGCTGACGCCACGCAGGCCCTGCGCACCAGCGCCGTCGCGCTCCAGCAGGAGGTCGCCATCAACCGGCGCGTCCTGCGCGAGGCCATCTCCGCGGGCGACCGACAGGTGCAGATGCTCGTGAGCGCCGCCGGCATCACCACCGCAGGCGAACCGCCCGTCGGCGGCCGCCTCATCGACCGGACCGTCTGATGCCGGGATTCGGCGGCATTCTCAGCATTGCGCGGAGCGCCCTGTCCACCAGCCAGACGGCCGTGCAGATCGCATCGCACAACATCGCCAACGCCAGCACCGAGGGGTACAGTCGGCAGCGTGAGGTGCTCAGCGCCCGCGCGCCGGAGCGCACGCCGCAGGGTGTCTTCGGCACCGGCGTCACCCTGGCATCGGTGCAGCGCCAGCGCGACGCCCTGCTGGACCAGGAGTACCGCGACAGCACCAGTCAGGCGGGCGCGTTCACGACGCGGTCGGAGTTGCTGCAGCGCGTCGAAAACGTCTTCGGCGAACCGTCCGACACCGGACTCGCCAGTACGCTCGACCGGTTCTACAGCGCATGGAGCGAACTCGCGTCTGACCCGACCAACGCCAGCGCGCGCACCGCCGTGCAGCAGAGCGGCGCGACGCTCGCCCGCACACTGAACAGCATGGCCAGCCAGATTGGAGCGCTCTCGGCCGAGACCGTGGAGAAGGCGCAAACTTTGGTGACCGACGTCAACCGCATCGCCAGGCAGGTGGCGGAACTCAACGGCCAGATCGTCTCGATGGAAAGCTCGGGCGCCACGGCCGGCGACCTGCGTGACCAGCGCGACGTCCTGCTGGACAAGCTGAGCGCGATGGCGGCGACGCGCGTCATCGAGAGGTCCGACGGCAGCGTGCAGGTGCTCCTCGGCACCATTTCGCTCGTCGACGGCACCGCCGCGAAGCAGATTCAGCTCACCAGTTCCGGCTCGCTGGGATTCAAGATCGTCGGGAGTCCCGACAACATCCGGTCCATCGGGGGCTCGCTGGGCGCGCTGCAGGACGTTCACGACACCGACATCAGCAACGTCACCGCGACGCTCGACACGCTGGCCGCCGGCATCGTCGCCGACACCAACGCCCTGCACCGCACCGGATGGTCGCCGACCGCGGGTGCCGCCGGCAACTGGAACCCGCTGGCACCGCCAACCGGATCGCAGGTCGACTTCTTCGACGCCACTCCGGGCAACGATACGGCCGCCCGCATCGCGCTCTCGGCGACGGTCTCGGCCAGCGCCGCCAGCATCGCCGCCGGCACGACGTTCGGCGAACCCGGGGACAACGGCCTCGCCCTCTCCATGGCGGGACTGCGGGACAGCGCGCCGTCGGCCGCGGACACCAACTTCGGAAGCGACTACCGCACGCTCGTCGGGGGGGTCGCCGGACAGCTCAGTCAGGCCAAGAATTCGACCACCGTATTCGGGACGCTGACCGATCAGGCCAATCAGCGCCGGACTGCGGTATTTGGCGTTTCGGTGGACGAGGAGCTAATTCAGATCATGCGGCAGCAGCAAGCTTATGCCGCGGCGTCCAAGATCATCAAGACCGTGGACGAAATGATGCAGACGCTCCTCTCACTCAAACAATAAGAGCCAGGGATGCTCATACTCACCCGCCGCGAAGGAGAGGCCATTTTCATCGACGGGGGAGTGCGGATCGTGGTGCTCTCGGTGGACCGCAAGGGCGTCCGGCTCGGCATCGAGGCGCCGTCGGACGTGCGCATTCTGCGGGGCGAAATCGTGGCCGAGGTCGAGAACGCCACCAAGGGCGCGGCAAGCGGCGAAAGTGCGCGGTCGCTCCTCGACAAGCTGCCCAAGCCCACGCCGCGCCCCGCAGACAGCTGAGCAGGGTCGGAGTTTGGGTCTCCCCGGGGGGGCGCGTCAGCGCCCCTTTCGCTTTTCCGCCGCCAGGGTCGTGAGGGCCATGGCCGCCCATGGCCGGCCGTCGTCGTCCTCGCCGCGCAGGGCTGTCCCGCCGACTTGGGTGCACAGCCACTCCAGCGCTTCCCACGCGACGGCATCCACCGGCGGTGCCGGCCGGGTGGTCGTCACCCGCAGCACGACTTCGTCCTCCGTCGATCCCGCCGACAGCGTCAGGCCGTGCCCGGCATCGTCCCCGGCCACGGGACGACCGGCAGCGACGAGCATCACCAGGATGGCCTGCGTGAGCAACTGCCGCTGGCAGCGCACGGGCGGCGCCGACTCCATGCCGATGGTGTCACAGGGGAGGAATCGCAGGTCGAGGTGGTGCTGGAACAGGGCGAGCGCGTCCTTCACGGGGTCGGCCAGCATGATCGGCTCGCGCGCCGCGCGCAGGTCGAACGGCATCAGGCGATAGAGCGCCAGCACCCCCTCAAACCGGCCTTCCTCGGCGGCCAGGGCTTCGATGATCTCCGCGTCGTATTCCGGGATGTCCTGCAGGACGGCCAACAGCGTGTTGAGCGTGTTGACGCGGTTCGACAGGGCGTGGTTGAGGCCCCGGGAGAGCCCGTCCATGACGTCGAAGAGTGCGGCCGCGGCCGCGGGAGGGGGAGCTGGCATGGATCAAATTGGGGCGTAAGGAGTTGCGCGCATGCGTCCGATACTAAACAGTGGCGGCAATTGCCACCCAGGAGCCCACTTCCACGGACGGACTGTCGGCTGTGTTTCTCATTATCGGCCTCGTAGTCGTTTTCGGCAGCATCATTGGCGGCTTCCTGATGGAAGGCGGCCATCTTGCCGTGCTGATTCAGCCCGCGGAACTCGTCGTGATCGGCGGCGCCGGGCTCGGGTCGTTCATCGTCGGCAATCCCGTCTCGGTCATCAAGGGGTCGGTGCAGCAGATCCTCGGCATGCTCAAGCCGAATCCGTACTCCGAGAAAGCGTACGGCGAACTGCTGCAAGCACTCTACGACGTCTTCCAGAAGGCACGCAAGGACGGCCTGGTGGGACTCGAGGCACACATCGAGGAGCCCGACAAGTCCGACATCTTCAAGAAGTACCCCGGTTTCATGCACCACCCCGACGCCGTCGCGATGCTCTGCGACACCCTCAAGGTACTGCTGACGGGGGCCGTGGAGGACCATCACCTCGAGGCAATTCTCGACGCGGACCTCGAGCAGCAGCACGCGGAGGCGATGGTCGTCCCGACCGCCATCACCAAGGTGGGCGACGCCATGCCGGGCTTCGGCATCGTCGCCGCGGTGCTCGGCATCATCAACACCATGAACGCCATCGGGGGCGCGGCGTCGGCCATCGGCGAGAAGGTGGGCGCTGCACTGGTCGGCACGTTCCTCGGCATCCTGCTCTCGTACGGCGTGCTCGGGCCGATCGCCCAGGGCGTCGAGGTGCGCATTCGCTCGCACGCCGCCTACATGCTGTGCATCAAGACGGCGCTGCTCGCCTTCGCCCGCGGTGATTCCCCGATGTCGGCCGTGGAGTTCGCGCGCCGCAACATCGAGCCGGAAGACCGCCCGTCGTTCGCCGAGCTCGAGAACCTGACGCGGCGCCGGGCGGCGTAAGTCCCCATGGCCAAGAAGACCGCGAAACCCATCATCATCAAGAAGGTCAAGAAGGGCGGCCACGGCGGACATCACGGCGGCTCGTGGAAAGTCGCCTACGCCGACTTCGTGACGGCGATGATGGCGTTCTTCATGGTCATGTGGATCCTCGGCATGGACGAGCAGACGCGCCAGGCAGTGGAGGGGTACTTCTCCAATCCGGTCGGCTACAAGAAGGGATATGGCTCGGGAAGCAGCCCGATCTCCAATGGCCAGACGCCGGCCCGCATCGGCGATGCGCAGGTGAAGATCATGATCCACCGCTCGGAGGAAAAGGCCTTCGACAAGGCGGCGGGAAAGATCAGGGAGAAGCTGGAGTCGGCCAAGGAGACGCTGGGCTCGGCGAAGTTCGAGGTGACGGTCGCGGAGGAGGGGTTGCGCATCGAACTCATTGAAGACGGCCCCGGCGACACGTTCTTTCCGTCCGGCTCGGCGAGCGTGAAGGCCGGCCTGCGCGAGGGCATCCAGCTGATCACGGCCGAACTCATTCCGCTGCACAACCTGGTGGTCGTCGAGGGGCATACCGACGCCACGCGGTACAGCGCGCAGGCCGGCTATACGAACTGGGAATTGTCGGCCGATCGCGCCAACGCGGCGCGACGCGTGCTCGAAGAGGCGGGTCTCCCCGTGGCGCGCATTCGCGAGGTACGGGGACTGGCCGACACGCGACCGCGCATTCCCGCCGACCCGTTTGCGGCGCAGAACCGGCGCATCACGCTGATGCTGCCGTTCTCCAACGCCTCGGTCTCCGAACTCACCGCGCCCACAGCTCCCCCTGCGCCGGCGCGACCTGGGCCAGCGCGCCCCGGGCCGGCACGACCCGCGCCAACGCGACCAGCACCCGGCTGAGTCAGGCCCCGAGCAACGCCCGCCGCGCCCACTCGGCGGCTTCGCTGGTCACGCCCGGCAGCGACCCTTCCACGCCGAGCTTCGACGCGAGCACCGCGGCCTCGTCCCACGTGGCCTGCTGGCACGATTCGGCAAGCACCACGAACGGCGCCAGCGGTCCTTCACGCCGCAGCAGCGCGGCACGCACCTCGTCGGCCACGTGCACGCGCTCCATCAGCGTCTGCATCGGTACGCCGAGCACCGCATCGAGCGCGGAGAGCAGGCCCGTGAGGAAGAGCGTCGACGCTTCGCGCGTGCGATGCGCGGCGTTGGCAAACTGTTCGCACATGCGGGCCCGCTCCACCGCGCTCAGCAGCCGCTCGGCATCCACGTCGTTGGCGCGCGGCGCCGAGGCGGCGAGCAGGAGTGCCAGCCACCGATGCAGCATGCCGCGTCCCACGAGCCGGATGGCCTGCCGGATGGACGAGACGCCGCCCACTCCCACGGCCGCGCTGTTGGAAATGCGCAGCAGGCGCAGGGCGAGGGCCGGATCGGTCTGGAATGCCTCTTCCAGCTGCCGGTCGCTCACGTTGGTATCGGCGAGCCGGTTCATGAGCGTGACGATGCCGGCGAGCCGCGGCGGGATGTCGCGATCGGCAACGATTTCTGGCCGCGCGAAGACGTAGCCCTGGAAGTAGTCGAACCCCGCCGCGCGCCAGCCGGCCAGTTCCTCGCGGGTCTCCACGCGCTCCGCCAGCAGCTTGAGGCCGCGGTGCTTGCGCAATCGCGCCACCATCGGCGTGAGCGACGCGGGCGTCTGCCCCAGCACGTCGAGCTTCACCACCTGCGCGAGCGCGACGAACGGCTCGTACTCGTCGCCCGCCACGAAATCGTCGAGCGCCATCTCGTAGCCCGCCGCGCGCAGCGCACGGCAGGCCGCGAGGGTCTCGGGCGTGGCCGGGACGTTTTCGAGGATCTCGATCATGCAGCGCGCGCGGTCGAGCACGCGCCACTGCTCCTGCAACAGCAACTCGACCGGCAGGTTCACCCAGGCGCGCGCGCGGCCGATGAGACGGTCAAAGCCGATGGAGAGTACGCCGTTGATGAGCGTCGTGCTCGACATCGTCACGTGGTCGGCGCCCCGGGCCGCCGTGTCGGTGAGGGCGGCGCGGTAGAGCAGCTCGTAGCCGACCAGCTTGTCCGACCGGTCGAAGATCGGCTGGCGCGCCACCAGGACTTCGGGCACCTCGGAGGCTCCGGGCGTGGTCACGACGGATTCCCGCCGGCGCGCATCACGCGCGCTCCGGCTGGCATGACCTGCCGCGCGAGCGCACGGAGCGCTCGCACATCCGCCTCGAGGACTGCAGAAAGAACGACCACATTCACGGGGGTTGGCACGCGGGGTGCGGGTCCCGAAAGGTCACTCCTCGTGGACGTGAATGCGAGGGGGGACGAGCCAACGCATGCGCCGTGCGGACAGTAGATTCTGACGTGACGCGGCACGCCCTGCTACCCGCGCCTCAAACATCCCGAAGCCCCCCAGAGGAACCCTGATGCGCATCACGAAAGTCGGTGTCGTCGGCGCCGGCGTCATGGGGAGCGGTATTGCCGCCCTCGCGGCCTCCGCCGGCTTCCCGGTCGTCCTGCTCGACATTCCCGGCAGCGACGACGCCGCCTCGCCCGACCGCTCGGCCCCGGCCCGCAAGGGACTCGAGAAGGCCCGCAAGGCCAAGCCCGCCGCCTTCATGGATGGCGACCGCGCCGCGCTCGTCACCACCGGCAATACGGCCGACCACCTCGACCTCCTCGCCGACTGCGACTGGATTGTCGAGGTCATCGTCGAACAGCCCGGCCCCAAGCAGGAGCTGTTCGCCCGCCTGGAGAAGATCGCGCCCCATGCGATCGTGACGTCGAACACGTCGGGCATTCCGATGGCCGTGCTGCTCGAGGGGCGGTCCGACGCCTTCAAGCGGCTCTTCCTCGGCACGCACTACTTCAATCCGCCGCGCTACATGCATTTGCTGGAGCTCATCCCGACGCCGTTCACGGCACTCGAGACGCTCACCGCCATGCGCGAGTTCTCCGAGCGCACCATGGGCAAGGGGATTGTGCTGTGCAAGGACGTGCCGGGCTTCGTGGCCAACCGGCTCGGTGTCTTCGGGATGTTCGCCACGTTCAAGCTGATGGAGGAGTTCAACCTCACCATCGACGAGGTGGACGGGCTCACCGGTGCGCTCATCGGGCGCGCCAAGACGGCGACGTTCCGCACCGGCGACCTCTCGGGGCTCGACGTGCTCGCGCACGTGAGCGCCGGCCTCTCGCAGGCGACGGGCGAGGACTTCACGCTCCCGCCGTGGGTGCACGAGATCATCGGGCGCGGCTGGCTGGGCGACAAGACGGGCGGCGGCTTCTACAAGAAGGACGGCAAGGACATCAAGACGCTTGACTGGCACACGCTCGCGTACGTGCCGCAGGTGCGGCTCTCCACGCCGGAGATCGATGCGCTGCTCAAGCTTCCGGTGAGCGAGCGTCTGGCGAAGGTGCGTGATCTCCCCGGTACGTACGGCGACTTCCTGCGCAAGATGCTGACGATCGTCGCCTACCACACGGCGCGCCTCGCGCCGGAGCTCGCGCACGACATCACCGGCGTCGACCACGCGCTCGAGTGGGGCTACGGCTGGGAGGTGGGCCCGTTCCGCGTGATGGACATGCTGGGCATCGACTGGCTGCGCACGCAGTTCACGGCGCAGGGCTTCAGCGCGCCACCCTTGTTTGCGCAGGCCACCAAGGGTTTCTACGCGGGACTCGGCAGCGCCGAGCAGATGGTGACGACGGCCGGCTATGCGGCGGTGCCGGCGATACCCGGCCGCATCGACCTCGCCGCGCGCCGCGTCGACGGGCACGTGGTGGACGAGAACAAGGAGGCGCGCGTCCTCGACATCGGCGACGGCGTGCTCTGCCTCGAGTTCTGCGGCAAGATGAACACGCTGGGCGCTGGCGTGGTGGAGATGATCGCGCGCACGATCGACCGCGTGGCGAAGGGCAGCTACGCCGGCCTCGTGCTCGGCAACGATGATCCGCGCACCTTCACCGCCGGCGCCAACCTCGCGCAGCAGGGTCCGGCGCTGATGAGCGGCGACTGGAAGGCCATCGAAGCGGGCATCGCGCGGTTTCAGAACGCGTCGATGTCGCTGCGCCGCGCGCCATTCCCCGTGGTGGCCGCGCCGTTTGGCCTCACCTTCGGCGGCGGCTGCGAGTTCTCCATGCACTGCGACGCCGTGCAGCCGCACGCGGAACTGTACATGGGACTCGTGGAGGTCGGCGTGGGCATCATTCCCGCCGGTGGCGGCACCAAGGAACTCGCCTTCCGTTTCGTGAATGACCTCGCCGCGTACGAGGACGCCGATGCGTTCGACGCCATCAAGCGCGCATTCAAGCTCATCGCACTGGCGCAGGTGAGCACCAGCGCGCACGAGGCGCGCAAGCTCGGGTACCTGCGGGCAAGCGACCGCATTTCGATGAACCGCGACCAGTTGCTCAGCGACGCCAAGGCGCGCGTCCTCGACCTCGCGCCGGGCTATGTGGCGCCGGCGCCGATGACGATGCGCGCGCTGGGCCGCGACGGCGTGGCCAACCTCGACTACGCGCTCTTTTCGTTCAAGGAGGCGGGGCAGGCCAGCGCGCACGACGTGCGCATCGGCCACGAGGTGGCGGTGGTACTCTGTGGCGGCGACGGGCCGCCGCGCGAGGTGACCGAACTGGACCTCATCGACCTCGAACGCGACGCCTGCCTGCGCCTGCTGGGCACAAAGGAAACCCAGGCCCGCATGCAGTACATGCTCGAGACCGGCAAGCCGCTGCGCAACTGACCGAATCCACGACTACTGCGGGCCCGCCATGTGGCGGGCCGGGAGATGATACCATGCAACTGAAGGACGCAGTCATCGTGAGCGCGGTCCGCACGGCCGTCGCTCGCGGCAAGAAGGACGGTGGCCTGGCCACCGTGCACCCGGTGGATTTGTCGGCCGAGGTGCTGAAGGCGGTGGTGGCCCGCGTGCCGCTCGATCCCGCGCTCGTCGACGACGTGCTGTGGGGCTGCGCCATGCCCGAAGGGGCGCAGGGCCTCAACACGGCGCGCATGGGCGTGCTGCGCGCCGGCTTCCCCGTGGAGGTTTCGGCGGCGACGGTCAACCGGTTCTGCTCGTCGGGGCTGCAGACGGTCGCCATGGCCGCGCAGTCCATCATGACCGGTCACTGCGACATCGTCATCGCCGGCGGCGTCGAGATGATGAGCGCCGTTCCGATGGGCGGATTCCACACCCGCCTCCACCCGCTCATGGCCGAAGAGAACATCGGGATGGGCTTCACCGCCGAGCGCGTGGCGACGCAGTGGGGGATCACGCGCGAGCAGGCCGACGAGTTCGCGCTGGGCTCGCAGCAGAAGGCCGTCGCCGCCATCCAGCGCGGCGCATTCGCCGGCGAGATCGTGCCGGTGCCCGTGCCGCGCGTCTCGTGGAAGGGTGCGAAGAAGTCGACGGAGATGACGGCGTTCTCGGTGGACGAGATGCCGCGCGCCGAGACGACGCGCGAGGGACTCGCCAAGCTCAAGCCGGCGTTTGCGGCCAAGGGCGTGGTGACGGCAGGCAACTCGTCACCGCTCTCCGACGGCGCCGCGGCCCTGCTGCTGATGAGCGCCGACAAGGCGAAGGAACTCGGTCTCACGCCGCTCGCCCGCTTCGTGACATTCGCCACGGCCGGCGTCGCGCCCGACATCATGGGCATCGGGCCCATCAAGGCCGTGCCCAAGGCGCTGGCCAAGGCCGGGCTCTCGCTGGGTGACATCAAGATGATCGAACTCAATGAGGCCTTTGCCGTGCAGGGACTCGCCGTGATGAAGGACCTCGGCATGGACGCGGCGCGCACCAACGTCAACGGCGGCGCGATTGCGCTCGGTCACCCGCTGGGCGCCACGGGGGCCAAGCTCACCACGCAGCTCGTGCACGCGCTCGGCGCCTCCGGCGGCGGGCTGGGGATGGTGACGATGTGCATCGGCGGCGGCATGGGCGCGGCGGGGATCTTCGAGGTGTACGCGGCATAGACACCGCCCGCACCACCGACAACGGACAACGGGTGTTCAGTTCACCGTTGTCCGTTGTCCGTTGTTCGGTGTCTGTT
>Ga0334722_10008032_pt1 | contig 10140 bp, 10 predicted proteins | sample C3_bottom_MG_FD_207210 | JGI IMG/M metagenome (GOLD analysis project Ga0334722, IMG submission 207210) | Sediment microbial communities from Yellowstone Lake, YNP, Wyoming, USA - C3_bottom | ecosystem: Environmental > Aquatic > Freshwater > Lake > Sediment | place: USA: Wyoming | collected... | reverse complement strand
GCAAGTTATCAACTATCAGGCACTGTAAATAATGTTAGTAATGGTGCGGTTATTGACGGCGCTGGTGTTTCTGCTGTGGGGTATAGCACTTCGACAGCAGGTGGCCATTATGCTTTGAGCTTGCCCTTCAAAATAGGCGCTGGTAGCCAGCAAGCTACTGTTTCAGCAAGCGGTTTTCAAACTCAAAGCAAGAGTTTCTCACAGGCTTCATGTGGGGGTTCAGTCTCCTTAAACTTTTCTTTGACACCTAACGCGCCTTCTCCAGTAAATGGAGGATGGAGTGACTGGAGTGGTTGCAGTAAAAATTGTGGCGGAGGAACTCAAACTCGGACATGCACGAATCCTTCTCCTCAAAATGGTGGAGCAACGTGTTCTGGACCCTCAAGTCAATCTTGTAATACCAAAGCTTGTCCGCCTGGGACAAGTGGCGGGGGAGGAAGTAGTTCTGGTGGCTCAGCTTCGAATCCAAGTCCACCATCTTTGCTACAAAATCTTACTCAAACAACCAGTAATGGAAAGTCTTCTGTTGTTCCAGCCCCAGTTGCAATCGCTTCAAACAGCAAAACAGGTAAAATATTCTTAATAGTATTAGGCGCAGTTTTTCTTCTTGCAGTTTTATATATTTTATATAGAAAACTTAATGCAATAAGACAATCGAAAAAGAGAGCTCCTGACATGGCGTCTTCGGCATATCAAGCTCAAGAAAATGAATCGAATGGTCCTTTAAATGACGTCGGTAAACCAATTGATAGGGAAGATTTAATGCCGCGTCCTCCGGAAAAAGAAAGTCTCAAGCCTGAAATTAAACCTCCTCATGTTGATGAACCAAATATTGCGGGATTACCGCAACCACCGCTACCCAAACCGGAACCACCGTCTCCACAGCAACCCACAAAACAATCACCACCGCCACCGCAGTCTTCACAACCAGAACCTCCAAATCCAGACAAACCAAAAAGTGTTCCTCTCTCTCAATTACCTTATAATCGCAAGTCTTTCGACGAACCTGATGATATGGATATTGGCTAATAAAAATTGTATTATTATTTACGGAGGTAATATGAAAATTGCTATTAATGGTTTTGGAAGAATCGGCCGAACGTTTTTTCGAGCGGCCTATGATGCGAAATTAGAAATTGTCGCTATTAATGATTTGGGCGACATAAAGACTCTTGGTCATTTATTAAAATATGATTCGACCTATGGTGAATTTCCCGGTCAAGTCGATGTTGATGATGGCCATATCACTGTTGACGGAAAAATGATTCAGTTTACTTCAATTGCCGAGCCTGAAAAATTACCATGGAAAGATCTCGCAATTGATGTTGTTATCGAATCAACAGGTGCTTTTACAGAAAAAGCAAAAGCCTCAAAACATATTCAGGCGGGTGCTAAATATGTGGTTGTTTCTGCTCCGTGTAAAGGCGAGGAAAAAGTTAAAACAATTGTCTTAGGAGTTAATGAAGAAACTTTTGATCCGCAAACAGACCAAGTTATTTCTATGGCATCTTGCACGACCAATGCGCTTACGCCTGTGGCTGATGTTTTAAACAAAGCTTTTGGAATTGAAAAAGCGATGATGAGCACAATTCATTCTTTCACTATGGATCAGGTTTTGCAGGATTCACCTCATAAAGATCTAAGAAGGGCAAGAGCGGCTTTACAGTCAATCATTCCTACGACAACAGGAGCCACAAAAGCAACCGCTGAAGTTATTCCTGACTTAAAAGATAAAATGGACGGCGTTTCTTTTAGGGTACCGACGCCGACAGTTTCATTAGTTGACTTTGTGGCAGTATTAAAAAAAGATGTTACGGTAGATGAGGTAAATAATGCTTTTAGAAAAGCAAAAGAAGTACCAAAATATCATGGCGCGTTGGAAGTTTCGGAAGAGCCCCTTGTTTCATGTGATTTTCGCGGTAATCCCAACGCTTCGATTGTAGACTTGCTTTCAACTCAAGTTGTTGCGGGAAATCTTGTTAAAGTTATTTCATGGTATGACAATGAATTAGGTTATTCGTACCGGTTAGCAGAGTTTTGTCGATACATTGAAAAAAGAATGGGCTAGAGAAAAGGAAATTTTGAAAGATAAAAGATGGTTTTTTGGTTTAATAATTGTTATAGCTGCAATCGCTGCATTGAGTATTTTGGGTTTTAAAAGAGATACTTCAGGGAAAAATACAGCTGGGCCACAGGCTAACGATACTCAAATTAACGATTCGGCAAGTTTCTATGACGCAAATGCATCAGTGATGGAGTTTTATCAAGATACTTGCGAGTGGTGTATTAAAGAACAGCCAATTTTACAACAACTTGGTGATCAGGGATATCGTTTTAAGCCAATGAACGTCGGCAGTAATCATCCGGAAAATCAAAGCTGGTGGCAGCAATACGTTGTTTCAGGTACACCGACCTTTATTGCTAAAAACGGTGACAAACTTGAAGGTTATCATGATTACAATTCTTTGAAAGAATGGCTCGATCAACACAAATAGAGGAGGGAAAATGAATAAAAGAACCAGGTTTTATATTGGTCTTAGCCTGTCCGGTCTTGGAGTTATACTTTTAGGTGCGGATAAATTATTTGCTTCTGCCGATGCCAATGTTTCGTTTGCAAAATCATTTACCGTACTTACAATTATTGGCCTTGTACTTTTAATGGCGGCGGCGATTTGGTTTTACAAAATGAGTTTTGATTAGGAGACAGATGGAAGTAGAAATTCAAAACAAAAAATACGAGGTAAAGCCTCATCAATCGGTAGTCCAAAATCAAAAAGGAAAACCTTACAAGGACTTTTCTGATGTTGCGATAACTCGTGATGAATCAAAATGTATTGGTTGTGGTTTGTGTCGAACAGCATGTTTGGAAAATAATGGTCTCGGAATTCCGGTGCAACAGGAAGTCGAAGGGTGTTTATATTTTCGTCCTGACGGAAAAAATGATTTCAAGGATTCAAATTGCACTCGCTGCGGTCAGTGTGTGATTGCCTGTCCAACAGGAACCTTAGCGGAAAAAGAAAATATTGAGGATGTTAAAAAAGATATTGCCGATCCAAATAAAGTTGTCATTGCTCAAATCGCGCCGTCTTTGCGTGTTAGCATCGGTGATGCATTTCAAAAAGCGCCGGAAGAAAATTTGGAAGGCCAAATGATCGCGGCTTTGAAAAAACTCGGTTTTGATTATGTTTTTGATGTTAATTTAGGTGCTGACTTTACGACCTTTGAAGAAGCTTATGATCTTAAAGAAAGACTTGAGAAAAGTGTCGGACCACTATTTACTTCCTGTTGTCCAGCGCGAGTAAAATTTATTGAAGATTTCCATAAAGAATTGATTCCAAATATCACTTCGGTCAGATCGCCTCAAGAATGCTTGGCGGTTCTATTGAAAACTTACTTTGCAAAAAAGAAGAATCTAGATCCTAAAAAAATATCGGTAGTATCAATTATGCCGTGTATTGCCAAGAAATTTGAATCACGCCGGTCTGGTGAAAACAAATCTGGCCAGTTTGACGTGGATTGGGTTTTGACAACCAGAGAATTTATCAAAATGGTAAAAGAAGCGAAAATCGAATTGCCAACTTTACCTCCAGAAAAATTCGATTCGGCATTGGGTGAAGCGACGGGAGCCGGAGCAATTTATGGCGCTACAGGCGGAGTAATGGAAAGCGCCGTTAGAACTTTTGCCGATATCTTTTTCAATCAAAAAATTGATAGAATTGATTATCAGGAGTTTCGGGGGATGAAAGGCGTAAGAAAAGCGGTTTTAGATTTGGGGAAAATTAAAATTAAAATTGCCATTGCCGCAGGCTTAAAAAATGCAGAAAAAATTATTACTGAAATTAAAAACGGTGAAAAATACGATTATGTTGAGGTGATGGCATGTCCGGGCGGATGTGTTGGTGGCGGCGGTCAGCCAAAACCTGCTTCATCGGAAATAATTAATAAAAGGCGAGAAGCTTTGTATAAAATTGATCAGGGGAAACAAATCCGTAAAGCACACGAAAATCCAATCGTCCAACAAGTCTATAAAGAAATGTTAGGATGTCCCGGAAGCCCAGAGGCAAAAAAATATTTGCACACTGATTACGACTCGACCCAAGCTAGAATATGTAAGTGATGAAAAAAAGAATTAGTGTCATTGGAATTATAGTCGAAGATAGAAAAACTGCTGCATCGAAGATAAATCAAATCCTGAGTGATTTTGGCGATATTATCGTTGGGCGGATGGGAATACCGTATCGTGAAAAAAATGTCTCGGTAATGGCGATAATTTGTGATGGCACAACTGATGAAATAGGGGCGTTGACTGGGAAACTTGGCCAAATAAAAAACGTAAAAGTAAAATCAGCAATAACAAATTAATATTTCTAACCGTGAGTCCAAATGGATGAGCGGGAGGAAGGAGAAAACATGGATCGTTTGAAAGACAAAGTGGCAATTGTGACTGGTTCAGGTTCAGGAATCGGCCGGGCAATTGCTCAAGAATTTGCCAAAGAGGGAGCGAAAGTTGTGGTAGCTGATTATAATGAGGCTACTGCTTCTGAAACAGTGCAAATGATATCTCAAAATGGGGGAAAGGCCGTAGTATCGAAAACCGATGTTTCTGATGAAAATCAAGTTAAAGCGATGGTCCAGCTTGCGGTTAAAAATTTCGGCGGATTAGATATCTTAGTTAACAATGCAGGTGTAGCCTTGATGGCTGACCTGATGAATACCACCGACGAAATTTGGCAGAAAACGATAGATGTTGATTTAAAAGGTGTTTTTTTGGGAATTCGGGCGGCAGTGCCAGAAATGGAAAAGAAAGGTAAGGGAAAAATCATCAATACTGCTTCAATAGCTGGTTTGGTTGGTTTTCAGGGTATCACGGCTTATTGCGCCGCTAAGGGTGGTGTTGTTAACATGACTCGTGAAATAGCTTTAGATTTGGCTTCCAAGAAAATCAACATTAATGCTATCGCTCCGGGGGTTATTAAAACCAATATGACAACAGATATTTTGAAAGATGAGAAAATGGCGCAAGGGATGTTGGCGCAAACGCCGATTGGAAGGTTAGGAGAGCCAGAAGATATTGCCCATCTGGCGGTTTATTTGGCAAGTGACGAATCAGATTTTGTAACCGGTCAAACAATCGCCATCGATGGCGGCTGGACGATAAAGTAAAGGAGTAACAATGGCTAATATAAAAGTAAATGCATTAGAGAAAACAAAAGTAAAATGGGAAATGATTGCGTGGTTTATAGGATTAATGGCGGTGGCATCGATTTTGCCAAGATTTATCCATAACCAATTTATCACCGGTCCGATTATTAACGCGACCTTGTTTTTAGGAGCGGTAACTTTGGGAACTGGAAATGCGATGTTGATTAGCTTGGTGCCGTCAGTAGTAGCACTATCATCGGGGTTACTACCAATACCACTCGCGCCGATGATTCCTTTCATCATGATTTCTAACGCGATTTTAATAATAGTATTCAATTATGCTAGAAAAATAAATTTTGGCGCAGGTGCAATTCTAGCGTCCTTGACAAAATATGTTTTTCTTTACGGCACGTCATATTTAGTTGCTCACATGATTTTGCAAAAAACCATCGCCGCCAAAGCCGCTGCTACAATGATGACTTGGCCGCAGTTGGTGACAGCTCTGGTTGGTGCGTTAATCGCCTTTGGGTTATTAAAAGTTCTTAAAAAAGATGCATAAAATACAAGATGTTGACATTAAAGACAAAAAAGTTTTATTACGTTTAGATTTAAACGTTCCGATTGAAGATGGGAAGATTTTGGGTGACAAAAGAATTCGGGAAGCGATTCCTACAATCCAATATCTTTTAGACCATGATGCCAGCCAAGTTATTATCATCACTCATTTAGGAAAGCCCAAAGGTCATGAAGATGAATTTTGTCTTTGGCCAATCGCCAATCGCTTGATAGAATTATTAAAATCTAATAATAAATATTATGATTGTCAGCAAACTGACGGCTATGAAATCACCGAGAAAATTTTAATGCTTGAAAACCTGCGATTCAACCCAAGCGAGGAAGAAAATGATCCGCAATTTGCCAAAGACTTGGCATCAAAGGCTGACATCTTTGTTAACGATGCTTTCGGAACATGCCATCGAGCTCACGCTTCAACCGAAGGCGTGACTAATTTTTTGCCTTCTTATGCCGGCTTACTCATTCAGAAGGAAATTGAAAATCTCAATAAGCTTCTTAAAATTGAGGACAAACCTTTCACGGTTATTTTAGGCGGCGCCAAAATTTCTGATAAACTTCCGGTTATAAAAAATTTAATGTCTCGTGCTAATAATTTTTTGATTGGCGGCGCAATCGGCAATACATTCTTAGCGGCACGCCGTCATAATATGGGTAAGTCTTTAATTGAGCAAGAGACATTTTCCGAAGCAAACGAGATTTGGAAAAATATCATGGACGAAGCTAATCGTAGTATATATCTGCCAACTGATGTCGTATTGTCAAAATCCGACAAAGAGCCATCAGAAATTAAAAATATAGAAATAAAAGAACTGCTTCAATCAAATTATGCTGATTATTTTGCGGTTGATATTGGAGAAAAAACTATCGAACAGTTTTCGACAGTTATTTTGCAGTCTAAAACGATTTTCTGGAACGGAAATATGGGAATTTCTGAAGTACCGGAATTCGCTGAAGGCACAAACAAAATTGCGGAAATTATCGGAAAATCTTCAGCCTATGTAGTGATTGGTGGCGGCGATACTGTGGCAGCTTTTGAGGCGCTTAAGATTTCGTCGGACAAAATATTTCTCTCCACTGGTGGCGGTGCTACTTTAGAATTTTTGGCTGGTAAACAATTACCCGGACTTGTAGCATTGGGTTACCAAAACAATTGATTTATCTTAAGTTCTCTGATAAAATAAATAAGCAATGTTAGACGTTAAAAAAGAAAATTTAGCTGGTTCTAAAGCAAAATTAACCGTATCGATTCCTCCGGAATTAATGCGGGGATATTTTGCTAAAGTTTACAAAAAGTTAGCCGAGGCTGTTGAAGTCAAGGGTTTTCGGGCAGGACATGCTCCTAAGCATTTGACAATTTCAGCTATTGGAGAGAATCGTTTGGTTTCAGAAATTATCGATTTAGCTTTGCAGGAAACATATCCAAAGGCTTTAAAACAGGAAAACATTATTCCGATTGCGCCTCCAAAAATTAATATTAAGAAGATGGTTGATTTGACCGCAGATACTGCAGTTTTGGAATATGAAGCTGAAACCGAACTTTTACCTGAGGTTAAAGTTGGTGATTACAAGAAATTAAAAGTTAAAAAAGCTCCAAAAGATATTAAGGTTTCCAAAGAAGAAATTGATCAGGTTCTTTCCCATCTACAACGTCAGCATGCTACTTTTAAAGACATTGACCGTTCTGTAAAAGAAGGGGACCGGGTTGAAATTGATTTCGAAGGTAAAGAGCGCGGTGTTGTTTTGGAAAATCTTTCATCCAAGAACTATCCGGTTATTTTAGGAAGTAAGGTTCTTATTCCTGAATTTGAAAAGAAAATTGAAGGAATGAAAAAAGGTGATGAAACAGATTTTAAGTTAAAATTAAAAGATAAAAATATCGATTTCCATGTAAAAATGTTAAACACACAGGAAGTAACTTTACCAAAGATAGACGATGAGCTGGCTAAAAAATTTGGTAAAAAAACTTTGACGGAACTTACGAAAGCAATCGAAGAAGATATTATGAAACAAAAAGAACTTCAGGAAAAACAGAATCAAGAAAACCAATTGATCGAAGAGCTGTTAAAAATTACGAAAGTTGAAATTCCCGAGAGTCTCACTTCTCAAGAAGTTCATCGGATGATTGAACAATTAAAGCAGCGAACGCAAATGGCGGGAATGCCTTGGGAAAAATATCTCGAACAAATTAAAAAAAACGAAGAGGATTTGCATAAAGATTTTCATGACCAAGCCGAAAGAACTGTAAAAGTCGGTCTTACTCTTGGCGAAATAGGAAAAGCAGAAAAAATTGACCTCAAAGATAATGATGCCGGGAAGAAAGTGTTGGAAAAATTACTTTCTTACGCAACAAAATAGCCTTGACGAACTCTAAAATGTAAAGTACAATTTACATTGAAAGGAAAACAAAATATGAAAGACCTCACAAACCAATATTTAGTGCCGACCGTTTTGGAAAAATCGCAGTTCGGTGAACGAGCATACGATATTTATTCAAGGTTATTGAAAGACCGGATTATTTTTATTGGCGGGCCAATTGACGACCATGTTGCTAATCTTGTAATGGCGCAGTTGTTATTTTTAGACTCTGAAGACAATAAAAAAGATATTTCGATCTATATTAACTCGCCCGGAGGAGTAGTTACTGCCGGACTTGCGATTTACGATACCATCCAATATGTGAAAGCCGATGTTGCAACAATTTGCATCGGCCAAGCCGCATCTGCCGCCGCAGTTTTATTGGCTGCCGGTAAAAAAGGGAAAAGATTTGCCCTTCCAAATGCCCGAGTAATGATCCATCAAGTGATGGGTGGTTCTGAAGGCCAGGCAACAGATATTGAAATTCAAACCCGTGAAATCATGCGAGTTAAGAACGCAATTAACGAGATTATTTCAAAACATACTGGTAAAACTATCAGTACTATCGAAAAAGATACAGACCGTGATTTTTATATGTCAGCTCAAGAAGCAAAAAAGTATGGATTGATCGACGAAGTTATAAAAAAGTAAAATAGGCAAATATTTTAGCTCAAAAACAGGCTTGTTGAAAAGCCTGTTTTTGTTGTCTTGACAAGCTAAGAAGAAAGGGTTATAATCTAACGAAAATTGAATGAATGCAAATTAAAAACTGAATAACGATATATCCAAGGAGGTGAGTGAAATGTCTCGCTCCATAATCTGTCCATATAATATTGGCCAAAAGTGTTGCAAAGAAGAAAAACCAATATCTGTCGATAAAGACAACTACTATAAATGTAAAAATGGGCATTGTGCTTTCATAGGTCAAATCAATATATTAAAGAGTATGTATCGGGATATGGAGACTGTAATTAATAGAATCGAAGATGTAGAAGATTCACTTGGGGTGAAAGAAGGTGAGACGACCATAAGCGGAGGGTTAGCCAAAATAAGCAGCAAGTTAGCAGCTATAAAAAATGGATCTCATCAATCTGACTCAAGTGAGGTGGTGAGTCAACTTGAAAACATCGCAAGTTTGCTTGGCGAGATCAATTCCAATACTTGGAGATAGATTCATGTAGCCTGGAGTATGGCGATTAGACTGCGGAGTTGTTTCCTTATAGATAGAGAGCTGCATTGCCGGTCCCGTGGCTCGAGATGGAAGGAGCTACAAAGACTCATCCGAGTCTGCGGCTGGATTATGAAGGTTCGAATCCTTCCGGGGCCATTTGATTTCGCGGATATTTCTTGGTAGTATCAAAAGTACATTACAAGTTGGGTTGCGAGGTGCCACAAAGGGAGCACGGTGGTCTTAAAAACCATCGAACGACAAATTGGCTTACTGGTGGTGGAATCACCTTAGTAATCAGCAAAGGAAAGGGAGAATCCCACCCCGATTCTACTCGCAACCTAGCATTTTACCGGGTTAAAACCGCAAGCCAAGTTAGCCATTCCGCGAAGGGGGAATGACAAAACTATGCTTCGCTCGCTGGCTTGAGTAGTTAGGGAGAAAACAAGGTTCGGTACCTTCTCCTGCCCGGTATCTCTTTCACTTTTAGGGCGGCAATTATCTTTACGATTGCCGCTTTTTCTTATTTCATAAATCTACATATATAGCTCCAGCGTTATTTGTAGAAAGTACTTTTTTAAAATAGAATATAGATATGAGTAGAAAAAAAATTGGTATCAACGAACGAGAAATAATAAAATATATTGGTCTTGGTGCGATGGTTCTTATGGCTCTAACGTCGTCATCACCAAAATTGCCTAAAGCGATACTTAAAATAATTCAGGAAAAAGGACCGGGATATTTGTCGAAAATGCTTAAAAAGCTTGCAGACAAAAATGTGATTTATCTCGGAGGTGAAAAAGTTAGGCTGACAAAAAAAGGTAGGGAATTATTCAAATTGATAAATTTACAGAACATGGAAATTCCAAAGCCTAAAGAGTGGGATGGAATATGGCGGT
>Ga0334722_10008031_pt1 | contig 10141 bp, 7 predicted proteins | sample C3_bottom_MG_FD_207210 | JGI IMG/M metagenome (GOLD analysis project Ga0334722, IMG submission 207210) | Sediment microbial communities from Yellowstone Lake, YNP, Wyoming, USA - C3_bottom | ecosystem: Environmental > Aquatic > Freshwater > Lake > Sediment | place: USA: Wyoming | collected... | reverse complement strand
TTGATTGAGATGGGCAAAACGCGCGTGCTGTGCGCCGCTTCGGTGGAAGAAGGCGTGCCGCGCTGGATGCGCGAGCAGAAAGTAAAGGGCGGTTGGATCACAGCGGAGTACTCGATGCTGCCCTACTCCACCTCGCCCCGGAAGGCGCGGGATATTTCCCGTGGCAAACTGGACGGACGTTCACAAGAAATCCAACGACTCATCGGCCGCGCGTTGCGGGCGGTGATTGACATGGAAGCGCTCGGCGAACGGACGGTGTGGCTGGATTGCGACGTGTTGCAAGCCGACGGCGGAACGCGCACCGCGGCCATTACCGGCTCGTATGTGGCGCTGATGCTGGCGTTGCAGAAATTGCCAGTGATGCCGGTACGTTCGGCGGTGGCGGCGATCAGTGTCGGGATTGTGGACGGCGCGCCGGTATTGGATTTGAATTACGAAGAAGACGTTCGCGCTGCCGTGGACATGAACGTGGTGATGACCGACGACGACAAGATCGTCGAGGTGCAAGGCACCGGCGAGGAAGCGCCGTTCACGAAACGCCAGATGGCGGCGATGTTGAAGCTGGCGGAAGCCGGTATTGAGGAATTGGTGGCGGCACAAAAGAAGGCGTTGGCGCACTGAATCTGTTGAATTGCGTCGGCGCGGACGGTATCATTCGAAAGTTATGGCACGTAGAGCAAGCCGCTCCATTCATCCGGGCTGGATCGCTTCGATTGCGATCTGGGGCATCATCGTGATCGGTGGTGGATATTGGTTGATCAAACAATTTCTAATTAAGAATCCTTACCGGGCTGTGCAGGAGTTAGATGTCCCTGCGTTTCTCGAAAACTCCAACAGCCTGCGCAATAATACTTATACATTTTCAGGTACCGTGTGGACTTCGCTGGCATGGTCGTCGCGGTGGGGCCGGTTGTTCTCGGTGGAAGTGATTTTGAAATCAGGCGCAAGCGAAATGATGCCGGTGTTGATACCAGTGGAGTTCAACCACGTGAACGTCCAAAAGGGACAACAGTTCCAGTTCCTTGTCCAAGTGGATGAACACGGAATGCTCCGCGTCAAAAGCATGGACAAAGTATGAAGCATTTTTTTGCCATCTTGATCGCCGCCGTCTTGTATGCCGCAAACCTACCGGCACAAGCGCCGGGAACCGAAGCATCCACACCGGCTCCGAAGACATCGGCTCCCGCTGCGCGCTCTTCCGGCTCGTCGTCGGGAGGCCGGTCGGGATCAAGTGGCACACCGGCTGAGAGCTCGTCGTTCCTTGGTAAGGACGTGCCGTTTTTCAATCCGGCCACGGAGATGTTTCAGTGGGATGGCAAGAATTGGAATGTCGCCAACCAGCGGTTTTTTCAGGCGCGGTTTGAGAAGTACCTGAATGCCCCCGAGGAAACCACTGAAGAAGATTTGGCGTACCAGAAACTCATCCGCACGATTTTGCAGAAGCTGGCACCCGACACTTATACGCCCAAGAACCTCGACGAAGCGTGGCGGTTGTTGCCGCAATCATCCAATTACCGGATTGACGCAAATTTGTGCGACGCGATCAGCGACGCGGTGTACAGCACATGGTTGGCGCGGCGCAACCAAGACCGGCTGGTTTTCGCCAATCAGGAATTGGAGCAGCAGCGCAAACAGCACGAGTGGAACGCCCAGATGACGGCCGCGCATTCCTCCATTGCCAACAGCAACGCCACGTCCACCAGCAAAGACCTCCGCCTCCAACCCCACCTGCAGCGGCTGGCCGAGGTGAACGCCCGCATCATCGCCAACACCACCAAGCGAGAGATTTCCGAAATTCAGGCGCGCATTGAGTTTCAGGCGCTCATTGTCCAGTTTCTTGTGCAGCGACGGTTCCAGCACGTGACCATGGCGACGCGGTTCTACCGTCATCTGTTCGCCGACGGCGGCACCAGTATGAAAGTCGGTAAAGACGTGGAGGAGTTGCTGTCGAAGGGCACCGGGATGCCGCCCACCGTCAGCACGGTGGATACCGTCGCCAACGAAGCCATCCGCGATGTCCGGGAAGGCGTGGATGCCTTCAAGTTCCTCGCGGAGAAAAACGAGATGGAAAGCGCCACCAAGCGGCTCTCCGAGGCGTTCATCGTTGGCGAGTACATGCCAGAAATTCGCACGTTGCCACGGGAATTGAAGCGACGGGCGCTGGATTTCACCCAGAAAGCCAACCGGCTGGTTTCCTCGCTCGAAGTCCGCGATTACACACTAGCCGAGTCGTTGTTGAAGGAACTGGAGCCGATGGCCAAGGACCTCGACACGGCTCAGGCACACGCCGCCATCGAGACGGCGAAGACCATTTGTGCGATGCACCTTGCCAAGGCCAAGAACGCCGCCATCAGCGGCGACCGGGACACGTTGGAAACCGAATATCGCGAAGCCTTGGTTATTTGGCCGCGGAACCCAGCGTTGCTCGAATTCTCCACGAAGGTTTTCACCCAGACCGACGTGCAGCAGAAAATCATCGCGGAACTCGACCAACTCCTCAGCCAGCGCAACTACCGGCAGATCTACGACGACAAGATTCGCTTCATCGCCGCCACCGCGCTGTTCCCTGACCGGCAGGAGCAATTGAAATCTGTGTTGCAGGATGTGCAGGTCGTGGAAGAAGCGATTGCGCGGAGCGAGGAATATGCGAAGCACGGCGATCCTTATGGCGCGTGGGAAAACACCGAGCGCACCTTCAAGCAGTACCCCAACGACACGAAACTTAACCAGTTGCGCACCAAACTGACTGTAGCCGCCGCGGAGTTCGTTAGCGGCATCCAAAAGGCGCAGCAACAGGAGCAAAAAGAACAATTTGGCTCCAGTCTCTCGTGGTATCTGAAGGCGCAGAAGCTTTACCCGCCAAGCGAATTCGCCCAAGAAGGCATTGCCCGCGTGGTGCAGAAAGTTTTCCCCACGCCGTAGAAAAAATGCCGCGGCGGTCGGCGTTTGACACAAACGCCGCTACACCGACTTTGATGACGGCTGACCGCTAGCTTGCGCCTGTGTAACATTGCCGAGAGAGGTGATGGCGATTTCCTCGTTGAGCATGTTCACCAACACCGGCAGGCGTTTCTTGACTTCCTTGACGGTCTCCTGCGCGGCGGCGATGTCGCCTTTTTGGATGTAGGACAAACAGAGCCATACCCACGGCGTGGCGTCGTGCGGGTTGACCTTCAGCGACTTCTTATAACAGTCAATCGCCTCCGCGTGCCGGCCCATCGTCTGATAGACGTTGCCGAGGTTATTCAACACCACGACGTAATTCGGGTCCTTCTCCAACGCGTTCTTGTACGCGCGGATCGCCTCTTCCAATTGCACCCGCGCCGCGTACGCATCGCCGAGGTTCGTCCACGTCTGCGCGTCCGCCTGGCCGGCCCCGACAATCGCGAGGCAAGCCGTGATCATCTCCGCGTACTTTCCTGCCTTTTTGTAGTCGCGATTCAACCGCGTCAACGCAGGAGGGCTACCGGGATGATGCTGAGCCACCTCCCGACAAAACGCCAGCATGGTCGGTTCATTCGACTCGTAAATCAAATCCAGATGCCCCCACGCTCGCATATGGTCGGGATGATCCAAAACCATCTTCCGGCAGAACTTCTCCAACTCACCGGCGAGGTTTGCGTTCGTCGCGGCGAGTTGCAGGAACATCCACGCCTGATGATGGTGGGGTTGGGTGAGGATGATCTTCTGGCAAAACGCGAAGATGTCGGCGCTCCGGTGATGCTCCGCCGCAGTTGCATAGAACTGCGCCCATGCCTTCGCGTCTTCCGGTCGGTGTGTGATCGCCTGTTCCCGCCGCCGATAGAACCAATCGCTAATGAGCTTATTCATACGCTTCCCAGCGCAAGGAGACCACAGGTGTGCCCCAGCGTCAAGATTGCAGGTGCATCCCGGTCTCGGTACACTACGCGTCGTGGAAACTTGGCACCTTCTCAAAAGTCCACCGGCCAGTGCCGCCATGAACATGGCGGTGGACGAAGCGCTCTTGCGCCACGCGGTGAAACGCGCCCGTCCTTTGCTCCGTTTATACTCGTGGGAGCAACCGGCCGTGTCGTTCGGCTACTTCCAGAAATTTCCCACCCACCTCACCGGCTCGCACATGATCGTGCGCCGGCCGACGGGAGGCGGGATTGTTTACCACGTTCGTGACACGACTTATACTGTGGTCGTCCCGCCCGGGCACGCTCTCTACACGATGTCCACCAGCGAAGCTTACCGGGTTCTACACCAAGCTGTGGCCGGTGCGCTCACGCTCAATTCCCAAATCGCCGGTGAGAAAATCGCGGCGCCGCGCGGCCAATACGAATGTTTCCAAAATCCCGTACAGGGCGATGTTGTTGCGGCCGGAGAGAAACTTGCCGGAGGAGCGCAACGGCGCGGGAAATGGGGGATGCTGCATCAGGGCTCCATCGCCGCGCGGGTGGCCGTGGCGCAGTTGCAGGAAGCGTTTCGCCGCACTTTCGAAATTGAGTTTCAACCGTACGCGCTTTCCACGACGGAACGCGAGCTTGCCGGGCAATTGGCCGCGGAGAAGTACGCCGCCGCCGCGTGGAATCACCGGTTGTAATTCGTTGCCGGGCTACTGTTGCGGGCCGGGCACGGGCGCTTCCGTCATCGGCAGGAGCGATTGCGGAGCCGCCGGTGCAACACCGATGAGTTTCCGGAACCGGGAATTGTTTTGCAGCGGCCCCAGACGCGTGTCGTTACGGGCTGTGTCGCGTAATGCGGGGTTGAGTTGGATCGCTTTTTCGAGAGCCGGTATGGCTTCCTCCGGACCACGCAAGGCGGCGGCAACTAAACCGTACGCATACCACATGGTGCTCTCGGCGGGATGTTGTTTGCAGCCCATTTGCAGCGCAAGGAGGCAGCGGTCGGGCTGGCGCGCCCGCAGATACAATTGCGCCGTCTGCAAAATATCGCCCGCCGGGAGGTTGGTCTGGGCGAGGTAATTGTCGCAGAGCACCACAATGCGATCGAAGCGCCCGACTTGGCCGTAGGTCTCCGCCAGTTCAATGAACTTGCGCACATCGCGCGGGGATTGAGTCAGCGCCTTTTCCAGTTCGCGGACGCGTTCGGTGGCTTCTTTCATGAGGCGGAGTTGTTTGACGGCTTCGCCAATCTTGGCATTGAGCGGGTCGCGCAACTGATACTCTTCAAGCGTCTTGATGGCGTCGTCCTGACGATTCAATTCCATGTAGAGTTGGGCGAGGCGGAAGTTGGCTTCCGGGCTGTCAGGGCAGAGGCGCTGGGCTTGTTGGAAGGCGGTGACGGCCTCGTCGTACATTTTGCGCGACAAGTACAAACCGCCGACGGCGGAACGAAGCTTGGAAAATGTCTTCTGGGCGTCGGTGTCGCGCTTGAACTCCGGTCGCGCCTTGAAGTCATCTTCGATCTTGTCCCAATACACGGTGTCGCGCTCGACGATCTTCTTCCACAGTTCGGGGTCTTGCTCGCGGCTGGGCAAGGGTTCTTTGTTGATTTTCAGAATGACGCCGAACGGCTCCATGTACGGGTACATCCACTGGATGACGTAGCTCTCCTCCACGTAGAAGGTGTGTTTGTCCTTGTTCCGTTCGTGAATCCATTTGGTGAGAATGCCGTTGATGCGCATCACGCCGCCGACGCCGCGCACCTGAACTTGGCCGTTAATGATTTCCACATCCTCGTCCGGGCTGGGCGGTTCGCCGCGCGCCCGTCGCAACTGCACGTCGTTGACGTACTGCTTGAACGCGAGCTGGAGATCGTTCTCGGTGGGAATGTAAATCGGCTCTTTCGGGAACGTGTTCTTGCGGTCGAGTGCATTCCACCCCCACCGGAACACGGCGCGCTGCCATGCCGGCTTGTCCGTCAGTGTGGACGGGTTGTTCGGATCGGGACGCGAGAAATCGTAGTGGTCGCGGATGTAACTCATGTACGTGCCGTCCGCGAGCGCGTTCTGCGTGATAATGTACACGTCACGCCGGTCGAACTTCGCGCCGCCTACGGGATCAAAATTCGGATCGGCGAACTTGGTGCCTTCCTTGGCGAAGCTCTCGCAGAAAATCATGTAGGTCGGCACAAACCGACCGGGATCGGTGCCGCCAAACAGCACCGCGTCCTTGTCCATCGGCGGATAACCGCCACCAGGACAGAACATCCGGTAACCAAACTGATAACCGAAGTCGTGGCCGCGCTGTTCACAGATGGCCCAGTTTACTTTGAACGGAATGATGGCTAATAAGAGCAAAAGTACAGACAGAACGCGCACACACGGTCGCCAAGCAGCCACGCAGCCCTGAGTGAACAGCGCCATTCCGGCAAGAAAACACACACACCCGGTTATTCCCAAGAAGAAAGTCAAAACACCTCCCACAAACGCGTCCCAGTTATGCGCGGCCGAACATTTGAGCCACGCGACAAGCAGCGCCGGCAGCCAATTCATGACCCAGAGAAGGCCAGCTCCTACGACGGCAACAAACACTCCCGCTATTAGACGGAGAAGTTCTGTAAGACACCGGCGCGGTTTTTGCGCCAAAGCCCACGCCAGCGTCAGCGCCATGCCATAGCCGATGAGCATCGCCCAGAACCCGTGCGCCGGCGCGAAGAACTTGATGTTGATTTCCTGCTGTTGCTTCTCGAGGCCGGGGTTGATGACGGCCAGCAGGCCGATGAGCGTCCAAACAAACGCCACCAGCACGAACAACAGCCAAGAACGCCCCCGCCGTCCAAATTTCTTCCACCACACCACCAACATCACCAGCGGCAACACCCCGACAATCGCGACCGGCCAACTAAACTGATTCATCAACGCTTGCGCTTGCAGCTTGATCTGAATGAGAAAATCGGCCCCCAGCACGTTGGCAATGCGAACTTTTTCATACTGCCCGCGCGACACCGCGTGCAGGAATCCCTGCTTCGTCGCGGCATAACCCCAGTTCATCGGCGGGTTCGTCGCCGACGCGATGGGCATGTAACAGTAGAAACTCGCACCCAAAATAAACAGCCCCGCGAGGATCAACGCCCGCCACCAGTTCAGCCACCTCAACAACCCCAAAACCACAATGGTGACAACCCCAAGAACATGAGAACCGATCGCCAAGAGAAAATACTTCACCGCTTCCGGCATGGGAGGTTTCGGAGGGAACTTTTCGCCCAGCCGCTGCGCAAATCCGACTTGTTGTTGCCATTGTTGAACCTGCTGTGTCCACTTCTCCCATTGCACACCCAAATCTGAAAAATAGCCCAAGTCGCTCGTTCTTAACCAACTCATAACGAAAAAGCCTGCCATCGCCGCAAACAACCCGGCCACCAGCAACTCCCAGAACCCGTGCAACTTCTTCATCCGATCCACAAACGAATCCGCCGGCTCCTGAAAACCCACAGCCACCGCGCCCACCATGAACGGCAACGCCATCATGATGACCGTCTGGTGGTTGGCGATGCCGAGCGCGTACAGAAGCATCGTCGCATAGAGGAAGCCGTACCGCTGCGGACGCACCAGCCACGCGAAAAAGAAAATCGCCGAGATGAAGAACATGAACACGCTCATCACGCGCATCTCCGGTACACACGACCAGAGCCACACGCCCCGGTTGAACGCAAACAGCAGCGACACGCACGACCCGACCGTCAACGCGATCCAGTGCTGCAACTTCTCCTCCACGTCGTCCTTCCACGGCGACGCACGCAGCACCGTCAAAATGCTCCGCGTCATCAACAGCGTCATCAACCCGGTCACCGCCGCGCCCGTCGTCACCGACATCAAACAAATCCGCCATGCCGGGTTGCCAATCTGCACGATACACCGCCACACCCAGCCCAAGAATGCCCACAACGGATACCCCGGCGGATGCGGCACACCGAAATTATACGCGCCGGTCACGAGTTCGCCCGAGTCCTGCAACGTAATGCTCGGGCTCATGTAATACAGGAACACCGCCCCCGAAATCAGGAACGTCATCGCCGCCGCGACCCAGTCTTCCACCATGAAAAACCGCTTCTCTTCCCCGGCAGCCGGTAAGACTTCCGGTACGGGCGGCGTTACCGGCGGGGGTGCCGGCGTCTGCTTTTGAGGTTGCTGCTTATTAGCCATTAGATTTCCTTAGTGTCTGAAATGTCGGATGCCGGTAAACACCATCGCCACGTTGCGCCCGTCGGCGGCGGCAATCACGTCGTTGTCCTTCACACTGCCGCCCGGCTGGATCGCTGCGGTCGCACCGGCCTCGGCGGCGGCCACGATGCCGTCCGGGAACGGGAAAAACGCGTCGCTGGCCACCACGCTGCCTTCGAGAGGCAGCCCGGCTTCGTTCGCTTTCCACACGGCGATCTTCGATGAATCCACGCGGCTCATTTGACCCGCGCCAATGCCGAGCGTTCGAGCTTTTTTGCCGTCGGCGGATGCGAACACGATGGCGTTGGACTTCACGTGCTTCACGACGCGCCACGCAAACAACAGCGCATGTCGCTCTTCCTTCGTCAGCTCGCGTTTCGTGACCGTCTTGATATCCGTCGACGAAACCAACCGGGTATCGCGTTCCTGCACCAGCACACCACCGGTCACGGAACGGACAGCCAAACTACCGGCAGCGGTGCCGAGGTTCTTGATCAACCGGAGATTTTTCTTTTTCTGGAGAATCTCCAACGCATCCGGCCGGAAGTCCGGTGCCACGATAACTTCGCTGAAAATTTCCGAAATCGCCGCCGCAATCTCAGCATCGAGCGGACGATTCACGGCGATGATGCCGCCGAACGGCGCCTGCCGGTCCGTGGCATAGGCAAGATCCCACGCTTCCTTCAACGTCGGCGCACTGCCGACGCCACACGGGTTCGTGTGCTTGATGATTGCCACTGTCGGCTCGTCGAACTCCGCAACCAACTCCGCCGCGGCGGTGAGATCGAGGATGTTGTTGTAGGAAAGCTCCTTGCCGTGAAGTTGCTGAAAATGTTTGCTGAAATCGCCATACAACGCCGCCGCTTGGTGCGGGTTCTCGCCATACCGGAGCGCCTGCGCCTTCGGCAATGAAAGCGTAAAGGTGTCCGGTAGGGACGACCCGCCGGTTCGTCCGCCGAGAAACGCCGCAATCGCGCCGTCATACCGGCTGGTAGTCGCATACACCTTCACCGCCAGTTTCGCGCGTAACTCCGGCGTCGTCGCGCCGCCGTTGGCTTTCATTTCGGCGAGCACCGCCGGGTAATCCGCTGGATCAACCACCACTGTGACGCTCGCGTTGTTCTTGGCCGCGCTGCGCAACATGCTCGGGCCGCCGATATCAATGTTCTCGATGGCCTCGTGCAGCTTCACGTCCGGCTTGGCGACCGTTTTCTCGAACGGATAAAGATTCACCACAACAAGATCAATGGGCTTGATACCGTGCTTGGCCGCGGCGGCTTCGTGCTCGGCGTTGCCGCGAATGTAAAGCAGGCCACCGTGAACTTTCGGGTGAAGGGTTTTGACGCGTCCGTCCATCATTTCGGGGAAGCCGGTAAACTCGCTGATCTCGATGACCGGTACGCCCGCCTCCTTGAGAGAGCGTGCAGTGCCGCCGGTGGAAATGATTTCGACGCCGAAGTCCTTCAGACCTTTGGCGAGTTCGACAAGACCGGCCTTGTCTGAGACGCTGATGAGTGCCCGTTGAATCCTGCTCATGGAGCGGTCAAGGTAGCGAACCAAGGCACTGCGCGCAACCCTATTTCCACAGCATTTCCACCGCTCCGCTCTGGCTATTCCATCGGACGGAACGCCACGCACGTCAACCGCGCCTGCGCGCAAGCGTCCATGGCACCGACCACAGCCTGATACTTCGTGTCTGGCTCCGCCTCGATCACCACCAATGCTTCCGGCGTCGCAATGCCAACCGCGTTCAAAGCCTCGCGCAACGTGGCCGGGCTGAAGGTCGTGTTATTGACGACGATTTCGCCTTGGTTGCGCACGTGAAGAACCACTTCCGGCGGCGGCATACCGCGCAGCCCTTCCTGTGGCATTTTGGCGTCGAGGCGTTTCTCCTGTTTGGTAAATGTGGAGAAACTCATATAGAAGATCAACAGGATCAAGATCGTGTCGATCATGGGGATAATTTCAACTCGTCCCCGTTTCAGGTGGCAGCGTCTGAGCTTCATGACTCATCCTCCTTCTGTTCTGCCAGAAGCTTACTCCCACCGGCAG
>Ga0334722_10008030_pt1 | contig 10141 bp, 11 predicted proteins | sample C3_bottom_MG_FD_207210 | JGI IMG/M metagenome (GOLD analysis project Ga0334722, IMG submission 207210) | Sediment microbial communities from Yellowstone Lake, YNP, Wyoming, USA - C3_bottom | ecosystem: Environmental > Aquatic > Freshwater > Lake > Sediment | place: USA: Wyoming | collected... | reverse complement strand
CCCATCCGCAACTCTTAAAAATCCTCTTTCTCAATCATTTTCATGACAGAACTTTCACAACTAATACCAACACTTTCAGGAATAGCAGGAGTTCTAATCGGAGCATCTATTGGTCCATTGATAAATCATCAGCTTACAACAAGATACAGCAAAAAAGATTTAATTTTCAAAAGAAAACTGGATTATTTTGAAAAAGTTTTGGAAACAATTGAAAAAAATACAAAATTATACAAACAACAAATAAGAAAACTTGAAGCTTCAAAAGATAGCAAAGAAATAAAAAAAATTGTTGAAGAAATGAAAAAAGAAAGGAAACATTTTTTTGTGATGTCAAGTCCGCTTTATTTCGATGTGACAAAAATTTCTAAAGCAATAATTCATTTTGTAAAAATTGAAAAAGATATTTTTAATCGAATTTCCACATTAGAAAAAATAAATGAAAAAGAAAAAGAAATATTAGTGAGCCAATTAAAAACAATGCAAGTTATTTTAGAAAAAAGAGGAAGTGAAATTCTTTTTGAAATGAAAAAGGAATTAAAAAAATATTAAAATTTGAATCTAACTCCTAAATTCACAAAAGAGCCAGAAAAATCAGGCCCATCAAAAGGATTTAAATTAATTCCATAATTAACATCTACATCTACTTTATTATTTGGAGAACTTGCGGTTGCTCCAATATTCAATGGAATTCCAAAAGCTGAATCTTTCTCGCTAGCTTCTTGTCCATTATCCGCAGTTATTTTATTTTTCAAGGTCAAAGCAGAAATGCCCCCGCCAAAATAAGCTTTTCCTCCCTTAAAAATAGGAATAAAATAATCCGCGATTGCATCTAAATAAAATGCGCTAAGTTCTATTGTTTCAGAAACTCCTCCACCAATTGAAAAAGTTTTTTTGCTGAACATATAACCTGCTGAAAATTTTCCTTCAAGATTAGGAGTAAAATTTGTTCCAAATCCAACTTTTATCATCGGGCTATCTCCAATGTATTTTGCTAGATTAGTTGAAGACCAAGAATAACTACAAAACTGAATACTCGAAAAATATTTTGGGTCTTCTGCTTTAATTGTCGGGGAATGAACTAATAAAGAAAGTCCAAGCGCCAATGGAGCAATTAATCTTTCCAAATGCATAACTTAAAACCAATCTTAATCTATATAAAGATTATTGCTTAATAATAAACATGCTCAGTAAGACTATTGCACAAGGCGCAGAAGCAAAAATAATTTTATCAAATAATATTATAATAAAAGATAGAACTCCCAAATCTTATCGTTTAAAAGAACTTGACGAAAAAATAAGAAAGCAAAGAACAAAAGCAGAAAAAAAACTTCTTGAAAAAGCTTGCAAAATAATTAATGCACCAAACCCATTTCCTCTTGAAGAATTTGACAAAATAAAAATGCCTTTCATTCAGGGGAAAAAACTTTCAGAAATTTTAGATTCTTTTCCGTTGAAAAAGCAAAAAGAAATCTGCAAGATAGTTGGAGAAGAAATTTCAAAACTTCATAATGCAGATATAATTCACGGTGATTTGACAACGAGTAATATGATTTTAGTTGAAAAAGATAAAATATTCTTTATAGATTTTGGTTTAGGTTTTATTTCTCCAAAAGTAGAAGACAAAGCAGTGGATTTACATTTGTTAAAACAAGCGTTAGAAGCAAAGCATTTCAAAAACTGGGAAATTTTATTTAATGAAATAGAAAAAGGTTATAAGAATTATAAAGAATCTAAAAAAGTTCTTGAAAGATTAGACATAGTTGAAAAAAGAGGACGCTATAAAGGGGAATAAAAATCCTTATAAATATACCAGATTTCTCTCAGTCAAAGCCCTGTAGTACAGCGGTCAAGTATCTAGCCCTTTGGAGGCTGGGACCCAGGTTCGAATCCTGGCAGGGCTATAATATTATTGAACTAGGTGAAATAGTATCTTATTTATCCTGGATGAAAACCTAAGGTTTCATTCAATAGTAAGGTTTAAAAGATTAAATTGCGGTAGATTAAAATGCCAGAAAAAACAGAAGAAAAAGTAGAAGAAAAGGGAAAAAAGTCAAAGAAAATAACTAAAGAAGAATTTGAAAAACGAGTTCTTGAACTTCATGAGAAAGGACTTACTGCAGAGAAAATCGGAGAAGCATTAAGAAAAGAAGGAATTCACTCTCAAGAGTTCGGAAAAAAGATTTCAAAAGTTCTTGGCGGAAAATATTCAAATCCTGACTTGAAAAATATTCAGGAAAAGCTTACAAAACTAGAAAAGCATTACGGAAAAAACAAAAAAGACAGACGGGCAATGAGAGACAAAGAAAGAATTGCCGCTAAATTGAGAAGACTCAAAAATTATTTAACAAAGTAAATAATAAAACGAGGTGAAATTGGAATCTAAATATCTTGAATCACAAATAGAAGTAGTAGCAGATAAATTCGCAGAAGCTATAGCAACAAAAGAAATTTTTGTAATCAGTCACTTTGACACAGACGGGATAACTTCAGCAACAATTCTTATACAAACATTAAAAAAACTGGATAAAAGATTTTCAGTCAAAATTGTCAAGCGCCTTGAAGAAGAAACTATTCTAAATCTGCCAAAAGATAAAGTTATAATTTTTTTAGATTTAGCTTCAGGAAGTTTGGATTATATTTCAAAATTAAATCAAAAAGATATTTTCATAATCGACCATCATGAAATTTTTCAAGCAGTTCCTGAAGGAATAAACATTGTAAATCCTGAATTAAATGGAAAAGAAAAATTAAGTTCTTCAAGTTTAGTTTATTTATTTTGCAAATCACTTAACGGAGAAAACAAAGAACTCGCAAAACTTGCAATTCTCGGAATGATTGGCGACTGCATGGAAAAAAGCATAGACAAATTAAATAATCTAATAATCAACGACGGAGAAGTCAAGAAAAAAAGAGGGCTGTTAATCTATCCTTCAACACGCCCATTAAATAGAACATTAGAATATTGTTCTGACCCATACATTCCAGATATAACTGGAAGTCCTCAAGGAGTAACTCAGTTGCTGAGAGATGTAGGTCTTTGCCCTGCAAATGGAAAATACAAAAGTCTAATTGAACTTGATGAAGAAGAAATGTCAAAATTAGTAACTGCAATAATGTTAAAAAATCCAAAAGTAAAAAATAAGGAAATAATAGGAGACATTTTTCTGATAAAACTTTTCAACAAATTAGAAGATGCGAGAGAATTAAGCGCGATGATTAACGCTTGCTCTAGAATGGGTGAAAGTGAAACTGCAATTCAGTTTTGCATGGAATCTCAAAAAGCAAAAAAGAAAGCAGAATTAATGCACGCAAAATACAAGCAGCATATAATTTCTGGATTGAAATCTGCAGCAGAATCAGAAAAAATAGAAGGGAGAGGATTTGTAATAATCAACGCAAAAGAAAAAATAAAAGATACAATAATCGGAACAATCGCAAGCATTCTTTCAAACTCTTCAATCTATGAAGAAGGAACAATAATAATAACTATGGCTTATTACGAAGACAAAATAAAAGTTTCTGCAAGAAGCGTGGGCAAAGCCGAAAGAAATATTCGTGAAGTATTAACTTTAGTGGTGAATCATATCGGAGGAGAAGTCGGCGGGCACGAATTCGCTGCAGGTTGCATGATAAAACAAGAAAAGGAAAAAGAATTTATTGATTTTCTTAAAAAAAGTCTTGAAATTGAATTAGTAAAGATTTAAAATATCAAATATTATTCTTAAAATATGAGAGAAATAGAAAATATCGCGTTATTTGATATGGATGGAACTCTTTGCGATTATGATAAAGGATTATCTGAATCTCTCGAAAAACTTCGTTCTCCTGAAGAACCAATTTTTATTTTTCCGTTGAGAGATGAATCTCCAGATTATATTAAAGCTAGAGCAGATTTGATAAGAAGCTCTGAAAAATGGTGGACAACTTTGCCCAAATTTCAATTAGGATTTGATATTTTAAAAGTGGCAAGAGAATTGGGCTATCGCGAAATGATATTAACTCAAGGCCCAAGAAATAATCCCTCCTCATGGTCTGGCAAAAAAATTTGGATGAATGAAAATTTAGGTTCAGATGTAGACATAACAATAACAAGAGATAAAGGATTAGTGTATGGAAAAATCTTAGTAGATGATTTTCCAAAATATATTGAAAGATGGCTTGAATGGAGACCAAGAGGATTAGTAATAATGCCTGCAAACAGCAGAAATGAAAATTTCACACATCTTCAAGTAATAAGATATAACGGAAGTAATTTAGATCAAGTAAAAAAAGCAATGGAAGATATAAAGTTAAGATAGAATTCTCTCATCATAACCTTTAAAACTAATCAATTTCTCTTATTTTTATGGAAGTCGGAGACATCATTTTATGCACTGTTGACCGAATTGTCGGAACAACTGTATTCGTCAAAATAGATGGAACCTCAATTGAAGGAAGCATAGTAATGAGCGAAATCGCTCCAGGAAGAATAAGAAACCTAAGAGATTATGTAGTCCCAAAGAAAAAAATAGTTTGCAAAGTTTTGAGAATTTCTGAATCAGGGAATATTGATTTATCGTTAAGAAGAGTTACTCCAAAAGAGAAAAAAGAAGCAATAGAAAAAAGCGAAAGTGAAAAAAGTTACACAAGTATTTTGAAAAGCATTTTAGGAGCAGATGCAGAAAAAATAATAAAAGAAATTTTGGAAGAAAATGACCTCCCTTCTTTTTTAGAAGAAGCTAAAGCAAATCCAGAAAAACTTGAAAAACTTATTGGAAAAGAAAATTCAAAAAAGATTCTTGATGTTTTAAAAACACAGAAAAAGAAAAAGGCAACAATAAAAAAAGAAATTCATTTAACAACAACAAAACCAGATGGAATAATTTTAATAAAAAAAGTTTTGGAAATCTTCAAAGGAATTAATGTTAAATATCTCGCTGCAGGAAAATATACTCTCGAATTGGAATCAGAAGATATAAAAATTGCAGATAAAAAAATAAGAGTAATGACAGACTCTGCAGAAAAAGAAGCGAAGAGATTAGGAATAGAATTCTCAGTTAAATAAACATATATCTCATTTTTTTATTAAAAATAAGAATTTTAATTTTTTATAAAAGAGTTGAAATCCCGCCAAAATTCTGCATTTTAACTTATTTCCCTGGGGGCGGGAAAATTCCGTTCGTCTAATTTATTTTCTCTTTTGAAACGGAGCAAAGGTAATGAAACAATACAATTAATTTTTTAAATAATAAAAATAGATGAAATTATGGCAATTAAATCAACAGTATTTACTAGAACTTTTACTTCTCAAACAGATAAAATTGAAAGTCCTTCTTTAAGAATTCCTCCTTGGGAAGATTATAAAAAAATAAATGATGAAGACCAGCAGATTAGAAGAGAAATAGAAAGAGCATTTAAATTTCGCCCCGAAGGAGACAGATACGAAGGATTTGACGGAAAAATTTTATATTCATACAGTATAACCGATAACTTAATTTCTCAAGAGGATTCAAAAAATATTGAATATCAAACTAGAGTATTAATAAGAAAAGCAGGAGCAGAAAATGATATAAGTTTCCCCTCAGATTTAGAAAGATTTTTGATGAAAAAAAAGTTTAAAGAACTAAAATAATTTCCCTTGTTTTTCTCCAATAAATGCCACCCCATATTCTCCATCATAACCTGGTTTGACTTTTATTTTTTCTTCTCTGTTTCTTAAGATGATGTCAATAATTTTCTCGTCAACATTTTTATTTGCAAATTCTTCTTTTGAAACATTAAGCAAAATTTTTAATTCATTTCCAAACATTTCAATAAGTTCGTTATAAACTTTCCAAACACTTTTGCTTTCCAAAGGACTTTCTAAGACTAATGAAATCAATTCATGAAGAGGGAGAAGTTTGAAAAATGGTTTCGCATTTTTTAATCTAAATCCTTTTTCATGCGAAGCAAGTTGCTCAACTCGATTATCAACCCCGATTACTAAAGGTTTTTTACAGATAGGACAAATCCCCCTTAATTCCTTGCTCTCTTCAGGAGAACATGAAAAATTGCAATCTCTGTGCCCATCCCAGTGATATTTTCCATAAGCCGGGTCTGTTTCTATTGTTCCAAAAAAACTCTTGTTTCTAATCTGTTTAATTATTTCAGAATAAGAATCTGTCTTCTCAAATATTGTGGCTTCTCTTCCTAATCTAAATGGCCAAAAACTATGCGCATCAGAAAAACTTACTATCGCTTTATTTTCTAACTCCGCAATTCTCCAATTCATTTCAGGGTCAGAAGACATTCCTGTTTCAATTGCATGAATATTTTCAAATTCATCTTTAAAACATTCTTTCAAACTATCAAATCCAGACATGCTTCCGAAAATTCCAAACCACGGCGTCCAAATATGTGCAGGAATAATTTCTATGTCTCTTGAAATTTCCATCATTGCTTTGACAAATTCATCTCCAGGAATTTTAAAAATCGGTCTTCCGTCATAATCTCTTCTTCCTTTGGTATCAAAATAAGAATTAATTTTTTCTGCAATTTCCAAATTAGGAACTAAAATAACTAAATGAATTCTTCTACCACGTCCTTGAGTGTATATCAAAGAAATTTCTCCAGTTATTATAAAAGGAAAATCATTATAATAATAAAATCCATTTTTCTCGGTTAGTTTTTCCTTTATCTCTTTAAACCAAAGCGGATGAGTAAAATCTCCAGTTCCTAAAAGATTTAATCCTTTTATCTTTGCCCATTTAACCAAATTTTCAATTGTGATATTAGTGCTGCATGCTCTTGAAAATCTTGAATGAATATGAAAATCTGCAAAAAGAAATTTATCAAAATTTATTTTATCATTCATAAATCAAACAAATAAAACCGATTAATAAATTTTATCAAGAAAAATTATTTTTTAAGTTTCTTTTTCAAAGCAAATCCACCGCCAATTATTAAAATTACAACTACTATAGCAACCCAAGCCCAATAAGGCAATCCCAAAAATTCTCCTTTTGCATTAGGTGTTGGACTAGGAGTTTGAGTTGCTGCGGCTTTGTTTGGAGCAATTGCAAAATAACTGAAATGATCTAGCACAATATTATAAATGTAATAATTGTTATCTTCACTGCCGAATGTAGTTGGTAAAAGGCTCCAAACATTAGTTGATTCATCATATCTGTATAATGCAACTTCTTCTTTAGCTAATCCTTTTCCTGAAACCCAAGTTTTGTTGACTTGAATAGTCATTGTTGCTTTGCTCAATTTATCAGTTAAGTTTTGTGTTATAATATGCAAGTAACTATACGAATCAGTTTTATCAACTAAAACTGCGGCAGGTTTAGAAATATATTTATCTACTTGAACATTTACATTTGTAGCGGTTTGGCTAACTTCTATTTGGATTTGTGTTACAGTATCAGTTCCAAAATTACTCATTGTAACTGGAGTTGAAGGAGTTATTGTATTAAATGCTTGAGTAGTTGTTACAGGTATTGCGGGAGTTGTTGTAGTTGTTCCTGGAGAATTTGTACTGGAAGTAGTTGATGTTAAAATTACAGCATAAGTTGTTGTTACACTTGCACTAGTTCCAGAACTACTTGTGATAGTACATGAAGGGGTGAATGTTCCGGTATTTGAAGAAGTAAAAGTTCTAGTAAATGAACTATCTGTAAATGTTCCAAGAGTATTATCATCAGGATTAGCCGAATCTGAAAATGAACCAGAACCAACACCCGAGATTCCAGTTCCAGCAGAGCAAATGCAAGTAACTATCTGTCCGCGATTTGCATTTACCGGAGTACAATTTAGTGAAGGAGTTGGTACAGTATTATCTACTACGATTTGGATATATTGTGATCGATTAAAATTATTTACCGTATCATTTGCGTAAACAGTTAAATTATAAAGCCCGTCATATAAAGTTGAAGTATTGAGAGTAATATTATAATAAGGAGAAGTAGTCAATAATGCTTGAGTAAAAGAGACTTGGGTTCCATTTGCATAAGTAACATTGAAATAAACTGAACTTATTCCAGCAGGCCAATTACTAACACTAACATTAGCATATTTTATTCCAGAATAATTTCCATTATTCATTGTATTTGTTATTCCGGAAAAAGAAACATTTGGCGGAGTTGAATCCAGCATAATCACATTTGTTGTACCCGTACCAGTAGCGCCATAAAGCAAATAATTATTAGCCCCCGCAGTACCGACAGTGGAAAGATTTGCTAAAGTTACATTAATAGAATAAAATCCATCAGTTAATCCTGAAAGATTTAAACTTACATTACACGATTCTAAACTTCCTGCAACAGCTTTTGAACATCCAGTAGCAGGAGCACCACTTCCAATCTTTGTCCAAACTCCGCTTAAATTATAATAAAAAGTTACATTTTTTGCATCAGTAAAATCAGTTCCATTGATATAACTTACATTGAAAAAAACAAGGGGTCCGAAAGCTCCTGAAAAATTTGAATAATTTACTGGAGAAACAACTGTTATTGCAGAACTAACAAAATTAATTGATAATATTAAAAATAATCCAACAACTAGCAAACTAAAAATATTTTTCTTATTAATCCCCTCTTTTTTTTCACTCATCTTTTTACAACCCTTGATTTAATTGAGGATTAAAGTATTTATAAATGTTTTTTGCAAAACTTTTTAAATTCATTTTCTGTCAAAGTTTTATGGCAGAAGAAAAAACTTTAGTTTTGATAAAACCAGATGGAATTGTAAAAGACTTGGCAGGAAATATCTTAACAGAATTATCAGAAGCAAAATTAAAAATCGTTGCTGCAAAAATTGTAAATGTAAAAAGAGAACTAGCAGAAAAACATTATTCTGATTTGAAAAATAGTTTAATAAAAAAATTCGGAGAAGAAAAAGGAAATGCGATTTTTGAAAGCACATTGGAATATATTCAGGGAAAATTTCACACCGATAGAGTTTTCGCTTTAGTTTACAAAGGTGAAGATGCTGTTAAAAAAATAAGAGAACTTGCAGGAGAAACAAATCCTGAACGAGCAAATCCGCTTTCAATCAGAGGAAAATACGGAAGAATTCATTCTGAAACAAAAGTTTTTGAAAACGTAATTCACTGTTCAGACAGCGTAGAAAACGCAAATAGAGAAATTGAATTATGGTTTAATAAAAGTGAAATTGCGGAATAGTGGGTTCTTTTGAAAAAAGAACCTAACATGGTAGAAAACCAGAGAAAGAACTTACAGGGGATAAAGGAAAATAAAAAATTAAAGTTTAACCCCGCCAAAAATTTTCGACATATTAACAATATTTTCTCTTAACAAAGCGTCGTGTCTGAAAGCCGACACAGAGTAGCAAATCTCTAAAAAAAATTTAATTAAAATTTATTTAATTCTTTCTAAAATTCACGCTTCGTCAGTAATTCCTTTTTCTGCGACGTAGAATATTGCTTCATTATCTGGCAAATCAGGGCTGTCAATTAATTTTGCAACTCTGCTTCCTTGTTTTCCTCTTCTCAAATATAATCTGTAAGTAGAAGCGTGTCCGACAATATTTCCCCCAACTGCCTGTGTCGGATCTCCGAACATTTGCGCAGGATTAGCCATTACTTGATTTGTTACATAAACTGCAAGATTGTAAGTCTCTGCGATTTTCATTAAGTTATGCAAATATTTATTCAGTTTCTGTTGTCTGTCTGCTAATTCTCCTCTTCCAGAATATTCTGCTCTGAAATGGGCAGTCAAAGAATCAATAATCAAAAGTTTTATTGGTTCTCCGTTTTTTATTAATTCAGAAATTTTTTCTAATAATAAAATTTGATGGTCTGCGTTGAATGCTCTTGCAACTAAAATATTTTTCAAAACTTTTTCTGCATTTGCTCCAAGTCCTTCGGCAATTTGTTTTATTCTCGCTGGTCTAAATGTTCCTTCAGTATCAATAAAAACAGTTTTCCCATTTGCCCCCCCAGCTTCAATCGGAAGTTGAGTTCGTACAGCAAGTGTAGAACCTAATTGTGTTTTACCGCTTCCAAACGCACCAAAAGCTTCTGTGATTGCTCTGCTTTGAATTCCTCTTCCCCCCAGAAGTGTATCCAACTCTTTACTCCCCGTAGTAATATAAGAAACAGTTGCTCTTCTCTCGGCAAATTCCATTCCGTCGACAAATCCCAAGTCAAGCATTTTTCTAG
>Ga0334722_10008029_pt1 | contig 10144 bp, 10 predicted proteins | sample C3_bottom_MG_FD_207210 | JGI IMG/M metagenome (GOLD analysis project Ga0334722, IMG submission 207210) | Sediment microbial communities from Yellowstone Lake, YNP, Wyoming, USA - C3_bottom | ecosystem: Environmental > Aquatic > Freshwater > Lake > Sediment | place: USA: Wyoming | collected... | reverse complement strand
TCACCGCGTGAGGGGTGGCTGTCAAGGCCGCCGCCGGAGGCTGGTGAATGGGGACAGCCTTTAAGGGTGCCAGACTAGAACATTAGTTTGCCCACCCAGAATAGCGAGGAACCATAATGTATCCTGGGTTATCCCCATGAAACCTAACCGGCATCACCGCTTCTTCATTGCCAAAAAATATCGGTGCAGAAATCGTTAGGGAATGATGCCGTTGCGTTTCGGGAATGGGTAAAACATGTTTGCTCCAGTGCCTGCCCCCGTCGCTGCTCAGATAAAGACCGGAAACTTCTGGCCGGCGCTCCTCAGTTACCACCCATCCCGCCAAGCCGTCGGGCCGAAAAGAAATACCCCGTTTGATGCCCGCAAAAGGCAAGCCTCCCGAAGAAGGCTCGGCGTTGCCCGTCCCTTCACCACGGGCAATCAGGTTCCACGTGCTTCCAATGTCTTCGGTAACAAAAACATCGGTGGGAGAACTACCCATGGCCACTCCTAATGAACGTAAAGCCCATCCTTTAAACTTGCCGTTAAACGGCAGAAAATAGAGATCAGCCTCGCCAAATGGAACCTCAATTTTCTCCCAACTGTGTCCCCCATCTGTAGTTCTAAAAAGGATTCCCCTGGAGTTATTGACTGCCCTTAAAGACACCAGAACCCAGCCCGTCTTTTCATCCCAAAAGTAGGATCTCAGGCCGAAGGTTTCGCTGAGCCCGGGTGGACTGACGTCAACCCAAGTACGACCACCGTCCTCGGTGCGAAAAACCCCATCCTTAGACGTGGCCCACCCTGACCCCTCATTGACCATTCGAAAATCTTTAATCAGGGACTTTTTTCCCAGCGTTGGGGGGCGAGGGGGCTCTTGTTGAGCCTCGTGGGAAGTCCTCCCCTGGTCAAGACATCCACTCAAGAGCAAAAGAAGGGAGATAATAAGCAAATTCAACAAGTTTCCAAGGCGTAGCTTTGTCATAAGCGTTAATCCACCTTTGCTCCGGGGAACCCCGGCCAGATCATCCCCCCTCCAACGAGCGGCCAAGACTTCACACCAGCCTCTTTCGACGCTCTCCTTTAGACGCTCTCTTTGGCCTCGCTCAGGCGCCGGGCCAGCTCATCGGCCACCCGCTCAATGTCTCCCGCCCCCAGGGTGATGATCAGATCACCCGGCTGGGCCAGGCTTAAGGCCAGTTCCGGGATCTCTTCTTTCTCTGGCCGATAATAGGTTCGCGGGTGCCACTGAGCCACCGCCCGGGCCAGATCCGCCCCGGAGATTTCCCCCGTGTCCTTTTCCCGCGCGGCATAAATGGAGGTCAAAATGACCACATCGGCTTCCTGAAAGGCAGTGGCAAAGTCCGACAGAAGGTCCTTAGTCCGGCTGAAGAGATGCGGTTGAAAGATGGCGATGACATTCCCGCGGGCCACCTGCCGGGCCGCAGCCAGGGTTGCCTTGATCTCCGTCGGGTGGTGGGCATAATCATCGTAGATGCTGATCCCGCCCCGGCTCGCCTTCCTTTCAAAGCGCCGGTGCGTTCCGGTGAAACCCTCTAAGCCCTTGACGATATCCTCCCAAGCGATCCCCAATTCCGCCGTCAAAGCTACCGCTGCCAAAGCGTTGGCCACATTGTGTCGTCCTGGTACGCGCAGGCTGATCCGCCCTCGCCCCTCGCCCTTCTGGACCACTTCGAAAGAAGGATAGCCCTGCGCCAGGTCAATGTCTCGTGCCCACCAGTCGGCCTCCCCTTTTAAGGAAAAAGTAACCAGACGCCCGCGGTTGGAGTCAGCCACCCGCCGCCAATTGGGATCATCCTGGTTGATCACCAAAAAACCCTGGGGGTTGACGCGGCTGGCAAACCCGGCAAAGGCGTCCAGCACTCGTTCGAAGGTCCGGTAATAGTCCAGGTGATCTGGTTCCATATTTAGGATGGCCGCCGCATACGGTCGAAACTGCAGGAAAGACTCGCTATACTCGCAAGCCTCGGTCACAAAATACGGTGACCGGCCCACCCGGACGTTTCCGCCAATTTCGTCCAACTCACCCCCCACGAGGACCGTCGGGTCTTGCCCGGCCTGGATGAGGATGGTGGAGACCATGGAGGTGGTGGTGGTTTTGCCGTGGGTTCCAGCAATGGCCAGGCCATAGGTGGCCCGGTCCATGAGCCGCCCCAGGACCTCCGCCCGGCTGAAGATGGGCAGCCCCAATTCTTTGGCCCGGACCATTTCCGGATTATCCGGTTTAATGGCGGCCGTATAAATTACCGCCTCAGCCCCTTCCACATTCTCTGGCCGGTGGCCCAAAAAAACGCGCGCCCCGTGCTGAATCAACCTTTCAGTTAGGGGAGAGCTTTTCAGATCAGATCCGCTGACCGCATGCCCTTCCCGTAAAAGGACTTCGGCAATCCCGCTCATGCTGATCCCACCGATGCCGATCATATGAATCCGGTGGGCGGAAAGAATGTCCATTTCTTCTCCCTTCCCCAACTCGCCAATCCTAGCGTTCGAAACTATACTAGCACAGGTGACACCCATCCTCAAGGTGAACCAAAAAGTCTTCGCCGGGCTTCCTCCAAGCCCTGGCGGTGCTCGGCCAACCCCGCATAAAGGTCTCCGACCTCTCGCAGTCTCCCGGGTAAGCTCCTCAGGTTAAACTCCTCCGGTCGGATCTTGGCCAGCTCCGCCCAGCTAAACGGTGTGGAAACGGGCGCTCCCCGGCGCGGCCGCGGGATATACGGAGCAACGATGGTCTTGCCGCGGTTCAGCTGTAAGTAATCGATGTACACCTTCCCGCTCCGCTTGGCGACGGCCCGCTCTAAAGTGATCCGCTCGGGAAAGGTGCGCTGCAAAAGAGAGGCCACCTGACGAATGAAATCCGTCACCTCCTGGTAGGAGTATCTGTTCTCCAGGGGAACGTAGATATGGATGCCGGTGGCGCCGGACGTCTTCGGCCAGCCCAGAAGGCCGGCCTCTTCCAAAACCGTTTTCACCAAAAAGGCCACGCTCCTGGTCTCCTCAAAACCGGCCGGTTCCGCCGGATCAAGATCAAACACGGCGAAGTCCGGAGATTCAAGGCTCCCTATCCGCGAAAACCAGGGGTGTATCTCCAGACAGGCCTGGTTGGCCAGCCAGGCCAGGGTAGCCGCGGAATCGGCCAGGATAAATTCTATGGTCCGCCCACTGTTTTTCGACCGGTAGGGAAAACGCCGGATCCACTCTGGAGTATACGCCGGGGCCTGTTTTTGGTAAAAGGATTGTCCGTAAATACCGTCCGGGTAACGGGTGAAAACCAGTGGCCGGTCCTGCAAAAAAGGTAGAAGATAAGGGGCCAGGTCCACAAAGTAAGCCACCAGGTCGGCCTTGGTCAACCCGTCTTCCGGCCAAAGGAGACGCTGAGGATTAGTCAGCTGAACCTGGCGCCCGTCCACCGTCAACCAATAACCCTTGGCCGTCATCTTTCCCCCTTCCCCCCAGTGGGGGCCAGTCCTCCGGCAAAAGACATTCCGTCGGAGTCTTGTCCTGGCGCAGGGTAACGAAGCTGGGTTGCCGCAGGTACCCTTCCCGGGTAACCTCCAGGTACTCGACCTCACAGACCAGCTCCGGCTGGGCCCAGCTTTCCACCTCCCGGATTATGTCCACAGGTAGGGCATGGGAAAAGGGACTGGAAGCCCGCGGTGCCAAACGCCTGAGGATCTGCGCCACCTCTTCCTCGGCAAAGCCGGTCCCGGCCCGTCCAAGGTAACGCAAACCTTCTGGTCCGTAGGCCCCCAAAAGGAACCCGCCGATCCTCTTTCCCCGGCCCCGGGTATAACCGCCGATAACACAGTCCAGGCGACGGCGGTGTTTAACCTTCAGCCAGGCCCGCGAGCGCTGGCCGGGAAGGTACGGACTGGTCATTTCCTTGGCCACGATCCCTTCCAGGCCCTGCTCTCCCGTGGCGTGAAAGAGGGCTATCCCGCGGCCCGGGACGCCCTCTGATAAAAGCAGCCTTCCCCCGGGTTCTATGCCCCGACTCAGCATCTCCCGCCGCCGGACAAAGGGCAGGTCCAGGAGCGCCCGGTCACCCAGGAAAAGGAGATCAAAGGCCAAAAAGTAGAGCTCACCCCTTTGCGCCCGCAACTTTTCAAAAGAGGGCCGCCCCTGCCAAAAAGCCACAATTTCCCCATCCAGGACAGCCGGACCGCGAAAAAAACGGTGCAAAGTAGCTAGAACCGGGAAAGCGGACGTGATGTCGCGCAGGTTGCGGCTCTGCAGCCGGGTACCGTCCTCGAGAAAGGCCAAGGCCCGGTAGCCATCCCATTTGACTTCAAAAAAATGCGTTTCCGAGTCAAATGGGGCTTTGCTCTCCCAGGCCAACATGGGCCGGAGGACCAAATCTTGACCGCGATAAAGCATGCGGACTCCCCTTTTGCCCTCGCCTTCTTCCCGCGCCTCTCAACTGGGCGGGCGCAGTTCACCCGGCGGCAAATTCTCCGGAGACGGGGACCAGGGGCCCGCCGTGCCCCTCGTCTGTTCAAAAAGAGCCAGACTGTTCCGCAGTGCCTCCATTAAATCGCGGGTGGGCGGTACCTCCGGAGCAGCCACCACCAGTTCTTCACCTTCGATCTTCTTTTTAACTGCCTCCAGCAGGCTTTCCCGGTAAAGGTCATGATAGCGTTCTGGAGCAAAGGGTGCCGCCAAGACATCGATGAGCGTTCTGGCCATAGCTATCTCTCGGTCCGAGGGTTTTGCCCGCTCTTCGCCCAGCTTTAACTCCTCATACGAACGGATCTCGTCGGGGAAGTGAACGGTAACCATGGTCAGGACGCGTCCCTGGTAAACCCGCAGGACGGCTAAGACCTCCCGTTGCCGCAAAGCCACCCTGGCCAGAGCAATGCGCCCCGTCTCCAGCATGGCCTCCCTGAGCAGGTGATAGGCCTTTTCTCCGCCCTCCAGCGGCTCCAGATAATATGTTTTTTCAAAATAGATGGGATCGATCTCCTCCAATTTGAAAAAGTCCAGAATTTGAACGGCCCGGTTGGGAGCCAGAGGTAAAGCCTCCAGCTCCTCTTCCGTAAAAATGACGTAACGTCCCTTTTCGTATTCGTAACCGCGGACGATCTCGTCGCCACTCACTTCCCGGTTACAGGTCGGGCACCACTTCTTGTACTGCAACGGCGTCCGGCAGTCCTTATGCAGGTAATGAAAATGAACATCCCGATCTTCCACCGCCCGGTAGAGACGGACCGGGATATTCACCAGGCCAAAGCTGATGGAGCCTTTCCAAAGCGAGCGCATCGTCAACCCTCTATTTGACCAATCTTGGCGCCAGCTGCCAGGCAGCGAGAGCCGTTTCCCAAATCCTCTTCCAAAAAAGTTCCCAAAGGGAAAGACGTGGAATATCCATGCCGGCGACCAGGGTCACCTCACCTAATTTCTCTTCACCCAACCAGTAGGAAACCCGGCCCAGGGGACGGCCGCGTTGGATGGGGGCCACCGGTCTGGCCGCATACTCTTCCTGACGCCGTATCTGCTCTCGTTCACCGACCTGAAGAGGTAGAGAGAGGCTTTGCGCGTAAAGCAAAGGAAGGCGTTCTACTTTTCCCCTCACCACCGGCACGGTGCGGGCTAAAGTCCCGGCCTGAACCACGGGGACCTCCTCCCAAAAGGCAAAGCCGTAATCGAAGAGTTCTTTCGCCTCCTCAAAGACTTTCTGGCTATTGAGCAGGACGGCGCACAGGGTCAACCCGCGTTCCTCGGCTACGGCGACCAGACAGGGTCCGGAGGCCCGACTGGACCCGGTCTTTCCTCCCCGCGCCGCCGGGTATTCCCATAAAAGCCGGTTTCGATTGTAAAGTAAACGGTTGAGAGAATGCCCGGGCCAGGGCAGTTCCCAACTTTTCGTCCCCACGATCTGACGAAAGGCCGGGATTTTCCAGGCCGCCCGCATGATCAGGGCTAAATCCCGGGCCGTGCTGTAGTGCTCAGCGGCCGGGAGTCCGTGGGGATTGACAAAATGACTGTTATGGGCTCCTAACTCCTGGGCCCGTTCGTTCATGAGTTCGACGAAATCTTCCGTTGTCCCGGCCACCTTTTCGGCTAAGGCTACAGCCGCGTCATTGGCCGAGGGCAAAAGAAGAGCGTAGAGCAAGTCGCGGACGGATAGCACCTCGCCCTCTTCTAACCAGGCCGAGGATCCTTCAGTGGCCGCCGCCAGCCGACTAATCCTGACCGTGTCACCCAGCTGGATCTTTTCCAGCACCACCAGGGCCGTCATAATCTTCGTGGTGCTGGCCGGCGGCCACGGCCGTTCAGCGTCTTTTTCCCAAAGGACGCGGCCACTCTCCAATTCCATTAAAATAGCCGAGCTGGCCGAAAGATTCGGCTGCGCCAGAACGGGTCCGGCAAAAATGAGCATAGAGAAAAGGAAGGAAAGAAAGCCGAGGGTAAAGATGAATAGCGGCAACTTGTTCAGCCCACGGCCCCCGGCCATCCTTGGTCCTGATTCATTCCTCGCACTAGCTGCCACAGGCGCCTTCGCCACAATCTCCTCCGGATAGTCCTCATCCTAACCGTATCGTTTCCGTGGGGGTCGGGGTGGGAACGACGGCCTTGTCGCGAGGCTCTTTTGTGTCCTGGTGGTTTTTTAGGAGACCCTGGATTTGGTTGAGTACCTGGGGCGCCAAGTCAATGAGCCGATCGACCACTGCCCCGCCGTCAACCGGAAGCATTCGAACGGTTCCGTTACCCACCACCAGAAAGCCGACCGGTTGGACCGTCACCCCAGCTCCACTCCCACCACCAAAAGGAAGGGAAGTTTCGCGCCCGCCGCCGGCCGCGCCACCTCCCCGTTCCGCGGCCGTGCCCGTTTCGTACTCACCGCCCCCGGCGGCAAAGCCGAAGGTGACCCGGGAAACGGGCAAGATCACGGTGCCGTCAGGGGTTTCCACCGCTTCTCCCACCACGGTATTTACATCCACCATCTCTTTAATGCTTTCCATGGCCGTCTTCATCAGGCCCTGGATTGGATGTTCGTTCACCCAGTAATACCCCCTTTAGGAGCAATCGCCAAAAGAGTATATTTGCGGCAGTCATAATATGGCCCAGGCGGGTGACAAATATGCAACGGAAATCCGTGGCAAAGCGAGCCCGCAGGAAGTCAGGCTGCACCTTGATCCTGGGCACAACTCCTCGCCGCAGCCGGGCCTGCTGGCTGAGCAAGGCGAAAAGGCTGCCTTTCAGCGCCCAAAAGGTGCCGTAGGTTAATGCGGTGGCCGCCGCATCTCCTGTTCCCACGGTGGTTTCCCACGAGAAGCTTTCCACCCAGGTTTTTCGGGCCAGGTAGCGAACGATATGGGCATACTCATGCCCCAGACGTTTCCCCAGGCGAAATCCCTTGATGATCCTGCGCCAGTTCAACTCGCCCGGGGCAATTTTCTCTATCTCTCGGTCCCGGGGTTCTCCCTCCTGCCAGAGAACCTCCTTGGCCTGCCAGGCCGCCTCCAGGTCCTCTCGCCAAACGGCTGAAACCTGATAACTGTAGTCCAAGAGGCCCCCCAAGGTGTTGACCCGGACCAAAAAAAGTTCATCCTTCTCCTTTTTCCTGGCCTGGACGGTCACCTGTAACGGTACAAAAAAGGTGAAGGCAAAAAAGGAGACGAGAAGTCCAAGATACAACAACAGAACCAGAACGTAATGGGGCAAGGAAGGCCTCCTCTTTCGACCAGATGAGAGCCTGGGTGACGCCGGCTGCGCTCTTCACTGCCCTATGCCGACCGCGCACGGTTCAGCTACGGCCCTCCGGCCGGCACCGCGGCGAACTCTCCCTCCCTGGAGATCGCCGCTCGGCGACATCCTGTCGCCGGCCGGCCTCTCAGCCCTCGTTTCACCTGGTGCGGTGCCCAGCTCGGTCAGAGTAGCTCCGGCCGGCCTCCGCTCAGACTCACACCCCGTCCCGTACATTTTCGTCCCCCACTGGTGCCGCCGCGCGGCATGGGGGCTTCTCCTCAAAAAAGTGTTACTCGGGCACGCTTTCGCTCATGCCTACCCAGTCCCGGTACTTGTCCGGGCGCGACGAGCCACACCCTCTGTAGTTTGCCCAGGGTTTTACTCAGGCAAACGTAAACAAAAAAGGGAACCCTTTCGTTCCCTCTTTTTGACCTTCCCTCTTTTTAACCCTTGTTCAAGTCCCCGCCGACTCTTCCGCGGGCGGTTTTTCCGGCAGGGGAGGTAAGTCGTCCAGGGAGCGGAGTCCAAAGTAGCGCAAAAATTCCTCGCTGGTGGCAAAAAGGATCGGCCGGCCCGGTCCATCCCTTCGTCCCGCCTCGCGGATCAGTTTTCTGTCCAGTAACGTGGCCAAAACCCGGTCGCTGCGCACGCCCCGGATGGCCTCGATCTCGGCCCGGGTGATGGGGCCACGGTAAGCGATGATGGCCAGTGTTTCCAGTGCGGCATGCGACAGAGCTCCCGTCCCCGCCGGGCCCAAGAGTTTTTCAATATAAGGCGCCCAGCGGGGGGCAGTGACCAGCTGAAAACCGTGGGCGACGGCCTGAATCTCGATGCCGCTTCCCCGGGCCTGGTATTCCCGTTGCAAAGACTCCAGTAACTCCAGCGCTTGCGCGGGCGTAATCTCCAGGATTTCCGCCGCCCGCTCCGGCGTCAGGGGGGTCGGCGAAGCCAACAAAAGGGCTTCCAAGATGGCCTTCGCTTCCGCAATGGTCATGTTAACACCTCAGCCGTCGCCAACACTAGATGGATTTCTCCAAAAAGCTGTTCCTGGTAAACGCGGATTTTGCCTTGCCGCAACAGTTCTAGAATGACCAGAAAGGTCAAAACCAGCTCCTGCCGGGTTGGCCGTCCGCCCAGGAGCTGGCGAAAGGTCAGACCCTGAGGACGACGGCCCAGCTGCCAAAGTACCTCGCGCAGTCGTTCCTGTAAAGAACGTTCCTCAAGAGCGATCTCCCGCACAGGTTCCTCTTCAAGTAGGGCCAAGAAACTCCGATAAAGATCTTCCGCCGAAAGATCTTCAGGCAGGGGAGGCGGACCCGTGTTGACCATTTCGGGGTAGCTGCCGCGGCCGTAACGCAGGGCCTGCTGCTTCTCCAGCTCCTGGAAAAGGGAGGTGATTTCTTTATACCGCCGGTATTCCAGCAAACGTTCCACCAGTTCCGCCCGCGGGTCTTCCTCCTCTTCCTCGCTGCCGCTGGCCCCGGTTCCGTCCATCTTTTTCGGGAAAAGAGCCCTGGCCTTAATCTCCATCAGGGTGGCGGCCATAAGCAAAAACTCGCTGGCCAGCTCGATGTCAAACTGTTGCCAAGAAGCCAAATATTCGAGGTACTGGTTGGTGATCTCCGCGATGGGGATATCGTAGATGTTGATCTTATTCTTTTCGATGAGATGAAGCAAAAGGTCCAGCGGTCCTTCGAAGACCTCCACCCGAACGGTATAGCTCACCGCTCACTCCTCCCGCTCAGCGCCACCGCCGGTCGCCCTGCCCAGTTCCATCCGCCGCCATGGCCCCGCAGGAAAAATTGACCTGGGGCGAGCAGACGTTGCCTGTTGCTACAGCCTACCAGCCACCCTTATGGGAGTGGGGAGGTCACTTTTCCCTATACAAACCTAAGCAAGCCTTAGCTTTGTCTTAAGGTACTCACTGTGCAGGTCCCAGCGATTTACTTCGTTGGGACCGACGGCTACCTCCATTGCCGTCTGGCCGGTCCGGCACCCTTTGCCGGGAGGCCCTAACCCCGTTCAGGCCTTCGGCTGCCGGACCGTTTCCCGGCGTTTCTCCGTCCCGCAGGCTTTCGCCCTTGGGCTCATGCCGGGAGGGGGAGTTACCCCGCCTGCCCGCCGCCCCCCTTGCCCCACCACCAGGTGTTGCCGGAGCCACGGGAAGCCCCGGCAGGCAAGAACGGCAGACTTAAGATTTAGGTTTAACCCGTATTACCAAACACAAAAGAAAGCCAGTCTTTGGGCCCCCAGGCCCGGAAACGAAGATCTTCTCTGATCGCCCGCTTCCGCGAGGCTTTGAATAGGCCGTAAAGTTTTCCCCAGAGCCTGTAGTGCGGCCATCCTTCCTTCGGCGACAGCAGCTTCAGGACCTCCTGGGGAACTTTTTCGGCAAAACCCAGCGCCCGGCGGGCAATGACCAGGGCCGCCGCCTGGTGAGCGGACAACCCGTAAG
>Ga0334722_10008028_pt1 | contig 10144 bp, 11 predicted proteins | sample C3_bottom_MG_FD_207210 | JGI IMG/M metagenome (GOLD analysis project Ga0334722, IMG submission 207210) | Sediment microbial communities from Yellowstone Lake, YNP, Wyoming, USA - C3_bottom | ecosystem: Environmental > Aquatic > Freshwater > Lake > Sediment | place: USA: Wyoming | collected... | reverse complement strand
TTGTCGCTCGCATCTCCCTCGAGGACGCGATAGAGATCTTTCGCATGCGGGAAGCCCTGGAGGGAATGGCCGCTCGCCTCGCCGCCCCTGTCATGCCTGAGGAGGAGATCGATCGCCTTCGGCGCGCTTTGGAGGTTGCCACTGCTTTGCCGGATGGCCAAAGGCTTCAAGCGATGTACGAAGCCGGCGGGCTGATTCACGAAGCAGTACTGCGCGCAAGTGGATCGCAACGATTGCGCGCTGCCGTCAACCAGTTGCTCGACCAGATCACCCGGCTGCGTGTTCTCGCTATCAGCGCCAAGGGGCGCATTGAGCTGAGCTACGAGCAGCACCTCGCCATACTTGCGGCACTCGACAAGAGGGATCCAGACGTCAGTGAACTAGAGATGCGTCGGCATTTGCGGAGCACTCTCGATACCATAACACAGTTGATCACGAGAGGTGGGCATTGAACATCAGCATCAACTATCCGAGGCGCATTCAGAAGGTTCAAGAACAGCTCGCCAGACACAACATCGCCGTATACGTCTCCATACGTCAGGCCAGCGTTCACTACCTCTTGGGTGCTTTCGCTCCCTGGCGCACGGCTGTGGTGGTTCCCCAGGAGGGTGAGGCAGTGGCAGTGCTTTGGAACGCGGATGCCGCGCGGCTCAGGGCCGACAGCTGGTTCGACTCTGCCCATATAGTCGAGTGGGGAGGCAGGCGCGATCCAGTCTTCGTCGACACCGTCGCCAGGGTGATCAAGGAGATGGGGCTGGGTAGCAAGCGAGTCGGGATCGAACTCACATGCGGTGGGCCGAGGGTGGCTCCCGGTCTCCTACTGGCCTTTGAGTATCAGCAGATGCTGGCTGCATTGCCGGAAGCGGCGTTGGTCGATGCCACGGACATCGTCGACGAGGTTATGGTGGTCAAGGAGAAAGAGGAGATCGAGTTGATGCGGCAGGCGGCCGCCATCGGGGATATCGGGCTGAGAGCGGCGATCAAGGCTATCCGGGTGGGGGTGACCGAGAACTACTTGGTCGGCGTCGGCGAGATGGCAATGCGGAAGGCTGGAAGCGAGTGGAGTTGGTCCGTGACTGCCGGTGACGAGGTGGGCTCGGGCCATCGAACAGCTTATCCCATAGGGATTACCCAGCCAGCAACCGAGAAGATCATTCAGATGGGCGACATGGTGATCCTCGATTTTCATCCCATGTACCGACTCTATTTCTGTGATCTTACAGCGAACCTTGTGGTCGGAAAGCCAACGCCGCAGCAGCAGAAGCTGGCGGAGGTGTGGGAGGAGGGAGTGCAAGTGCTCCTTCGGCACATGATGCCTGGATCTCCTGTGGCCGAAGCCGCTCGGGCCACCCGCGAATTCGTCGAGAAGGCCGGACTTGGTGAGCATCTCTGGCCTGCTTTCGGTCACGGTCTGGGCACAGACTCTCGGGTTCCACCACTCATCAGCGAGAGGAGCCAAGATCGTTTCCTAGAGAACATGACGGTGGCGGCAGGGCTTCACATCTACTGGCCTAGTGTTGGGGGTATGCGTCTGGAGCTACCTACCCTGATCACCCAAAGTGGTGGGCAGCCTCTAGCGAAGACACCGCTGTGTCTGCAGGTGGTTGAGGCATAAGGGCGAAGAAGACTGTCTTTGCCGAAAGCAGAGCCGGAAGCAGAAGGGAGGAAGTACAGTGAAGATCCGCGACGTGCGGACGATTCTCCTGACGGCACCCATCCCCAAGGAGAAGCAGTGGACAAGCGATTTTGGCACTGCCCAAGCGTTCAACGCAGCGATTGTCGTGATCGAGACCGACGAGGGCATCACAGGGTATGCCGAGGCCAAGGGCACGCCCCAGGTCATGAGAGCGATCATTGAGCACGAGTTGAAGCCGATGCTGGTGGGACAGGATCCCACCCGAGTGCAATACCTGTGGGAGCGGATGTTCAACGGCTTCCGCCTTGGGCTGTCGCTGGCCTTTGGCCGCTCACAGCCTGTTGCGACCGCACCTGGCGAGCTCATGTGTGCCATCAGCGGAGTTGACGTCGCGTTGTGGGACATAGCAGGCAAAGCTGCAGGGGTTCCAGTCTACAGACTCTTGGGAGGGGGCGGAGTTCGTACCCGGATCCGCGCCTATGCCAGCGGAGGCCACGGTGGGGTGGGCCAGATAGGGGAGGAGGTGGCAAGCTACGTCGAGAAGGGGTTCAGGGCTGTGAAGATGAGGGTGGGCGGCAGGGACTACCCTCAGATGGTGGATGGGGCTGTGAAGCGGGTCCGGGAAGCTCGAGATGCGGTAGGACCGGATGTGCAGATCATGCTGGATGCGCATGGCAGTACGTCGGTGGGCGATGCCATCAAGATTGCCCGGGCGGTGGAGGAGTTTGACATCACTTGGTACGAAGAACCAGTCATCTTCCACAATTTCCAGGGCTTGGCTGAGGTGAGGCGTGCCATCTCCATCCCGGTCGCAACGGGTGAGAACCTGTACACTCGCTTTGCCTTCCGAGACCTAGCTCTAGCTCGAGCCGCCGACGTGTGGCAGCCAGATATGGCGATGGTAGGGGGGCTGACGGAGATGCTCAGGATCGCCCACCTGGCGTCTGCCTTCGAATTTGGGCTGGCGCCTCACTCGTGGGGTAGCGCTCTCCTATGGGCGGCCAACCTTCAGCTGTGTGCCGCCGTGCCCAATTGCCTGATTTTCGAGTTCGGGCAAGCTTACAACCCACTCCTTACCGATCTCGTAACGACACCGGTGAAAGTGGAAAGTGATGGCTGTGTGGAGATCCCACAGGGGCCGGGGCTTGGGGTGGAGATCGACCCCGATGCCGAAAAGCGTTTCCCGTTCAACCCTAACCTACCTGAAAGGGTGGCTATCGTCTAGCCTCACTGTCCATCTGTTGGGAAGGGCGCTTCTGCCCCAGAGAAGGAGAACGAGGAGGTAAGCAATGAAATGCGTGCAGGTTGCTCTCGTGGCCGCCCTTGTGGCAGTGGTCCTGCTTATGGTGTCCTGTTCTCAGACAGCACCTGCTGCGACATCAACCTCTGTGTCGGCGACGAAGACGACGGAGCCCATTAAGGCAGCGGAACCCGCAAAGAAGGTAGATTTCCCCATCAAGGGGAAAGCGATCACCGTCATCGTCCCCTGGGCTGCGGGCGGCGCCAACGACGTGGGAGCAAGGATACTGGCGGCCGACCTCGAGAAGGAGCTGGGCACGCCGCTGGAGGTGGTGAACAGAGCCGGAGCTGCTGGTCAGGTGGGGACCACGGAGTTGGCACGGGCCAAGCCTGATGGCTACACGGTTGGGGTCACTGCCGTACCGTCCACCAATACCATCTACCTCGATCCTGACCGGAAGGCCGCCTTCGGCCGAAAGGACCTTCTCCCGTTGGCTATGCACACTATGGATCCAGTGACTATTGCCGTGAGGGCGGATAGCCCAATCAAAACGCTGAAAGACCTAATCGATGCCGCACGGGCCAACCCTGGAAAGGTCAAGATAGGTTCCTCCGGCGTCATGAACGTCAACCATCTTGCCATACTTCAGTTGCAGAAGCTGGCCGACGTCAAGTTTGCAATCGTGCAATTCGATGGTGGAGCGCAGCAGCCCACGGCCCTACTGGGCGGCCACATCGATGCAGCCTGCGAACAGCCCGGCACGCTGATGCCGCAGATCAAGAGCGGTGCGTTACGGCTGCTCGGTGTCATGGATAGGGTGCCCAACGAGTTCGTTCCAGACGTGCCCACCTTCGAATCCCAGGGCTTCAAGATCTACATGTCTACGGGGAGGGGCTGGTCCTTGCCGGCCGGCACTCCTAAGGAGATCGTGGATGTGTACAGCAACGCCTTCAAGAAGGTAATGTCGAGCGAGGAGCACAAGAAGAAGATAAGGGAAATGGGCCTCGTGCTCCGATACATGGACTCTGCGGAGTTCTCAGCGTACTGGGATCAGCTCGACAAGGACATCGCTCCCCTAATACCCCTGGCCAAGGAGTCATAGCCACACTTTTCCTCGGTCCCAGGCGGGAGTCTCCCGACTTTCCGCCTGGGACTGACCTCGTCGCGGCAACCCTGTCGGTGGCGCAGTGACTGCTCAAGTTTGCAGGCAAAGCATTGTTTCATTGATGCAGCGGTGCGAGTCTGTTTGATGGGCGTCCGACTATAGAGGTGGTCGGCTAGCGGTCTATGACGGATGGCGGTGGTGGGAGAGCGCTTGCTCAAGGGCATTCATAGCGGCCACCACAGCCAGCGACATCTTCTCGATGAGATCGCCTGCAAGCAGGATTGGGTGTCTGGGTCCAAGGCCGCAGCTTTCTCCGTCGTGCGTTGGCTTAGGCAACGCTTCGCCCACATCTTCGCTTCTTGGCTCAACTGCTCGACGAGGTAGAGCTCCGCAGCCATGGGCGTGAACGCCGTGGGGATGGCCGCCAAGCAGGTGGCGGAGGTGCACCTGCCGTCGCTGGCGGAGACTGCCGCCGCCATGGCGGAGGGAGACCTGAGCAGGGAGCTGCAGATCACCATTCGGCCCGTGAAGGTGGGCTTGAGGGGCGAGATCAGCGCCATGGCCGAGGCTTTCAACCGGATGATCGGGTAGCTTCAGGAGACGGGGGCTGCCTTCTCCAGGATCACGGAGGGTCTGAGGGAGGCGGTGGGGAGGATAGCCGGCAACGCCAACGAACTGGCTTCTGCCAGCCGGCAGCTCTCGTCCGCCTCGGAGCAGGCGAGCTCGGCGACGCAGCAGATAGCCACTACCATTGCGCATTCCGCTGATTCCGGCCATCGATTCCGATTGAAGGGCTCCACTCGTTCCACCGGATGGCGGCCATCGATTCCGATCCATTGCGGCCAGCCATTCCGCTCGATGGCGTCCACCGGTTCCGGCACGTTCCGGCCAATCGGAGCGTAGCGACGCTGGTGCCCCATTATCCCTCTACCTGGTTGGCCTGCGTCAAGCCCGAGAGCTTTCGCCTCATCGAACCTCCTGTCAGTGAGATGTGGTAGGCGCTATTGACCAGACGGTCCAGCACGGCGTCGGCGACCGTGGGGTTCCCGATGACCTCATGCCATGCCTCCACGGGAAGCTGGGAGGCCACCATCGTGGAGCGGCGTTGATGGCGGTACTCCATGATCTCCAAGAGATCCTCCCTCTCGTCCTCGTCCAGCCGGGAGAGCCCCCAGTCGTCCAGGACCAGGAGATCGACCTTGGCCAGGCTCCGGAGCAGCTTCCCGTACCGGCCATCGCCCCTAGCTGTGGCCAACTCCCCGAACAGCCTGGGTACTCTAAGTAGAGGGCGGAGTAGCCTTCCAAACAGGCCCGATGGGCCGGGGCACAGGCAAGATAGCTCTTGCCCGTGCCGGTTGCCCCGACGATCAGAACCCCCAGGTGCTCCCGGATCCACTAGCAACTCCCCAGCGTCATCACCAGCGACCGATCCAGACCCCGGGGATGCCGGAAGTCCACGTCTTCCAGACAGGCCGACTGTCTCAGCTTCGCCTTGTGCAGCCTGCTGGAGAGCCGCTTGTTCTCCAGGTCCATCATCTCCCGATCCACCAGCAGCCCCAGCCTCTCCTCGAAGCCAAGGCTCTCGATGTCGGCGGTCTGCCTCTGCTCTTCCAGGCCCCGGGCAAACCCCTCCAGCTTCAGGGCCCTCAGTTTCTCCAACGTTGGGTGGATCAGCATGGTGAGGCCATCCCCGTTCGGTAGTAGGCCGCCCCTCTGACGTTGGCGTGCTCTATCGGCGGCACCTCCTTGGCCCTCCCCGGCAGCGGCTTGCCCTCCAGTTTGTTCTCCAGGATCGCCCGGACGCTCTTGTAGCTCCTGGCCCTGATCGCCAGGGCTCTCTCGCAGGCCGCCTCCACCCTCTTCGCCCCGTAACTCTTGGTCAGCCCGATGATCCCCAGGCACGACCGGAAACCCTGCTCGGGATGGGGCCTGTCTTCCAGGATCGCCTCCACCAACTTCGCCGCGTAGGGTCCCGTCTGCCTGGCCCAGGAGATCATCCTGCCCGGCGTCCAACTGGCGTACTTCCGATGGCTGCTGGGCATGTGCTCCGGTAACGTCGTGTGGCCACCCTTCACGTGGCTGCGCCGGTGGCTCGCCACCCTCGTCCCCTTCCGGAAGCACTCTACCGTCTCGGCGGTGGCCCGTAGCTCCATCGGCTTCTTGAGCAGTTGGTAGGGGACGGAGTAGTAGTGACCCTCGAACTCGACGTGGTAGTCGATGTTGGCCCTGACCTTCTTCCACTCGGCGTACTCGTAACGATCTTCGGGCAGCGGCCGCAGGGCAGGCTCATCCAGGGTCTCGAAGAGGCTCTTCTGGCTGCCAGGCAGCTTGTGGAAAGGCCTCTCGTTCAGCCGCTCCAGCAGTTCCCCGATGGCCTCGTTCAGTTCGGCCACGGAGAAGAACCTTCGGTTCCGCAGCCTGGCCAGGATCCACCGCTCCACCACCTGCACCCCGGCCTCGACTTTCGCCTTGTCCCGCGGCCTCGCCACCCTGGCCGGTATCACCGCTACACCGTAATGGGCCGCCATCTCCTGATAGGTCGGGGTCAAGTCCGGCTCGTAGAAGCAGACCTTGGAAACACCGCTCTTGAGGTTGTCGGGGACGATCACCTCGGGGGCACCACCCAGGAAGGTGAGGCAGCCCACGTGGGAGCCGATCCAGTCCGGCAGTCCCTGGGTCCAGGTGGCCTCGGCGTAGGTGTAGCTACTCGCTCCCAGCACGGCCACGAACAGTTGGGCTTCCTTTATCTCCCCCGTGCCCCGATCCACCACTGGCACCGTCTGCCCGGCGTAGTCCACGAACAGCTTCTCGCCAGCTCGGTGCTCCTGGCGCATCACCACGTCCAGCTTCCCGGCCCACTCGGCGTATAGCTCGCAGAAGCGGCTGTACTGGAAGCCCTCGGGGTTCTTCGCCTTGTACTCCTCCCATAGGAGCGACAACGTCACCCCCTTCCGTTTCAGCTCCTGGTGGAGCTTCACCCAGTCAGGGAGCGGTCTCTGGGAGGAAGGGATCTGGATCGGTGGGGGAAACAGGAGCCTCTCCAACTGGCCGTTGTCCAGCTCCGGCGGCAGCGGCCATGTCAGCCCCACCTTCTCGGCCCGCTTGAGGTACTCGGTCACCACCGTGTGGCCGATGCCGCAACTCCTGCCAATGCCCCCGTGGCTCAGCCCCAGGGACCACTTCAGTCTCAAGACTTCCCTGATCTTCCGCATGGATAACCTCTTCGCCGACATCTACGCCCCCTAATCTGTCTTGAGGGCGTAGGCTAACAACTTCGGCTATCCAGCGTCGCTCGTTCCGATCACCGTGGCCACCAACTGGAATGTGGATGCCTTCCGCCGGAATCACTGGCTGCTTTGGGTCGGAATCGGTGGTCGGCTTGCGCCGGAATCAGTGTCCTCCTTGGAGTGGAATCACTGTCCGCTTTGCGTCGGAATCGGTGGAATGATTGGAGCGGAATCAGTGGCCGCAATGGGGCGGAATCCGCAGCCCGTGGAGAGCACCCGAGCATTTAGCTGGTAGACTTCGTTGTATCGCTCCCACACCTCAACCAGGGGTGCTGGACAGATGATGAGGGGGCGTGCGTGCTCTGTCCGCTCGAAGTGCTTCACGATGGCAGCACCGATGTAGCTCTTGCCGAGGCCGACCACGTCAGCGACGAAAGCCCCGCCGTAGTCCTTGATGATCTGCACGGCCTGGCGAACAGCCACCTTCTGAAAATCCGCCAGCCGGGTAGTCATCTCGTCGTCCCAGAGGATGTCCGCGGCCTCCGTTCCCTCCACCCGATCTCGCACCAGCGTGTAGAGGGTCTTCATGTACACGTCGTAAGGACGAACCGGGGTTAGCGCCCACGATTGCTTGATCTCCTGCATCAGGGCCTCGTCGAAATCCTCTGCCTCCTTCCACAGCCCCTCGAACCACTGGACGAGTTGATCGTGGTTGTCATTACCCTGGACGATCACGTTGAGCTCGGTGTTATGAGTGACGCCGGAGAGGGTGAGGTTGGAGGAGCCGACGATGGCAATGCCTTCCTCGTGGCGCGGCAGCGGGTTGCCGAAGATGTCGAAGACCTGCCCGTAGTCGAAGATGTACGCTTTCGCGTGCATCCGCCCCTTGGTGTAGACGCGGACTTTGAGGCGCTTCTCCTCTATCATGGGCGCCAAGACCCGAACCAGGGATTCCGTCTCGTCCGACTGATCCATCAGCTCAATCGACGACCGCAGGTTGGAGGCTGTCTCGGCGGCCATCTGCCTGGCATCAGTCCGTCTTGGGTAGGCCTGGGCCTCGACCGTCTCTGCAACCAATTCCAATCGACGGTAGCCCTCTGCCAGCTGCTCCAGCGTTTCGCGGTTAGTCGTGTTGCCAATCAGCAGCCTCAGCTCCTTAACTCCCGCCAATCCGGTGGCTATGCTCTCCAGGCCCGACAGGAAGAAGTACCCTACCGCGAAGCGGGCGGCCTTCGTCGATCCCAGGATCCGGTTGACGTGATCCACTAGTTTCTCGGTGCGGTTGTCGATGATGTCATGGGCCAGGGGCTATTCTCCAACTCGTGAGGATACGGGCCGGGCGTTCGGTTGTACGTCGTGTTGAGCAGTCAGGCCCAACAGTTGTGCCTTGGATGAAGCCAAAACACGGTCGCGGCTGGTAGCCGTAGGCAACGTCGGCCGGAACGAGGAGCCCGGCCTTGAACACGGCACACAAGGCATGCAGATGTGAGGGTTCTTAGTCGCCGTTCTTCGCCAGGTACTCGCGGCCCTCGGCGCTGATCTCCCAGATCCCGTGAGGGGAACCCTTCTTTAGTAAGCCTTCTTCGACCAACCTCAGCCGAGCCCAATGGACACCGTTGCGCCATCGAATAACCGAAGGTTTATGGGGAAGAGGTTTCAGATCGTCTTCGGTAAGCTCGTTCCCCAGGATGTCCCCTACCCTGTCGACGACCTGAGCAGCTCTTGCTGCCCCTCCCATCTCGGAGACCGCGGTCAGGATTGGGCGATAGTAGTCCTCTAGAGGGGTCCGAAACCCGGCTGGCAGGCGATCAGTGGAAGTACGGAGATGACCATCCTGGGTCCGCTCAGTCTTCTTGTCGTCAGAACCCTTGCGGCCCACAGCAGCCATCCAGTCCCGTCGAAGAGCGTTCACTCTCGACTTGAACTGGGCCATCCTCTCGGCCCTGTCCGTTGCTCGGCGTGCGTTGTCGTAGTCGCCAGCTTGCAAGGCTGCGATGCCCTCGCCTTTTGCGGCAGACACCTCTCTTTCGATCTCCTCCACCAGCATGTCGAAAGCCGCACTGACGTCAGTTGGACCGATGCCCGCCATGCTCACCCTCCACTCTAAGCGGTCGTTTGCGTCACGTCCGCGATCTGGTGAAGATCAGCTACCTTGCGATCTATTTGCACTTCGAAGTCCAACAGTTTCTCCGCGGCAGATCCCTTTAGCGGATACCCATGCTCCTCGAACAGTGTTAGGATCTTGTCGACCAGGGCTACAACTTCGGCCTGCTCCTCGGCAGAAACAAGGGCAATCGGCAGCGTCTTCCAGTCATCCGGGTACACGTGGATCTTGCTCCGCCTCCGGGCCACCAACCAATCTCTGGCATAAGTGGAATTCTACACTGCCAGCAGGTATTTGGGTGCAATTTGCGTGGAGATTTGTTAATCTCCAGCGATTCTGACACCCCTCAACTGTTCAGCGAAAATGTCACCCATGATGGAGACGGTGACGTTGAACGAGAGGGAGCAGAAGCGGTTGCTAGTATTGAACCAGGTGATCGGTGGGCAGACGACGGCGAAGGATGCGGCCGAGGTGCTGGGTCTGTCGGAGCGGCAGGTGAGGCGCATCCTTGCGGCGTATAGGAGGGAGGGCGCCGCGGCCCTTGCCCACGGGAACCGGGGGCGGAAGCCGACCAACGCGACGGACCCCGCGGTTGTGCATCGGGCGGTCGAGCTGGCGAGGGGGAGGTACCGCGGACTGAACTACCAGCATCTGAGGGAGAAGCTGGAGGGGGAGGGGGTTTTCCTGAAGCCATCGACCCTGAGGCGGATCATGATGGCGGCAGGGGTGGTGAGTCCGAGGAAGCGGCGGCCCCCGAGGCATCGGGCCCGGCGGGAGCGGTATCCCCAGGAGGGGATGCTGCTGCAGATCGACGGGAGCCCCCACGATTGGC
>Ga0334722_10008027_pt1 | contig 10146 bp, 7 predicted proteins | sample C3_bottom_MG_FD_207210 | JGI IMG/M metagenome (GOLD analysis project Ga0334722, IMG submission 207210) | Sediment microbial communities from Yellowstone Lake, YNP, Wyoming, USA - C3_bottom | ecosystem: Environmental > Aquatic > Freshwater > Lake > Sediment | place: USA: Wyoming | collected... | reverse complement strand
GCACCGTACCTTATCGAGCCGTCGGCAATCGGATTTACGACGTACGCGATCGGTTACAGTAGCATTGTCAACGCGACGCGGACGTACAAACTGGAGCGCATCAAAGCGGCGGCGTTGACGCGGCAGGAGTACGTTATCCCGCGCGAATTTCGCGGCTTGGATGTGCTGAAGAGCGCGTGGTCGGTCATCTACGGCGAGAACCTGCTCACCGTCGTCTTGCGTTTCAGTCCGAGCGTTCGCAAGCGCGTCGAAGAAACGCGCTGGCATTTTTCGGAAGAAAAGCGCGATGACCCTGACAAGCCAGGTTATTTGCTGTGGCAAGCGCACGTTGCGGACACAACGGATATGCTTCCCTGGGTCCGCTCGTGGGGCGCCGATGTGGAAGCGCTGGAGCCAGAGGGGTTGCGGGAAGAGGTGATAAAGGCAACGAAAGACCTGGCTACGCAGTATCAGATTATTGGATCGACCCAGGTTCCACCCCACCATCGGCTTTGGGCAAAAGCCGATAAGCAGACGAGCGACTATCATCTCTTGCTCTACCACTCGATTGACGTTGGTCAAGTCGCGTTGGCGTTATGGCAAACTGGGTTAAATAATAATCTACGGCAACAAATAGCCAACTGGCTTGGGCTGAACATTGATGACGCTGGACGATTGATTGCCTTCTGGGCAAGTTTGCATGATTTGGGCAAAGCGAGTCCAGCGTTTCAGGATCATCCGTGTATGCCCCGCAAGTTGCGCGAGAGAATTCGCCGTGAACTTGAGGCAGCAGGGCTGAAATTTCCTGCGCGGCGCGAATATGAAAAGCGCGCGCGGCATGAAGTCATCTCGACCAGCGCGCTCAAAGACGAAGGTGCGCTGGCGAAGCATTCAACCCTGCCTGACTCGCTTGCAGAGCAGATCGCACAGATGATTGGTGGACATCACGGCGCATGGCCGCAAAGCGAACTATTCAGCCCCACACGCTTGAAGCCAGAGGATAAAGGAAACGCGGAGTGGCTGGCTGTACGTCAGGCCCTGGTTCAAGACCTTGTGAAAGTGTTTTACCCTGCCGCTGTGAATAATTTTCAATCCAGCACGCTCAGAGACAACATCGTGCTCACACTGATCTCTGCCATTATCTCAGTTGCAGATTGGCTCGGCTCTGACGAAGAGAACTTTCCTTACGAGAGTGAACCTTTACCGCTCGATTCGTACGTCCGTCATTCGCGCCAACACGCGCGCTATGCCCTGTTGCGCGCAGAATGGCAACCCGCACCCGCAATGCCGCAATTCGACTTTGAGTCCGCATTTGGCTTTGCGCCGAGATGTGCGCAACAAGAAGTGCAGAACGCGCTCAACAGCGTTTCTTTACCCGCGCTCGCAATTATCGAAGCGCCGATGGGGAGCGGCAAGACCGAAGTGGCAATGGCGGTGTACGCACAATGGGCAAAAGTTACCGGAGATTCAGGTTTGTACGTTGCGATGCCGACAACTGCCACGAGTAATCAGATGCACTCGCGCGTCGCGGATTTTCTTAGCGCGCAGTTTGGCAAAGACATTGAGCCATTGCTTGTACACAGTCAGGCGATCTTGCGCGACCCACCTGCTGAAAACGATGCCGTCGAGGAACAAGAAGCTGAAGGCGAACGAACCAGCGCGCAGGCATGGTTCTCGCCGCGCAAGAAAAGTTTGCTTGCGCCGTTTGGTGTTGGCACGGTAGATCAAGCGCTGATGAGCGTATTGCAGACTAAACACTTTTTCGTGCGCTTGCTCGGCTTGAGCCACAAGGTTATCATCTTTGACGAAGTTCACGCTTACGATGCGTATATGTCGGAATTGTTTGAGCGGCTGCTCATCTGGTTGCGACAAATCAATGCATCGGTCATCGTACTTTCGGCGACGTTGCCTGAAAAAACGCGACAGCGACTTGTGCGCGCCTACACCGGTAATGCAACCATTCTACCAGCAAGAAATTATCCGCGCTTGACATTTGCTGCTTCGGATGGCAGGATTGATGCGGTCGAACTCACGCCACCTGACGAGATGAAATTGCAATTCGATTGGATAGATCGAGAGGCGGAAAACATCATCGAGCGACTTGATAGCGAGTTGAGCGAGGGTGGCTGTGCCGTCGTGATTTGCAACACGGTATCGCGCGCACAAAATCTTTACGAGATGTTGAGAAATCGCCCAGAGAAATTGTGCGACGACGATAACCTGATTCTGTTTCATGCACGCTTTCCAATGGCTTGGCGTGAAGAACTGGAACAAAAGGTGCTAAAGAAATTCGGTCCAAACGACAAAGACAAGTCCAGGCCCAATCCCAACCGTCCCACCAAAGCCATCGTCATTGCGACCCAGGTGGTCGAGCAGAGTCTTGACCTCGATTTCGACGTGATGATTAGCGACCACGCGCCCATTGACTTGCTTTTGCAACGCGCAGGCAGATTACAACGACACGCGGTCAACAATCCGCGCCAGCATCCTTATCGCTTGCTCATCGCCGCGCCAGAGGTTGATGGGGACATTCCCGAGTTTGAACGTGGTGACAAGTTTGTGTATGATGAGTACGTCCTGTTGCGCTCGTGGATTGTGTTGAACAAAATTGCGGCAAAACAAATCATCCTGCCAACAGATTTGCCCGTGCTGATTGAGCAGGTGTATGGCGACATTGAGCCAACCGACGACCCCAAATTGCTGGAGGCGTTAGCAAAAGCAAAAGGGGAGATGGCAAAAAACGAACTGGGAATGAAATTCAAAGCGCGCAAACGCTTAATCGTCGAACCTGACAAGGAGGGTTTGCTATGGGGCGACAATGCTGCACTTGAGGAAGACAATCCATCCGTACATGAAACTTTCCAGGCGTTGACACGCGCGGATCGCCCGGGAATTAACGTTGTGTGCCTACATCGGATCAATGGTCAACTGGGGCTCGAACCAGATGACTTGACAGTCGTCTTTGATCCGGCGCAGAAAATGGAAAAAGCCATAATACGCGAACTCGCACAGCACGCCGTCAACGTGCGACATCCAGACCCCGAGGTGGAACGTTACCTGTTGGCTGAACCTGACGATGCCCAGGTAAAAGCGATTCTGAACAAGTGGAAAAAGGTAGCCGCATTGCGCTATCACCGCGTCGCGATCTTTGAGAATGGCGTATGTCCTTTGAAAGGAAGGGGATACGTCATGCGGCTGAACAAGCAAGACAAACTTGGATTGCGCATCGAGAAGGAGACCCAATGAACATTTCATTCAATCTGATTGACGAATGCTGGATCCCGTGCTTGCGCAAGGACGGCACGCGCGACGAGTTGAGTTTGCGCGATACACTCGCGCAAGCGCATCAACTGCGCGAGATTTGTGGAGACACACCATTGGAAACAGCCGCCCTGCATCGGTTGTTACTGGCAGTCCTGCACCGCGTCTTTGGTCCCAAGGAGCGTGCCGACTGGGTCGCCTTGTGGGAGCGCAGAGGCCTCGGTTTTGACATGCAACGATTGGAGAATTATCTGCTTCGTACAGATATTTATCCGCGCTTTGACTTGTTTCATCACCAACGTCCATTCTTTCAATCTTTAGATCCCCGCGTGAAAGACAAATCGGTAATCAGCATGGTTTTGCAAATGGCATCAGGCAATAATGCTACCTTGTTTGATCACCATACCGAGCAAGTTGGCGTAGCGTTGACTCCAGCACAAGCCGCGCGCGCGTTGATTACATCTCAAGCATTTGGGATTGGTGGCTTGAGTGGATTACCTGACAAGTTCACGGATGCACCATGCGCCAAAGGCATAGTTTTCTTCGCTACTGGCGAGAGTGCCTTTGAGACTCTTGTGCTAAATCTTGTACGCTACAACGAGGATGAGCCAATCCCTAGCCCCAACGCCGATGACTGTCCCGCTTGGGAAATGGAAGACCCCTTCTTACCTGCGCGTAATTACCCAAGAGGGTATCTGGATTATCTCACCTGGCATAATCGACGAATTTGGCTCTATCCAGAGGTCTCCGATCAAGGTATCATCATCAGGCGGATGCGTTGGGCTCCCGGTCTGCGCTTGGAGTCAGAAAACATTGACCCACTGAAGCAGTATATTATAGACGAACAAGAGGGTTGGCGCGTTCTCTGCTTTCAACCCGATCGCGCCCTCTGGCGTGATAGCGCGGTTTTGTTGCGCTTAAGTGACAGAAACAAACCGCCCAAAATTGTGGCATGGCTGGCTGATCTTGCCAGACGAGCCCCCACAGTACTTGAAGTGACGCAACAATATCGCTTGATGGCTTTGGGACTAGCCAAAGATCGCGCTAGTCTTGACTTTATGCGCGCGGAAAGTTTGCCCTTGCCTATCGAATACTTGGCAAATGATACTCACGTCAGCCATCTCAGCACTGCCCTCGAACTTGCAGAAAAAACAGGCAAATTGCTCAATCGTTGCGCCTTCTGGCTGGCTTGGCTAATCATCGAGGCCACGGCAAAGGACAGTCAAATGGGTGAAATCAGTGATGTGGAAAATGAATTGCCAATTGACACTAGAATGAAAACAGGCAGACTCGCAGTCAAGGAGGGTAAAAAGGTTAAGGATACGGAAGCCCCAAAACTCTATCGTCTTTTCGAGTCTTTCGGCGTCGAGCGGCTGTACTGGAGTCAGTTGGAAGTGCACTTTTATCGCCTGATTCAGGATTTGCCAGGCGATCCCGAAGCCGCAAAAGACAAGTGGCGCGGACATCTCAAGCGCGTGGCGCGCGCCGCGTTCAATCAAGCCATCGCCTATGCTGGCACCGATTATCGCGCCCAGCGCGCCATCGTCAAAGCCGATGAACAGTTCCAATCTGGTTTGGCACGACTATTGGATGTCAGGCAACCCAATTCAACGAATGGAGGTGAAACGCATGGCACACGCTGACCCATTTATCCAATTTTTGGAAGAACACCGCGACGACCGCGCACTGATGGCAGCCTTGCGGCGCGGCCTGGCACAACCCAAATGTGCGGAAGTGAGTCGCATCGTGCAATGCTGGCTGTCCACAAATTCACCGCGCTGGCTTGAAGATGCGTACTACTCAGTTGCTCCACTCTTCGGCTGGTACCACGACCACATCGCCAGCGAGGGCAATATGGGCAGCCACTTTCGCGAACTCGCGGAAGAACTCAAGCGACCGCAAGACGACGAACTGCCGCGCAATGTTGAGCGACGCTTTATGCTACTCCTTGCCAGCGATGCGAACAATTTGGACGATATGCTACGCCCAGCCGTTTCGTTGCTCAAGTCCAACGAAATTGCGGTGAACTGGCAGCAACTGCTTGTTGATATTGTGGCGTGGAAGCACACCGACGACCGCCGCGACAAGGTGCGCCTGCAATGGTCGCGTGAATTTTGGCGCACCAAATGACCGACCAATCAACTAACTGGAGTTTGGCAAGATGACAGAAACCAGGTTTTTTGGCTTCATAGGCCACTTACCTATGCCACAGCAACGTTGCGTAGAAGGCTTAAAAACCTGGTTTCTGTGAGTTCTCCTCCACCTTTTTCAGCATTTGCCAAACTCCAATCAACTAATGAACCAACAACCCAATTCTTGAAAGGAGCATCCAAAATGTTTATCGAGTTGCACATCATCCAAAACTTTCCGCCGTCGAACCTCAACCGCGACGACGTGGGGCAACCGAAAAGTACCGACTTTGGCGGCGTGCCGCGCGCGCGTATCTCGTCACAATGCCTCAAGCGTGCAATCCGTTTCGCGGGCAAAGACCCGAAAGACGCGGACGCGAAATCACTGTTTGAGCGGTACACCCAAGTGCCGCTGGCTGATCGAACAAAACTGATTATTGCGGAACTGGTGAAACGTTTGACAGAAAAGCGCCCAGCCCAGGAAGCAAATGCCAAGATGCTTGCAACTGCTTTTGCTGAAGCGTATGCAGGCGGTATTGACGAAAAAGGCAGAACCAACGTCTTGCTTTACCTGAGCGATCAAGAACAGGATCGCATTGCCGCCAGGTTGAACGAATCCTGGGACGCGCTGATTGCTGCGCTCTCCCCCGAAACGCCTCTCGATCAAGTGGCGCGACAATTCGCGGAGAAAATCAGTCAGCGTGCCGCTAAACCAGCCAAAGACAAAGCCATCCGCGCAAGGGATATGAGCAAGGAAATCCAAGCGCGTTTGGAAAAAGGCGGCAAGGACAGCAAAGATGCCAGAACCATCGTGGGGGATTTCAAGAAAGCGTTCAAGAGTGAAGCAAAAGTGTTTACTACCGAAGAACTCGATTGGGTGAGCACAGAAATCGCGACACATTGGGACGCAATTCAGGCGCAGAGAAACGCCGCGTCGCCGCTTCAGCCCATCGTTGATGAATTTATCAAGGAAACCAAGGGGCGCACCAGCGCACCCGACATCGCGCTCTTTGGGCGGATGCTCGCGGACAAGCCCGAAACGAACATTGATGCCGCGTGTCAGGTCGCGCACGCCATTTCCACGCATGCGGTCAGTCGCAACGACATTGACTACTTTACCGCCGTGGACGACTTGCAACCGCGAGAGGAAACGGGCGCGGGCTTTCTCGACGTGCAGTACTTTAACAGCGCGTGTTTCTACCGCTATGCACGCATTGATTTCGCGCAACTGGTCAAGAATCTTGGCGGTGACGTGGAACTGGCGCGGCGCAGTGTGGAAGCATTCTTGCGCGCAAGTGAAGCCGCGATCCCCAGTGGCAAAAAGAACAGTCACGCGCAAGAGTGTCGCCCATCGTTTATGCTCGGAGTGGTGCGAAGCGACGACAGCGCGGGCTGGTCATTGGTCAACGCGTTCGAGACACCCGTGCGCGCGAATCAAGAGCAAGGTTTGGTTGAAGCATCGGTGCGCGCCTTAAGCGAAGAATTCGACGATCACTGCGAACGCTATGGCACAAAGACGATTGTGGAAAAGTCCGTGCTGGTCACCAGCAGATTGGCGCGCGCGGGCGCAGTGAGTGGGCAACTGGCAAACGCAATTGCTAAAGCAGATTCAGGGAAAGACAAGAGCGCGCTTGATGTATTTGTCGAGGCCCTTTGCACGAAATTGAACTCAACCACGCAGGGAGCGTAACTATGAGCCACACTCTGCTGATGCGTTTGGTCGCGCCGATGCAGTCGTGGGGTGTGCAGAGTGATTTTACCCACCGCGATACGGGCCTGGAACCATCCAAGAGCGGCGTGATCGGCTTGCTGTGCGCCGCGCTCGGCAAACCGCGTGACGAAGCGCATCCCGACAATCGCGACAAGCCGACGCTCGCGCAGTTGGCAAACTTGCGAATGGGTGTGCGCGTGGATCGCGAGGGCTTTCTCAAACGTGACTATCACACGGCGCTCGACGTCCGCAAAGCCAGCGGTACGAAAATAACCGACACCAAAGACACCGAGGTCTCCGAACGTTTCTATCTCGCCGATGCTGCATTCCTCGTTGGACTGGAGGGGGACGACCTGGATTTGCTGCGCAAGTTGAATGACGCTCTGCAGCATCCACATTGGTTCTTATTCTTGGGGCGCAAGGCGTTTGTGCCAGGCGAGCCAGTGTGGCTCGAAAACGGCGTACGCGAAAATCAAACCCTGGAAGATGCTTTGACCACTTTTCGCCCACGTCTTCGCCCCGTCAGAAGATTCGATGATCCTCGAATGCGTCTGGTCATCGAAGTCAAAGCCGGCGCGCGAGGTGAAATCACGCGACGTGACCAACCGCTATCGTTCGTCAAAGGTCAGCGTCAATTCGATGTGCGTTACTTGACGACAGACTTTTGCGATGAACCAAAGGAGACGTGATGTATATCTCCCAACTTGTCCTAAACCCTTGCAACGCCCAAGTCCGCGCGGAACTGGCGCACCCGTACGAACTGCACCGCACGCTCCTGCGCGCCTTTCCGCCAGGCGTCGTCCACAAGGAACGCGACGCGGACGACGCCGCGGGCATTCTCTTTCGCGTGGACGAATCGCCGCGCGAACAAAAAATCACTGTCCTTGTGCAATCACACATCGCACCTGATTGGTCGTTCCTGAACAATCAACGTGATGCGCGTGGACACGTGTACTTGCTCCAGCCCGCCGAATCGAAACCGCTTGCGCTGAAACTCGCGGCGGGACAGACGCTCGCCTTTCGCTTGCGCGCGAATCCGACCAAGCGACTGGGCAAATCGGCGGGGGAACGGCAAGGCAAGCGCGTGGGCATCTTCAAAGAAGAGGAGCAACTGGAATGGCTGCGCCGTAAAGCCGATGCGGGCGGTTTTCGCATCGTGCGTGCGCTGGTGAGCCGCGAAGATCGCATCGAGAACGCGGGAGCAATTCCGCGCGGCGAGCAAAAGCACGATCTGAAAATGTTGTCGGTGCAATTCGACGGTGTTTTGCAAATCGCCAACGTGAACGATTTCGTCAAGACCATCGCGCGCGGCATCGGTAGCGGCAAAGCATTTGGGTTCGGACTGTTGTCGCTGGCGCCAGTGTGATGAGACCTGACAGGTTTGGGAAACCTGTCGGGTCTGGAGTACGAGTATGCAAGACCTACACATCCTCCCCAAGATTCGGGACGGGTTGAGTTTCGTTTACCTTGAACACGGCAAGATCGAACGGACGCAACACGCGGTCGAGTTCTTCGATGCGCAAGGCGGACGCACGCTCGTGCCAACCGCCGCGCTCGCCGTGTTGATGCTGGGACCGGGGACGAGCATCACGCACGAGGCAATCAAGGTGCTGGCGGAAAACGGTTCACTCGTTGTATGGTGTGGTGAGCAAGGTGTACGCTTTTACGCACAAGGAATGGGGGAGACACGTAAAGCGTACCATTTGCTCAAACAAGCCGAACTGGCGAGTGATCCTGCCAAGCGCATCCAGGTTGTGTTGCGGATGTATCGCTATCGCTTTGGCGATCAACTGCATCCCGAACTTTCGCTCGAACAAATTCGTGGAATGGAGGGGGTGCGTGTGCGCGAGGCGTACGCCAAAGCGAGTCGTGAGTATGGCGTGCCATGGAACGGGCGACGGTACGATCGTGCGAACTGGGGCGCGGGTGATCCGATCAATCGTGCGCTCTCGACAGCGAACGCGTGTCTCAACGGCTTGTGCCACGCGGCGATTGTTTCGGGTGGCTACTCGCCCGCGCTCGGCTTCATTCACACGGGCAAGCAGTTGTCGTTCGTGTATGACATCGCGGATTTGTACAAGGTGGATGTGACCGTACCCCTTGCCTTCAAGATTGTTGCGGAATCGAAAGAACATTTGGAGACGCGTGTGCGATGTGCGTGTCGTGATGCGTTTCGAGCAAGTCGCTTGCTCGATCGCATCATCCCAGACATTGATGCGTTGTTAGGCATCAGCGCAACAGAACTGGCGATGGGTGAAACGGCGGACATAGACCCAGCCTGTCCGGAGCCGTTGTGGGATATGCCAGAGTTTGCCGGGGAGGGCGATGGCGATGATCGTGATGATTCTTGAAAAGGTACCGCTTGGTTTGCGCGGTGAATTGACCCGATGGCTGATTGAGCCGCATCCGGGCGTGTTCGTTGGGCATGTTTCGGCAATGGTGCGAGACCGGCTGTGGGTCAAGTGTTGTAACTCGTCGCGCGGGGGTGGTGTGTTGCAGATATGGACAACAAACACAGAGCAAAAGTTTCAGATGCGCGCCCATGGCATGACCAAGCGTGAGATTGTGGACCTAGATGGTTTGCAGTTAGTCCGGATACCGCCGAGTGAGAGGCGAGATGATAAAGATAACTAATGGTTGGCTGTATTCAAAAAAACATTTGAAGGGAATTCCCCACGCACGTGGGGGTGAACCGAATATCGCCCAAGCGAGCCATATCAGACTGCGAATTCCCCACGCACGTGGGGGTGAACCGTTAGCGTGATCGTTTCCGTGTGGAATGATACGAATTCCCCACGCACGTGGGGGTGAACCGTTCGGCGTTCAAGGCGTTTGCCAAGCCGGCAAGAATTCCCCACGCACGTGGGGGTGAACCGTGCCGCGCGTTCAGCGGCAGGCAACCGCCTGAGAATTCCCCACGCACGTGGGGGTGAACCGAAAACGTGCAGAATCGGGTGTTAGTGCTCGATGAATTCCCCACGCACGTGGGGGTGAACCGGCTTCCCCCTGCGGTCCGCTCCCAATGGCTTTGAATTCCCCACGCACGTGGGGGTGAACCGACCAAGT
>Ga0334722_10008026_pt1 | contig 10146 bp, 9 predicted proteins | sample C3_bottom_MG_FD_207210 | JGI IMG/M metagenome (GOLD analysis project Ga0334722, IMG submission 207210) | Sediment microbial communities from Yellowstone Lake, YNP, Wyoming, USA - C3_bottom | ecosystem: Environmental > Aquatic > Freshwater > Lake > Sediment | place: USA: Wyoming | collected... | reverse complement strand
TTTCTCCCGCAACGGTACGATTTTAGTCGGGTCGGTACGGTAGACGCCGCAAATGTCGTCGCGGTCCGGAACGCGGGACGCAGGTACGTTCTTGGGCGGTGTACCGCCCATGGTTTTGTCCGGTGCACCTACGCTGGCCGCGACGTGCTGAGCGGTACCGCCTACGGTCGCACGGCTCCGCAGTTTCCGCTGCATGTCTGTGCCCCCCTACATGTGTATTCGTTTGGTCCGGTGACATGTGTACACTTGTTTAAATGTCGTTTGATGAAAATTGGCTTCGACACTCGCAGTGGATCTCCTGCAAAGCAGATTTGAATTCGGGGCACTCAGGAGCGGGAGGACAGAGCGGCACCGGCGGGGCGGAGGGCGCGGGCGGGCGGGTGTCGAAACACGCTGCCTACGGCAGTCCGTGCACGGACAACACCATCTTTAGCCACACCAAAAGCGGGGCCACGATGAGGGCAGGCAAAAGATTCCCCACCTTCACCCGCGTGAGTTCAAGCAAGTTGATGCCAATGCCGAAAATGAGCAACCCGCCTGTCGCTACGAGCTCGTTCAGCATGGGGGGCGTGAGGAAAGGCGCTATCCAGGTGGCGAACAGGGTGATCGTCCCCTGATATACAAAAACAGGCAGGGCCGATAAAACTACCCCTGGCCCGAGCGTCGCGGCAAAAATGATCGCCGTGGTGCCGTCCAATACCGATTTGGCGTACACAATGCTGTGATCGCCGGTGAGCCCGCTTTGCAACGGCCCCATCACCGCCATCGCCCCCACGATGTAGACGAGCGTAGGCGTCATGAACGCCTCTGTAAACCTGCCAGCCGCGGCACCGACCAACCCCTGCAGTCGTTCGCCGACCCCTTCCAGCCGCTCCTCCAACCGCAGAAACGTACCGGTAACGGCGCCCAGGATCATGGCAATGATCACTACCAACAAATCCTGCGACTTGAGAGCAGACTGCATCCCGATCAAAAGCGTCGAAAGGCCAATCGCCTGCATCACGAGCTTTTGGTACGATTGGGGAATACCTCGCATGAGAAAAAGTCCAAGACCAGCCCCCGCCACGATGGCCAACGCATTAACCACGTTTCCCAACTCTCTTGCCAATGCCACGCCCAAAATCGCCACTTTCCCTTCTCACCGAAGCTCGCAGTTATAAGCATTTACATTCGCCCGTCCTGGCGGCTACCCTGCCGGTTGCCACCTGTCGAAAGTGATACCCGCGACCTGTCGAAGTCCTGGCGGCCCTGTCGATCGATTTTTCCGAACGTTCGGTCTCCCAGGCAGGAATTTTTCTGAAGCGGCTTGAAGCTTTTGCCTGTTCGACTGGAAATAGTTGAGCGAACATGGCCAAGGAGGTATCCTACCATGGCGCGACCAGAAACCCTTCCCAGACCGGATTTTGCCGAATCCGAAAACCGAAAGGTGCATGTGACCGCGCGCGGACTGCCACGATCGGCAACAGGAACGACCAATCGATTGCGGGTGCTGGTTGCCGACGACAACCGTGACCTTTGTGCCTTGCTCGACAGAGCCATAAACGCCCAGGACGACATGGAATGCGTGGGGGCCGCCTACAACGGCTCCGAGACCGTGCGGCTCATCCGCGAGCACCAGCCGGACGTAGTCATTCTGGACCTGGTGCTGCCACTGCTCGATGGAATCGCGGTGCTGGAAGCCATACGTGAGTCGGATCTCAATCCCCCGCCGCATGTGATCCTGTTTACCGCCTTCGGGCGGGAGGATTCCGCCCGCCGGGCCGCCGAGCTGGGGGCAGATTATTTCATTGTGAAACCGTTCGACCTCGATACGCTCACGGCGCGGATCAGGCAGATTGCACGCGAAAAACCACGCACGGCGGCGCCGGAACCGGCCAACCACTCCCCGGAAGAAGACCTGGAAAGACAGGTCACGCTGATCATGCAGGAAATTGGCATTCCGGCCCATATACGCGGATACGCCTACCTGCGGCATGCGATCATGGTAATGGTGGCCAAACGCGGCAAGATTACCACCATCAGCAGGGACATCTACCCCGTGGTGGCGGAACGTTACGGGACAACCCCCAACCGGGTGGAGCGGGCTATCCGCCATGCCATCACCCTCGCGTGGGAGCGCGGAAACCCCGAGCGGGTCAACTGGATATTCGGCCGTGATGCGACTGCCGACCGGCCAAGCAACGCCGAGTTTATGGCTACCGTCGTCGACAAACTTGTGTTGGCACAAAAAACCGCACCCGCCTGACAAAACCCGACAACAAAACAAAAACGCCAGGGCGGCTCCGGCAAAGCCGCCCTGGGTCTGTCGCTACCGCTTCTGGGCCATCGCCTGTTCGGCCTTCTGGATCGCCAACCTGACCAGGTTGCCGCAGTTCCGGGACGATACGCCGCCCCAGCCCTCGCGGCGAACGATGTGCTCTACACCAAGCTCCCTTGCCAGCTGGAGCTTGGTCTCGTCAGACATCAACTTGGCCATGGGGCCATCCCTCCTTGTCGCGGCGAAGCGACATAACTAGTGTTTCTCACCTTCGTAAACTCACACTGGTTTCAATTGCCAGCACCGATTTGCCAACACCAATCGCGGGCTTCCCCCATAGTGTGGCTTCGTGGGGGGAAGCCCGGATGCATGTACTCAGCGTGATCGGTTTGGCCACCGCTCTCAGTGTTGACAGCCTGGTGGTCGGGTTTGCCTACGGCGCCCGTGGCATCAAAGTACCGGCCATCGCACTCGTCATTACCGGCTTCACGTCCTGGCTCATGCTGTTGGGGGCCATGGTTGGAGGGTTTTATCTCGGCACATTCCTGCGCCCGGCCTGGTCAAAATGGACAGGAGCCGCCATTATGATCGTCCTGGGTGTATGGAGGCTGCGAAAAACACCGCCGGCCCGCGGGGACCAAAAGCCGTTACCGAACCGCTGGGACAGCACCGTCACTGTGATCCGCCATCCGGAAAACGCCGATCTGGACAGGTCTGGATCGATAAGCCTATGGGAAGCGGTCCTTCTGGGGATCTCCCTGGCAATGGACGCGACCGCGGCCGGGCTCGGGGCGGGACTGGCCGGGCTGCCCTTTTGGCTACTCCCCACCCTTACAGGAACATTCGGTGCCCTGTTTTTCAAAGCCGGGATGGCGGCCGGACAACGGCCTGCCAGGTTACCGGGAGCCGTCATGCGCTGGCTTCCGGGGACTCTCCTCATTGTCGTCGGGCTTGTGCGGCTGCGGTGAAACATCCTTTCCTGCCCGCCCCGATACCAAATCATGGGCACAGTTTGTGCGTGGTCGGGATGTCTTTTCGCCGTGCGGGATGTGCTATGTTATCGTCATGAAGCCAAAAGCGAAAGTCGTCCACAGAATCATCCTGGCCGCGGCCATCCTGACGTTTTTCGCGGCGGCCGCCAAGGCCGCACCGGCAGCGACTGCGGTCGCACAAACGGCCTCAGTCAGCACCGCCGCGGCCCAAATTTCTTACGACCCCGAGCAGGCGGCCGCGTTCATGGAACTGAACCGGCTGCGGACAGCAGCCGGACTGCCGGCGGCCGCCATGGCCCCGTCCCTGACCAGTGCCGCCAGGGCCCACGCACTGTACTACGTGACCCACGCCAGCGACAGCGCCATGGCCGGGTTGGGCGCACACACGGAAGTGCCCGGCACCGCGGGGTTCACCGGCGCCACCCCGCTCGACCGGGCCTTGCATTTTGGTTTTTCCGGCCAGGAGGTCGCCGAGGTCATGCATTTTGTCCCCACCGCGGAACAGGCGGTGGAAGGATGGCGGGATTCCGTCTATCACCGGCTCGCCCTTTTGGATCCCAGGCTCACGAAGGTTGGGTACGGCTATGCCCAGGCCGGCAGCATATGGGTAAACACGATGGATCTCGGCGGCAATGCCGACGCCAGCGGTATCACTGCTCCGGTCCTCTATCCCTACCCGGGTGAAAACAACGTACCAGTCGACTTTGACGGCAACGAGATACCAAACCCGCTCCGGAATATCCCCGGTCTCAAGACGCCGGTCGGCTACCCCATCACCGTGCAGTTCGGTCATCTGCCAGTCGCCAGCATAAGCCAGGTGAAGGCGGCCCTGTACGACCAGGACGGAACTGCCGTGGACATCGCCGTCCTCACGCCGGACGACGACTCTTATCTCGGGAGCGCCATCGCCGTCATTCCGGCACACCCGCTTGCATGCGACCACGTATACACCGTGAGGGTGCACGCTCTCCTGCAGGAAAACGCCACGCCCGTACCGTGGTCGGCGGAATGGACGTTCCGCACAAGCTCATACCCGGTGCCACGGGTCCAGTCCATCCGCTGGGTAACGTCCGGCGGAGGTATCCGGAGTGTGACACTCTTCGGAAGCGGGCTCGGAACGTTCGACCGGCTGTACTTGGGGGGAGCTCCCGCCACGCCAGTGAGTGCCACCGCGGGCTCTGTGACCTACCAGGTCTCGCCGGAGGCGATCGGCCCGCAATACGACCTGCTCGTGGTCACGCCGGACTGGCAGGCGTTTACGTGGCAAGACGCAATCACGCTTTCCGGAACAAAGCCGCCCTTGCCGGCACCGGTAACCCTGGTGGTGGATGGCCAGGTGGTCAATGCCCCTGTTTACCAGATCGCAGGACGTATCCTCGTGCCATTGCGGGCGGTGGCCGAAGGTTTGCAGGCGGACGTCCAGTGGATCGGCCCGAGCCGCCGGGTTTACTTCCAGCGCGAGGACCAAAAGGTAAGTGTGGTAGTGAATAGCCTGGCGGCCACGGTGGATGGCAGGCCGGCGTACCTGGACGTGCCACCTGTACTGGTGGCCGACCGTACCTATGTGCCAGTACGGTTCGTGGCCGAGTCCTTGGGGGCGCGGGTGGACTGGGACCAATCCCGCCGGACCGTGATAGTCACCACCCAATAACCCGGCCGGCTGCAATCGGTGGCAGAAGTTTGTGGTCTACCATCCCTCGACCGGATCCATAAGCTCGCCCTGGGCCGTGAAGACCGGCGGGGTTGCCGGAGTGATCTCTTCCCCCGCTTTTTTCGCCAGAAGTTCTGCCAAAAGCGGCTTCGACACTGCCACCAGTTCGAGCTGGCGGGTGTTTTTGATGCGGACTACCCGCAGATCGTCACCCTGGTTCCCACAGGTCTTGAGGGCTGCGGCTATGGCCAGCTTCTCGGTCGGCATCACCATCGGCAGCTTCACCCGCTCCACCAACGTAGTGGTAATAGCATTCAGGTATGTGGCACGGACGTCGATGGCATCCGCCAAGGCTTTCGGGACGATGTCAGCAAGCCCCACGCCGTTGGCATTGCCATGCGAGGCCGGATGAAGACGCAGGGCCACCACCCGACGGGCCTGCAGGTCGCCGTCGCCAGACCCTGCCCCGCCCCACCGTCCCGTGACGTTGGTGTCCATGCCGGTGCCACTTATGTTTTTGCCGATCGTATCCACGATCAGCACGTCTACATTGTTAAAAGGCAGATGGGGCAACAGGGCCACTGCCTCACGGTACAGTGCGGCTTCCGCCAGCGGCCAGTCGCCCGGTGGCAGTGCCTCGATCCGGGCCGTCCGGCCGTAACCGTCTTCCAGGATGGCCAGTCCCCCCATCACCGGCAGGCGGGCGAGCATGAAGCGGGCGATCTCCGCTACGGCACTTTCCATGCCTGATGGGCCAAACGAGTGCACCACCGCCGCGCCTTCTTGTTTCCCAAGGCCTACCGCCAGCATCTTGCAAAGCCCGCTACCGATATTACCGCGAAATGCAGTGTGCGGCTTGACGCGGTTTATTACCAGCACGGCCCCGGCCTCGGCCGCCTCCCGGTCGCAAAAAACGGGCAGGCCGGCCGGCGTCAGCCCGAGCGGCACGGCCTCCGCCGTCACGTGCACCGGTGCCCCCACGCGCGCGGGAGTGATGCCAAGCCCCGCCAGGACGGCGGTCTGTCCCTCCCGGGTGCCGCCGCCATGGCTGCCCATGGCCGCCACGACAAACGGCTCCAGCCCCGCCGCGCGCAAAGTGCTTACTGCGAGCCGCAGTATAATACTGATGTTGGTAATTCCTCGGCTGCCGGCGGTCACGGCTACCCGGGTGCCGGCGGGCAACCGGGCCTTTTCCACGAGCGATCGCACCGCGGCCGGCACGACCAGGTGCAGGTCAAGCTCCGGGGCACGTGGCAGGTGAAGCCGTGCGACGGCCAAGTCCGGAAATTTCACACCGGCCAGGACGTCCTCAAAATCGCCAGCATCGTTAAAAGTGCTATCTCCCGTAAGGAGGGACAAGGTGTAACCCCCCGTCCATGAAGCGATTCGGTATTGCCCTCGGGGGCGGTGGCGCCCGCGGGTTTGCGCATGTCGGCGTGCTCAAGGTGCTCATCGAGGCCGGGGTTGGACCCACGCTGGTGGCCGGTACCAGCGCCGGTGGGCTGGTCGGAGCCATGTACGCGGCCGGACTCGACTGGACGTGGGTGGAAAAACTGGCCCGCAGCCTGCCGTGGGCGCGCCTGCTCGATCTCACCGTGTCCCCGGGCGGGCTAATCAGCGGTCGCCGCTTTCTCGGCCTTTTCCACACCATTTTCCACGACCGCCACTTCGAAGAGCTGCCGGTGCCGCTGGCCCTTACGGCCGTTGACCTCGTGGAAGGCAGGCTTGTGGTGCTGAAGTCGGGGCCGGTGGTCCCGGCGCTGCGCGCCACGATTTCCATTCCGGGCGTGTTTACCCCCGTCCGCCAGGGCAGCATGGTGCTCGTAGACGGAGGCGTGCTCGACAGCGTGCCTGCCGACGTGGTCAGAGACATGGGGGCAGAAGTCGTCTTGGCCGTTGACCTCGGCGCCCACGGACCCACCGATCCGGGCCAGCTGCGGTCGGCCAGGGACATGTTGTTCCGGGCTTACGACGTGATGAGCGACGCCATCAACCAGAAGTCGCTGTCCAAGGCAGATGTGGTGCTGCAGCCAGGTTTCAGCCACGTCGGCACTTTTGATTTCCGTTACATCGACCGGCTGATCAGCGCCGGGGAAGCCAGGACGCGTGCAATCCTCCCCTCGCTTTTGCGGCTTCTCGAAGCTTGATGACAGCACACCCCAATAAGGCCCTTTATTTCTTTAGAAGTCCCAGACGACCAAGCCAGCGGGCCAAGGCTGGACCCAATGCCGGCACCATGTCGAGATCATTGCGGGTAAGCCCGCCCATTGCCGCCATGGACACGATGTAGATGAAAAGGCCAACGAGGATGGCGCCGACCGTAGCGATGCTCGTGTGGTGGGTGACGTAAAGACCAAGGCGCAAGCTCCCCTCCACACCTGCCGCCATGATCAACGACGCCAGCGCCGGCCTTCCCAAAAGCTCAACGAAATCCACGTAGGCACCAGTGAATCCAGACATGCTGCGCACATTGAGCGCGGCACTGACGAGGTAACCGATGTCACTGGCTACGGCCGCCCCCACAACGCCAAGCCAGCTGATGCCGGTCAAAAACCAGGTGAAGATGGTCTTCACCAGGGCGCCCCAGAACAGGTTCCGTACCGGCAGGTCGGAGCGCCCGCTGCCTTGCAGCACACCGCTCGACACCTGCTGGAAGGCTACAAAGAAAAGCCCCACCGCCAGGGCAGCCAAGGGCAGCCCCGCGGCCGCGGTTCCGTAAAGAAGGTGCGATATCTCCGGCCCGAGCACGATGAGCCCTACCGCCGCCGGCAGGCTGATGAGTGCGGCCACCCGCATCCCCGCCAGGGCACGGCTTTGCACCAGCCGCCGGTCCTCCAGCGCCCACGCCTCGGAAATGGTCGGCACCAGGCTCACGGCCAGGGCACCGCTTAGCACGGTGGGGAGGTTGGCCACCGGTAAGGCCATACCGGAAAGAACCCCGTAGAGCTCCGTCGCCTGTTTCACCCCGAGCCCGGCCGCGTGCAGCCGCCCCGGCACCAAAGCGGCGTCTACAAGACCCATGAGCGGCGAGATCATGGCAGATATCGACACCGGGATTGTAAAAGCCACGATCCGCCACATAATGCTTCCGAGACTCTCCACGGGGAATGCGGACGCTGGCTTTTTGGCCACGAGGAAAGGCCGGCCACGCAGGTACGCGGAGAAAAGATAAAGTATGCCGGCCACCGCTCCGATCGCGCTCGTAAACGCCACCCAGGCCGCAGCATACTCCACCCCGTACTTGACGAGCGGGGCCACCAGCATGAACATGGCGGCCACCCGTACGAGCTGCTCGATGAGCTGCGAGTAACCGGAAGGTGCCATCTGCTGCAGGCCCTGATAAAAACCGCGGAAACCGGCTTCGATGCTCACGAGAAAGATCGCCGGGGCAATGGCCACGATCGGCCAGTAAGCTTTCGGATCGAGGTACACGCGGCGGGCCAGGGGGCCGGCCCCCAGGATCAAGAGGACAGCAAAGACCAGTCCGCTCGCCCCCAGGATGGTCATGGCCGCCCGCATCACCCGGGAAGCCCCCCGCATGTCCGACCTGGCCACCCGGTCGGCAATCATTTTGGAGACCGCGAGCGGCACCCCCACCGTGGAAAGGCTCAGAAAGACGTTGTAGATGGCGTAGGCCTGGGAAAATAGCCCCACGCCATAGGTACCGATTATCCGTGGAATGACGATCCGGAAGGCAACACCAATAAGACGGCTCAGGAAGCTGGCGGTCGCCAGTATGAAGGCCCCCCGCAAAAACTCCACCCGTCGATCTTTTTGCACCTTACTCCCCCCAAGCATCCAGAGCCCGGAAAATTGGCGCTGCTCTCCCGGGAATCCTGCCGGGCTCATAACCTATCCGCACAAGTGAATACTAAGAAACGCACCGGGCCATGCCTGCCAAACCACAAATATACCCGAGGGGGCACCAAACGTCGATGAAGCCATATCGCCGTCACCTTCTGGTCCTGGTGACCACTATCATTCTCACCGCAGCTTTGGTGGCGATACCGGGCGTCGCCCAAACGCGGCCCACATTGTACTGGGGTGCGACGGGCTACGACGTCCGCGTCCTGCAATGGCGGCTGAACCAGTGGGGCTACTATCCCGGCCCCATCGACGGTGTCTTTGGGGCAGACACGTACCGTGCTGTAATCTTTTTCCAAAGCCGCAACGGACTCACCCCCGACGGAGTGGTGGGTCCGTCTACCTGGAGTGCGCTCGGGTTCTGGACTCCTCCCCCAGCCCCGGCGGCCGCCCCGGCCTCGTCGGTGACCCAATCGGACGACATCACGCTCATGGCCCGGGTGGTGACTGGGGAAGCCGGCTCGGAGCCATATGTCGGCAAGGTGGCCGTCGCCGCGGTCATCCTCAACCGCCTGCGCGACCCGCGTTTTCCCAAGACCATCCCCGCCGTGATCTTCCAGCCTGGTGCCTTTGAGTCGGTCTCCAACGGCATCATCTGGGGCCCCATCTGCAGTGACTGCTACCGGGCAGTGTACGACGCCCTGAACGGCTGGGATCCCACATACGGAGCCGTATATTTCTGGAACCCCGCCGCCAACGTAAACCCGTGGGTCTGGAACCGTCCGATCATCACCCAGATAGGGGGGCACGTCTTTGCAAGATAATGACGCTCGACAGGGACGCCAAAGTTACTTCCAGGACGATGCCGCCTGGGAAAATCACCCCGAAAGCCAGCGGCCGGGAAACCGAAGCTTCGGCTTCCGGCTACTGGTGGCGGTGGCCCTTTTGGCTGTTCTGGCAATCGGCCTTTTCGGCTACAACCAGTACCTCCGCCAAAAAAGCATCGCCAGCCTCCTGGAAGCCCAGCGGCAGTATTCGTTCGCGAGTCTCGTGGGCAGCGCGGAAAGCCTGGATGTAGCCCTCAGCAAATCCATCGCCTCGGGAGATCTCGGGGATATGACGCTACTGCTGGCGGAGGCCCACCGCCTGGCCAGCTCGGCGGCCGACGCGACGAGCCAGCTTCCGCTTGGCCAGCCTGCCCTGACCAATCTGGCCACCTTCTTTACTCAGGCTGGTGATTACGTGTATTCGCTCGCCCGCCAGACTGCCCGCGGCCAGTCTCCTTCCAGCACCCAGATCCAGCAGCTCGTGCGGCTGCAGGGGCAGGCCGCCTCGATCAGTGCCGAGCTCCACAAGTTGCAGAGCACGGCTCTGTCGCGTCCTTTCCGGTGGGCATCGCTGCCCCTGCCTGGGTCGCAGGCGACTACGCCTTCGTCGCCTGT
>Ga0334722_10008025_pt1 | contig 10147 bp, 7 predicted proteins | sample C3_bottom_MG_FD_207210 | JGI IMG/M metagenome (GOLD analysis project Ga0334722, IMG submission 207210) | Sediment microbial communities from Yellowstone Lake, YNP, Wyoming, USA - C3_bottom | ecosystem: Environmental > Aquatic > Freshwater > Lake > Sediment | place: USA: Wyoming | collected... | reverse complement strand
TCACCGTTCAGCACGGCCAGCTGCGCACGCGGGAGGAACTCGGCAGGTGCGCGGCCGCCGGACGCTCCTTTGCCGCGTTGATGATCGGCGTCGACGGCTTCAAGGAGTACAACGACCGCTGCGGCCACGAGTTGGGTGACCGCAGCCTCGCCGAGATCGGCGGTCTGGTCAAGGCCTCGCTGCGCGGCGGCGATGTCGCCTTCCGCTACGGCGGCCGCTTGCTTGCAGCCGCGCTGCCCGGCGCGTCGCTGGAGCAGGCGATGCAGATCGCCGAGACTCTCCGGGAAACCGTGCAGCGCCACCGCTTTCCTGGCCAGGATGGCGGGCGCGATCAGGCGATCACGGTGAGCGTTGCGCTGGCAGCCTGGGGGGCCGGGGCCACACCAGCCGCTACGGCCGATATTTTCAAGGACGTCCTCGGCGAGTTGCAGCACGCCGAGGCGGACGGAGGCAATCGGGTACGTGCACGTGAAGCCTAATGCGCCGACTCAGGGCAGCCGGCGAAGCGAACGGGGAATGGGGAGAGTCATGGTAAAAAAAGTAATCGCGCAGACATTGACCTTCGACGATGTCCTGCTGGTGCCGGCGCACTCCAAAGTGCTGCCGCGCGAAGTCGGCCTTGCGGCGTCGTTCTCACGGGGCATCCGCATCAGCATCCCGATCGTTTCGGCGGCAATGGACACGGTCACCGAGGCGCGTCTGGCGATCGGGCTTGCCCAGGAGGGGGGCATAGGCATCATCCACAAAAACCTCTCGCCGAGCATGCAGGCGCTCGAGGTCGACAAGGTCAAGCGCTCGGAGAGCGGCATGATCATCGACCCGATCACCATCACTCCCGAGCGGCCGATCAGCGAGGTGCTGCAGTTGATGCGCGAGTACCGCATCTCCGGGGTCCCCGTGGTCCAGGATGCCGGCGGGCGCCTCGTCGGCATCCTCACCAACCGCGACCTGCGCTTCGAGGACGATCTCGAGCGACCCGTCTCCATGCTGATGACCAAGGACAATCTGGTGACGGTCAGCGGCAAGGTCACCCTGGAGAAGGCCAAGGACATCCTGCACCGGCACCGCATCGAGAAGCTGCCGGTCATCGACAAGGACGGCAAACTGGTCGGGCTGATCACCATCAAGGACATCGAAAAGAATCTCAAGTACCCGAGCGCCTGCAAGGACGGGCACGGGCGGCTGCGGGTCGGCGCCGCCGTCGGGGTGGGACGCGACGCCGAGCAGCGCTCCGCGCAACTGGTGGAGGCCGGCGTCGATGTCATCGTCGTCGACACTGCCCACGGCCACTCGCAGTCGGTTCTCGACACCGTGCGGCGCCTGCGCCGGGCCGTAGGGCGTCGCGTTGACCTGGTGGCCGGCAACATCGCTACCGCCGCTGCGACGCGCGACCTGATCAAGGCCGGCGCCGACGCGGTGAAAGTCGGCATCGGTCCCGGCTCGATCTGCACGACCCGTGTCGTTGCCGGCGTCGGCGTGCCGCAGATCTCCGCCATCATGGAGTGCGCGAAAGTCGCCCGCGCGGCGGGGGTCCCCCTGATTGCCGACGGCGGCATCAAATTCTCCGGGGACATCGTCAAGGCGCTCGCGGCCGGCGCGAACACGGTCATGATCGGTTCGCTCTTCGCCGGCGTCGAGGAGAGCCCCGGTGAGAAGATGCTCTACCAGGGGCGCAGCTACAAGGTCTATCGCGGCATGGGTTCGATCGGCGCGATGTCGGCGGGGAGCAAGGACCGCTATTTCCAGGAGGACGAGTACAGCGAGAAGAAGCTGGTGCCCGAGGGGGTCGAGGGGCGCGTACCCTTCAAGGGGCCCCTCTCGGACAGCGTGCACCAGCTTCTCGGCGGGTTGCGCGCCGGCATGGGGTACTGCGGCTGCGCCACCCTCGACGAGCTCTGGACGAAGGCCCGCTTCGTGCAGATGACGAGCGCCGGGCTGCGCGAGAGCCACGTGCACGACGTCGACGTCACCAAAGAAGCCCCCAACTACCGCCAATAGGGTCGTGAGGCTCTTTTCCGCGCTGGCTGCGTTGACACCCTCGTGCGCTTGTGCGGCGTACGGTCGTACGCCTCCGCGCTCACTCGGGCGTCGCCTTGCCAGCCCGAAAAATAGCGCTCACGCCCCCGCCTACGGAGATCAAAGGAACTGATGAAAAAATCAAAGGGAAGTTCTTCGAAGGCGAGCGCGCGGGATCTGCACGCCGAGCGGATTCTCATCCTTGATTTCGGTTCGCAGTACACGCAGCTGATCGCGCGGCGGGTGCGCGAGCAGAAGGTCTACTGCGAGATCTGGCCCTGCACGGCGGCCGACGCCGCGGTGCGCGCATTCCGACCCCGCGGCATCATTCTCTCTGGCGGACCTTCGTCGGTCTACGAGCCGGAAGCGCCACTGGGGCCGAAGAGCGTTTTCGAACTCGGCGTCCCCGTGCTCGGCATCTGTTACGGCATGCAGCTGATGGCGCACCGGCTCGGCGGCGCCGTGGCCAAATCCGCCAGCCGCGAGTACGGCCGCGCCCACCTCGGCGTCGTCCGTGCGGCGGAGCTCTTCAAGGGCTTCGCCGGCAAGGGGAAGGCCGGCGAGGTCGTCTGGATGAGCCACGGCGACCGCATCGAGCGGCTGCCGCCGGGCTTCAAGCCGATCGCGACCACGGCGAATTCGCCGGTCGCCGCCATGGCCGACCTGGAACGGCGCTTCTACGGGATCCAGTTTCACCCGGAGGTCGCGCACACACCGCGCGGCCGTGAGATCCTCGGCAATTTCGTGCACGGGGTCTGCGGCTGCTCTGCCGCCTGGGACATGCACTCCTTCGTGGACTACGCGATCGGCCAGATCGTCGCCGCCGTCGGCCCGAAGGGACGGGTGGTCTGCGCGCTCTCCGGGGGCGTCGACTCCGCCGTCGCCGCGCTGCTCGTGCACCGGGCGATCGGCGACCGGCTCAGCTGCATCTTCGTCGACAACGGGGTGCTGCGGCTCGGCGAGCGCGCGGAGGTCGAGCGCACCTTCCGCGACCACTTCCACCTGAATCTCGATGTCGTGGACGCCTCGGTGCGCTTCCTCGGGAAGCTGGCCGGCGTCACCGACCCGGAGCGCAAGCGCAAGATCATCGGCAACGAGTTCATCAAGATCTTCGAGGAGGAGGCCAAGCGCATCGGCAAGGTCGACTTCCTCGCGCAGGGGACGCTCTACCCCGATGTCATCGAGTCGGTCTCGTTCAAGGGGCCCTCGGCGGTCATCAAGAGCCACCACAACGTGGGCGGCCTGCCGGAGCGGATGCACCTGAAGCTCGTGGAACCGCTGCGGGAGCTGTTCAAGGACGAGGTCCGCGAGCTCGGGCTCGAGCTGGGCCTGCCCGAGCACATCGTCCGGCGCCAGCCCTTCCCGGGGCCGGGCCTGGCGATCCGCGTCCTCGGCGAGGTCACGGCCGCGAACCTCGATCTGCTGCGCGGTGCGGACGCGATCATCCAGGAGGAGATCGAGAAGGCCGGCCTCACGCGCAAGATCTGGCAGTCCTTCGGCGTACTGCTCCCGGTGCAGTCCGTCGGCGTCATGGGCGACTCGCGGACGTACGAGAAGGCGATCGTCCTGCGCGCGGTGCACTCGCTCGACGGCATGACCGCGGACTGGGCGAAGCTGCCGGACCGCCTGTTGCGCCGCATCTCCAACCGGGTGATCAACGAGGTCAAGGGCGTAAACCGCGTGGTCTACGACATCTCGTCGAAACCTCCCGCGACGATCGAGTGGGAGTAGGGACGGCCGCTACGGGGAATACCGTTCCCGTGCGCGAGGCGACGGTGGGTGTCCCTTCGGTCGTGCGTCTGCGCAGCCGGCCCGGGACCGCGCCCGGTGCTTGAGGTCTCGTAACTCGCCTGCGGCTCAAACAACGAGCCCTCATCCCTGCGGGACCGCCCCGGGCACGGTTCCGGGCTGATCGGCTGCTCCGCGCATCTTCCCTCAGGGCACCCACAGCCGCCTCGCTTTTCAGTGACGGCCGCTGAAAAGGGCCCATCAGCTGCGTTGCCTTCCTTCAAGCTCCCTGCGACGGCCACCAGGCCGTCTCGGTCGCTCCTTCGTCGAGCGCCTTGCATTGGGCCCTTTTGATAGACCTCTCCGTAATCGTGACGGCCGTTCCGTCGCCGTGGAAGCAGGGGCATCTGACTGTGGCTTTCTTGCACCTGGATCTGATGAGTCTTTCCGTGTTGAGCACTGTCAGGGCGGCGGCGGTGCGGTGTCATGCGGCCGCATGGCGGAGCGCGAGGGAACCGGAGCGTTCGCACCGGAGCGTCCCCGCAGGGGCAAAGCATGCTGTCTGAGCCCCGAAGGGGCGAGTTGCACGCTTCGAGCGCAGGGGCAGACAAGCCCAGGTCGAGCGCGGAGCTGGCGGCCGCACGACACCGCACCGTCGCCGCCCAACACGGGAATGGCAGCGTGCGCGACCATGAAATCCCAACAATGGCAGCAGAAGTAAAAAAGCCCGCCCTGCAACCGCGACGGGTTGCAGGGCGGGCTCGATCGAACGGAACCCGGCTTAGTACTTGCGGCCGCCGACGCCCTTGGTGCTCTTGCTCGTCACGTGGGCCTTCTCCGCGGGGCGCAGCGAGCGGACCGCCGCGCCGGCGCGCCACATCTCGGAGTCGCGCATCACGCCCAGCTCCTTGGAGAGCTGCTTGGAATAGTCCGGCTTGCCGCACTCCTTGATCACGCGCTCAGCCTCCTTGCCGGAAGCGACGCGCGCGTAGAGCTCCTTGAAGACGGGGAGGGTGGCCTTCTTGAACTTCGGCTTCCAGTCCAGCGCGCCGCGCTGCGCCGTGACCGAGCAGTTCGAGTACATCCAGTCCATGCCGTTCTCGTCCACGAGGCGGATCAGGCTCTGCGTGAGCTCCTCGACCGTCTCGTTGAAGGCTTCGCTCGGCGAGTGGCCGTGCTTGCGCAGCACGTCGTACTGCGCCTCCATGATCCCCGCCAGCGCGCCCATGAGCACGCCGCGCTCGCCGGTGAGGTCGCTATTCGTCTCGTTGGGGAACGTGGTCGGGAAGAGGTAGCCGGAGCCGATGCCAATGCCGAGCGCGACGCAGCGCTCGACGGCGTGGCCGGTGGCGTCCTGGAAGACCGCGAAGCTCGAGTTGATGCCGGCGCCCGAGAGGAAGTTGCGGCGCACGCTCGTCCCCGAACCCTTGGGGGCGACCATGACGACGTCGACGTTCTTTGGCGGGACGACGCCGGTCTTCTTGCTGTAGGTGATCGAGAAGCCGTGGGAGAAATAGAGCGCGTCGCCGGCCTTGAGGTTCTTCTTGATCGCCGGCCAGATCTGCCGCTGCGCCGCGTCGGAGACCAGGACCTGGATCACCGTGCCGCGCTGCACCGCCTCCTCGATGTCGAAGAGGGTCTTGCCGGGGACCCAGCCGTCCGCGATGGCGCGGTCCCAGTCGCGCTTGAACGCCTTGGCCTGCCCGATGATGACCTTGAAGCCGTTGTCCTTGAGGTTCAGCGCCTGGGCCGGGCCCTGCACGCCGTAGCCGATGATCGCAATGACCTCGTTCTTGAGGACCTTGCGGGCCTTCGCGAGCGAGAACTCCTTGCGCGTGACTACCGTTTCCTTGCTGCCGCCGAAATCGATGATCGCCATCCGTTACTCTCCTGTCGTTGTCGTCCGTGCTGGTTTGCGTGTCAGTGCGTGTCTGCGCCGGTCGCCCGGCGGGTTCCCCCGTGGTTCGAAAGCGTTATGGCTGGTCGGCGTCCTGTTTGTCGGGGGCGCCCGCCGGCCCCGCAAGCATCCTGTTCACCGCCGAGAGGTACGCCCGCACCGAAGCCTCGACGATATCGGTCGAGACCGCGCGGGCCGAGAACTCCCGTCCGTCGTCGAAGCGGACCTTGAGGCTCGCCTCGCCGAGGGCGTCCTGCCCCGACGTCACGGCGCGGATCTGGTAGGAGACGAGCGTGCCGCGGACCCCGGCGATGCGGTCAACCGCACGGTAGGCCGCGTCGACCGGGCCGTCCCCGGTCGCGGAGTCCTGGTGCGCGACCTCCTGGCGGTGCAGCACCACGGTGGCGGTCGGGATCGAGCGGGTGCCGCTCGTGGTCGCCAGGTACTCGAGCGACCAGATCTCGGGTACGACCGCGAGGATCTCCTGCTCGACGAGCGCGGCCAGGTCGTCGTCGAAGATCTCCTTCTTCTTGTCGCAGAGATCCTTGAAATGGATGAAGGCGCTCCCGACCTGCTCGCGCGTCAGCTGGTAGCCCAGCTCCTGGAGCCGCTTGGCGAAGGCGTGGCGACCGGAGTGCTTCCCGAGCACGAGTTGGACTTTTGAGAGCCCGACCGACTCCGGCGTCATGATCTCGTAGGTCCGCGCATCCTTGAGCACGCCGTCCTGGTGGATGCCGGACTCGTGGGCAAAGGCGTTTCTCCCGACGATCGCCTTGTTCGGCTGCACGTCGATCCCGGTGATTCCCGAGAGCAGCCGGCTTGTGCGGATGATCTCCTCGGCGTGGATGCCCGTCGTCGCTTCGAAAAGGGCGGGGCGGGTCTTGAGCGCCATCACGATCTCTTCGAGGCTGGCGTTGCCGGCGCGCTCGCCGATGCCGTTGACGGTGCACTCGACCTGGCCGGCGCCGTTCTGGATGGCCGCCAGCGAGTTGGCGACGCCGAGCCCCAGGTCGTCGTGGCAGTGGACCGAGAGGACGGCCTTGCCGATGTTCGGTACGCGGGTGCGAATGATCCGGATCAGTTCGCCGAACTCCGAGGGGATGGCGTACCCGACGGTGTCGGGGATGTTGATCGTGGTCGCGCCGGCGTCGATCGTGGCCTCGACGACGGTGCAGAGGAACTCCCAATCGGAGCGGAACGCGTCCTCGGCCGAGAACTCCACGTCGCGCGTGAGCGAAGCGGCGTGACGGACCGCCGCCACCGCGCGCTTGAGGATCTCCTCGCGGGTGGTGTTGAACTTCTTCTGGATGTGGATGTCGCTGGTCGCGATGAAGGTGTGGATGCGCGGCCGGGCGGCGTGCCGCACGGCGTCCCAGCAGCGGTCGATGTCGGCGGGGACCGCCCGCGCCAGCCCGGCGATCACCGGCCCCTTCACCTCGCGGGCGATCAGCCGCACCGCCTCGAAGTCGCCCTCCGAGGCCACGGGGAACCCTGCCTCGATAATGTCGACCCCCAGGCGCGCCAGCTGACGGGCGAGGGTGACCTTCTCCGTGTTGTTCATGGAGAAGCCCGGCGATTGCTCGCCGTCGCGCAGGGTGGTGTCGAAGATCAGGACCCGTCGGCTCATGGGCGCTGCTCCCCCTTCGGGAGGTGGCGGTGGCTCTCGTCCGGGGTGCGCGCCAGGCGCGCCTTGCGCGCGGGCGTGCGGTTGAGCAGGAACATCACGATCGGCTCCACCGGCCCCGAGAGCAGGTAGAGCACCGCCAGCGAGAAGAGCGAGATCTGCGGGTGGATGGCAATCAGCGAAATCAGGATGATCACCGAGACCATCAGGTAGAAGGCGCGGTGCGGCTTGGTCTCCAGTTGCTTAAAGCTGCGGTAGCGCACCGTGCTGACCATCAGGAAGGAGAGCAGGTAGGTCAGCAGCACGAAGAGAATGCCCGAGGTCTGGCGCCCGGCGGCGTGCATGGCGTGAAAGAACAGGACGGTCACGGCAAGCGTCCCCCCGGCCATCGGGATCGGCATGCCGGTGAACCAGCGCTTCTCGGTCGAGGCGGCTTGGACGTTGAAGCGCGCCAGGCGCAGCGCGCCGCACGCGACGAACAGGAAGGCCGCGACCCAGCCGACGCGCGGAAACGCCTTGAGCTCCCAGATGTAGATCAGCAGCGCCGGCGCGACGCCGAAGGAGACCAGGTCGGCGAGCGAGTCGAACTCGACGCCGAAGCGGCTGGAGGTCCCGGTCATGCGCGCGACCTTCCCGTCGAGGCCGTCCATCGCGGCGGCGATGATGATCGCGACCGCCGCGAGTTCAAACTTCAGGTTCATCGCCGCCACGATGGCGTAGAACCCGGCGAAGAGGTTCCCGGCGGTCAGCAGGTTCGGGAAAATGTAGGCGCTCTTGTGCGGGGGCGGGCGCAGTGCAGGTTCCATCATCCGGCGACCCTCCAGCGGGCGATCACGTCGGAGCCGCCGCGCACGCGGTCGCCGACGCGGACCGTGGCCTCGGCGGCGGGGGGGAGAAAGATGTCCATGCGCGAACCGAAGCGGATCAGGCCGTAGCGCTCACCGCGCGCGACGACGGCGCCGGGGGTCAGGTTGCAGACGATGCGCCGCGCGATCAGCCCGGTGATCTGCACGAAACGCACGTCGCCGCGCGGCGTGCGCACGGTGACCGAAGCCTGGACATTTCTCGCGGCCGCTTCGGGATTCCGGGCGTCGAGGTACTCGCCCGGACGGCGGGTGACCTCGACGACCTCGCCCGCGACGGGGGTGCGATTGACGTGGACGTTGAAGACCGAGAGGAAGATGCTGATCCGCGCGCCGCCGTCGGCCTGCGGGACGACGTCGGTCACCCGGCCGTCGGCGGGCGAGACGAGCGTCTCCTGGTCGGGGGGTACCTGGCGGACCGGGTCGCGGAAGAACCAGGTGACGAAGAGCGCCAGCACCAGCGCCACCCCCGCCGCGGCCCGCCACTGCAACAGGGCGCACAGCAGCACGAGGGCAAAGGCGGGGAGGATGAACGGCAACCCCTCGGGCGCAAGCGGCAGACGTATCGTGTGCTGGCGCTTCTTACGCCCGGCCGTCGCGGGCGCGGGCGATGGCCGCCCGGCCGGAACGGACGACTTCCTTGATGCCGAGCGGCTGCAGGATCTCGAGCAGCGCCTCGATCTTGTTCTGGTCCCCGGTGGCCTCGAGCGTGTAGGAGCGCGGGCTGACGTCGACGACCTTGCAGCGGAAGATGTCGACGATGCCGAGCAGCTCGGCGCGGTTCTCGGCGCTGGCGTGCACCCGCACGAGCACCAGCTCGCGCTGGACAACGTCCTCGCCGGTGAAGTCCGTCACCTTGATCACGTTAATCAGCTTGTTGAGCTGCTTGGTGATCTGCTCGACGATCTGGTCGTCGCCGCGCGTGACGATGGTCATGCGCGAGGCGGTGGGGTCCTGCGTCTCGGCGACCGAGAGGCTGTCGATGTTGAAGCCGCGGCCGGAGAAGAGGCCGGCCACGCGCGCGAGGACGCCGAACTTGTTCTCAACCAATACCGAAATCGTGTGTCGCACCGTCGTCACCTCGTCGCCGCGTCAGATGAGGATCATCTTCTTGAGGGAAACCCCGGCGGGGACCATGGGGTAGACGTTCTCCTCGGGGGAGACGCGAATGTCCACCATGACCGGACCCGGGGTCGCAAAGGCCTTCTCGAGCGTCGGCACGACCTCCTCCGGTTTTGTCGCGCGCAGGCCGGTGGCGCCGTAGGCCTCGGCGAGCTTCACGAAGTCGGGCGCGCAACTCAGGCAGGTCGAGGAGTAGCGCTTGTCGTAGAAGAGTTCCTGCCACTGCCGCACCATGCCGAGGAAGCCGTTGTTCAGGATCACGACTTTGACCGGGAGGCGGTACTGCACCGCGGTCATCATCTCCTGGATGTTCATCTGGATGCTGCCGTCGCCGGCGATGTCCACGACGAGACGGTCGGGGAAGGCGACCTGGGCGCCGATCGCGGCCGGCAGGCCGAAGCCCATCGTGCCGAGCCCCCCGGAGGTGATGAAGGAGCGCGGGTGCGCGAACTTGTAGAACTGGGCCGCCCACATCTGGTTCTGCCCGACCTCGGTGCAGATGATCGCCTCGCCGCGCGAGAGCACCCAGATCTTCTCGACGACGTACTGGGGCTTGATAGTCTTGGTGTCGGGTTTGTAGGAGAGCGGCTGCTCCGTCTGCCAGTCGCGCACCTGAGTCAGCCAGGCCTGGTGCTTGGCCTGAAAATCAGCCTTCCCGGAGCGCAGGTGCGGCAGCAGGTCGCCGAGCACGTTCTTCACGTCGCCGACGATCGGCAGGTGCGCCTTGACGTTCTTGGAGATCGAGGTCGGGTCGATGTCGGCCTGGATGATCTTCGCGCCGGTGGCGAACTCGTCGACCTTGCCGGTGACGCGGTCGTCGAAGCGCGCGCCGAGGGCCAGGATCAGGTCCGCGTGCGAGATCGCCATGTTGGCCGCAAAGGTCCCGTGCATGCCGAG
>Ga0334722_10008024_pt1 | contig 10147 bp, 8 predicted proteins | sample C3_bottom_MG_FD_207210 | JGI IMG/M metagenome (GOLD analysis project Ga0334722, IMG submission 207210) | Sediment microbial communities from Yellowstone Lake, YNP, Wyoming, USA - C3_bottom | ecosystem: Environmental > Aquatic > Freshwater > Lake > Sediment | place: USA: Wyoming | collected... | reverse complement strand
GAGATTGGCTCTGGCTTTAGCTGCGGGTCGCGACGGTGGATCTGAGGCCAAAGTGCCTTCTCGGTGCAACCGAAGCCACTCAATCGCGATGCCGTCCCGTCACACCTTGGGGCAGGCGCCGCGCATCGAGCCGCCCGAGCGCGACGAGGATGCCAAAGATGATCGCCTCGGGCCGCGGCGGGCAGCCGGGGATATAGACGTCGACCGGTAGAACTTTGTCCACGCCGCCGGCGCTCGCGTACCCCTCGCCGACGATGCCCCCGGACGCGGCGCAGGCGCCCACGGCGATCACGATGCGCGGCTCGGGCACGGCCTCGACGGTGCGGCGCACCGCAGTCTCCAAGTTGCGCGTGACCGGGCCGGTGACCATGACGCCGTCCGCGTGACGCGGCGAGGCGACGAAGTCGATGCCAAGCCGGCGCACGTCGTACACCGGGTTCAAGAGCGCGGTGAGTTCCCAGTCGCAGGCGTTGCAGGAACCGGCATCGAGGTGGCGCAGATGCAGCGACCGGCCGAGTACCCTGCGGATCTCGGATGCGGCGTAGGCCGTCGCGGCTTGCGGGTCGCGTGCCGGTCCTATTGCTGCAACCTCGGCCTCGTCGGCCGCGACTTCGATCTGCAGATCAGAGCGAGTACGCGCCGCAAGCTCGAACTCCCGCCCCATCGTGACCGCGCCAGTCCAGGGCTCCTCGGCGCAGCGGCCGCAAAACATGCAGCGTGCGATATCGAGGTTGACGCGGCGATGGCCGTCGTCCCGATGCTCCGAGAGCGCGCCCGCTGGGCAGACGGCGGGAGGGGGCAGAGCGCTGCCCGCACGTAGCACCGGCGCACCCCGGAAGCGCTCCGGCGGCACGCTCGGCTCCTCGGGGTAGTGCGTCGTGACTACACCGGTGCGAAGCGCGTTCAGGAGGATGCGCAGCATGTCAGCGATCCGTGCACGAGTAGCAGAGCTCGAAGCTCTTGTTGACGAGTGGAAAATCCGGGACGATCGCTGTCTCGGCTGCTAGAGCCACAGCCGGCCAGTTGTGGTAGCTCGGCGAGCGCAGGTGGTATCGATCCACGCGGCCGAGCGCATCAGTGCGCAGCCAGTGCACCGCTTCGCCTCGTGCCGACTCGATGGCCGAGATTCCGATCCGGCCGCCGGGGAGCGGCTCCGGCAGGGCGAACCGCAGCGGCCCCGGTTCGAGCCGTCTTACGAACTCGCCGATCAACCGGATCGATTCTTGCGCCTCAAGATGACGAACTCTCACGCGGGCCATTGCGTCGCCGTCCGCGAGGGTCACGACGTGCAACGCGGGTGCATCGGGGCTGGCGAAGGCGCCGTGCGGGTGGTCGCGCCGCGCGTCGCGGTTGACACCGCTCGCGCGTGCCGCCACTCCGGCGACGGCGAGATCTAACGCGGCCTTGTGTGTCAGCATGCCGGTGCCGTCGAACCGATCGACGACCGAGGGGTTGGATTCGATGCGTCCCATCAGGCTGTTGAGCCCGGCCAGTGTGTCCTCGAGCGTGCTCGTGAGGACGCCGAGGAGACCCACCGGGAGATCCAGGCGCACACCGCCCGGAAAGACAAGACCGCGCAGAAAGCGGTTGCCGCTGAGCTGCTCGTTCACCTGCTGCAGGCGCTCCTTCAAGCGCGCCCCGGTGGCGGTGCCGTAATGAAACGCGGCACCGGCGCAGACGTTCCCAATATCACCGACGTGATTGTAGAGGCGCTCGAGTTCCAGAGCGATACCGCGGATGAGTCTGCTCCTTGGCGGCGCATCGACGCCGGCGATTTGCTCCAGCGCTTCGCAGTATCCGAGGGCGTGCGCGACCGAGCAGGCGCCACAGATACGCTCGACGACGTAGAACGCATCGAGCGGCGAGCGCCCTTCCATGCGTTTTTCCAGCCCGCGATGCGTGTAGAACAAGCGTGCGTCCAGATGCAGCACGGTCTCGCCGACGGAGCTGAAGCGAAAGTGTCCCGGTTCGATGATCCCGGCGTGAATCGGTCCGACCGGGATCTCGAACACGCCCTCGCCTTCGGCAACAAGATGCGGGAATTCTTCGGCGCTCTCAACCGGGAGGCGCCTTGAGCCGTCGAAATCCTTGCGTAGCGGGAAGTTGCCCTGTGGCCAGCCGTCGTGGACCACCAGCGCGCGGGGATCGGGGTGCCCGACGGGCACGATCCCGAAGAGATCGCGCATCTCGCGCTCGTGCCAGTTGGCGGCCGGGATCACCGTGGTCAGTGACGGAAGCTGCGCATCGTTTGCGTCAACGCAAACGAGACAGGTCAGGAACCGGTCCGGAGCGCCCGCGCTTGTGGGTTCGAACACATAGCGCACCTTCAGATCACCGGCAGGCGTGGCTCTCTCGTCGGTCGCTACGATCGTCGCCAAGGCCATCGAATGCTGCGCGATGAGGGCGGCAGCCAGCGCCCGAAGATCGCTTGCGCGTTCGAGCCGCAGCGTGATGTCCGCTAGGCGCGGGCCGGGCTCCGTGTCCACGGAGCCCGCCGCGACGGAGCGCAACGCGTCGATGAGGTTAGAGTCAGCCAACGACGATCTCCACTGCACGCCGCAGGACGGCGTCGAAATTCGCGGGAATGGTGAGGCCAAAGAGCAGCATGATCGTCGCAAGCAGCACCATCCCGGCGAGCGGAGACCAGTCCTCGGGCCTGCGGCCCGCTCCTCTTGGCTCGCCGAACACCATCGCTCCGGCATGGTGCAGCAGGCCGGCAAATATGACCACGACCATGACGAGGAAGATCGCGATCGCGACCCAGTGGCTGTGGCCGATGCCGGCGCGCAGCACCATGAGCTCGCTCACGAAAATCGAAAACGGCGGCACGCCGGCAAGCGACAGCGCAGCGAGCATTAGCAGCGTCGCGCCGATCGGCGCTACGGCGGCGAGGCCACGAATGGCGCGCATGTCGCGCGAGCCGTAGCGGGCGATGGCGGTGCCGGCGGCGAAGAATGCGAGCGCTTTGGTGACGCCATGGTTCACCACATGCAGCAACGCGCCGTAGGTACCGATGGCGCCGCCGAAGCCCAGACCGAGCGCAACGATGCCGACGTGCTCGACGCTGTGGTAGCCGAGGAGGCGCTTGATGTCGCGCTGCGCCAGAATGAACGGCGTCGCTACCACGACCGAGATCAGGCCGAAGACGAGCAGCACCTGTTGCGCGAACGCGGGACCGCACGCGGCGGCAGCGATGGTCTGAAAGCGGATGATCGCGAGCAGCGCGCACTTGATCAGCACGCCCGAGAGCAGCGCCGAGACCGGCGTGGGCGCTTGGCTATGCGCGTCCGGCAGCCACAGGTGCATCGGTGCGAGACCCGCTTTGGTGCCGTAGCCGACGATCACGAAGACGAAACCGATGCGAACGATACCTGGATCAAGCTGCGGGGCAACCTGCATGATCGCCGTCCAGCTCATCGCGCCCGCGCCGCCCATGACGTCGGCGGCAGCGGCATAGATAAGCACTGTGCCGAACAGGCCGAAGGAGATGCCGATGGTTGTCACGATGATGTACTTCCACGCGGCCTCCAGGCCGTGCCGGTGGCCGTGGTAACCGATAAGCACGGCCGAGGTGATGGTCGTGCCTTCCATCGCGATCCAGAGGATGCCGAGGTTGTCGGCGAGGATCGTCACGACCATGGTCGCGACGAACGCGTGGACGAGAACGAAGTAGGAGCGCAGCGACCTGGCTTTCATGTTGCCGACCGCCACCGCCTGCCTGAGCCACCCTACCGTATATACCGAGACAGCCAGGTTGAGGACGGCGAGCAGCAGCAGGAACACGAGTCCGAGTTCGTCCAGGCGCAGGACGCCGAGCGAGCGCGGCCCATCGGCCGCTATTTCGCGCGCAAGTACGAGCGTCAGCGCGGCCAATACCGCCGAGCCGCCGACGTCCAAGAGCGAGAGGATGCGGCGCCTGCGTGTCATAAGCATGGCGAGCGCCGTGACGGTCGGGACCAGCGGCAGCACCCACAGGAGCGTATCAGCCACGGATCATCCTTTGAGCCGGTCGAGGTCCGCGATGTCGGCGTCGACCGTCGAGCGCACGCGCAGCACCATGATCGTCATGACGAGCGCGGCGAGGATTACGTCGAGGATGACGCCGATTTCGATGATGAGCGGCATGCCTTGTGTCACCGCCATGGCCGTGAAGAAGATCCCGTTCTCGGAGGCGAACAGGCCCACCATCTGCGTCAGCGCCGTCTTGCGCGTGGCCATGACCAATACGCCGGTCAGGGTAAGTGCGATGCCCACGGGAAGAGCGTTGCCGGTGATCGCCTGGCGCACGGTGCCGAGCGAGGCGCTCAGATGGAACGACATTACGACGACCATCAAGGCAAGCACGAGCGTCGCGGCGATGGGGATTACCGGCTCCACTTCGCGCCTGACATTCATGCGCCGCACGACCAAGTGCAGCACCCACGGCAGCACCATGGCCTTGACCACGAGCGTGACGCCCGCAATCACCCACAGGTCCATGTTGCCGGTGGCCGTTGCGAGGACCGCGCCCGCAATGGCGATAAAAAGCGACTGCGCCGCCACCGCATAGATGGCGCGGGAGATCTGGCTCGCTGCGACGATGAGGATCATCGTGAACAACAGCAGCGCGCCGAGGTCGTCGATGATGGCCTGGACTGTCTCGACGTTCACAGGATTCTCAGGGCGAGCGCGGTGAAGGCGCAGACGAAGCCGATGCCGAGGTACTGCGGCACTCGGAATAGCCGCAGCTTGGCGTACGACGACTCCACCAGCGCGAGAAAGATCGCGAGCACCAGGATCTTCGCCGCGAACGCGCCAGCGCCGAGGAGGAGATCTACAGCGAGCGCGCCGTCAGCTGCGATCGGGAAGAACAGGGTCGCTACCAGGGCGAGTGTCACGATCTGGCGGGTGTGCGAGGCGAGCAGCATGCAGCCGAGCCCCGGCCCGGAGTGCTCAAGCAGCATGCCCTCGTGCAGCATCGTGAGTTCGAGATGGGTGTCCGGGTTGTCCACCGGGATGCGGCCCGTCTCGGCCGGCAGCAACACCAGCATGGCGGCAAAGCCAAGGAAGTCCGCTGCACGCCAGGCGAAGATCCACGATGTCCCACGATGCGCGGCAAGTGCGCCGAGCTCCGTCGTCCCGGCGGCTATCGCTGTGGAGAACACGACCATCATCAACACCGGCTCGACCAATGGCGCGATCGTCATCTCGCGCGAGGCCCCCATGCCTCCAAATGCGCCGCCAGCGTCGAAAGCACCGACCGCTGTGAGAAAGCGCGCCAGGGCGAGTAGGCCGAGCAGCATCAAGGCGTCCCCCAAGGCAAAGGCTGGCGCCCCGGCGCGAAGGACTGGAACGAGCGCACCCGCGGCCACCGTGGCCGCGAGCACGAGCACCGGAATCGAGTGGAAGAAGCCGGAAGCGGTGTCCGCCTGCACCGTGCCCTTGCGCAACAGCTTTGCGAGGTCGCGGTACGGCTGCAGGATCCCGGCCCCTTGCCGGCATTGGAGCCGGGCCTTGAGCTTCTGGATGATGCCGGTGACGAGCGGCCCGAGCAACACCAGGAGGACGAGCTCGAGGAGCACGAGTTCGAACGGTCTCTCGCCGGTCATTTCTGGCCCACTCCAAAAAGCAGCAGTGCTAAAAACAGGGCGCCGAGCACGAAGCCGATGTAGCCGTGTATGCGGCCGGTGCTGCGCAGGCGTATGGTGCGCGCGAGCACCGTGATGCCGCGCTGGACGCGGTGGTAGATCTGCGTTTCGGAGAGGTCCACCACTTCGCCGGCATAGTGGATGCGCGAAAGCACATACGCTGTCCCGGCAGTTTCGCGACTCACCGCGCGCCGGGGGCGGTAGAGCGCCGCGAAGACGAGCCGCAGCGGTTTGGCAAATGCTGTCGCGGTGTAGTCAAAGCGTGCGGTGGGACGCATGCCGCAGGTCCACGTCGGCGCGGAGCGCACCGGGGAATGCCGCCATCCGCGGCGCAGGACCCACGCAACTGCCATAAGCGCAATGAGAAGCGCGGCCACCATCGTCATCGAAATCGCCGTTGCGCCCGGGGTCGGCGCCGTCGACAGCACCAGCGGCCCGTGGGCCGTCACGACCGCGCTCGCCCCCGGGCCCTGCAGCAGCCCGGCTGTCGGTGCGTCGAGCAGGCGCATCGCGTAGCCCGGCGCGACGCCGAGCCCCACGCACAGCACGGCGAGCCACACCATGCCGACAAGCATAGCCGTGGGTGCCTCGGTGGCATGCTCGGCGTGAGGCGTTCGCGCGCGGCCGAGAAAGGTGACGCCGAATGCCTTGGCGAAGCAGGTCGCAGCGAGCCCTCCCGTGAGAGCCAGCATCGCTGCAGAAAATACGATGACGAGCCCGGCGGGGCCGTGTAAGCGGCCGGCACCGCCGAGCAGGGCCTGGAACGTGAGCCACTCACTTACGAACCCGTTCAGGGGCGGAAGGGCGGAAATCGCAACGGCTCCGAGCAGGAACAGCCCTGCCGTCCAGGGCATGCGCCGGGCGAGTCCGCCGAGTTCCTCCATATTGCGCACGTGCGTGCGACAAAGGACGCTGCCGGCACCGAGAAATAGCAGTCCTTTGAATGCCGCGTGGTTGACGGTGTGCAGCAATGCGGCAGTGAGCGCGACGGTGGCGAGGACGCCGCCAGTGTCGTCGCGACGCCACAATATCATCGCCAAGCCCACCCCGATGAGGATGATGCCGATGTTCTCGACGCTGTGGAATGCGAGCAAGCGTTTGAGGTCGTGCTGCTGCAGCGCGTAGAGCACGCCGAGCACGGCCGAAATCGTGCCCGCGACGAGCACGGTCCATCCCCAGGAGGCCGGGAGCGGTCCGGCAACCGGCGCGAGCAAATCGAAGCCGAAGCGCAGGATCCCGTAGATCGCGACTTTGAGCATGACGCCCGACATCAGCGCAGAGACGTGGCTCGGTGCCGCAGGGTGCGCGCGCGGGAGCCAGACGTGCAGAGGGATCACGCCGGCCTTGGTGGCGAAGCCGCCGAGCGCGAGGAAGAATAGCGTCGTCCGCGTTGTGGCGTCGAGTTCAGCTGCTGCGGCGCGAAGGCCTGCGAAGTCAAATGACCCAGCGCGCTCTGTCAGGCAAAGAAAGGCGACAAGCAGCAGGGCCGTTCCTCCGTGAGTCATGACCATGTAAAGCAGCCCGGCCCGCGCGTTCTCGCCGTCCCGGTCGTCGGAGACCACAAGGACGTAGCTCGCGAGCGTCATGCCTTCCCAGCACAGCAGAAAGCTGAGCGCGTCGCCCGCGCAGCAGACGAAGACCATGCAGCCTAGGAACAGGTTAAGCGCGAATGCCTGCGCCGCCTGGCGCGTCGGACCCGCGTTGGGCGTATGCGCCCGCAGGTAGGCCGGACCATAGATGGCTGCCGCCACGGCCACGATGGAGATGACGAGCACGAAGAAGGCCGAGAGCCCGTCTACCGCGAGCGTGAGCTGCGCGAACGGGAACAGATCCGGAAGCGGTTGGGTCAGCGTGCGGCCCGGCTCGCCGAGGAGCACGTCGAGCGCGACGCCGATGCCCGCGATCGCCCCCGCAAGCGCGGCCAGGTGGCCAACCGTCAGCGCGAGTCGGCCAGACCAGCGTGCCAACAGGGCCGAAAGAGCCCCGGCCGCGTAGCACGCGGCAATTAGATTAGGGCTCCAATAGACGTCCATCTCCTCCCACTTGAACGTTCAACGCGAGGAGTACCGCCTACACAAACACCAATTTTCGAGACCGCCTGAATACCGTATCTCAAACGAGTTGCGGCTTCAGGCCGATTGCTACCCTCCCCGTAATTCTTGTGTGTGGGGCGCTCGGCGCAAACCCGCGCGCTGCCGCCCTAGGATAATTGCGCGATGCATCACTTGGGAACAGCGCGTTTTTGCGCGGCATTCAGGAGCCATGCCGGGAGCTCGCGAGTCCCGGCATTTTCGATGATGTATTCGCGTATCAATTGACGCACCACCTGCGACGGCGTGATGTCTTGCTCTGCGCAGATCTCCTCAAAGATCCGCTTTTTCCGCGGATCGATCAGAATCGTGAATCTGGCAGTCTTGCTTTCCATGGCGAATATCTCGTTCGACAGTCGCAGTGATTACATTATATAATTTAACTGGCATTATAAAAAAATGTTAATTGAAATGCAATTCAAAACACATAAGATATGATTGCCGCGCATACAATACGAACAACATGTGCGTACGCGCGCTGAGCTGTACTCCAATCGGACGAAGGGAGAGCAATTTCCACCGCAGCGGCGGGAATGGCAGGCGTCTTGGAAACTGGCGCGTCTGGTTGAAATCAATTCCTGCGGGCGGGGGGCGCTTGGGTCAACTTAGATGAGGAGGAAATGAAATGGAAAATATCGATGTTCGCCGTTCCCGGAAATGGCGTCTAACGACGATCGGCGCGCTTGCGTTTGCCGCTGTCGCGGCTAATGCAATCGCCCAGCAATCCGGCGGGTACATAACCGACCAAAGCGGTGCCGTGTGGAAAAACGGCTTCGGCTCCTGCTGGCAGACCGGGAGCTGGACTACGGCCTCGGCGAGCGAGGAATGCGACCCCGATCTGGTCCCGAAGAAGGCCGCCCCCGCTAAGGCGCCCCCACCGCGCGCGACCTCTCCTAAGCCCGCGCCGCGTGCACCCGCGCCGCGCGCAGTAGCGCCGAAGCTGGTCGCGCAGAAAGCGACGCTGTCGGCGGATGCACTGTTTGATTTCAACCAGTCGTCGCTCAAGCCCGCAGGCAAGGCGAAGCTCGACGAACTGATCAGCAGCATGAAAGCGATCAGCATCGACGGCATCATCGCCGTCGGCCATACCGACAGGATAGGCAGCGACGCCTACAACCTGAAGCTGTCGCAGCGCCGCGCTGAATCGGTGAAGGCCTATCTGGTTTCGCATGGCGTTCCGGCCAACAGGATTTCCACCGACGGCAAGGGCAAAAAAGATCCGGTCACCAAACCTGGCGCCTGCAAAGGCCCGAAGAGCAAGAAAGTCATCGACTGTCTGCAGCCCGATCGCCGCGTGGTGATCGAGGTGATCGGTACGCGCGCCCAGTAACAAAGGAGCAGCGCGAGAGGTAGCCCTGCCGTGCAGGGCTACCTCCGCAGAACGATCACTTCACCTTCATTCCGGGCTGTGCGCCGCTGTCGGGCGCGAGGAGAAATATCCCCGGTCCTTCGCCCGAGGCGGCGAGTATCATGCCTTGCGATACTCCGAATCGCATTTTGCGCGGCGCGAGGTTGGCGACCATCACCGTCAGCCTGCCTTCGAGCGCGGCTGGGTCGTATGCCGACTTGATGCCGGCGAATACGGTACGGATTTCGGTGCCGATATCGAGCGTGAGCTTCAGCAACTTGTCGGCGCCGTCCACGTTCTCAGCCTTGACGATTTTTGCGACACGCAGGTCGATCTTGGCAAAGTCGTCGATGGCGATCGATGCCGGGGCGGCGGGTTTGGCGATCTCGGCGGCAGGCGGCGTGGCGGGATGCGGCGTGGGGACGGCCACTTTAGGGATTTCCTTTTCGATGTCGAACAGCGCGTCCAGCTGCTTCGCATCGACGCGGGTCATGAGGTGCGCGTAGGTTCCGATACGATGACCTTCCGGGAGAAGGCTCTTGGCATCCTCCCAAGTGAAAGCAGGGACCTTAAGAAACGATTCGACGCGCGCCGCCAAATCCGGAAGTACAGGTTTCAGGTAAATCGTTGCCAATCTGAACATCTGAATGGCTTCAGAACACACCCATTGCAGCGTTCTTTCGCTTGCCGCGTCGTTTTTCTTTGCGACTTCCCAAGGCTTGGCGCTGTCGACGAATTGATTGACTTCGTCCAGGCACAGCATCACCTCGCGAATCGCGGCGCCGAACATGCGGCGCTCGTAGAGTTCGCGAATCTGAGCACCTTGCGCAGATAATCTTTCCAGTGCAGGAACCGACGTGGCTCCACGAGCTATCTTTCCGCCATAGCGCCTGGACAAAAAACCCGCACAACGGCTGGCCACATTGACATACTTGCCGATCAAGTCGCTGTTGACCCGAGCCATGAAGTCGTCGGGATTGAAATCGACGTCCTCGACGTTCGCGCTCAGCTTCGCCGCGATGTAGTAGCGCAGCCATTCGGGGTTCATGCCGATATCGAGGTAGCGCAAGGGGCTGATACCG
>Ga0334722_10008023_pt1 | contig 10147 bp, 9 predicted proteins | sample C3_bottom_MG_FD_207210 | JGI IMG/M metagenome (GOLD analysis project Ga0334722, IMG submission 207210) | Sediment microbial communities from Yellowstone Lake, YNP, Wyoming, USA - C3_bottom | ecosystem: Environmental > Aquatic > Freshwater > Lake > Sediment | place: USA: Wyoming | collected... | reverse complement strand
CCAGCCACGACGGGCCCCGAGTTGATGCCGATGCGCAGCTCGATGGCCGCCCCGTCGTCGCGCCGGTGCGTGGTCACGAGCTCGAGCATCTCGAGCGCCATGGCGGCCAGCGCCTGCGCGTGGTCGGGTCGGCGCCGGGGGACGCCCGAGGCGACCATGTACGCGTCGCCGATGGTCTTGATCTTCTCGAGGCCGTAGCGGTCGACGAGCCCGTCGAAGTCGGTGAACAGCCGGTCCAGCAGGCCCACCACGTCGGGCGCCGACATGCGGGCCGAGAGCGGGGTGAAGTCGACGACGTCGGCGAAGAGCACGCTGGCCCCGTCGAACTGCTCGGCGATCTGGCGCGAGTCGGCCTTGAGGAGCTCCGCGATCTCCGGCGGCAGGATGTTCAGGAGCAGGCCGTCCGCCTTCTGCTGGGCGTCCTCGCGCTGGCGGGCGAAGGTCGCCAGCAGGACGAAGGCGATGAGCGAGACCGCGCCGACGTTCATGAACAGGAACGAGAGCAGCAGGCCTTCGGGCAGCATCGCGGGCTCGGGACCGACCAGCGCCGACAGCGGCGTCACCGCCGCCAGGAGGACGAGGAAGGCGACGAACCAGCGCCAGGCCCGGCGGGGGCTGTCGAAGGTGACGGCGCCCAGCGGGGCGAGCAGCGACCAGAGGATGACGCCGCCGGAGGCGGCCAGGCCGCCCAGCTCGATGGCCAGGACGCAGGGCACGGCGAGGATCAGGAGCAGCTGGGCCCGGCGCAGCAGGGCGAAGCTCCGCGTCAGGTGGAAGGCGGCCAGGCTGAGCAGCGAGCCGACGAGATACGACCAGGGCAGGAGTGCCGCCGTCCGCTCGCCGGCCACCCAGTACAGGGCGCCCCAGATCACGCTCGCCGGAAGCACCATGAGCGCGACCGTGACCAGAAGCGCCTTGCGTAGCCGAAGGTCCACGGGATCGGCAGGGTCGGCCCCGATCCGGGCGATGAACGCGATCGCTTGCCGGCCGAACTCACGCATAGCGGTCACGCCGGCACGGCCGATCCGAGCGCGGCGAGATACCGCCGCCGCCAGGTCTCGGTCGTCTCGACCTGGTTGAAGGTGTAGATGTGGAGCCCTTCGATCTTCGCGGCCGGGTCGGCCATCACGGGACCGAGGTCGGCCAGCAGGCCGTTGGGGCTGTACCCGCCGGGTCGCACGAGGCGCCCCACGAGGCGCGTGTTCTTGGTCAGGAATCGGCGCGAGTCGGCCACGCCGATGCGTGCGCTGATGAGCATCAGCTTGTGCAGCTCGGCGACCCCTGGCAGCCCAAGGTGGACCGGCAGCGTCATGCCCGCTGCCCGGCGGGCGGCGATCCAGGTCGCGATCGCGCGGGCGTCGAAGCAGAGCTGTGTGGTCAGGTACTGCACGAATGGCTGCTTGTCGGCCAGCGCCTGGAGCAGCCGCTCCTCGGGGATGTCGGGATGACCCTGTGGGTAGCCGGGCACGCCGATCTCGCGCAGGACGTGGCCCGCCTCGGCCATCGCGCGCAGCAGCGAGAGGCCGTCGCGGAACTCGCCGGGCGCGTCGGCGTCGCCGCCGACGACGAAGGCCCGCTCGATGCCGGCCGCCTCCAGGCGTACCAGCAGCTCGCGCAGGTGACCGCGGTCGCGGATCATCCGCGCCGAGAGATGGGGGACGGCGCGGAACCCCTCGCCCTGCAGCGCCTCGGCCAGCTCGACGGTGGCCTCGATGCCCTTCGCCGGCGAGGCCGTCACCGTGACCGTGGCGCCCGGGGGCAGGAAGGCGGCCTGCTCGTGGACGTTCCTGAGCGGGATGAGCTCGAACTTCGGCGCGCCGATGAGGCGGCCGAGCGCCGCCCGTGCCGCAGGCTCGAGCGCCTCCGTGGGCACGCCTCAGACCTCCGAGTCGGGGACCGCCGCCTTGCGGCGGGCGATGAAGTCGGTCAGCGCCTCGTCCACGGCCGGGTCGATGGGCGGTGCCTCGTACTCGGCGAGCATGCGCTTCCAGATCCGGTTCGCCCGCTGCGCCGCGTCGAGCGAGCCGTCCTCCAGCCACTGCTCGAAGCTGTTGTTGTCGGCCACCTCGGAGCGGTAGAAGGCGGTCTCGAAGTTGGCCAGCGTGTGGGCGCTGCCCAGGAAGTGCTGCCCGGGGCCGTTGGCGCGGATGGCGTCGAGCGCCTGGCCGTTCTCGGACAGGTCAACGCCCTTCGTGAAGACGGCCATCATCCCGCACTGGTCGGCGTCCATGATGAACTTCTCGTAGCCCACGGCCAGGCCGCCCTCCAGCCAGCCCGCGGCGTGGAGGACGAAGTTGACCCCGGCCAGCACGGTCGGGATCAGCGTGGCCGCCGACTCGTAGGCCGCCTGGGCGTCGGGGATCTTCGAGGCGCACAGGCTGCCGCCCGACCGGAACGGGACGCCCAGCCGCCGCGCCAGGGCCGCCATGGCATAGAGGACGAGGGCCGGTTCGGGGGTGCCGAAGGTGGGCGCCCCCGACTGCATCGACATCGAGCTGGCGAACGACCCGAGCACGACCGGCGCGCCGGGCCGCACGAGCTGGGCCAGGGCCATGCCGCCCAGGGCCTCGGCGAGGGTCTGGGCGCAGACGGCGGCCGCGGTGACCGGCGCCATCGCCCCGGCCAGGATGAAGGGGGTGATGAGCGTGGCCTGGTTGGCCTCGGCGTAGGCGCGCAGCGCGCCCAGCATCGTCGCGTCCCAGACCAGCGGGGAGTTGGCGTTGATCAGGCTGAGCACGACGGCGTTCTCATCGACGAACTCGGGGCCGAAGAGGATCCGGGCCATCTCGACCGTGTCCCGGGCCCGGTCGGGATGGGTGACCGAGCCCATGAACGGCTTGTCCGAGTAGCGCATGTGGCTGTAGACCATGTCGAGGTGGCGCTTGTTCACCGGCACGTCCACCGGCTCGCAGACGGTGCCCCCGGAGTGGTGCAGGTGCGGGCTCAGGTAGGCCAGCTTCACGAAGTTGCGGAAGTCCTCGAGGGTCCCGTAGCGGCGGCCTCCGTCGAGGTCGCGCACGAAGGGCGACCCGTAGTTCGGCGCGAAGACGATGTGCGGCCCGCCGATCTCCACGCTGTTGGCCGGGTTGCGCGCATGCTGGGTGAACTGGCGGGGGGCGCTCGCCTGCACGATCTGCCGGCACATCGCGCGCGGGAAGCGGACGCGCTCCCCGTCGAGGTCGGCCCCGGCCTCGCGGAGCAGCCGGAGCGCGACGGGATCGCCGCGGAAATCCAGCCCCACCTCCTCGAGGATCGTGTCGGCGTTGTGCTCGATGAGGCTCAGTCCCTCCTCGTCGAGGACCTCGAAGGGGGCCAGGGTCCGGGTGAGGAACGGGACGCGCTCGATGTGGCGCTGCGCCCGGGCGGCCTGGCGACCGGCGCGGCCTCCGGTGCGGTGGCGCGGGGCCTCGTCCATCAGCGGTGCTCCTTGGTCGCGGCGACTTCCGCGCGCCGGCGGCGCCGTTCGGCTCGTGCTGCCGGATCGCGCTCGGCGCCCGCCGCTCGTGCCGGGAGCTCGACGACGCGCCGGAGGTTGTCGTAGGTGGCCGTGCGGTGTGGAAAGGCCAGCGCCGCCACGAAGTGCTCCTGGAAGCGCGGCTCCACCGCCGTCTCGATCTTCTCGACCCGCCGGACCACCTCCTCGATCTCGCGCCGCGCTGCCCCCGACAGCAGCGCGATGAGCGCCCCGGTGCCCGCCGCATTGCCGGCCGCCCCCACCCGGGACAGGTCGCAGTCGGGGACGAGCCCGAGGACCATCGCGTGCAGCGGGTCGATCTGGCTCCCGAACGCCCCCGCCAGGCGGACCTGGTCGACGGCCTCGATGCCGGCGTGGTCCATGAGGAGGCGTGCCCCCGCGTACAGGGCCGCCTTCGCGAGCTGGATGGCGCGCACGTCGTTCTGCGTGATCGTGAGCTGCGGCCGCCCCTCGTGGAGGATGTAGGAGAACGTCCGGCCCTCGGGCACGATGCGCATCGATCGCTCCGCCAGCCGGCCGTCGATGATCCCGTCCGCGGTCACGACGCCGGCCAGGAACAGCTCGGCGATGACCTCCACGATGCCCGAGCCGCACACGCCCGTGACGCCCAGCTCGGCGGTCGCGTCGGCGAAGCCGGGCTCGTCGGACCACAGGTCGCAGCCGATGACCTTGAAGCGGGGCTCGAGGGTCTCGCGGTCGATCCGCACGCGCTCGATGGCCCCCGGGGCGGCGCGCTGGCCGCAGCTGATCTGGGCGCCCTCGAAGGCGGGCCCGGTGGGGCTCGAGGCGGCCAGCAGGCGCTCGCGGTTGCCGAGCACGATCTCGGCGTTCGTGCCCACGTCGACGACGAGGCTGATGGGATCGGCCAGGTGCGGCGTCTCGGCGAGGATGACGCCGGCCGTGTCCGCGCCCACGTGGCCCGCGATGCAGGGCAGCACGTAGACCCGCGCGCCGGGATGCGCGGGCAGGCCGATCGCCGCCGCGGTCGTGTGCACCGCCCGATCGGTCGCCAGCGCGAACGGCGCCGACCCAAGCGGCACCGGGTCGATGCCCAGCACGAGGTGGTGCATGATCGGATTGCCCACCAGGGTCAGCTCGAGGATCTCCTCGCGCGCGATCCCGGCCCGCTTGGCCAGGTCGGCCACGAGCCCCGCCAGGGCGCCACGCACGGCGCGGGTCATCTCGCGCGCGCCCCCGGGGTGCATCATCGCGTACGAGACCCGGCTCATGAGGTCCTCGCCGAAGCGGATCTGCGGGTTCATCACCCCGTTCGAGGCGAGGACCGACCCGTCGGCGAGGTCGGCGAGGTGGCCCGCGATGGTGGTCGAGCCGACGTCGATGGCCACGCCGTACGCCCGGTCGTGCAGCCCCGGCCAGACGGCGGTCACCGTGCGGCCGTCGTGGACCGCCACGGTCACCTTCCAGTCGCCTTCGGTCAGGGCGGGCTGGAGGGCACGGATCACGTCAAGGTCGGTCTCGAGACCGGTCAGCCCCCACTCGGCCTCGAGCGCCGCCAGCAGGCGCGCGAGATCGCCCGACGGTGAGGCGAGCTGCGGCGGCGCGACCTCGACGTAGTGCAGGCGGACGACCGGATCCACGGCGAAGGCGCGCACGGGAAGGTCCTTGCGCACGACCTGCCGGTGGACCTGGCTCTCGGGCGGGACGTCGATGACCGCGTCGCCGCGCAGCGCGGCGAGGCAGCTCAGGCGCCGGTTCGTTGGGAGGGGGCGCAGGCCGCTGTAGCCGGCCTCGAGGGCGCCCGGCGGAGCCAGGTGCTCCGCGAGCGAGTCGATCCCGTGCTTGGCGAAGCTCCCCACCGCCTGCTCCACCTGGCAGCGACCGCACAGGCCGCGGCCGCCGCACACGGAGTCGATGTCGACCCCCAGCGCCCGTGCCGCGTCGAGCAGCGTCGTGCCCTCCGGGAAGCGGCCCCGGCGCCCCGACGGGGTGAAGATGACGAGCGGCTCGGCGGACGCGGACACGCGGCGTGGCTCAGCCGGCGGCCGGCAGTCCCGCCGGCACCGCACGGCGGCGGTTGACCCGCCGGCCCTGCTCCCCGGCCACGGGCGGCTCCCGGAAGGTCCGGATCCAGCGAGCGCACTCCTGGTCGTTGCCCATCAGCACGTCGGCGGCCATGACCGAGCGCCTGACCTCCTCCGAGAGCGGGTTCGTGATCGCCGAGGTGAGGCCGCTGGCGATGGCCATGGCCAGGTACGCGGCATTGATGCCCTCGCGGTGGGGCAGGCCGAAGCTCACGTTGGAGGCGCCGCACGTGGTGTTCACCTTGAGCTCGTCGCGCAGCCGGCGCAGCAGGTGGAAGACCTGCCGGCCGGCGGTCGCCATCGCCCCGATGGGCATGAGCAGCGGGTCCACGACGACGTCCTCGCGCGGGATGCCGTGGTCCGCGGCGCGCTCGACGATGCGCCGGGCGACCTCGAACCGGACGTCCGGGTCCTCGGAGATGCCGGTCTCGTCGTTGGAGATGGCCACCACCGCCGCGCCGTACTTCTTCACGAGCGGAAGCACCCGCTCGAGACGCTCCTCCTCGCCGGTCACCGAGTTCACCAGCGCCTTGCCCCGGTAAACCGCCAGGCCCGCCTCGAGCGCCTCCACGATCGAGGAGTCGATCGACAGCGGGACGTCGACGAGCGACTGGACGAGCGCGACGGTGCGGGCCAGGATGGCCGGTTCGTCGGCCAGCGGGATGCCGGCGTTGACGTCGAGCATGTGGGCGCCGGCCTCCACCTGGGCCACGGCGTCGCGCTCCACGCGACTGAAGTCGCCCGCCTTCATCTCCTCGGCCAGGAGCCTCCGACCGGTCGGGTTGATGCGCTCGCCGATGATCGCGAACGGCCGGTCGGAGCCGATGACGACCTCGCGCGTCGCGGACGAGATGACGGTCCGCGTCACGCGTCCCCCCGCGGAGCGTTGCCCCCGGCCGCGGCGAGCCCGGCGAGGACCTCCTTCGTGAACGCGGCCTCCAGGCGCGACGCCTCGCCGGTCACCTCCACCTCGAGGTCCGAGGAGCAGGGCCGGTTCACCTTGCGCCACTCCCCGATGTAGTCGTCGAACGACTTCTTGCCGGCCTTCTCGGCCGCCCGGTCGATGGCCACCTGGAAGCGCGGGTGCAGCATCACCTTGTGCGCCCGGCGGCCCTCCCGGGCGACCACCTGGGCCGGGATGTCGCGCCACCAGATGACGGTCAGCGTCCCGGCCATCTCAGGCGATCCCGACCGCGGTGGCGATCGACGTGGCCAGCTCGCCGTAGCCGGTGCGCCGGTGCTCGAAGGCCAGGCCGAGGCGATCCGCCGCCCGGCGAGCCGCTGCCTGCAGCGTCGGATCGTCGACCTGCGAGAGGTAGACGAGCCGGCGGTAGTTGCCGAAGTAGACCGGCAGCAGCTCCGGGTGCCGGTCGAGGCCCAGGCCGGCGACGACCAGGCGGTCGAAGGCCCGGGTCAGGAAGTCGGTCAGGTAGAAAGTGCCGGGCTCCTCCGCGGCCAGGCGGGCGAAGTCGGTGCGGCCGGCGAAGACCTCGTAGCAGTGCGCGCCGGGCAGCCGTTCGACGCCCTCCTCCGCGAGCACTCGATCGAGCAGGCCGCCGGTGCCGCAGTCGGCGTAGGCCACGAAGATCCGCTCGTATCGCCCGCGCGCGGACCCGATCTTCTCCCGAACGGCGCCGGGGATGCGCTCGGGCCGGTCGTGGAGCGTGGCCGGGAGCACCGTGACGTCGACGTTGGCGAGGCCCCGGGTCAACTGGGCGAGTTCGCGCGCGAGCGCCCCGCAGCCGACGATGAGGACTCGAGGGGCGACCCGCGGCGCGGCCTCAGGCGGCGCTGGCACGGCGTTCGTCGATGAGGCGTCGGGCCGTCTCCGCGGCGACACCCGCGTCGCGGCAGTAGGCGTCCGCGCCGACGGCCATCCCGAATTCCTCGTTCAGCGGTGCCCCGCCCACGAGGACGATGTACCGCTCACGGATGCCCCGGTCCTTGAGCGCCTGGATGACGACCTTCATGTAGGGCATCGTCGTGGTCAGCAGGGCGGACATGCCGAGGATGTCCGGCTCGTGCTGCTCCAGCGCGGCGATGAACTTGTCGGCGTCGGTGTTGATGCCCAGGTCCACGACCTCGAAGCCGGCGCCCTCGAGCATCATGCCCACGAGGTTCTTGCCGATGTCGTGGATGTCGCCCTTGACGGTGCCGATGACCACCTTGCCCACCGGCTCGGCCCCGCTCGCGGCGAGCAGCGGCCGAAGGACCTCCATGCCCGCCTTCATGGCGTTCGCGGCGAGGAGCACCTCGGGCACGAAGAGGATGCCGTCGCGGAAGTCGATGCCCACGATCTTCATCCCCGCCACGAGCGCATCGTCGAGGACGCGCGTGGCGGCCCAGCCGCGCTCGAGCAGGATGGTCGTGCCCTGGACGATCTCGTCCTTCATCCCGTCGTAGAGATCGTTGTGCATCTGCTCGGCCAGCTCCTCGTCGGAGAGGGCTGCGAGGTCGATCTCCTCGTAGTCGTCCTGGACCATGGATCGGCGACTCCCTGTCAGGTCGGGTGCCACGATACGGAACGGTGCCGTATGATGGAACGAACGCTAGCCTAGCGGACGAGGGAGCCGGTGTCCAGAGTCCAGTCCATCGAGCGTGCCTTCGCCGTCCTCGGCGTCCTCGCGGGCGGCCCGGCGGGAGTGACCGAGGTGGCCGCGCGCGTGGACCTCCCGAAGAGCACGGCCGCACGACTGATCGCCACGCTCACCCGTGAAGGGGCCGTGGAGCAGGTCCCCGGCGACACGCGCTACCGCCTCGGCCCGCGACTCGGAGCGCTGGCCGGTGGCGTCGTGCCGACGCGCAGCCTCGTCGCCACGGCGCACCCGTTCCTCGTCGAGCTTGCCGCGTCCGTCGGTGAGGCCGCCGGACTATCCGTCCCCGACGGCTCCCTCGTCCACTACGTCGACCAGGTCGACACGGCCCACCAGGTCCAGGTCCGCGACTGGACCGGGACGCGCGCTCCGATGCACGCCGTGCCATCCGGCCAGGTGATCCTCGCCCATCTCTCGCCGGCGGCCGTGGAACGCTTCCTTGCCCGCCCGCTGGAGCGGCTCACGCGGCAGACGCTCACCGACCCGGCCGCCGTCCGCAAGCGCCTCCGACGGATCCAGCTCGACGGCTACGCCTGGGTCCGCGAGGAGTTCGCCGAGGGGCTCGACTCGGTCGCGGCCGCCGTCACCAACGCGGCAGGCGACGTCGTCGCGGCCGTCCACGTCCATGGTCCGGCGTACCGGTTTCCTGCGCCGGGGACGGAGGACGAGGTAGCGGCGCGCGTCGTCGCGACCGCGGCCCGCATCTCGGCCCGGATCCGCGAGTCGTCCGGAGCCGCACCGGAACGCTGAGGTCCCGATCCTCGACCTCGTGGCCGCTTCCCTCGTCTGAGCATGCTGCGTGCTGGTATGCGGTCACTCCGCCGCTGGTCGCCACCTACGAGCACGCCACGTGCTCCGCGACGGTAGATCGGGCGGGATCCGGACCCAGATCGCGCCTACCAGTACGCCATGTGCTCAGCGGCGGGCGATGAGGCGGCCGGCGGGGAGAGGCGGGCAATGAGGAGGGCGGCCGCCTCCTAGGCTCCGCGAGCGCGCCTGATCTCGGCGCTGATCGCGGGGACGACGGTGCGCAGGTCCCCGATGACCGCGTAGGTGGCCTTCTCCATGATCGGCGCCTCCGGGTCGCTGTTGATGGCCAGGATCTGCTTGGCGGCCTTGCAGCCGACGATGTGCTGGATGGCCCCACTGATGCCGCAGGCGATGTAGAGGTCGGGCGCGATGCGCAGGCCGGTCTGGCCGATCTGCTCCGCGTGCGGCCGCCAGCCCGCACTCGTGACGGCGCGCGAGACGCCCACGGCGCCGCCGAGGAGGCGGGCCAGCTCCTCGAGGTCGGCGAAGCCCTCGGCGCTGCCCACCCCGCGCCCGCCGCCCACGACGACCCGGGCATCGGTCAGCGAGACCCGGCCCGGATCGGCCTCGACCCGGCCGCTCACGCGCACGCGGAGGTCCTTCTCCGACAGCGCCGGCGTGAACCGCTCGACGGCCGTCGCGCCGGCCGCCGCCCTCTCCTCGATCGCCACGGCGTGGGGCGCGACCGTCAACAGCCAGGCGGGTCCGTCGAGCCAGGCGTCCTCGAGCAGGCTCCCGGCCCAGCGCTGGCGAGTGATGCCGAAGCGCTCGCCGGGGCGGACGTCGGTGCAGTTCGCCGCCAGGGGCAGGCCGGCCCGCGCGGCCACGTGCGCCATGACCTCGTTGCCCCGTTCGCTGCCGGCGGCGATGACGACTGCCGGCGACCGCGCGGCCATCACCTGCAGGAGGCTGGCCGCCCAGGCCTCGGGGGCATACTCGCCCAGGCGTTCGTGCTCGACGACCGTCGCCGTGGAGACTCCGTGGGCCGCGAGCACGTCAGCCGCCGTGTGCGCCCCGGCCCCGAAGAGGACGGCATGGACCGATCCACCCGTGGCTCCGGCGACTTCGGCAAGGCGACGCGCAAGCGTGAGCATCTCGAGAGAGAGCCGGTCCGCGATGCCGCCGGCCTGCTCGACGAGCGCGAGGATCATGGCGCGAGGACGCCCAGCTGACGCAGCACCTCGACGACCCGCGGGGCGGAGGCGGGGCCGGTGCCCAGCACTTCC